>Ga0307289_10000094_pt1 | contig 31635 bp, 27 predicted proteins | sample ER_DNA_143_FD_194483 | JGI IMG/M metagenome (GOLD analysis project Ga0307289, IMG submission 194483) | Bulk soil microbial communities from the East River watershed near Crested Butte, Colorado, United States - ER_DNA_143 | ecosystem: Environmental > Terrestrial > Soil > Floodplain | place...
GATCGAGGTCCGCCAGTGCTCGGAGTTGGGGATCATGTCGCAGACGTAGAAGTAGTAGGGCATGACCTTGGCCCGGTCGAGCAGGGTGAAGCAGAGCTCCAGCAGGTCCTTGGGGGTGGCGTTGACCCCGCGGAGCAGCACCCCCTGGTTGCGGACGTCGCGGAAGCCCATGTCGTGCAGGGCCCCGGCGGCCTTGGCGACCAGCGGGGTGAGCTGGTTGGCGTGGTTGACGTGGGTGTGCAGGGCCAGGTCGACCCCGCGCCGGTTGGCCTTGACGGCCAGGCGGTCCAGGCCGGCCAGGACATCGTCCTGGAGGAAGTGCTGGGGCAGGCCCATCAGGCCCTTGGAGGCCAGGCGGATGTCGCGGATGTTGTCGATGTCGAGCAGGGCCGAGACGAACTGCTCCAGCACCCTGATGGGCAGGTTGGCCACGTCGCCGCCGGACACGACCACGTCGCGCACGCTGGGGGTGCGGCGCAGGTAGTCGAGGATCTGCTCGTGGCGGGCCGGCTGCTTGATCTCGAACTTGTACTTGGCCACCTGGGGGGTGGAGTTGCCGACCAGGTCCATGCGGGTGCAGTGCCCGCAGTACTGGGGGCAGGTGGGCAGCAGCTCGGCCAGGACCTTGGTCGGGTAGCGGTGGGTCAGGCCCTCCACCGCCCACATGTCGGCCTCGTGCAGGCTGTCGCGGGCCGACAGCGGGTGGCTGGGCCACTCGGGGTCGCGGTCGTCGAAGGCCGGGAGCATGTAGTGGCGCACCGGGTCGGCCCAGAGGTCCCGCTCGTCCATGGTGTTGAGCATCTGCGGCGGGAGCAGCATCGACATGGTGGCCCGCTCGGCCTGGTCACGCTCGACCGAGGCCAGCAGGTCGGCCGGGAACAGGTCGCCGAACACGGCCTGAAGCTGGCGCAGGTTCTTGACGGTGTGGGCCCGCTGCCACTGGGCCGTCTCCCACTCGGTGCGGGTCACGTCCCGGAAGCCGGGCAGCCGCCGCCAGTCCGGCTCGGCCCACTCGCGTTGCAGCGGGTAGGTGAAGGGCTGCTCGGCCGCGTGCGCCCTCGGGACGCGGGAGAAGAAGGGTCCGGGATTGGTGATCTGCGCCATCGGTGGTGCCTTTGCGTCCGCAGGTGCCTGCTCGGCCTACCGGCAGGGTCCTTCGCAACCTGGGCCCTACGTCGGGCCCGAGGCCGGCGCTTCCTCGGGACGGTCAGAGGCCGTCGACCGGGGGCGGCGCGGCCGCGCAGCCACGATAGCAGACGCGCAAAACGGCCATGGAGCCGCCTTCGGCGGCGGCGTTCAATTCCGACCGGCAGATTCGCCGGTCGGGCCGGTCGGGCCGGCGGGCCAGTGGGCGGCTGCCTCGGCCAGGGAGCCGTAGCGGCCTTCCAGGCGCCAGCCGGCCATCACCGCCGGGGCGACATAGCGGATCCGGGGCGGGGCCAGCGGGCGCGCGACCCGCAGGCCGAGCACGCTGGCCTGGAGCAGGGCCTGGCGGGCGGGGCCGCCGGGGACGCCGTAGAGCCGCTTGAGCGGCTCGGGCAGGGTCTGGAAGGCCAGGAACGAGATCAGGCCCCACAACGGCCGCCGGGGCACGTCCCGGGGCGGGTTGCCGATCAGGTCGGCCACCCGGTGGGCCCCGTCGGTCATGCGAAGGATGCCGCTGGCCATCACCTCGTCCAGGTAGGCGCGCAGCGCCGGCACGGTCGGCGGGATGCGCTCGCGCGGCAGCCGCAGCAGCTCGGCCCCGACCATCGACTCCTCGTGGAAGGCCTGGCGGCCGGCGTCGTCGAGCCGGCCGATGGTCAGGCGCTCGAACTCGAGGAAGCTGTCGACCAGGCAGGCATGGACCCACAGCAGCAGCCCCGGGTCGCGGGCGTCGTAGCGCAGCCCGGTGACCGGGTCGACTCCCTTGATGCCCCGGTGGACGTCGTCGATCCGCTTGGAGGCGGCCAGCGCCTCCTCCCTGGTGCCGAAGACCACCGTGTAGGTCTGGCGCAGGGTCCGCTCGAGGCGCGGCCACGGCTGGTTGGCGTACATGCCGGTCTGGCGGGCGCCGGCCACCACCAGTGGGTGGGCCGAGTGCATCAGCAGCGCCCGGGCCCCGCCCAACATGACGGTCGCCTCCCGCTGCACGCGCCAGGAGACCGAGTCGGGGCCGAACAGCCCGGGGTCGTTGGCCATGCACTCACGATAGCGGGCGACGGCTTGGAGTCGGCCTTCGGCCGACGATCGACAGACTCCGACCGGCAGATTCGCCGGTCGGTCAGAGCCGGTCCAGGACCTGGGCGTAGCCGCGGTCGTAGCTGACCACGTCGGGCAGGAGCACGTGGAAGGCGGCCCCGCCGCCCCAGCGCTCGTCGACCCAGGCGTGGCCGCCGTGCAGGGCCGCGAACCGGGCCACCAGGGACAGGCCGATGCCGACGCCGCGGGCATGGGACATGGTCGGGGCGGGCCCGGCGCCGCGCCGGAACGCCTCGAAGATGGTGCCGGCGAGCTCGGCCGGCACCCCCGGCCCGGCGTCCTCGACGATCAGCTCCAGGTCGGAGCCCCTGGCCAGGGCCTTGACCCACACCCTGGTGCCCGGGGGCGTGTGCCTGGTCGTGTTGAGCAGGAGGTTCTCCACGATCCGCTCGACCTTGGGGCCGTCGATGAACGCCTGGATGGGCTCGGCCTCGATGTCGATCGGCCAGCCGGCGAGCTGGTCGACCTCGGTCACGACCCGGTGGACGAGCTCGCGGACGTCGGTCAGGGAACGGTTGGGCTCCAGCACGCCCTCCTCGAGCCGGTTGAGGTCGAGCAGGTCCTTGAGCAGCCGCTCCAGCTTCCGGGTCTTCTCGACCAGCATCCCGACCAGGTCCAGGGCCTGCTCGCGGGGCAGGTTGAGCCGGGTCCGCTCCAGGGTCACGGCGACCCCGAGCATGGCCGTGAGCGGGGTGCGCAGGTCGTGGGAGACGGCGCGCAGGAAGGTGTCCTTCATGGCGTCGGCGGCCCGCAGCTGGTCGGCGGCGGCCAACTCCCGCCGCAGACCGTCCTTGAGCTCCTGCTCGCGTACTGACAGCTGCTGAACGGTGTCCCGGAGACGGGCGTTGAGCTGGCGGTTCTCGATCAGGGCGACGATCTGGCGGGAGATGACCAGCAGCCCGATCATGGTGCCGGTGTAGACCAGGAACGGCTCGAACTCGCCGGTGACGATCTGGATGATCAGGGCGGTGACGGCGGCCACGACCAGTGGCGCATACGGGAGGGCGAGGCGGGTGATCGACGGCTCTTCCTCGTCCTCGCTGGGGCGCAGCTCGGCGACGGTGGGCTTGAGGGCGCTGGCGCACAGCAGCAGCCAGCCGATCACCCAGCCGACGTCGACCAGCGACCCGGTGCCGTAGCTGTCCGAGAGGTTCGTGTAGGCGAAGCCGAGGTCGGACATGAGCAGCGAGAACACCGCGACCGCGATCATCGACAGATGGATGACGCCCCGGCCGCGGGAGCGGGTGAGCAGCACCAGCGCGATGGTGACGGCCACGATGTCGCCGAGCGGGTAGACGAGGCAGATGGCCCGCTCCAGGGTGGTGGAGGTGCCGCTGGGCCGGAAGGCGTCGCCGAGCACGGTGGACCAGCCGAGGAACAGCAGGGAGGCGGCGATCAGCAGGCCGTCCAGCAGGGTCCGCAGCCGGGCCGTGGCCCGCATGGGGGCGGTCGGGAACGCCAGCACCCCGGCGATCAGCAACGGCAGGGCGGTCAGGTAGCCGGCGTCGGCCAGGGACGGCACCCCCGGCTCACCGCTGCGCAGCGCGGTTATGGTCCAGACGACCTGGCCCAGGCCCCAGAACAGGGCGGCCGAGCCGAGCAGGCGCCAGGCCCGGTGCAGGGAGGCGGTCCAGGCCCTGCCGAAGCCGTAGGGGTTGCGGTTGGCGGCGTTGAAGCAGGCCCAGGCGGCGACCAGGGCCGCCGACGCCTGGACGATGTTGCTGGTCAGCTCGGTGACGCTGCGCCCGCCGACCCCGAGCACGACCCAGGCCAGAAACAGGACCGTCAGCGCCGACGAGGCGACGACGACCAGGCGGAAGTTCCGCAGCTCTCCCCGCTTCTTGGCCTTGACCGTCACGGTTTCACCACGGTGGCCCCACGTGAGCGCGAGCTGGGCAGTTGCTGTACAGCGCCGAAATGGTGCAAGGCGAGTCCATACGATACACGAGCAGAGGGCGACGATCCCGCCACCTGGTCACGAGGAGCTAAGCGGTCGGCGAGGTGGTCCCGCATTCCCATCGCCTACCTCCCCCACACGCCCTGCTGCCAAACCCTACAACGTCGCGACAAGGGCGACCAAGACGCACATGTCTTGCCGGGACAGAGCTGTCAGTAACATCGCAGGGGCGCATTCTCGGCCCTGGCGTGCCAACATGGAAGACCGCGCACCTCCGGGAGCCGCCCTTTGCACCGACCGCCGCCGCCATCCGCGTCCCTGGTCCGCCGCCTGCGGGTCGGGGGCGCCGGTGTGGTGGCCCTGCTGGCCTGGACGGTCGCGGCCCCCGGGTTCGTGCCCGCCGACGCCCTGGCGGCCGGCGGCGGGCCGACCGAGGTGGCCGCCGGCGCCCCGGTGGCGGGCGAGCCGGAGGGCGCCGAATGGGCCCGCCTGCGGCTGGAGGCCTGGCAGCGGGGACGCGAGGCGGCGGCCGCGGCCGAGCGCGACCGGGCCGCGGCCCGGCAGGCGGCCGGCGGAGCCGGCGCCACCGCCACCCCCGCCGCCTGGGTGCCCCCGGCCGGCGGCGGCCGGGCCATCCCCGCCCTCAGCCTGCGCGCCTACCGCGAGGCCGCGGCCTGGGCGGCCGGGTACGCTCCGGACTGCCGGCTGTCCTGGACGGTCCTGGCCGGCATCGGGCGCATCGAGTCCGACCACGGCCTGTTCGGCGGCGCGGCGACCAGGTTCAGCGCCGGCGGCGCGGTGAGCCCGCGGATCACCGGGCCGCCGCTGGACGGCCGCGGCGTGGCCGCCATCCCCGACAGCGACGGCGGCCGCTGGGACGGGGACACCGTCTGGGACCGGGCGGTCGGCCCGATGCAGTTCCTCCCCGGGACCTGGCGCTTGCTCGGCCGCGACGGCAACGGCGACCAGGTCGCCGACCCCAACAACCTGTTCGACGCCGCGGTCAGCGCCGCCGGCTACCTCTGCCTGAGCGGCGGGGACCTGAGCGACCCGGCCCAGCTGCGCCAGGCGGTCTACGGCTACAACCACTCCTGGCCGTACGTGGACGCCGTCCTCGGCTGGGCCGGCCGCTACCAGGGCGGCGTGGTCCCCGGCCCACCGGTCCCCACCGGGACCGCCCCCGCGGCCCCCACCACCGGATCCGCCACCACCACCGGCGCCCCCGGCGGCGGGCCGCCGGCCGGCGACCCGACCACCACGACCCGGCGGACCACCACCACCCGGCCCCCGACCACGACCACCCACGGGCCGACCACCACCACCCAGCCGCCGACCACCGCGTCGCCGCCGACCACCGGCTCGACGACCACCACCACCGAGCCGTGCCAGACGACGACCACCACCACGGGCGACCCGACCACCACCAGCTCGACGACCACCACGACCACCACGCCGGGCGGCTCGACCACCACCACCACGACCCTGCCGCCCTGCTGAGGGGAGCCGGCCGAGGGCCCGCGCGCCCCGGCGGCGCAGCGCCGTACCGCTTGCCGGCTGGGCCTATGTGGCCAGCTCGGCCTCCAGGAGCGGCCGGGCCCAGTCCAGGAACACGGTGAGCATGTAGGGGGTCTCCGGCCAGGCCCGGGAGGCCGGCCGGGTCAGGGTGCCCCACAGCGAGCCCCCGACCCCGGCCCCGTAGACGTCGTTGAAGCGGTCGATGCGCCGGACCCAGCCGTGCCACCAGGCCGGGTCCCAGTCGACGCGCCCGCCGGCCCGGCTGTGGACGAGGCGGTTGACCGACGCGAAGGCGCGCCAGCGCCAGCGCATCCCCGGCGGCCGTCCCTGCCGGCCCAGGTAGTAGGCGCGCACGGCGGCCGAGAGGGGCTGGCCGGCGGCCAGGGCCCACTGGGCGCGCATGGCGAACACGTCGATGTCGCCGAGCAGGTCGGCGTCGGGTGCCGACATCAGGTAGTAGGCGTCCCGGTCGGCGGTGGGCAGCCGGCGCGAGACCCGCGGGTCAGGGGCGCCCTCGGCGTGCCTGGTGGTCCAGACCGAGGCCATCCCGACGTCGGCCACCCAGCCGGTGGCGTCGATGTTGGGCACGCCGTAGGCCGAGAAGGGCACGGTGGTGCGCGGGTGGAGCAGGGCCTCGAGGCCGAGGAACAGGTGGCCGATGTCGACCTGCTCGCCGGAGGGGAGCAGGACGTACGGCGCCGGGTTGTCGCCGACGCTGTTCTCGTTGGCCCTGGCCGTCAGGTGGCGGTGGGCGACCCGGCCCAGCCGCGGGTTGCCGTGCAGGGTCCTGCTCCCGTGGGCGCGGGCGTCGGGCAGCAGCTGGGAGACGAGGAAGCCCGAGTAGTAGGTGTTGCGGATGCGTGAGAGGAGGTCGGCCGGGGAGTCGTCGGGGAAGGCGCGCTCGGCCTCCTCCAGGTCGGCGACGAAGTGGTCGACCGGGATGATCGCCTCCGACCCGGTCAGCGCGGCCGGCCGCGACCAGGGGCCACCGGCGCGCTGGGACCAGCGCCGCGCCCAGAGGCGGTCGGCGGTGTGGCGCCGGCCCAGCTCGGCGGCCCGCCGGGTCGCGGCCCACAGGGCCAGGGCCCGGCCGAGGGCCGAGTGGTCGGCCTGGACGTGGTGGGCGGACGGGAACAGGGTCCGGATGGTCGGGACGTGGAGCGGGGCCGCCGCGCGCAGCGGCACCGGGGCGACCGGAAGGTCGGCCAGTGCCAGCTCGGCCTGCTGCTCCATCGCAGTCCCCCGGCTCGTGGTCCACCCGCCGGGTCCGGTCGACGGACCCGTCTCGGACAAGCATGCCAATTAACGCTGAATCCGGCAATCACGGATCAGGAAAACTTCTGCGGCAAGTGTGAGGAACCGCACCTACACCAGTCGGCGGTCGCTGGCCCAGCGGGTCAGCTCGTGGCGGCTGGAGAGCTGGAGCTTACGCAGCACCGACGACACGTGGGTCTCGACCGTCTTGACCGAGAGGTGCAGGCGCCGCGCGACCTCCTTGTAGGTGAAGCCACGGGCGATGTGGCGCAGGACCTCGCGCTCGCGGGCCGTGAGCTGGTCGAGCTCGGGGTCGACCACCCCGGTCAGGTCGCCGTGGAAGGCGTCGAGCACGAACCCGGCCAGCCTCGGGGAGAACACGGCGTCGCCGCCCTCGACCCGGCGGATGGCCGCGGCCAGGTCGGGTGGGGAGATGGTCTTGGTGACATAGCCGCGGGCCCCGGCCCGGATCACCCCGATGACGTCCTCGGCCGCGTCCGACACCGAGAGGGCCAGGAAGCGGATGTCCTGGTCGGTCTGACGGACCGCCTCCAGGACGGCCCGGCCGCCCCCGCCGGGCAGGTGCACGTCCAGCAGCACCACGTCCGGCCGGGTGCGCCGGATGCCGTCGACGGCCGCGTCCACCTCGCCGGCCTCACCCACGATCTCGAACTCGGAGCCCAGCTCGGCCCGCAGCCCGGACAGGAAGAAGTGGTGGTCGTCAACCAGGAAGACCCTTGTCATCGGGGCACCTCCTTGGGGTTCCCCGAACCCCTCCGTCGTGTCATGACGTCTGGCTCCTCGGCAGTCTGAGCTGGACCTCGGTGCCCTCGCCGGGGCTGGACACGATCGAGACGGTGCCGCCGTGGCGGCGGATGCGGCCGCGGATGGAGTCGGCGATGCCGCGCCGGTCGGTCGGGACCTGGTCGGGGTCGAACCCCTTGCCCTCGTCGCGGACGAACCCGGTGAGCTCGTCCGGCTCCGCCTCGACGTAGACCGAGACCAGCGGCGCCCCCGAGTGCCTGGCGGCGTTGAACGCCGCCTCCTGGCAGGCGTCGACCAGGGCCTTGGCGGCCTCGTCGAGGGGGGCGTCGCCGACCACCACGATGTCGACGGGCACGTTGTGCCGCTGCTCGACCCGGGTCGCGATCGCCTCCACGGCCGGGCGCAGCCGGCCCTCGGGCGGCACCGGGGCCCGGTAGAGCCAGGCCCGCAGCTCCCGCTCCTGCCGCCGGGCCAGGCCGACGACCTCCGGCGAGGCGTCGGCCCGCTGGATCAGGGCCAGGGTGTGCAGCACCGAGTCGTGCAGGTGGGCGGCCATCTCGGCCCGGGCCTCGGAGCGGATCCGCCCGCGGCGCTCCTCGGCCAGCTGGGAGGCCAGCCGGGTCGCCCAGGGGCCGAAGATCAGGCCCAGCCCGATCAGGGTGATGGCCACCCCGAGCAGCGCGTCGCCGGCCGCGGCCAGGTCGGCGCCGGTGTTGGCGAACCCCAGGCCGAGGCCGCTGGCCACCAGCAGGCCGCCCACGACCACCCGGATCAGGCCGACCCGGCCGGTGAACATGGCCTCGATCGGGTTGCCGGGGATGCGGGCCCAGCGGGCCCGGTCGCGGTCGTCGCTCCGGGCCCAGATGACCGCCGAGCCGGCCGCGGCCAGGGCGATCGGCCACACGATCCGGTCGCCGAACCACAGGCCGACCTCGCGCAGCAGCAGCATGGTCCCGAGCACGACCAGCGCCAGGGCGACGGCCTGCCTGGGCGAGGGGCGCCTGACCGGCCGGGCGGTGGCCGTCTCGTCGTCTGGCTCGACCGAGACCGCCCAGGCCAGCAGGTAGAGGACGACCCCGGAGCCGCCGGCGATGGCCAGCACCGCGAAGGCGACCCGGACCAGGACCGGGTCGACGCCGAGCCGCTCCCCCAGCCCGCCGGCAACGCCCAGCAGCACGCGGTTGTCGCGGCTGCGGACGATGACCGCCGAGCTGGCCGGCCGGTGGGGGGCCTGGGTCGTCGTGGGAGCTCGCCTCCGAGTTCGTCGTGACGCCTGAGGGCCATGGTGGCATGGGCCGGACGGGCCGGCCATGGGGATCGACCCTGAGCAGGGGCGGCCCGGATCGGGGAACGGCCAGGGTGATCCCCGATGGCGGCCGGCCCGGCGGGGGAGCAGGCTGCTCGCAAGGTCCCACCGCCATCACGAGGAGCACCCGCCATGTCCGAGCGTCCCCCCGAGGCCCCGCCAGGGGAGCAGGCGCCACCGCCGACCACCACCCAGCTCCCGCCAGGGGAGCAGGCGCCACCGCCGGCCACCGCGCCGTCCACCACCCAACCCCCGCCGCCGATCGAGCCGCCGCCGGCCGCTCCCGGCGCCGGGCCGGCGCCCGGGCCCGGCCCGGCGCCGGGGACCGTGCGGCGCCTGACCCGCCGCCCCGACCGGCGGATGGTCGCCGGCGTGGCCGGTGGCATCGCCGACTACCTCGGCATCGAGGCCTGGGTGGTCCGCATCGGCTTCATCGTCCTGGTGCCGTTCGGTGGGTTCGGGCTGCTCGCCTACCTGCTCCTCTGGCTGCTGGTCCCGGTCGCCGGCAGCGACCAGTCGCTGGCCACCAGCGTGCTCCACCGGCCGCCCAGCGGCTGGCGCAGCTACGTCGGGGTGGCGCTGATCCTGCTGGCCGTGGCCATCCTGGCCAGCGCCTTCTCCGAGCCGAGCGTCATCTGGGCGATCGCGCTGATCGCCTTCGGGATCTTCCTGTTCCGCAGCGAGGACGCCGAGCCACCCGACCGCCGGCCACCCGGCGGCGGGGCGCCGGGTCCGCCCGCGACCACCGCCCAGCTCCCGGCGGTCCCGGCGGCGGCGCCGCCGGCCGCCACGACCACCACCGAGCCGCTGCCACCGCCGCCCGACCCCGACCGGGACACGGCCACCCTGCCACCGCCGCCGGACCTGCCCGTGTGGTCGCCGCCGCCACCCCCGCCCGACCCGGCCGCGGCCTGGGGCCCCCCGCCGCCGCGACGGCCGCGCCGGCGGCCGTTCCTGGGCCCGCTCACCTTCGCCGTCGCCCTGATCGCGACCGGGCTGGCCCTGGCCCTCGACAACCTGGACGTGATCCACCTCTCCATCGGGCAGTTGCTGGCCGTGTTCCTGACCGTCCTGGGCGGCGGGCTGTTGGTCGGCACCTGGTGGGGCCGGGCCTGGGGGCTGATCCCGATCGGGCTGCTGGCCGTGCCGCTGGTCGCCGTCACCGCCCTGGCCGGCCCGGTGCCGGTCCAGGGCGGGGTGGCCGAGCGGGTGTTCCAGCCGGCCACCCTGGCCGAGGTCCGCACCGGCTACCGCCTGGCCGGCGGCGAGATGATCCTGGACCTGTCCAAGGTCAGGTTCGGGCCGGCGGCGCCGCCCGTCGAGGCCAGCGTGGCCGGGGGGCGGCTGCTGGTGGTCCTGCCCGACGAGGTGGCGGCCGGCGTCCGCGGCCGGGTCGGGGTCGGCGCACTCGACCTGCTGGGCCACGTCGACAGCGGCGCCCAGGTCGACTCGACCGTCACCGAGCCGGCCGCCAAGGCCCCGGCCAAGGGCGCCACCGCCCCCACCGTCAGGCTCGACCTGATGGCCGGCTACGGCGTGATCGAGGTCCGCCGGGCCGGCGACCCACGCTCCTTCCACGACGTCGGGCCGTTCGACCAGACCTTCACCACGCCGGCCGTCCCCACGACCGCCGTCCCCGCGGAGGCCCCATGATGCGCCGCCACGAGCTCGATCCCGTCTCCCTCACCTTCGGCTTCGCCTTCACCGCGCTCGGCCTGCTGTTCCTGGTCGGCCGAGCCGACCAGGCCCTGCGCCTGCACTGGGTCTGGCCGCTGCTGCTGCTCGCCCTCGGCGTCGGCATCCTCCTCGACGTCACCCGCAGCCGCCCCGGCCCCGACGATGCCCTCACCTCGGAACCCACCACCACCCCGTCCGACCTGACGCCGGAGCCCACCCTGCCCGACCGGGACCCGGAGCCCACCACGGCGGAGCTCGACCCCGACCCCGCCGGGGGGCCTGTGGACAACCGCGAGCACCCCAGCTGACCGGTCCTGGTCCGCCAGGCCTTTCCCGGCCGGGGCGAGGCTGGTCGAGGCCGGCGGGCTGCCCAGCGTCGAGCGCGTGTCGGCGGCGTTCGTCGGGGCCGGGTTCCGCCGCGGCTAGGCGGTGGGCTGGGCGGAGCGCTCCTGGTCGAGGGCGACGTCGGCCAGGGCGCGGATGAAGGCCGGGGAGGTGTTCATCAGCTCGATCCGGTGGAAGGCCAGGCCGGCCTCCTCGGCCTCCTCCCTGGCGGCGACGTCGATGTCGTAGAGGATCTCCAGGTGGTCGGCGAGGAACTGCACGGGCACGACCAGCACCGCCCGGTGCCCGGCGGCCCGCAGGCCGGGCAGCAGGTCCTTGAGGTCGGGCTTGAGCCACTCCTCGGGGCTGTGGCCGGCCGACTGGTAGGCGAACTGCCAGCGCCCCCCGTCCAGGCCGGTCCGCTCGACCACGGCGTCGATCGTCTCGGTGATCTGGTCCAGGTAGCCGGGGTCACGGTCGACCACCGCCTTGGGCAGGCTGTGGGCACAGAACAGGACCGGCACGTCCGGGTCGAGCCGGCCCAGGGCCTGGGTGACCCGCTCGGCCAGGGCGTCGAGGAAGGCCGGGGTGCGGTGCCAGGGACCGGCCAGCACCACCCGGGCGTCGGGGCCGAGCCGCCAGGCGGCCGCGTCCAGGGCCCGCCGGTAGCCGCCCATGATCACCGGCGACCACTGGGGCGACAGCACGATCCCGACCAGCCGCCGCACCCCGGCCACGGCCAGCCGGGCCACCGCCTGGTCGATCCGGGGCTCGGAGTGGAGCATGCCGACCTCGACCCGGCAGCGGCCGGCCCCGTGCTCGGCGTCCAGCAGCCGCTGGAGCTCCGCCCCCTGCTCGAGGGTGATGCGGACCAGCGGCGACCAGCCGATCAGCCGGTACCGGCGCTGGAACTCGGCAACCAGCTCCGGGTCGGCGTCCCTGCCCCCGCGCACGCTGCGCAGGTAGGCCGGGACCTCCTCGGCGGTGGCGGCCGAGCCGTAGGTCATCAGCAGCACGCCGGTGGGGGAGTCAGGGGTTGGCAACGGACGTCCTCTCGGTGGCCTTGTGGACGTGCTCGACCAGCCGGGTCAGGTGGTCGGAGGGCGTGTCGGGGAGGACCCCGTGGCCCAGGTTGAAGACGTGGCCGTCGCGGCCGCCGGCCGCCTCCAGGACCCGGTCGGCCTCGCGGACCACGACCTCGAAGGGGGCCAGCAGCACCGCCGGGTCCAGGTTGCCCTGGATGCCCTTGCCGGGGCCGATCCGCTCCCAGGCCTCGTCCAGCGGGACCCGCCAGTCGACGCTGACCAGGTCGCTGCCGGCGGCGGCCATCGCCTCCAGCAGCCCCACCGTGCCGGTGCCGAAGTGGATGGTCGGCACCCCGGTGGCCCGCACGGCCTCGAAGATGCGCCGGCTGTAGGGCAGCACGGCGGCCTCGTAGTCGCGCCGGCCCAGGTCGCCCATCCAGGAGTCGAACAGCTGCACCACCTGGACGCCGGCCGCGACCTGGGCCCGCAGGTAGCGGATGGTGACCTCGGTCAGGGTCTCCATCAGCCGGTGCCAGAGCGGCTCGTCGCCATACAGCAGGGCCTTGGCGTGGGCGTGCTCCTTGGAGGGCCGGCCCTCGATCAGGTAGGAGGCGACCGTGTAGGGGGCCCCGGCGAACCCGATCAGGGCGGCCCGCCCGCCCAGGTCGCGGCGGAGCATTCGGATGGTCTCGAACAGCTCGGGGGTGGCCTCCTCGGCCTCGACGACCCGCAGGGCGTCCACGGCGCCGGCGTCCCGCACCGGCCGGTGGACGATCGGGCCGACCCCGGGGTCGATGGAGAAGGGCACGCCCATGCCGTAGAGCGGCAGCATGATGTCGGCGTACAGCACGGCCCCGTCGACCCCGAAGGTGTCCACCGGCATGGTGGTCACCTGGGCGCACAGCTCGGGGGTCCTGGTGATCTCCAGGATCCCGTGGCGCTCGCGCAGCCGCCGGTAGCCGGCGAGGCAGCGTCCAGCCTGGCGCATGAACCAGACGGGGGTGCGGTCGACCGGCTCGCCCCGGCAGGCGGCCAGCATCCGGGCTTCTCCCATGGAGCTAGAGCGTAGGCGAACCCCGCCCGGAACGCTCGTCAAGTGACCCGTTTACGAACCGGGGCCGGGTGGCACATGATGGGGCGTCGATAGCCCGCAAGCACTTGGTCGCGGCCCGACCGCGACGAAGGGGGCGGATGGCTTGGAGACTCCACCCGACGCGTAGCGGGCGGACCACGCTCCCGGTGGCCCGCCATATCGAACGTCCGCCGGCCGACGGCCACAGAACTGCTCACCTCGCGGCGGCCGCGCTTCCTCCACCGGCCCGACCGCGAACGCCGGCATCCGCCGCCGGCCGACGGATGATCACCGGCCCCCGCAGCCGCGGGGGCCGCATTTTGTCCACAGGCTCCAATTTTCCCGAGCGGGCGGGGCTGTGCTATCGTCCGCTGCCAGCGCCCGAGTCCCCCCAAACCGGGCGCCCCCGCAGTTTCTCGATCCGTGCCCCCGACGGAGGCGAGACGTGCCAAGATCCCGCTTCATCGCGGTCGGGTTGCTGATGGCCGCGCTGGTCGTCGGCGTGGCCCTTCCCGGAGGCGCCGACGATCTGGCATCCGCCAAGAGCCGCCAGAAGCACATGCAGAAGGCCCTGGACGACGCCACCCGGGAGCTCGACCAGATCGAGAGCGAGCGCGCCTTCGCCGAGCAGCGCCTCCAGGCCGCCAACAGCCGCCTCGGCTACGTCCGCGACGACCTGGCCCGGGCCAGGCGGGCGCTCAGCGGGCACGTCTCCTCCCTATACAAGGCCGGCGGCACCCGACCGCTGTCGGGGATCCTGGGCAGCAGCGCCGAGGTGGTCGTGAGCCGGGTCGAGTTCGAGACCATCCTCCAGGAGGGCCAGGTCGAGGCCGTGGCCGACGCCAAGGTCGCCTACGACAGCTACGAGGACGCGATCAAGGACGTGACCTCGGCGATGGCGGCCATGGACAAGCTCGAGCAGCGGTCCAAGGCCACCGTGGCCAAGCTCACCCGCACCTTCGAGAAGGCCAAGCAGGTCGCGGACAAGCTGGCCGGGTTCAACACGACCCACCTGGTCAACGGGCGCTGGACGTCCTGCCCGGTGTCCAAGCCCTACTCGTTCGTGAACTCCTGGGGCGCCGCCCGCTCCGGCGGCCGGGCCCACAAGGGGACCGACATCATGAACCCCTGGGGCAACAAGGTCCACGCCATCGTCGACGGGGTCGTCAGCCGCCAGACCACCAGCTCGCTGGGCGGCATCAGCCTCTACCTGCGGGGCGCCGACGGCAACGAGTACTACTACGCCCACCTCTCCCGCTACGCCTCCTCCGTGGGCCAGCACGTCAAGGCCGGCGAGCTGATCGCCTACAACGGCCAGACCGGCAACGCCCGCTTCACCGCCCCCCACGTGCACTTCGAGGTCCACCCGGGCGGCGGCACCCCGGTCAACCCCTACCCGTACGTCAAGGCGGCCTGCGGCTAGCCTTTCCCGACCCGGGCACCGTGGGCCTGCGCTAGCGTATCGGGGTGGCCATCCCCGACCGTGTTGCCGAGCAGCCGACCATCGACGACGTCCCGCCGGGTCCCGGGGGGCGTTGGCGGACGGCGCTGCGGCTGGCCGTGGCCGGGTTGTTCCTGGGCGTCATCGTGGTTGTCCTGGCCGGGCAGTGGCGTCAGGCGCGGCCGCTGCTCGGGCGGCTGTCGGTGCCGGTCGTGCTGGCCGCCTGGGTGCCGGTGCTGGGCGGGATCTACGCCACCTTCCGGTCCTGGCGGGCCGCCCTGGCCGACCTGGGCGGCCCCCTGCCCCGGGCCGGGGCCATGCGGGTGTTCTACCTGGGCCAGCTGGGCAAGTACGTGCCCGGGACGATCTGGCCGGCCGTGACCCAGATGCGGCTGGGCCGCGACTACCGGGTGCCGCCGCGGGCCTCGGGGGCGGCCTTCGCGGTGTTCATGCTCGTGCTCGTCGGCACCGGGCTGCTGGTCGGGCTGCCGGTGGTCCCGCTGCTGGGCCGCGACGCGGTCGCCGAGTACCGCTGGCTGGTGCTGGCCCTGCCCCTGTTCGCGCTCGCCCTGACCCCGCCGGTGCTGAACCGGGCCATCGCGCTGGCCCTGGGGGTGATCGGGCGGCCGCCCCTGCCGGCCCCGCTGTCGCTGGCCGGCGTGCTGCGGGTCGCCGGCTGGGCGCTGCTCTCCTGGCTGTGCTACGGCGTCCACGTGTACCTGCTGGCCAGGAGCCTGGGGGTGGAGGGCGGGGCGCTGCTGTGGCTCCAGTGCACCGGCGCGTTCGCGGCCGCCTTCGCCAGCGGCCCGCTGCTGCTGGTCGTGCCCGCCGGGGCCGGGGTGCGCGAGGCCGCCCTGCTGCTCCTGCTCGGCTCGACGGTCACGGTCCCGGTGGCGGCCGTGATCGCGGTCTCCTCCCGGCTGCTGTTCATCGTCGGCGACCTGGCCTGGAGCGCGGTCGCGGTGCTGGCCGCCCGCCGGCTGCTCAGGCCTCCTGGGCCGCCTCCTCCGCCTTGACCACGCGGACCTCGTCGGCCAGGGCCTTCCAGGCGACCCAGAGGACGGCCTCGATCCGGTCCCAGTCGTCCTCCAGCACCCCGACCGGGCGCCGGGAGGTGCGGTCGCGGATGGCCATGGCCTCGGCCCGCCGGCTGGCATGGGTCCAGAGGCGCTCGGCCGGCACCTGGTAGAGCTCGGCGGCCAGGTCGGCCAGGGCGGTCTCCAGGTCGCCGGGCGGGTGGTCGTCGACCTCGCGGTGCACGACCCACCAGGCCAGCTCCAGCCGGGCCGCCCGCGCCGGGTCGAACGGGACCTCGCTGACGGCCCGGATCCAGGTGTAGTAGCGCTCCAGGTAGGGGAGGGCGCGCCGGTAGTCGGCGTGGGAGGCGCCGACCTGGAACACCGCCGCCGCCCGCGCGGCCAGCCCGGCCAGGGTCACCGCCCGCAGCGGCTGGAGGTGGAACTGCCCCTGGAGCAGGGCCACCAGCTGCCCGAACAGCGGCAGCCGGCGCCGGTCGTAGTAGGACCGCCACATGGCCGTCTCCAGCCGGGCCACCTCGTCGGGGTCGAACACGCGGATGTCGGCCCGCCGCGGCCGGGCCAGCTCGGCGGCCGCCCACCCGGCCCCCCCGGCGGCGACCGCGACCAGCACCCACCCAGGCGTTCTCACGCCGGCAACCTACCCGAGGGCCGGCCGCCCGGCCAGCACCCGTGCCGGTTGTCCGGCGCTCGGCCAGAATGACCGGGTGCTGCTCGACGAGGTCGCCGGGACCTCCGCCGCCGTCGCCGCCAGCTCCGCCCGCCTGGCCAAGGTGGAGCGGCTGGCGGCCTGCCTGCGGCGCCTGAAGCCGGGCGAGGTCCACCCGGCGGTGGCATTCCTCTCCGGCGAGCTGCGCCAGCGCCAGATCGGGATCGGCTGGGCGGCGCTGCGCGACGCCCCCGACCCGGCGGCCGTCCCGACCCTGACGGTGGCCGAGGTCGACGCCGCCTTCGAGCGGATCGGCCGGCTGGCCGGCCCCGGGTCGCAGGCGGAGCGGCGGCGGCTGGTGGGCGAGCTGTTCGGGCGGGCGACCGCGGCCGAGCAGCGCTTCCTGGTCGGGCTGCTCTCCGGCGAGCTGCGCCAGGGCGCCCTGGAGGGGGTGATGGTCGAGGCCATCGCCAAGGCCGCCGGGGTGCCCGCGGCCGAGGTGCGCCGGGCCCTGATGCTGCGCGGGGCCCTCGGCCCGGTGGCCGAGGTCGCCCTGGCCATGGGCGTGCCCGGGCTGCGCGAGTTCCACCTGGAGGTCGGCCGCCCCCTCCAGCCCATGCTGGCCTCGACCGCGCCCAGCATCGAGGCGGCCATGGAGCGGGTGGGGGAGGCCGCGGTCGAGTGGAAGCTGGACGGCGCCCGGGTCCAGGTCCACAAGGACGGTGACGAGGTGCGTGTGTTCACCCGCACCCTGGACGACATCACCGCCCGGGTGCCCGAGGTGGTGGCGGCCGCCCTGGCCCTGCCGGTGAGGGCGGCCGTGCTCGACGGCGAGGTCATCGCCCTGCACCCCGACGGCCGGCCGCACCCGTTCCAGGTCACGGCCGGCCGGGTCGGCAGCCGCCTGGGGGTCGAGCGGCTGGCCGCCAGCCTGCCCCTCACCGCCTTCCTGTTCGACCTGCTCCACCTGGACGGCCAGGACCTGCTCGGCCGGACCGGGGCCGAGCGGCACGCCGCCCTGGCCGCGGTGGTGCCCGAGCCGCTGCGCATGCCCCGGCGGGTCACCGCCGACCCGCTGGAGGCCGCCGCCTTCCTGGACGACACCCTGGCCAGGGGACACGAGGGCGTGCTGGTCAAGTCGCTGGCCGCGACCTGGGAGGCCGGCCGGCGCGGCGCCGGCTGGCTCAAGGTCAAGCCGGTCCACACCCTCGACCTGGTCGTGCTGGCCGTCGAGTGGGGCCACGGCCGCCGCAAGGGCTGGCTCAGCAACCTCCATCTTGGTGCCCGTGACCCCGAGACCGGCGGGTTCGTGATGCTGGGCAAGACCTTCAAAGGCCTGACCGACAAGCTGCTCGCCTGGCAGACCGAGCGCCTCCAGGAGCTGGCGGTGGCCAGCGACGGCTGGACCGTCCGGGTCCGCCCCGAACTGGTCGTGGAGGTCGCCTTCGACGGGGTCCAGCAGAGCCCCCGCTACCCCGGCGGGCTGGCGCTGCGGTTCGCCCGGGTGGTGCGCTACCGGGAGGACAAGCGCGCCGAGGAGGCCGACACGATCGACACGGTGCGGGCCATCCACCAGGCCGCCCGGGTCCCCGACCGGGACGACCCGGCGTGAAGGGGCTGTCGGCATCGGCGCTGGCCGACCTGGCCGGGGTCGGCCCGGCCGAGGTCGAGCGGCTGGTCGAGCTGGGGATCCTGGTCGCCAGGGACGGTCCCGACCCGTTCGGCGAGGGCGACGTGCCCAAGGTCCGCCTGGCCGTGGCCTGCGAGCGGGCCGGGCTGCCGATGGCGGGCGTCGTGTCGGCGGTCCGGGCGGGCCGGCTGTCGTTCGCCTTCCTGGAGGCCTCGCCGTTCCGGCGCTGGGCGGTGCGCTCGGGCAGGACCTACCGGCAGGTCAGCCAGGACACCGGGATCCCCCTCGACACCCTCGGCGCGGTGCTGGAGTCGATGGGGTTCGCCCGGGCAGGCCCCGACGAGCCGATGCGCGAGGACGAGCTGGAGATCCTGCCGCTGCTGCGGCACGGCCTGGCCAGCGGGATCCTCGACCCGGCCTGGCTGAGCCGGCTCGGCCGGGCCCATGTCGAGGGCCTGCGGCTGATCGCCACCGCCTGGGGCGACGCCTACCAGGCGCGCTTCGAGGGGCCGGTGCGGGCGGCCGGTGGCGACCAGCGTGCGGCCATGGAGGTGGCCGCCCGGCTGAGCATCGACTTCCTGCCCCTGGGGGACCCGGCGCTGCTGGCCATCTACCACCGGCAGGAGGAGCTGGTGTGGACCGAGGGCCTGGTCGAGCGGATCGAGGACGAGCTGGAGGCGACCGGGCTGCTCGGGCGGCCCGGCCGGGTCCCGGCGATGTCGTTCCTCGACCTGGCGGGGTACACGCGGCTGACCGAGGAGCGGGGCGACCGGGCCGCCGCCGCCCTCGCCGAGCGCCTGGCCGTGCTGGTCGACCGGTCCTCGCGCGAGCACGGCGGGGTGCCGGTGAAGTGGCTGGGCGACGGGGTGATGGTCCACTCCCGGGAGCCGGCCGGGGCGGTCCTGTCGGCCCTGGAGCTGGTGGAGCAGCTTCCCGAGGCCGGCCTGCCCCCGGCCCATGTCGGGGTGGCGGCCGGGCCGGTGGTGGTCCAGGGTGGCGACTACTTCGGCCGCACCGTCAACCTGGCCGCCCGCATCGCCGCCCACGCCGGCGCCGGCCAGGTCCTGGTCAGCCAGAGCGTGGCCGACTCGGCCCCGCCCCAGGGCGTGCGCTTCGTAGCGTCGAGAGAGCAGCGGCTCAAGGGGTTCGCCCGCCCGGTGCGGCTGCTGGAGGCCCGCCGGGCCTAGCGACGGGCCTCCAGCAGAGGGCTTGACAACCGGTCTTCGAGATATATCTTGTTTACCCGAAGACGAGATATATCGCGGAGGGATGCCATGGCCACCTGGACGCTCGACCACCCGGACAAGCTCACCTTCGACGAGGTGCGCCGGGTGCTGGTCAAGATCGTGGAGGGGGCGGTCAGCGTCGTCGGCAGCGACGACCGGCCCACCCTGGAGGTGTCGGAGCTGAGCGGGGAGCCGCTGCGGGTCGGGCACGAAGGCGGGGCGCTGACGATCGACTACGAGCGGCCGTGGCGGCCCTGGCCGCTGGCCTGGCTGGCCGGCAGGGGGGGCCGGCGCAAGGCCATGCTCACCCTGGCCGTGCCCCGGGACTGCCGGGTCGAGCTGCGGGTCGTGTCGGCCAGCCTGATGGTCGGCGGGCTGCACGCGCCGGTGGAGGCGCACACGGTCAGCGGCGAGATCACCCTGACCGGGCTACGCGGCCGGGTCGAGGCCGAGAGCGTCTCCGGCCCGGTGGAGGCCTCCAGCGTCACCGGCGACCTGTCCGCCCGCACCGTGTCCGGCGACCTCACCGTGGCCGAGGGCGGCGGCGGGTCGGTGCGCGCCCGCACCGTCTCGGGGGCGGTGGCCATCGACCTCCTGGCCCGCGGCGACCGGGACATCAGCCTGTCCAGCGTCTCCGGCGACCTCACCGTGCGGCTGCCCGAGACCAGCGACCTGCAGGTCAAGCTGCAGTCGACCAGCGGCCAGGTGACCAGCGCCTTCGACCAGCTGGAGCACGACAGGACGCCCGGTCGCTACACGGCCTGGGGGCGGCTCGGCGCCGGCACCGGCCGGCTGCGGGCGGCCAGCACCTCGGGCCACGTCGCCCTGCTCCGCCGCGCCCCGGAGGCGACGTTATGAGCCGGAGGGGTTCGGGGAACCCCAAGGGGGTGCCCCGATGAGTCCCGTCTTCAGCCACGGGCGGCTGCGCCTGTACCTGCTCAAGCTGCTCGACGAGAGCCCGCGGCACGGCTACGACGTGATCCGGCTGCTGGAGGACCGCTTCATGGGCCTGTACGCCCCCTCCCCGGGCACCATCTACCCCCGCCTCCAGCGCCTGGAGGCCGAGGGCCTGGTCACCCAGAGCCAGGAGGGCGGGCGCAAGGTCTACCAGATCACCGACGCCGGCCGCGAGGAGCTGGCCGGCCGCCGCGAGGAGCTGGACGAGCTGGAGGCCGAGATCACCGGCTCGGTCCACGGCCTGGCCCGCGAGGTCCACGACGAGGTGCGCGGCAGCGTCCGCGACCTCAAGCAGGAGCTGAAGCAGGCGGCCCGGGAGATGCGCCGCCAGCAGCGCCACGAAAACCGCTCGCGCCGCCACGGCGACGACGACCATCATCGCTGGGACTGGCACGACGAGGGCCTCGACGGCCGCCTGCGCGAGTTCCTGGACCGGACCGAGCGGGCCATGCGCCGGGTCCAGCTGACCGAGGCCCAGCTGCGCGAGTGCGCCGCCATCCTCGACGAGGCCTTCGAGCGCATCCGCCAGACCCTCAAGACCACCGACGAGCAACGCCACGACCGCTGAAGGAGCCGACCGAGATGCAGACCAGCGCGGCCATCGAGGCCCGCGACCTGACCAAGACCTACGGCAAGGACGTCCGCGCCCTCGACGGGCTCGGGTTCGCGGTCCAGGCCGGCACCGTGTTCGGCCTGCTCGGGCCCAACGGCGCCGGCAAGTCGACCACGGTCAAGATCCTGACCACCCTGACCCGGCCCGACAGCGGCCAGGCCAGCGTGGCCGGGATCGACGTGCTGGCCCACCCCGAGCGGGTGCGGCGGGCCATCGGCCTGGTCGCCCAGCGCTCCGGGGTCGACCTGGAGGCCACCGGGCGCGAGAACCTGACCCTCCAGGGCCAGGTGTACGGCCTGCGCGGCGCCGAGCTGCGGGCCCGGGTGGGGGAGCTGCTGGAGCGCTTCGGGCTGGCCGGGGCGGCCGACCGGGTCGCCCGCGGCTACTCCGGCGGCATGCAGCGGCGCCTCGACATCGCCATGGGCCTGATCCACCGCCCCCAGGTGCTGTTCCTGGACGAGCCCACCACCGGCCTGGACCCGGAGGTCCGGGCCGACATGTGGGCCGAGATCGCCCACCTGTCCGGGTCCGAGGGCCTGACCATCCTGCTCACCACCCACTACCTGGAGGAGGCCGACCGGCTGGCCGGCCGGCTGGCCATCGTCGACCGCGGCCGGGTGGTGGCCGAGGGCAGCCCGGACGAGCTCAAGGGCCAGCTGCGCGGCGACGCCATCCAGGTCGAGCTGGGCGACCCGCAGCCCGACGGGCTGGCCTCGGCCGCCCTCGACCGGGTGCCCGGGGTCTGGGAGGTCACCGTCGAGGACCGCTCCCTGCGGGCCCGCACCGACGACGGCTCGGCGGCCGTCCCGGCCGTGCTCCAGGCCCTGGAGGCCGGCGGGCTGCGGGTCGCCTCGGTGACCATCGCCCGCCCGTCCCTGGACGACGTCTACCTGCGCCACACCGGCCGCAGCCTCGCCCGCACCGAGGAGCCCGTATGAGCACGACCCTCACCCACTCCTGGTTCATGACCATGCGCCACCTGCGCAACCTGGCCCGCCAGCCCTGGTGGATCGCGATCACCCTGGTGCAGCCGGTCATCTGGCTGCTGCTGTTCGGGGCGGTGTTCAAGGCCACGGCCGACATCCCCGGGTTCGCGGCCGACTCCTACGTCGACTACCTCACCCCGGGGATCGTGGTCATGACGGCCGCGTTCGCCGGCGGCTGGGCCGGCATGGGCGTGATCGAGGACCTCAACCGGGGCGTGATCGACCGCTTCCTGGTCTCCCCGGTGGCCCGGCAGGCGCTCATCAGCGGCCGGCTGGTCCAGCTGGGCATCGTCTCGCTGATCCAGTCGCTGATCGTGATCGTGCTCGGCCTGCTGGTCGGCGCCCACTTCCCCGGCGGCGTCACCGGCCTGGCCGTGCTGGTCGGCTGCTCGGCCCTGCTGGGGGCGTCGCTGGGCGCCCTCTCCAACGGCATGGCCCTGCTGGCCCGCAAGGAGGAGACGGTGATCGCCGCCTCCAACTTCATCCTCCTGCCCCTCACCTTCCTGTCCTCGGCGTTCATGCAGCGCAACCTCGTCCCCGGCTGGATCCAGACGGTGGCCAGGTACAACCCGGTCGAGTGGACCGTCCAGGCGGGCCGCGAGGCCCTGACCGCCGACCCCGACTGGGGCCTGGTCCTGAGCCGGACCGGCCTCCTGGCCGCCCTCTGCCTGGCCTGCACCTGGCTGGCCACCCGCGCCTTCCATACCTACCAGCGCTCGGTCTAGCCCCTGCGCCCGGGGGAGTAGCGGCGGCCAGGCCGCTACTCCCGCCGGGGTAGGTGGGAAGCACCTGGGGGTCGATGACGGGGGTCGCCGGGTCGGACTACCGTTCCCCTCATGCGCACCAGCAGCGAAACAGCGGGGCGGCCGGACCGCGGCCTGTTCGGCGTCGTGCCCCCGGGGCGGGCGACCGACGTGGCCGTGGCCGTGCTGGTCGCCGCCGTCCAGCTCGGGCTGACCACGGTCGCGGCCAGGCACCGGCCCGGCCGCCAGGAGCTGGACCTGCTCGCCTACCTGCTGCTGGCCGCCGGGCCGGTGGCCCTGCTGTGGCGCCGGCGCTCCCCGGCGGGGGTGCTGGCCGTCGTGATGGCCGCCTGCGTCGTCTACTTCGCCCTCGGCTACCCCTACGGGCCGGCCTGGCTGGCCCTGATCGTGGCCCTCTGGACCGCCGTGACCGGCGGGGCCAGGCGGGCCGCCTGGGTCACCGCCTTCGTCGGCCTGGCCGCCTACTTCACCCTGGCCGCCGTCGTCGGGAGGGTCGGGCCGGCCACCCCGGCCACGGTCGCCGCCCACACCAGCTCGCTCCTGCTGGTCCTGGCCGTGGCCGAGGTGGCCATGGCCGGCCGCCAGCGCCGCCTGGACGCCGAGCGGACCCGGGCCGAGGAGGCCAGGCGCCGGGCCGGCGAGGAGCGCATGCGCATCGCCCGCGAGCTCCACGACGTGCTCGCCCACAACATCTCCCTGATCAACGTCCAGGCCGGCGTGGCCCTGCACCTGATGGACGAGCAGCCGGGCCAGTCGCGCAGCGCCCTCCAGGCCATCAAGCAGGCCTCCAACGACGCCCTGGGCGAGCTGCGGTCGGTGCTCGACGTGCTCCGCCAGGGCGACGAGGCCCCGCCCCGGGCGCCGGCCTCCGGCCTGGCCCACCTGGACAGCCTGGTCGCGGGGGCGGGCGCCACCGGCCTGGAGGTGCGCACCCGGGTCGAGGGCACCCCCCGGCCCCTGCCGGCCGGGACCGACCTGGCCGCCTACCGGATCGTGCAGGAGTCGCTCACCAACGTGACCCGCCACGCCGGCCCGGCCGGCGCCACCGTCCGGATCGCCTACGGCGAGAAGGACCTGACGGTGCAGGTCGACGACGACGGCAACGGCTTGGAGCCGCCGCTGGCGGCGGATATCCCACTCCGACCAGGCCGGGGCCTGGTCGGCATGCGCGAGCGCGTTGCCGCCCTCGGGGGCGACCTCACCGCCGGGCCGCGTCCGGGCGGCGGCTTCCGGGTCCTGGCCCGCCTCCCGCTCGACGGGGAAGGGGAGCAGGGATGATCAGGGTCGTGCTGGCCGACGACCAGGCGCTGGTCCGGGCCGGGTTCAAGGCGCTGCTGGACGCCCAGGAGGGGATCGAGGTGGTCGGCGAGGCGGCCGACGGCGACGAGGCGGTCCGCCTGGCCAGGGCCCTGCGGCCCGATGTGGTGCTGATGGACATCCGCATGCCCGGCCTGGACGGCCTGGAGGCGACCCGGGCCATCGCCGCCGACGAGCTGCTGGCCGGGGTCCGCATCGTCATCCTCACCACCTTCGACCTGGACGAGTACGTGTTCGAGGCCCTGCGCGTCGGGGCCAGCGGCTTCCTGGTCAAGAACACCGAGCCGGCCGACCTGATCCGCGGGGTCCGGGCGGTCGCCTCCGGCGACGCCCTGCTGTCGCCCGGGGTGACCAGGCGGCTGGTGGCCGAGTTCGCCACCCGGGCCCGGGAGCCACGCCCCTCGCCCGAGCTCGGCCAGCTCACCGAGCGCGAGCGCGAGGTCATGGGGCTGGTCGCGGCCGGCCTGTCCAACGACGAGATCGCCGACAAGCTGGTCGTCAGCCCGGCCACGGCCAAGACCCACGTCAGCCGGGCGATGGTCAAGCTCGGGGCCCGCGACCGGGCCCAGCTGGTCGTGTTCGCCTACGAGTCCGGCCTGGTCCGCCCCGGCTGGCTCGCCTGAGGAAAGGAGCAGCACCATGCGATCCACCATCACCGCCATCCAGATGGGCATCCGCGTCGTCTGGCTGGTCCAGCTGGCCCTCGGCGTCCTGTTCTGGACCGGCAACGCCACCGGCCTGGTCGACCTCCACCAGCTGCTCGGGATCCTGCTCGTGCTCGCCCTGTGGACCCAGGCCGTCCTGGCCGCCAGGGCCGGCGTGGAGCCCCGCCTGGTCGCCGTGGCCGCCGTCTGGGGCCTGCTCGTGGTCATCGTCGGGCTCACCCAGACCAGCCTGCTGACCGGCTCCCTGCACTGGCTGGTCCAGGTCATCCACCTGCTGCTTGGCATCGGCCTCATCGGCCTGGCCGAGCGCCTGGCCACCACGGCCAAGGCCCGGCTGGCCCCGGTCGCCTGACGGGCCGGGCGGCGTGCCCGAGACCGTCGACGTCGCCGTCATCGGGGGCGGCGTCATCGGGCTGTCGGTGGCCCGCGAGCTGCGGCTGGCCGGCGTCGACCGGGTCGTTGTCCTGGAGCGGGAGGCGTCGGTCGGCCAGGGCTCGTCCTCGCGGGCCAACGGTGGCGTGCGGGCCCAGTTCACCACCAGGGCCAACATCGAGTTCTCGGCCTGGTCGATCGCCGAGCTGGAGCGCCTCGACGCCGAGACCGGGCTGCTCGGCTTCCACCAGACCGGCTACCTGCTGCTGTGCGGCACCGAGGCCGGCGAGCAGGGGCTGGCGGCCGCGTTCGAGCTCCAGCGCTCCCTCGGCGTCGAGGTGCGCTGGCTGACCCCCGCCCAGGCCCTGGAGCTGGTGCCGTTCCTGCGCCCCGAGGGGCTGCGGGCGGCGACCTTCCACGGCCGCGACGGCTTCCTCGACCCCCACGGCGTGGTCACGGCCATGCGGGCCGAGGCCGAGCGCCTGGCCGCCCGGATCCTGACCGGCGCCGAGGTCACCGCCGTCGAGCCGGCCCCGGGCGGGGGCCTGGACCTGCGCGCCGGCGACACCACGGTGCGGGCCGGCGCGGTCGTCAACGCCGCCGGGCCGGCGGCCGGCCGGGTCGCCGGCCTGTTCGGGGCCGAGCTGCCGGTGGCGCCGGTGCGCCGCAACCTGGCCTACGTCCGCGAGCCGGGCGGCCCCACCCAGCTCATCCCCATGTGCGTCGACCTCGACACCGGGGTGCTGCTCCGCCGCGAGGCCAGCGGCGGGTTCGTGGTCGCCTGGTCGGACCCGGAGGACCGGCCGTCCTGGGAGACGACCGTCGACCCGAGGTTCCTCGAGCAGCTGGCCCAGCGGGTCGGCAACCGGTTCCCCCTGCTCGAGGACCTGCCCCTGGACCCGCGGCAGTGCTGGGCCGGGCTGTACCCGGAGACCCCCGACCACCACGCGGTCATCGGCCCCGCTCCCGAGGTGCCGGCGCTGCTGCACTGCGCCGGCTTCGGCGGGCACGGGGTGATGCACTCCCCGGCCGCCGGCCGGGCCGTGGCCGAGCTGGTCACCCTTGGCGCCTGCCGCACCTTCGACCTGCACCCGCTGCGCCCGGAACGCTTCGTCGAGGGCGACCTGGTCATCGAGACGGCCGTCCTGTAGCCAGGCGGGTCTCGACGGCCAGGAACCGGCCCAGGTCGGCCGCCTCGGCCTCCAGCGCGGGCCGGGCCCCGCGGGGGAGCCGCCCGGAGAACGGCGCCACGGTGATGTCCAGCCGGCCGCCCGCGCGGCGGGCCCGCCAGGTGCCGGCCACGCGGCCGTCGACCACCAGCGCCGGATGGACCCAGCCGCCGCCGGCCTGGATCCGCCGGGCGAACCGGGGGTCGAGGACCAGCTCGCGGCCCCGCCAGCCCAGCAGGTAGTCGTCGAAGCGGCCCAGCAGCCGCACCACCGGCTCGCCGGCGCGGGAGCGGGGCGTCGCGGCGCCGGCCGGCGCCCACAGGCGGCGGCCGTCCCACTCGACCTCCCGCAGCTCGCCGGCGGCCAGCTCGAAGGCGCGCCTGGCCCGCCCGACCGGCAGCCCGGACCAGGCGGCCAGGTCCTCGGGCCCGGCCGGGCCGTGACCGCCGAGGTAGCGGCGGGCCAGCTCGGCCAGGGCGTCGTCGGGGTCGAGGGTCCGGCTCGCCCGGGCGCCCACCCAGTCCTCCAGCAGCACGTAGCTGGCCTGGTCGCCGTCCAGGTCGGGGCCGCGGCAGACCAGGCCGCGCAGGGCCGCGTAGGCGACCAGGTGGGCCGGGGCCTGGCCGTCCGGGTCGACCCTGACCCCCTCGGCGGCCAGGCCGCGGACCAGGTCGGCCCGGGACAGCGGGCCGGCGGCCAGCACGGCCGGCAGCGCCTCCAGGGCACGTTCGCACAGGCCGTCGTCCAGGCCCAGCTGGAGGCGCCGGCGCCGGTCGGCGGCCGCGAACACCGGGCCGAGGAGGCCCACCAGCCAGCCGGCGTCCTCGGCCGCGACCAGGTGCAGGGTCCCGCGCATGGCCCAGGTCCTGACCACCGATCGGTCCTGGTCGCAGGCCCGGCGCACGGCGGCCTCGTCCAGGCCGGTGCCGCGCGGCCGCACGGCCAGCCGGGACGCCGGGGTGTCCTGGGCCTGGAGGCCGCCCACGGCCCGCACCACCTCGTCCACGTCCCGGGGCCGGCGGCCGGTCAGCCGCTGGGCACGCATCCGGAGGTGACGGAGGCGCTCGTCGTCGACCCGGAGGGGTCGGGTCATCGGACCGGGGCGGCCGCCCCGCCCCCACGCAGCACCCGGCCCGCACGCAGGCCGGTGTAGCGGCCGTGCTCGACCGCCAGCCCTCCGGCCAGGACGACGTGCTCGATCCCGGTCACCGGCACGTCGGGGTCCAGGTAGGTGCCCTCGTGGCCGACGGTGGCCGGGTCGAACACGCACAGGTCGGCGACCGCGCCCTCGACCAGCAGGCCGCGGCCGTCGAGGCGGAACTGGCGGGCCCCCAGCCAGGTGGCCTTGCGGATGGCCTGCTCCCAGGTGAGGACGCCCAGTTCGCGCACGTAGCGGCCGAGCAGGCGCGGGAAGCAGCCCCAGGTCCGCGGGTGCTCGAGCCCGCCCGGGGGCCCGTTGTCGGACCCGACCCCGACCAGGGGGCTGGCCATGATGGCCCGCAGGTCGTCCTCGCGCATCAGGCGGATGACGATGGTGGCCGCCGGGTCGTCGGCGACCAGCCGGCACAGCGTGTCCCAGGGGTCGCGGTCCGCGGCCGCATCGGCCAGGGTGCGGCCGACCACGCCGGCGTCGCGGTGGCCGGTCAGGAGCACGTCGCCGGGGTCGGCCAGGGTCCAGCCGCCGTCGGCGACCCCGCCGCGCTCGGCCTGGGCGCGCAGGGCCGCCCGGGCCTCGGGGTCGCGCAGCCGCGTCCGCATGGCCGCGGTGCCGCCGGCGGCCACGGCCGGGGGCAGCAGCGAACTCAGCACGGTCGCGCCGGCGTCGTAGGGGTACTGGTCGCCCTGGGCGTCGACGCCGTCCAGCCGGGCCGCGGCCAGGCGCTCCAGCAGCCGGCCGGCCGTGCCGTGGGCGGCCCGCCCGGCCGCCTTGCAGTGCGACACCTGGAGTCGGGCCCCGGCCGTCCGGGCGATGGTCACGGCCTCCTCCAGGGCCGCGTCCAGGTGGACGCCCTCGTTGCGCATGTGGGTCGCGTAGACCGCGCCGTGGGCGGCCGCGACCCGGGCCAGGGCGACCAGCTCGGCGGTGTCGGCGTAGCTGCCGGGCACGTAGATCAGGCCGCTCGACAGGCCAACGGCCCCGGCCTGGAAGGCCTCGGCGGCCAGGGCGGCCATCCGGGCCGCGGCCCCCGGGCGCAGCCGCTCCTCCAGGCCGTTGGCGGTCAGCCGCAGGGTGCCGTGGCCGACCAGCAGGGCCAGGTTGTTGGCCGGGCCGGCCCGGTCCAGCCGGTCGGCCAGCTCGCCGAAGCCGGCCGGCTCGATCGGGACGCCGCCGGCCAGGCCGCTCCACAGGGTGGCCGCGACCTCGGCCGAGGCGGCGTCGAGGGGGGCGAAGGTGAGCCCGCAGTTGCCCACCACCTCGGTGGTCACGCCCTGGAGGAGCTTGAACGGCTGCGGCCGGTCGAGCAGGTGGACCAGGTCGGAGTGGGCGTGGGTGTCCACGAACCCGGGGGCGACCGCCAGCCCGTCGCAGTCGACCCGGCGGAGCCCGGCCGGCGGGTCGCCGCCGACGCCGGCCACCCGCCCGTCCAGCACGGCCACGTCGGCCACCCGCCCGGGACCGCCGAGCCCGTCGTAGACGGTCCCGCCCCGGAGGAGCAGCCCGGTGCCGGTCATCGGCCGACTCTACCCGGGTGGCACCGTCAGAAGTGGTGGCCGCGGACGCGGGCGATGTCGAAGGAGGCGGTGCTGGCGATGGCCATCACCGCCATCACCCCGGCCTGCACCGGGTCGGTGACCACCAGGTCGGCGTGCTCGGGCACCGAGCCGGCCATGTTCAGGGAGACGACCAGGATGCCGCGGGCCTTGACCTCCTCGACGGCCTCGGTCACCTCCCCGCCCATCAGCGAGCCGGCCAGGACCAGGGCCACCGCCCGGGGCAGCCGGGCCACCGCCCGCACGGCGTTGGCCAGGTTGGTCTCGCCCACGATCGGGATGGTGTCGACGCTGATCTTCTCGCCCCGGATGTTGTGCCGGTCGGCCTCGCCGATGGCCCCGATGGCGACCTGCCCGACCTGGGCGCCGGCGCCGACCACGATGATCCGCTTGCCCCAGACCTGGTACATGGTGGGCAGGCGCTGCAGCGACTCGACCACGTCGATCTCCAGGAACGAGCGCTGCAGCCCCTCCGGGTCGTCGATGCCGTCCAGCTCCCAGTAGACGACGCTGCGGGCGCCCCGCTCGATGATCTCGACCAGCACGATGTCGCCGCCGTGACGCAGGATGGCCGCGGTCATGTCGTGCAGCAGCCCCTTGCGGTCGCCGCCCTCCAGCAGCACCGCCAGCTGCGGCGCACGCCGCAGCGGCCGCTCCTCGTCGTCCCGATCGGGCCCGCCCGTGGTCATCGGACGAGAGGCTACCAGCCGGGCCGGCCGGCAAATCGGTTGCTCCCACGGGTGGCCGTCTGCTGCACTGGGGCCACGGCCGAGCGAACAGGAGAGCGAGATGCGGCAGGCGTCCATGTCCACCCGGAGAGGAGCCATCGACCCAGAGGACATGACGCCCCGTGCGAACACTCAACCTGGGGATCCTGGCCCATGTCGACGCCGGTAAGACGACCCTGACCGAGCGGCTGCTGTACGCCGCCGGGGTCATCGACCGGCCCGGCAGCGTCGACCAGGGCAGCACCCAGACCGACACCCTGGCCCTGGAACGGCAGCGCGGCATCACCATCAGGTCCGCGGTCGTGTCGTTCCCCATCGACGACGTCACCGTCAACCTGATCGACACGCCCGGCCACCCCGACTTCATCGCCGAGGTGGAGCGGGTGCTGAGCGTGCTCGACGGCGCCGTGCTGGTCGTCTCGGCCGTGGAGGGCGTGCAGCCCCAGACCCGCGTGCTGATGCGGACCCTGCGGCGGCTGGGCATCCCCACCCTCGTCTTCGTGAACAAGATCGACCGCGCCGGCGCCGCCGACGAGCGCGTGCTGCGGGCCATCGCCGACAAGCTCGACCTGGCAGTCATCCCGATGGGCTCGGTCGGCGGGCTCGGCACCCGCGGGGCCGAGGTCACGCCGTCCACCGCCGCCGACGCCGGCTTCACCTCCCGGCTGGTCGAGCTGGTCGCCAGCCACGACGACCGGCTGCTGGCCGCCTGGGTCGACGACGAGACGGCCGTCTCCCACCGCCGGCTCCGGGCCGGGCTGGCCGCCCGGACCAGGCGGGCGCGCGTGCACCCGGTGTTCTTCGGCTCGGCGGTCACCGGCGCCGGCGTGGCCTCGCTGACCGCCGGCATCCGCGAGCTGCTGCCCGCGGCCGAGGGCGACGCCGCCGGCCCGGTCTCGGGCGCCGTGTTCAAGATCGAGCGCGGCCCGGCCGGGGAGAAGGTCGCCTACGTCCGCCTGTTCTCGGGGACCGTCCGGGTGCGGGACCGGCTGCGGCTGGGCCGCGACGGCGAGGGCGGCGAGGGCAAGGTGACCGCGATCGGCGTGTTCGAGCACGGCTCGGCGGCCGTCCGGCGCCCTTCCATCGCCGCCGGGCAGATCGGCAAGCTCTGGGGCCTCGACGAGGTCCGGGTCGGTGACCAGGTCGGCGTCCCCCGGACCACCGGCCCCAGGCACCACTTCGACCCGCCGACCCTGGAGACGGTGGTCGTCCCCTGCCGTCCCGCCGACAAGGGCGCCCTGCACGTGGCCCTCGCCCAGCTGGCCGAGCAGGACCCGCTGATCGACCTGCGCCAGGACGACCTCCGCCAAGAGGTGTACGTCTCGCTCTACGGCGAGGTCCAGAAGGAGGTCATCGGGGCGACCCTGGTGGCCGACTTCGGCCTGGAGGTCGGCTTCCGCGAGACGGCCACGATCTGCGTCGAGCGGCCGCTCGGCGGCGGCGCGGCCGTGGAGCGGCTGCACAAGGCGCCCAACCCGTTCCTGGCCACGGTCGGGCTCCGCGTCGAGCCGGCTGCCGCCGGGTCGGGGGTGCGGTTCCGGGTCGAGGCGGAGCTGGGCTCGATGCCCCTGGCGTTCTTCGCCGCGGTCGAGGACACGGTGCGGGAGACGCTGCGCCAGGGCCTCTACGGCTGGGAGGTGACCGACTGCACCGTGGCCATGACCCACTCCGGCTACCTGGCCAAGCACGGCCTCGGCCACCAGCCGTTCAACAAGAGCATCTCGAGCACGGGCGAGGACTTCCGCAAGCTGACCCCACTGGTCCTGATGGACGCGCTGCGGCAGGCCGGGACCGTGGTCTGCGAGCCGATCCACCGTCTCCGCCTGGAGGTCCCGGACGACACCCTGGGGGCGGTCCTGCCCGTCCTGGCCCGGCTGGACGCCGTCCCCGGCACCCCGGTCCCGCGGGGCTCGTCGTACCTGCTGGATGGGGAGGTCCCGGCGGCCAGGATGCACGAGCTCCAGCAGCAGCTGTCGGCCCTGACCCGCGGCGAGGGCGTGCTGGAGACGGCCTTCGACCGCTACCAGCCGGTGCGCGGCCCCTTCCCGACCCGGCCCCGGACCGACCACGACCCGCTGGACCGCAAGGCGTACCTGCGGCGGGTGCTGCGTCGGGGCTAGGACAACCTAGTGGCTCGTCAGTCGTGAGTTGTGGGGTAGAGGTGCTTGAGCTTGATGCGGGCGTCCTCGGTCGTGAACCGCCAGTTGACCCCACGACCGGCTCGGTTCCGTACCGCCTGCCAGGCTGCGACCTCCCGCTCCAGGGTCGCCCGGTCGGCCAGGCGACGGTCCAG
>Ga0307289_10000096_pt1 | contig 31426 bp, 33 predicted proteins | sample ER_DNA_143_FD_194483 | JGI IMG/M metagenome (GOLD analysis project Ga0307289, IMG submission 194483) | Bulk soil microbial communities from the East River watershed near Crested Butte, Colorado, United States - ER_DNA_143 | ecosystem: Environmental > Terrestrial > Soil > Floodplain | place...
CTCCGGCAAGAAGCTCGCAGTGTGCCCCGTCCTGCGCGCGGGCGTCGGGATGCTCGACGGCTTCCTCGAGCTCGTCTCGGGCGCGCGGGTCGGGTTCGTCGGCCTCTTCCGTGACGAGGAGACGCTCGAGCCCGTCGAGTACTACGTCAAGCTCCCGAGCGATCTCGGCGTTCGCGACGCGATCGTGCTCGACCCGATGCTCGCCACCGGCAACTCCCTGGCGGCGGCGATCACTGCGATCAAGAAGGGCGGAGCGCGCTCGGTCAGCGTGATCTGCCTCGTCTCCGCGCCGCAGGGGATCGAGCGCGTGCAGGCGGAGCACCCCGACGTCGTCATCTACACGGCGGCGATCGACCGCGAGTTGAACGACCGCGGCTACATCGTCCCGGGGCTCGGGGATGCAGGGGACCGGCTCTATGGCACGAAATAGAGCCGTCGGCGCTCCCGGTTGGGTTCCGGCGTATCGGCCGGCGACGGCAGACGGGCGCGCGAGCGAAGCCCGCACGCCCTGGAGGTCGGCACCGCAAGCGGTGCCTCCGGCAGGCGACCGCCTCTACGGGACGAAGTAGTCTCTCCGCGGTTCTATGTGGCAAACGCTGCGTAACAACCCCGAGGTCCTGTGGGGCTTCCTGCTCGCGCTCGTCGTCGTGCTCGTGCTGACGCCGGCGGTCGGGCGCTTCGCGCGGATTCTCGGCGTCGTGGACGAACCGGGGGAGAAGCGGCGCATCCATCTGCGCCCGGTCCCGCGACTCGGCGGGATCGCGCTCCTGCTCGGGATCTTCATACCGGCGCTCGCGTTCCTCACCCTGGACGGCGTCTACCGCGGGATCCTGCTCGGCGCCGCGGTCGCGACCTTCGTCGGCGTGGTCGACGACTTCCGCGGACTGCCGTGGTGGGGGAAGCTCGGCGGACAGGTCTCGGCGGCGGCGATCGCGGTCGGGTTCGGGGTCCACGTCGAGCGCTTCACGTTCCCGCTGGTCGGCATCCAGACGCTGCCGGACTGGGTGAGCATCCCGGCCTCGATCCTCTGGATCGTCGCGATCATGAACATGGTCAACTTCCTGGACGGGATGGACGGTCTCGCGTCCGGGATCTGCGCGATCGCGGGCTCGACGTTCGCGATCATCGCGCTCTCCCTCGGCAAGCCGGAGGCGGCGATCCTGTCGGCGATCGTCGCGGGCGCCTGCTTCGGCTTCCTGCGCCACAACTTCTACCCCGCACGCATCTTCATGGGCGACTCCGGGGCGATGCTGCTCGGGTTCGTGCTCGCGGCGGTCTCGATCCAGGGCCTCTTGAAGACGGCCGCGACCGTCGCCCTGTTCTTCCCGTTGCTCGTGCTCGCGATTCCGATCGTCGACACGTCGTTCGTGTTCGCAAAGCGGCTCAAGTACGGGCAGCCGCTGTACGAGGCCGACCGCACGCACCTCCATCACCGGTTCGTCAACATCGGCTTCTCGCAGCGTCGGGCCGCGGTGTACATGTACGCGTGGTGCGCGATCCTCGCCGGCGCCGCTCTCTCGACGCGGTTCATCCCGTTCCGCGCCCACGGCGTCTGGCACCTCTGGCCGACGCTCGCCGTGGCCGGCATCGGGCTCGTCGCACTCGCGACGTCGGTCTACATCGTCTACCTGCTCGAGATCGTCAAGCTGGCGAATCCGAGGATCCGCCGCCGGGAGCAGCAGGCGGAGGCGGAGCGCAAGAGCGCCTGAGCGCGTCTTCGAATGTCAGAGCTGCTCCAGGCCATCTACCGGGGAGATCAGGCGCGTGCCGACGAGCTCCTGGCCGCGGACCCCGAGCTCGACGTCTTCGAGGCCGCGGCGGTCGGCCGGACCGAGCGCTTGGGCGACCTGCTCGACAAGGATCCGTCGCTCGCGAACGCGTGGGCGGAGGACGGCTTCCAGCCGCTCGGGCTTGCGAGCTTCTTCGGCCACGTGAACGCAGCGCGGCTCCTGGTCGAGCGTGGGGCAGAGGTCAACTCGGCATCGCGGAACGACTTCAAGGTGATGCCGCTGCACAGCGCCGCCGCGACGGGCGACCCTGACGTGCGCTACGAGCTCGCGAAGCTCCTACTCGAGCACGGCGCCGACCCGAACGCGCGCCAGCAGGACGACTTCACTCCATTGATGGCGGCCGACCAGCACGAGGACGAGCGACTGCGCCTGCTCCTCGTCGAGCACGGCGCCAACGGCTGAGCTGGTACGAGTCCGTTAGTCGTTGGTCGGGAGCGGCGGCGTCCAGCGAGGCATCCAGTAGTTCACGAGCCAGTGCCTGGCGGCGCCTTTGCCGCGCGCAACGAGCCCCAGCTGGAACGCAACCGGCCGCATCTTCTTCGCAGCCGGAGCCGAGACGCCGACCTCGAGGAGGATCTCCTTGGTCGACGCATAGTCGAGGTAGTACTGCGTCGTGTCGACGTTCTCGATCGGATACGGAATGACCGGCAAGCCGCCCTTTCCCGGCCCCCCGTTCGACCACTCCTGGAAGGTGTAGCCCTGCTTCAACGACGGGGCGACAATAGACCATGACTTGTCGAGGTGCCTCCGGGCGACCGCGGTCGCGAGGAACGTGCGGATCGTCGTTCGCACAACCGGATCGAGCTCCTCGTACGACTTGACCTGAGCGCCCTTCGCGTTTGTCAGCGGAACGTTCTTCGCCGGCAGTTTGGCGACGAATCCGGGCTCGTTGCCAACTCGCGTCTGGTTGCTCCCGGGGACGAGCTTGATGACCAGGAACAACACTCCGGCAGCGAGCACGAGCCCGCTGAACCACATCAGGTAGCGGTTGAATCGGGCTGAGGAAAGAGCGGTCTGGAGGGAGCTCATCGGCTTACAAAGAGAGTAGACGCCGAGACTAGCGGATTGTTAGCGGCGTATCCGGCGAAGTTTTCGGCGTTCAGGGCGCCGGTTGCCGAATCGGTACAAGGTTAGCCGGTTTTCCCCGAGCCATGCGGCTTTCGGCTGTTACAAAGTTTGTTATGCTCGCGCCGGATGGAGCCTTCGCATCCCTCGAAGTTCGAGCCCGCGGGGGCGGGGGCCCTTCTCATCGGCACGACCGCCGGCTCGGTCGGCGCCGGTGCGCTCGTTGGTTGGGGAGTCGGTTCGGCCGCGATCGGAGCGCTCGTCGGAGCCGTGATCGGAATACCGGCCGGGATCTTCGTCGTCTATCACCGCTACCGGGAGTACCTCGCTTGACCACGGCCGTCACCAGCCCTCGTCCTGCTCCGCACGTCTTCATGCCCGTGATTGCGGGGACGGCCCTGATCGCGCTGGCGCTGCCGATCTTCCTCGTCGCCGGTTGGCCGCTCAACGGGTGGGTGATCGCCGCGACGCTCTGGGTCGCGAGCCAGCTCTTCGGCTACCTGCTCGTGCGCATGCGTTCGGGCGGGAACCTCGCCGCGTCGGGGGTCGCAGCCGTCGGGATGATGACCCGCGCGATCGTCGTCATGGGCGTCATCTTCGTGGTCGCGCTCTCCGATCCGTGGGTCGGCCTGGCCGCAGCGCTCACGTATGCACTCGCCTACACGGTCGAGCTCGTGCTCTCGCTCGTCTCGTACTTCGGGAACCCGCCGCTGTGAGACGCGTGCTCTTCACCATTTCGCTCCTGGCGCTCGCGCTTCCCGGCCAGGCGTTCGCGCGTGGAGACTTCGACCCGACCCAGGAGTTCGAGCAGCACGAGTGGGTGCCGATCCACATCGGCCCGCTCGACCTGTCGATCACAAAGGCGGTCGTCTACCTGATGCTCGGGTCGGTGCTGACGATGGCGTTCGGAATCGTCTTCATGCGCTGGCGGTTGAAGGTCGAACCCGATACGCGGCAGACCTTCGGCGAACAGATCTACGAGGTCGCCGAGACGCAGATTGCGGAGCAAGGCCTCCCCTCGAAGGCGATCGGCCGCTGGTTCCCGTATGTGGCGAGCCTCTTCCTCTTCATCCTCGTGATCAACCTGATCGGGTTCATCCCGCTTCCGATCACGGGCGAGACCTGGCACCACATCCCCGTCTTCGGCATCTACGCCGCGACCTCGTCGCTGTCGGTGACGCTGGCCCTGGCTGCGCTGACGTTCGTCTTCACGCACGTCGAAGGCATCCGCTGGAACGGGCCCACGCGCTACTTCAAGAGCTGGATCCCGGATGCGCCGAAGCCTCTGCTCGCGCTGATCGTTCCGCTCGAGATCCTGGGCCAGATCATGCGCCTGATCTCGCTGAGCGTCCGTCTGTTCGCGAACATGCTCGCGGGGCACATCCTGATCCTCACGTTCATCGGTCTCATGTTCATCCTCGAGACGGTGATCCTGGCCCCGCTCGTGATCCCGGTGGCCACGGCCTTCTACATCTTCGAGGTCGTTATCGTCGTCGGCATCCAGGCGTTCATCTTCGCCACCCTGTCTGCCATCTACATCGGCTCGGCGATCGAGCCCCAACACTAAGGAGGAGCACGTGCTCGCAACGATCCTCGCAGCGACGTCAGGAGACGTCACGAAGGCCGGCAAGGCGGTCGGCCTCGCGCTCGGCGTCGGGCTCGGAGCCGCAGGCGCCGGAGTGGGCATCGGCCTGATCTTCGCGTCGATGATCCAGGCCGTCGCGCGTCAGCCCGAGCTCCGCGGTGAGCTGACCGGCATCCAGTGGCTGGGCTTCGCGCTCACCGAGGCCGTCGTGTTCTACGGCCTGCTCGGCTCGATCCTCGCGTTCGTCCTCGTCTAGATGATCCTGACGCCACTCGCATCGAATCCGCTGATCCAGGTCACCCCGGGCCTGATGATCTGGACGTTCGTCTGCTTCGGGATTACCTACTACGTGCTGAAGAAGTTCGCGTTCGGCCGGATCCAGCAGGTGATCGACGAGCGGCGCCAGCGCATCCGCGAGGCGCTCGACGAGGCCGACCGCGCCCGCACCGAGGCGCAGAAGCTCGTCGAGGAGCACCGGGCGACGATGGCCCAGGCCCGCAGTCAGGCCGAAGAGATCCTCGCCGAGGCGCGGAAGGTCGCCGAGTCGCAGAAACGGCGTCTGCGCGACGAGCTCGAGGAGGACCGCCAGCGCCGGCTCGAGGAGACCTCGCGGCAGATCGACGCGGAGACGGCGCGCGCTCTGCAGGCGATCCGCTCCGAGGTCGCGGACCTGACCGTGATCGCGACGCAGAAAGTGACGGGCAAGGTGCTCGACGCCGCGGATCACAAGCGGCTGATCGACGAGGCGATCGGCGAGCTCGACTTCTCGGCGCTCCAGCAAGGGAGCCCGAACTAGCGCCATGGCAGTCGTTGCACGCACGTACGCGCGGGCGCTCTTCGAGGCGGCGAAGGATGCGGGGCGCATCGACGAGGTTCGCGACCAGCTGACGACCTTCGTTGAGGCCGTCGACGAGGTGCCCGAGCTCAGGTCCCTGATCCGGAATCCCGAGCTCGACCCGCTGACCAAGGCGGCGGCGCTCGACGCTGTGCTCGAGGGCGCCGACGAGCTGATCCGTAACTTCGTGCGCGTCGTGACCAGAAAGGGTCGCGCCGCGCAGCTCGACGAGATCGCGCGCGAGTACGAGGTGCTCGTTGCCGCGGAGGAGCAGATCCTGAGCGTCGAGCTGACGACCGCGTACGAGCTCTCCGACGACGAGGCTGCGGCGATCGTGAACCAGATCGAGGAAGCCTCGGGCCAGCGGGTCGAAGCCGCGCGCACCGTCGACCCCGGCCTGATCGGCGGCCTCGTCCTCAAAGCCGGCTCGCTCGAAGTCGACTCGAGCGTCCGGGGCCGCCTCGACCGACTTCGCAGAGACCTCGCCCACGCGTCTACCTAATAGAAGGAGCTCGTCTTGAAGATTCGTCCCGAAGAGATCACCTCGATTCTGCGCAAGCAGATCGAGGAGTACGACGTCGAGACCGACCTCGCCGAGGTGGGGACCGTCCTCTCGGTCGGCGACGGGATCGCCCGCATCTACGGCCTCGAGTCAGCCGTCGCGCTGGAGATGCTCGAGCTCGAGCACGGGGTCACCGGGCTCGCCTTCAACCTCGAGGAGGACAACGTCGGCGCCGCGCTCTTCGGCGAGTGGGAGAAGATCAAGGAAGGCGGCAATGCGAAGCGCACCGGCCGTGTCGCGAGCGTGCCCGTCGGTGACGCGCTGATCGGCCGCATCGTCGACCCGCTCGGCAACGCCCTCGACGGCGGTCCGCCGATCGACACGAGCGACCGCCGCCCGCTCGAGTTCAAGGCGCCCGGCGTGGTCGACCGCCAGCCCGTGAAGGAGCCACTCCAGACCGGGATCAAGGCGATCGACACGATGACGAATGTCGGCCGCGGCCAGCGCGAGCTGATCATCGGCGACCGCTCGACGGGCAAGACGGCAATCCTCGTCGACACGATCCTCAACCAGCGCGGCCAGGACATGATCTGCATCTACGTCGCGATCGGCCAGAAGTCGTCGACCGTGGCCCAGGTCTACGAGCGGCTGAAGGAAGCCGGAGCGATGGAGTACACGATCATCGTCACGGCGCCTGCCTCGCAGGCCGCGCCGATCAAATGGATGGCGCCGTTCGCGGGCGCAGCGATGGGCGAGCACTTCATGTTCGACGGGCGGCATGCGGTCTGCATGTACGACGACCTCTCGAAGCACGCCGACGCGTACCGGCAGATGTCGCTCCTCCTACGGCGCCCGCCCGGGCGCGAGGCCTTCCCGGGCGACGTCTTCTACCTCCACTCGAGGCTGCTCGAGCGCGCCTGCAAGCTCTCCGACGAGCGCGGCGCCGGCTCGCTGACGGCCCTGCCGGTCATCGAGACCCAGGCCGGCGACATCGCTGCATACATCCCGACGAACGTGATCTCGATCACCGACGGCCAGATCTTCCTCGAGGCCGACCTCTTCTTCTCGGGCGTTCGCCCGGCGGTCAACGTCGGCCGCTCGGTCTCGCGCGTAGGCGCGAGCGCCCAGACGAAGGCGATGAAGAAGGTCGCGGGGCGCCTCCGGCTCGAGCTCTCCCAGTACCGCGAGCTCGAGGCGTTCGCGCAGTTCGGCTCCGAGCTCGATCCGGCGACCCAGGCCTCCCTCGCCCGCGGTGAGCGGATGGTTGCGACGCTGAATCAGCCGCAGTACGCGCCGTGGCCGATGGAGGAGCAGGTGGTCGCGATCTACGCCGGGATCCACGGCTTCCTCGACGACGTCCCCGTGCAGGACATCCCGCGCTTCCAGGACGAGCTGCGCGAGTTCTTCCGCACAGAGGGCTCGACGTACAAGGAGATCGCCGACACCGGCGACCTGCCCGACGAGCTCGCCGAGAAGCTGAACGCGGAGATCGAGAAGTTCAAGCAGGGCTTCAACACCTCCGACGAGCCCGCGCTCGCCGGAGCTGCGAGCTAGACAACGTGGCGTCCGTCCAGGACATCAAGCGCCGCGTCCGCTCCGTCCAGAACACGCGGAAGATCACACGCGCGATGGAGCTCGTCGCTGCCGCGAAGCTGCGGCGCGCCCAGACCCGGATCGAGGCGATGCGCCCCTACGCCGACCGCATGCAGGAGCTGATGGTCGGCGTCGCACGCGCGAGCACCTCGCTCCGGGGGCTCCCGCTGCTCCAGCGGCGCGATGTGCGGAAGGCGGCGATCCTGCCGCTGACCGGCGACCGAGGCCTGGCGGGAGCCTTCAACGCGCAGGTCCTCCGGGAGGCGTTCGTGATCGAGCGCCGCCTCAGGGAGGAGAGCGTCGAGCCTCACTGGGTCGTCGCCGGCAAGAAGGGCGCGTCCACACTCCGCTTCCGCCGGTACGAGGTCGGCCAGGCGTGGACCGGCTTCAGCGACAGCCCCCGCTACGCGGACGCCCAGGCGATCGCCCACTACATAGCCGAGCTCTACTCCGAGCAGGAAGTCGATCGTGTGGTCGTCATCTACAACCACTTCGAGTCGGCGCTCACGCAGCGCGTCGTCGCTCAGGAGGTGCTGCCGATCCCCGAGTCGCTGCTCGGAGGTGACGACGATTCTTCGCAGGCGCTGCTCGGCGACTTCATCTACGAGCCCGATCCGGAGCAGATCCTCGAGCGGCTGCTCCCGGTCTACGTCGAGACCGAGCTCTACCGCGCGCTGCTCGAGTCGGCGGCCTCCGAGCAGGGGGCGCGCATGACCGCGATGCGCAACGCGTCGAAGAACGCCGGCGAGCTGATCGACAGCCTGACGCTGCAGATGAACCGCGCTCGCCAGGCCGAGATCACGCAGGAGATTTTGGAAGTGGTTGCCGGCGCAGACGCGCTTACGGCGTGATCCCTTGTACCGGGGGAAACTCCCGTTTCCCCCGAGCCCCCTTCCCTGGTCCGCTGCGCGGACAGGCGGCTTCGCCGCCGGCGCCGACGCACTGACTGCCTAACCACAAACTTTTTCGCGCGCGCGCGCGTCATATACTTCAGCGCCCTTAACGATGTCCACACGCGATCAAGACCAAGTCGTCGTTTCTGGAGCCGCGGGTCTCGGCGCCGCCGTCGCGAGCGAGTCCGCAGGCGGAGGCGGCGACCCCAGTCAGCTAGAGGCGGTAAAGGCGCGTGGCTACTGGGAGCTCGTCTGGATTCGCTTGAGGCGCGACAAGGTCGCGATCGCCAGCGCGATCTTCATCGTCCTCCTGATCTTCGTCGCGTTCTTCGGCGCGCCGCTGGCCAAGAAGTACGTCGGGCACGGGCCGAACGACATCTTCGTGGCGGTTCCGCAGGTCGTTGAGCTTCCGAGCCTGCTCCCGGCGGGCCCGATGACGCACTTCGTTAACCCCTACACCGGGGGCCATGATGTGATGGTCCTAGGTGCGTCGAACCGGCTCGGCCAGGACGAATTTCTGCGCCTCCTGTACGGGGCGCGCGTCTCGCTCGAGGTCGCAATCCTGTCGACGATCGGGGTGATGCTGATCGGGGTCCTCCTCGGCGCGTCCGCGGGCTACTTCCGCGGCGCGACCGATACCGTCATCTCGCGGCTGACGGAGATCACGATGGCGTTCCCGCTACTGCTGTTCGTGATCGCACTCGCGGCCACGATCGGCCCGCGGCTGAACGCGATCACGTTTGGGGGGATCTTCCCTCCAGGGGTGGTCACGCTCGTTCTGATCTTCAGCATCTTCGGCTGGTTCTATCCGGCCAGGATCATGCGCGCACAGGTGCTCTCGATCCGCGAGAAGGAGTACGTGGAGGCCGCAAGGATGATCGGAGCCAGCGACTCGAGGATCATCCGCTCCCACATTCTTCCGCACCTGATCGCGCCGATGATCGTCTACTCGACGCTGATCGTGGCCAGTTACGTGCTGTTCGAGGCCGGCTTGTCGTTCCTCGGCGTCGGCATCCCCATCGAAGTCCCGAGCTGGGGCAATCTCCTGTCGTCCGCGCCCGAGTACTACACGACGCGGCCGCTGCTCATGGTCTGGCCCGGCCTGGCCGTGCTGATGACGACGCTGGCGTTCAACCTGTTGGGCGACGGCCTCAGGGATGCGTTCGATCCGCGCTCTTCGGGCCGCTAGTCCGGCCCGTTCCAGTTCGTAACGGCGCGAACTAACCAAACTCCGCGAACGGCGTCTCATGCTGTGGACGGGGAGAGGCCCGTCCCGGGTCGGGGCAGCCCTGACTCGAGTTCACGGAAAGGAGAAACATGCACAGACGGCTCTGGCTCTCGGTTGCGATGCTCGTGACCGGCGCAAGCCTTCTGGTCGCATCGAGCTTTGCGAGCGCGGCGGGGAATTCCGGCGTGCTCAAGAAGGGCGGGATCTGGAGGGCCGGCACGACCGGGGCATCGGTCCAGATCGACCCACAGCTCGGCTACATCACCACTGCGTGGTGGCTCGAGTACGCGACCGCAGCGAAGTTGTACAACTATCCGGACAAGTCGGGCCCGGCGGGCAGCAAGCTCGTCCCCGAGGTCGCCTCTAGGTTCACCGTCACGAACGGTGGCAAGAGGTACACGTTCTTCATCCGGAAGGGCTTCAAGTTCAGCGACGGCACTGCAGTGACGCCGAACAGCTTCAAGTACGCCATCAACCGAACCGCCAACAAGGACCTCGCGTCTCCAGGCGCGCAGTTCATCACGGACCCGACGGGGACGAACATCGTCGGCGCCCTGGCGGTCAACAACGGCCAGGGGACCAACGTCTCCGGCGTCCAGGTCAAGGGCAGCAAGCTCATCGTCAACCTGACGAGGGGCGATGGAACGTTCCTCTCGAAGATCACGATGCCGTTCTTCCAGGCCACGTCTTCGAAGCTCCCGCTCACGAAGGAAATTGTGAACGTGTCCGGGAACGACCTGCCGTCCGCAGGCCCGTACTACATGTCCCGCAACGCTCCAGACGACCTGACGCAGCTCAGGCAGAACAAGTTCTGGACGGCGGGCCCGGGCCGCAACCGGCCGCGGAACCTCGCCGGCCTCGACTACAAGTGGAACCTCAACGAGCAGACCGGGTTCAACCAGGTCAAGGCGAACCAGCTCGACGAGGGCCCGCTGCCGGCAGCCGAAGTGCAGGGTGTGGCCAGCCAGTACGGAATCAACAAGACCCGCTTCTGGACCAAGTCGCAGAACTGCACGGGCTACCTGCCGATGAACACGGCGAACAGCCTGTTCAAGAACAACCTGCCTCTGCGGCAGGCCGTCAACTACGCAGTCAGCCGCAAGCCGTACGTGGCCCAGGCTGGCCCGTATGCCGGTCAGCCATGGACGCACCTCTTCAACCCGGGTGTCCCCGGTTGGAGGAACGTCAGCATCTACAAGCAGAACATGACCAAGGCGCGCTCCCTGGCCCGCGGTCACATGAAGGACGGGAAGATCACCATCTTCTACCGCTCTTCAGGTACGACGAACCCGGCGCAGGCCCTCATCGTGAAGCAGGACCTGATCAACCTCGGGTTCAGCAACGGCAACATCACCATGAAGCCGCAGTCGGGTGGCGACATCTATACGGCCATGGGCAAGAGAGGCACCGATGCCGACATGGGCGTCTCGATGGGCTGGTGCTCGGACTATCCAGACCCGTACGACTGGATCAACATCCTCCTGTACGGCCCGAGCATTCAGGCTGAGAACAACGTCAACTACTCGTACTTCAACAGTTCCAAGTGGAACGCCCGGATGGCCAACGCGGCCAAGCTCGTCGGACCGAAGCGCCTCAAGGTCTACGGCCAGCTTGACCTCGACATCATGAACAAGGCCGCTCCGATGGCGATCGAGAGGACGTACAACAACAGGTACTTCTTCTCGAACAAGGTCAACCCGAAGGGTCTTATCTACCAGGGGATCTACCAGGACTGGAGCATCCCCGCGATGGCCCTCAAGTAGGGAGGCTCTAACCGAGCCAGTAACAAACCTGGGGGCGCCGGTTTCGACCGGCGCCCCTTCGTGTTATCGATAGGATTTCGCGCCGGCGTACTAGAGGAGGAGGAGGCAGTTGTTCAGATATTTGATCAGGCGGATCTTGTGGGCGATCTTCCTCTTTTTCATAATCACGTTCGTCACGTTCGTGATCTTCTTCATGGCGCCCAACGACCCGGCGCGCGCGATGTGCGGAGGTGACCAGGCGAGCAGGCAATGCCTCTTGACTGCGACCGAGAAGCTCGGGCTCGACAAGCCGGTCCTGGTCCAGTACTTCAAGTATCTCGATCGGCTCGTGGTCCACCACGACCTGGGCACGTCCTACGCGACGGGCCAGAGCATCAACGAGAAGATCAAGATGGCGGCACCCGTGACGGCGTCGCTCGTCTTCGGCGGAGCTGTCCTCTGGATGATCATCGGGCTTTCGGTCGGGATCTACTCCGCGTTACGACCCCGCTCGCTGATCGACCGAGCGGCGATGGTCTTCGTCCTGATCGGCGTTTCGGCGCACCCGGTCTGGATCGGGCTGATCCTCTCCTACGCCTTCGGTGTCAGGTGGCACATCACGCCCATTGCGGACTACGCGAACTTCTTCGGCGCGGCTCCGGGCTCCGGCGACCCCGGCGGTCCGGCGCAGTGGGCCTACCACATGATCCTGCCCTGGATGACGTTCGCCCTCCTGTTCGCGGCGCTTTACGTCCGCATGATCAGGGCCAACGTGATGGAGACCCTGAACGAGGACTACGTGCGCACCGCGCGGGCCAAGGGGGCTCCCGAGCAGCGGATCCTGTTCGCGCACGTGCTTCGAAACGCGCTCCTCCCGGTCGTCACGATGCTCGGCATGGACATCGGCGTTGCACTCGGCGGAGCGATCTTCACCGAGACCGTGTTCCAGCTTCCGGGGCTGGGCAGAACGGTGGTGGTCGCTCTCGGCAACGACGATTTGGCGATTGTCGAGGGCGTGGTCGTGTTCGCCACGATCGCGATTCTTTTCTTCAACCTGATCGTCGACCTGATGTACGCCTGGATCGACCCGCGAATCCGGCTAAGCTAAGCGGCCACTCATATGGCTCTGCTCGAAGTCAAGGACCTACGCACGTCCTTCAAGACTGAGGATGGCATTGTCACTGCGGTCGACGGTGTCTCGTTCTCCGTGGAGAAGGGTCAGACGCTCGGCATCGTCGGCGAGTCCGGCTCCGGGAAGAGCGTCACCTGTCTCACCATCATGGGGCTGAACGCCCGGCGGAGCACGATGTCGAGCGGCGAGGCGCTGTGGAAGGGCAAGGACCTGATCAGGGCCAAGCCCAGCCAGCTGCGCAAGATCCGCGGCGACGAGATGTCGATGATCTTCCAGGACCCGATGACGTCGCTGAACCCCGTGCACACGATCGGGAAGCAGCTCGTCGAGGCCGTCCAGCTGCACCGTGACGTGACCGTGCGGGTCGCGAAGGCCCGCGCGCTCGAGCTCCTGAAGGCAGTCGGGATCCCGAAGGCGGAGGCACGGATCGACGACTATCCGCACCAGTTCTCGGGCGGCATGCGCCAGCGCGTGATGATCGCGATGGCGCTGATCAACGATCCCGACCTCCTGATCGCGGACGAGCCGACGACGGCGCTCGACGTGACGACGCAGGCGCAGATCCTCAACCTGATGAAGCGCCTCCAGGATGACTTCGGGAGCGCGATCATCATGATCACGCACGATCTCGGAGTCGTCGCCGAGACGGCCGACGACGTGGTCGTCATGTATGCGGCCAAGGTTGTCGAGCACGCGAAGGTGCATGACCTGTTCAACCGTCCGCAGCACCCGTACACGTGGGGCCTGATGGGCTCGCTTCCCCGGCTCGACGCAGACCTCGAGCGGCTCGTCCAGATCCCGGGCCAGCCGCCGTCGCTGCTCAGGCCGCCGGGCGGCTGCCGCTTCCATCCGCGCTGCCCGTATGTGATGGGCGTCTGCCGGACGACTGACCCCCCGCTCCTGGGCGCTGAGCGCGATCCCTCGCACCTCCAGGCCTGTCACCTCGACCAGGAGACGAAGGACCGGGAGGGAACCAAGTTGGTCGAGGCGACGATGGCGGAGGCCTAAGTGGCGACGGAACAGGGGTCGAACGGTCAGATGGAGAGTCAGATGGAGCTGCACGGCGACGAGTTGCTCGTAGTCGACGGCGTCAAGAAGTACTTCCCGATTACGCGCGGGATCATCTTCCAGAAGGCGATCGCCCAGGTTCAGGCCGTGGACGGCGTCTCGTTCACCATCAACCCCGGGGAGACGCTCGGCATCGTCGGCGAGTCCGGGTGCGGGAAGTCGACGCTCGCGCGCTGCATCGTGCGCCTGCTGGAAACGACCGCGGGCCGGATCCTGTTCGAGGGGCGGGACATCACGCACGTCTCGCGCCAGGGCATGCGTCCGATCCGGCGCGAGATGACGATGATCTTCCAGGACCCGTACGCGTCCCTGAACCCGCGCAAGCGGGTCGGCTTCACCGTCGGGGAGCCGCTCGAGGTGCACAAGCTGGGGACCCCGTCCGAGGTCAAGACGCGCGTCCAGGAGCTGCTCGAGGTGGTCGGGCTGAACCCCGAGCACTACAACCGGTTCCCGCACGAATTCTCCGGCGGGCAGCGCCAGCGGATCGGCGTCGCTCGGGCGCTGGCCGTGAATCCGAAGCTGATCGTCTGTGATGAGCCGGTGTCCGCGCTCGACGTGTCCGTCCAGGCGCAGATTCTCAACCTGCTCAAGGACCTCCAGGATGACTTCGGGCTGACCTACGTCTTCATCGCGCACGACCTGAACGTCGTGCGGCACATCTCGGACCGCGTGATGGTCATGTACCTGGGCCAGGTCTCGGAGCTCGCGCCGCGGGACGCGCTCTATCGCGAGCCGAAGCACCCGTACACGGGCGCGCTGCTGTCTGCGGTTCCGATCCCGAATCCGGAGCGCGGTCGTGCCCGCGAGCCGATCGTGCTCGAAGGCGATGTACCGAGCCCTGTCAACCCGCCGTCTGCGTGCCGATTCCATCCACGCTGCCCGCGCTTCGTCGAGGGGCACTGCGACGTCGAGGAGCCACAGCTCAGGTCGTTCGGCGAAGGACACATTGCGAAGTGCCACTACCCACTCGAGCGCTGGCCGATGACCTCCGCGGAGATGCGTCGGCGCGGATCGGCTGAGGCGCACGAGGAGCCGGTCCAGGCGTAACTTCAGGGAATGTTCTTCGCGGCGCTCCGCCGGCTCGCCTTCGTGACGGCGCTTGCCCTGGGCGTCACGGTGGTCCTGTCCCTGATCCTCGGGCTGCTGATCGGGTCGAGCGTCAACCGCGCACTCACGCTCGGCTTCTACCTCGGCGGCTGCTTCCTCCTCGTGGTCGGCTTCTTCGTCGGCAACCGTGGCCCCGCGCGGGTAAAAGGCGAGGACACGATTGGGCCGACGATGCTCCCGGTTCCGGGGGCAGGAGGGCGGCAATTGCGCTGGGCGACGCTCACCGAACAGCATGAGACGATCAACAACTCGGCCGTCTTCATCTCGCTCGGCTTGATCCTTGTCGCGCTCGGCGCGATCATCGACACACGCCACTCACTCTTCTGAGTGACTAACTTTCAGGTGTGAGCCGCCGTCAGACCTAGTGTGAGAACGATGCACGGAGCCTGTGACCGCGCCCGCCAATGGGCGACTGCCGACCTCGACGGGGAACTGTCGAGGTTCGAGCGCGTCCTTCTGAGCGCGCATATCGCGGATTGCCCGTCCTGCCGGGAGTTCACCACTGCGATCGGCGGCTTCACCGAGATGCTGCGGACGGCTCCGCCGGAGCACCTCGAGCGGACGATCGAGATCGGTCGGCTCCGCCGGCGGATCGGTCTGCGCCTCGCACCGGCAGTGGCTGCCATGGCGGTCACCGTCGTCGGGCTCGGAAGCATTCTCGCGTCGTCGGATCTCCGCACGCGCTCCGTGGGTGACGCGAACGGAAGCGTCGACAGCGTGACCTCGCACCTCGCCTCTCTCGACACGATGAACCTCTCGACGGCGGGCGCGCTCGCGAGCGCGAGCAACGCCGTTCCTGTGCGGCTCACCTCCCCCGGGCACAGCTCGGTTCACGGCGGGCCGGTCATCCGCAAGCGGTAATTTTCGCGCGCGCTAAGCGCGCGAATCCAGAGGTGGGGGCTACTGTACGCAGTGTGTTTCCCTCGCTCGTTACCTCGCACGTCTGAAGCCTCGACCACGCCTCCCGGGTGGCGGCGATCGAGGACGACATGCGCAAGGCAAACCTCCTGGGGGACCGAGGACGCTCCCGACAGCGCTTCGCTAGACTCAGAACGCTGAGCGGGCGGCTCCATCGCCGCGCCGGCACGACACCGGACACACCTCTCCAGGAGACGCATGCCTGAGCAAACGCAGGGTCAAAACGTCGGCAAAGTGATCGAAGTCAAGGGCGTCGTCATCGACGCGCTGTTCCCGGACGATCTTCCCGAGATCTACAGCGCCCTCCGCATCACCGTGGACGGCAACGACCTGATCGCCGAAGTGCAGCAGCACCTCGGAGACGACCGCGTCCGCGCCGTCGCGATGGACTCGACGGACGGCCTCGCGCGTGGCGTCGACGTCGTCGACCTCGGAGGACCGATCACGGTCCCGGTCGGCGAGACGACGCTCGGACGGCTCTGGAACGTGATCGGCGAGCCGGTCGACGAGAAGCCGGCGCAGGCCGACGGCGTCGAGCGCTGGTCGATCCACCGCGATCCGCCCAACTTCCGCGACCTCTCGCCGAAGATCGAAGTCTTCGAGACCGGGATCAAGGTCATCGACCTGATCGCCCCGTTCGTCCGCGGCGGCAAGGTCGGGCTGTTCGGGGGCGCGGGAGTCGGCAAGACCGTCCTCATCCAGGAGCTGATCCACAACGTCGCCATGAAGCACGGCGGTGTCTCCGTCTTCGCGGGCGTCGGGGAGCGAACGCGCGAGGGCAACGACCTCTGGCTCGAGATGCAGGAGGCGAACGTGATCGACAAGGTCGCGCTCGTCTACGGACAGATGAACGAGCCGCCGGGCGCCCGCCTGCGCGTCGGCCTCTCCGCGCTGACCATGGCCGAGTACTTCCGCGACGACGGCCAAGACGTGCTGCTGTTCATCGACAACATCTTCCGCTTCGTCCAGGCCGGCTCCGAGGTGTCCGCGCTGCTCGGCCGCATGCCGAGCGCAGTCGGCTACCAGCCGACGCTGGGCACCGAGATGGGCCAGCTACAGGAAAGGATCACGTCGACGCAGACAGGCTCGGTCACGTCGATCCAGGCGATCTTCGTGCCGGCCGACGACTACACCGACCCGGCCCCGGCGAGCGTCTTCGCCCACCTCGACTCCTCGGTGGTGCTCGAGCGCTCGATCGTCGAGCAGGGCATCTACCCGGCGATGGACCCGCTGGCCTCGTTCTCGCGAGCGCTCCAGCCCGACATCGTCGGCGACGAGCACTACTCGACGGCGACGCGGGTGCAGGAGGTGCTCCAGCGCTACAAGGACCTCCAGGACATCATCGCGATCCTCGGCATGGACGAGCTGACCGACGAAGACAAGCTGATCGTTGGTCGTGCGCGTAGGATCCAACGGTTCCTGTCGCAGCCGAACTTCGTCGCCGAGCAGTTCACGGGGACGCCGGGCGAGTATGTGACGCTCGAGGAGACGATCAAGGGCTTCATCGAGATCCTCGAGGGCAAGCACGACGACCTGCCGGAGCAGGCGTTCTACATGGTCGGCAGCATCGAGCAGGCGGTCGCCAAGGGTCGCGGCGAGGAGCAGCCCGAGGAGCAGCCGGCCGAGGAAGCGCCCGAGCCGGAGCCCGTTCCCGCGTAGCGCTTGGGATCGACTTCAATGGTTTCGACTGGTCATTTCAGACGGACGACCGCGCCGAGCACGATCGTCCTGACGACGGCACCGCGAGCAGTGCCTTAGAGATGGCCACCTTCGACGTTTCGCTCGTCACGCCCGACGGGCCTGTCTTCGAGGGCGAGGTCGAGATGCTGATCGTGCCCGGCGCGGCCGGGGAGATCGGCGTCCTGGCGAGACACGCGCCGCTGATCGCGATGCTCAAGGCGGGGTCGACGCGCGTGCACGTGAAGCGCGACGGCGAGGTGCATGAGTTCGCGACCGGGCCGGGGTTCTTCAAGGTCGAGCAGGACCGCGCACTCGCGCTCGTCGACGATGCCGTCGACGCGAAGCACATCGACGACGCCCGCGCCCGCGAGCAGCTCGAGGCGGCGCAGGCCGAGCTGGAACGGATCGAGCGCGGCGAGTCGGACGCGGACCGCTGGCAGATCGAGCAGCGCGTCAGGCACGCGGAGAACCAGCTGGCGGTGGGCGGTCGCGGCTGAGGTCGTTGCCTCGCCCGCCTTTGGTAGGCTCAACCGACCTGGAAAGCTTTGAAAGGCAGCTTGGCGACCAGGGTTACCAAAAACGCCTAAAGAGCCCGGAGCGCAACGCTTCCGACCTCTTTAGGCGGGAGCGTTTGTCGTGAAGGAGGCGCACTTGCAAGCATTTGCACCAGGCATCTATCCGCGCTCGGAGGAGCTCGTTCAGGCGACGCGCGACCTCGATCGCGGTCGCACGAGCCAGGAGGCGGTCGACGAGCAGGTCCAGCGCGATCTCGGCGAGCTCGTCTCCGTTCAGCAGGCCGCGGGGCTCGACCTGCTCGCGGACGGGATGCTCCGCTGGCAGGACGTCTTCCGGCCGATCGTCGAAGCTGCGGACGGCCTGGAGAAGGGCGCGCTCACGCGATTCCTCGACACGAACACGTTCTACCGCGCTCCGAGCGCCGCGAACGATGCTCCGAAGCTGCCGCAGCCTCTGAACGGCGGTTACTTCGCACCTCTGCCCGCCCCGCGGCTCGTGACCCTTCCCTCACCTTTCGCGCTGGCACACGGCACGGGCGTCGCCCCCTCCGAGCTGGCCGAGGGCGTCCTCAAGCCGCAGATCGAGGCGCTGGACGCCGAGTTGGTCGTCCTCGAGGAGCCGTTCCTCGCGCGCGCCGAGAACGGCGGCCTGGACTCGCTTGCCGCTGCGCTCGAGAAGCTCGGCGGCGGCCCGAAGCTCGCGCTCTGGGTCACGTTCGGCAGCGCGGACAAGCTGTTCGAGCAGGGCCTCGCCGATCTCCCCGTGGACGGGATCGGCGTCGATTTCTATGCGACGAAGGTGAGCTCGGTGCCCGAGGGCTTCGGCAAGACGCTGTTCGCAGGAGTGCTCGACGCGCGCAGCTCGGTTTCCGAGGACCCGTCCGAGATCGCTGCATTCGCCGGGCAGCTTCGCGAGCGCGGGGTCGAGGAGATCGCACTCGTCCCGAACGGGGACCTTCAGTACGTTTCACAAGCAGTCGCGCGCGAGAAGCTGGCGCGGCTCGGCCAGGCGAAGACGGAGGCAGCATGAGCTCGAACGGCGACATCAAGTTCCTGACGCACGAGGTGGGGTCGCTCGCGAAGCCGCCCTGGCTCGTCAAGACCTCTGCGGGCAAGCCGCTCGAGGAGAGCGACGTCGAGCACGCGCAGGCTTGGGGAGAGAAGCTCGAGGTCGACGGGCACGAGGAGCTCGTCGAGCTCCTGCGCCAGGACGAGCGCGACCCGGACGAGATCGCGCGCTGGTCGAGCCGCTACTGCCTGCGGCTCCAGGAGTCGGCCGGTGTCGACGTGATCTGGGACGGCGAGCAGCAGCGGAGCGAGATGTACGCGTGGGCGATCGCGCACTCGAACGGATTCGAGCCGCGCGGCACGATCCGCTCGTTCGACAACAAGTACTACTCGAAGTCGGCGGCGGTCGGCCCCGTCTCGCTGGGCGCGCCGTACCACAACGACGAGTTCTCCTTTCTCAAGTCCGCGGCCAAGCACGAGCTGAAGATCCCGATCACGGGCGCCTACACGCTCGCCGTGTGGTCGTACGACGAGCACCACCTGCCGAAGACGGGCCGCCTCGGCGCAGGCCTGTCCAGGCAGGACGAGGTCGACGCTCGCCGCCAGCTGACGCTCGACATCGCGCGGAACATCATCCGGCCGAATCTCGAGGCCCTGATCGCGCTCGGCGCGACGTGGATCCAGATCGACGAGCCGGGCGCGTCGACCGAGGAGGACGAGCTCGACATCTTCGTCGAGAGCTTCAACGTCTCCGTCGAGGGGCTCGACTGCACGTTCTCGACGCACCTCTGCTTCTCGGACTACGACCTGTTCTTCCCGGCGATCGAGGGCATGGCCGGCTGCCGGCAGTACTGCGTCGGCTTCGCCAATTACGACACGACCGAGCTCGGCACGTCCAGCGCGGACCGCCCGGGGTACGAGGTGATCTCGAAGTGGCGCGATCTTCCGTACGAGCCGATCCTCGGCCTCGGCGTCACCGACATCCACACGGACTTCATCGAGTCGCCAGAGCTCGTACGCGACCGGATCCTGTACGCGGTCGACGTCTTCGGCGATCCGGCGCGGATCCACGTCTGCCCCGACTGCGGCCTGCGCACGCGGAGCTGGGACGTCGCGTACGAGAAGCTCCGCAACATGGTCGAGGGCACGCGCCTCGCGGAGGAGTCCCTGAACCGCGCCCACGCCGGCTCCACCTCCTAGTAACAGACTGTTACAAGGAGTGGGGGAGCGGTCCGAGAACTGATCGACCAGCCGTGTAGTCGGCTATTCTGATCGGCGGGCGCCGGACGGCGTTCGCATTGTTTCTAGAACCCGTGCGGACCACTCTCAAGCGAGGAATCGGCCGAGCAGCAGACGGCAACGGAAACGGCCGAGCCGTTCTCCCGCCGGACGTCCAGACCCCGTTCACCCGATACCAGCAGCCCGAGAAGCGCCGCGGCGCGCTGCGGACCGTGGGCTTGATCTTCTTCATCCTCGTCGCGCTCGTCGTGGCGGCGGTCCTCGGCGTCGCGGGCGGCGCGTACATCTACACGGACGAGAACGCGCACGCCTTCGCGCCGCGTAGCGTGCAGACGGAGAGAGCTCGCAAGAGCCTGGACGTCCCGAAGGCAGGTGCCCCGGCCGACGCCCTCGTCATCGGCTACGACCATCGACCTGGGGACGGCAACAGCCCATCGCGCTCGGACACCGTCATGCTCCTGCGGGCCGATCCGAACACGAACACGATCTCGATGCTTTCGTTCCCGCGCGACCTGATCGTCAACGGCCGTTGCCCGGACGGGCGGACTTACGTCGGCCGAATCAATGCCGCCTACTCCTTCTGCGGGCCCGCCGGCACGCTCGAGACGGTTCGCTCGCTCACGGACCTGCCGATCCACTATCTGATCACGGTCAACTTCCAGGGCTTCCGCGACATCGTCAACAAGCTCGGTGGGGTCTGGATGGACGTCGACCGCCGCTACTACAACCCGACGGGCGGCATCTACGCGACGATCAATCTCTGGCCCGGCTACCAGAAGCTCAAGGGGTGGCAGGCGCTCGACTATGTCCGCTACCGGCACACGGACTCCGACCTCTTCCGCCTGGCCCGCCAGCAACTGTTCGTGAAGGCCGTCAAGCAGGCGGTCAACCACAACTGGAAGAACCCGAAGACGGTTCCGAAGCTCCTGGGAGTGATGCGGAACAACGTCGAGATCGGCCAGAAGAAGGGCGAGCTCTCGGGCAAAGACCTCATCAGCTACGCGTTCTTCGCCTACGGGCTGCCCGCCGGCAACTTCGTCCAGGTCAAGATCGGCGGGATCACGGGCTCGAACGAGCTGCACACAGACCCGTCGAACATCCAGGCGGCCGTCCAGGAGTTCCTCCACCCGGACGTCCAGGCGCCCGAGAAGGCCACCGCTGCGGCGACGGGGCGCAAGCTGCGCTCGAAGAACGGCCCGAGCCCGAGGAGCGTCTCGATCGTCGTGCTGAACGGAAACGGGAAGCCGGGTGCGGCTGCGAACACGAGCTATCTGCTCGGCCAGAAGGGCTACCGGATGCTCGGCCCGCCCCAGGGCTTCCAGGCGAATGCGCCAGGCCGCTGGGAGAGCACGTTCAGGACGCAGATCTTCTACACGGCGAGGCCGAAGGCGCGGCGAGCGGCGCAGCGGGTCTCAGCGCTCTTCAACTCGTCCGAGATCCGCCCGATGCCGAAGCACAACAGCGCGCTCCAGGTCCTCCGCAACGGCGCGATGTTGCTCGTTGTCGTGGGCCAGACCTTCTCCGGCGAGCTGACGCCGACCCCGGTCGACCGTACCCCGCCGAAGGAACCGCCGTCCATCAGGCGCGGCAAGTCGGACATGCTCCCGGTCGTGCGTGCCGCCGCGGCGTGGAAGGTCGGCTTCCCGCTCCAGATTCCAACCGTGCTCGAGAGCACATCGGCCCTCAGCACCGAGGTTCCGTACCGGGTGTACAAGCTCGACAAGGGGAAGGCGGTCCGCTTCACGTTCGCGAAGAGCGGAAACGAGTACTGGGGAATCCAGGAGACGAACTGGAACGATGCCCCTGCCCTCGCGGACAAGAACCTCAGCCAGGTGATCCAGGGCCGCCAGTACGACCTCTACTTCAACGGGCCGCACCTGCACATGGTCGTGCTCAGGGCGGGCGGTGCGAGCTACTGGGTCGTGAACACGCTCCTCGACTCGATGTCGAACGAGACGATGCTCGCGATCGCGAAGGGTCTGCGGCCTTTACACAAGTAGATTTGCCGGCGTGAATGCGGAGAAGCCGCCCCTCGGCGTCTTCGGGGCCGGGTGGGTCGGTCTCGTCACGGGCGCGTGCTTCGCCGAGCTCGGCCACCGGGTCGTCGTGCGCGACGTCGTGCCCGAGAAGATCGAGGCGCTGCGCAGCGGGCGCGTCCCGTTCCACGAGCCCGGGCTCACGGAGGTGCTGGAGCGGAACCGCGACCGGCTGACGTTCACGCTCGACGTCGACGAACTGAAGGCGGACGCGCGGATCTACTTCTCGTGCGTCGACACGCCGCCCACGGCCTCGGGCGACGCGGATCTCAGCTACGTCTGGTCGGTGATCGACGACCTCGGCGATCCCGGCGAGGCGACGCTCGTCATGAAGAGCACCGTTCCGGTCGGAACAGGCGAGCAGATCCGGGCGACGCTCGACCAGCGGGGGCTCGAGCACGTCGGCTACGCCGCGAACCCCGAGTTCCTCTCGGAAGGGCGGGCGGTCGAGGACTTCGCGCACCCGGATCGGATCGTGATCGGGTCGTTCGACGAGGCGTCGGGCGACCGGATCGCCGCTCTGTACGACGGGTTCGACGCGCCCGTGGTGCGCACGAGCGTCGCGTCCGCCGAGATGATCAAGCTCGCGGCGAACGCGTTTCTCGCGACGAGGATCAGCTTCATCAACGAGATCGCGAACGTGTCGGAGGTGGTCGGGGCGAACGTCGACGAGGTCGCCTACGGGATGGGCCTCGACCGGCGGATCGGGACGAGCTACCTCAAACCGGGCATCGGCTACGGCGGCAGCTGCTTCCCGAAGGACGTGTCCTTTCTCAAGCTGCTCGCCGGGAACAGCGGCTACCACTTCCAGCTCGTGAGCGCCGTGATCGAGGTCAACGACCTCCAGAAGCGGCGTGTCGTGACGAAGCTCCAGCAGCGGCTCGGCAACCTGCGCGGCAAGACGATCGCGCTCCTCGGGCTCGCGTTCAAGCCGGACACGGACGACATGCGCGAGGCGCCGTCGCTCGTGCTCGCGGCGCGACTGCGGGCTGAAGGAGCGGAGATCCGCGCGTGGGATCCGCTCGTCAAAGGGCATCCAGAGCTCGACGGGGTCGCCGTCGTTCCTTCGCTGCTCGACGCGGTGCGGGATGCCGACGCGGCCGTGATCGTGACCGAGTGGGTCGAGCTGCGAGATCTCGCTTCGGCCGAAGTGCGGGACGCGATGCGCACGCCGCTGATCGTCGACGGCCGGAACCTGCTCGACGCCGAAGCGGCGCGCGCGGCCGGGTTCGCCTACGAGGGCATAGGCCGGGCCTGAGAGAATCGCCCCGTGGAAGCTGTTCTCATCGCCGGCGGGAAGGCCGAGCGGCTCGGCGCCGCGGCTGAGGGTCGTCCGAAGGCACTCGTCCCGATCGGCGGGCGGCCGCTTGCCGCGTACCAGGTCTCCCAGCTGCGGGCCGCCGGCGTCGAGCGCGTCATCGTCAGCTGCGCGGCCGGCCAGGAGGATGCCTTCGAGGTCGAGCTCGCGGGAATCGGCCCCGAGATCGTGACGGTGCCCGAAGCGGAGCCGTTGGGGCGTGGGGGAGGGCTTCGCCTGGCCGCCCGGGCGCGCGAGGAGAGCGGCCCGCTCTACGTCCTGAACGGTGACGAGCTGATCGACGTCGACCTGGCCGCGCTGCTCGCAGGCCACAACGAGCACGGCGCGGCGGCGACGATCGTCGTCTCTCCGCTGCCGACCGCGTTCGGCGTCGTCGACCTCGCCGACGACGATCGTGTGAACGGCTTCCAGGATTCGCCCCAGCTCCCGTTCTGGGCCCATGCGGGCGTCAACGTCTTCGACGACGAGGCACTGGCGCGGCTCCCGGAGAAGGGCGACCACGAACGGACGACGCTGCCCGAGCTGGCCGTGGAAGGCAAGCTCTACGCCCACCGCCACGCCGGCCTCTGGCTGACGGTGAACACTCCGAAGGACCTGCGCGTCGCGGACGAGCACCTGCGCGCGAACCCCGACTGGCTGACGGAGGCGGCACGAACATGAGCGACCACCTTGTGTCCCCCAATTTCGGCCAGCTGTCGGAGTTCGGCATCGAGCCGACGAAGGTCGAGAAGCCGTGGGGCCACGAGCTGATCTGGGCTCTGACCGACGACTACTGCGGGAAGATCCTGTTCGTCAAGGCCGGCGAGTCGCTCAGCCTCCAGTTCCATCGCGAGAAGGACGAGTCGTGGCTGATCCACTCCGGCCGGGCCCAGATCGAGATGGGCCGGCCCGGCGACAAGACGCCGAACTCGGAGGTCGTCGCCGCCGGAGCGGCCTTCAGGATGCGCCCGGGCACGATCCACCGGGTGCGGGCGCTCGAGGACACGACGATCATCGAGGTCTCGACGCCGCAGCTCGAGGACGTCGTTCGCCTCGAAGACCGGTACGGCCGCGTCGAACCTTGACATAGGTATGGTAAGGTTCTGACCGTGCGCGTTGGAGACGCCGCCAGACGAACGGGCTGGTCGCCGAGGATGCTCCGCTACCTCGAGTCGACGGGCCTCGTCGTTCCCGGGCGCACGTCTGCCGGCTACCGGTCGTACGGCCTGCGTGACCTGAACCAGCTACGGTCGCTACGCGAGTTGCGGCGGCGCTTCGGCGTCGACCTCGGCGAGGTCGCGTTCGCGGCGCGGCTCAGGCGCGAGCCCGAGCTTCGCGCCGAGCTGGAGACCTGGCTGCACGGACGCGGCGTCGACGCGCTCGACTGGGAGCAGCGCAAGCACGAGCGGCTGCTCGTCGCATGAGGAATCGACTCAAGGGAGAAGAGGGCTGATGGCCACGACACGACGACACGATGTGAAGGACCTCGCGCTTGCGGGCGAAGGACTCAGGCGGATCGAGTGGGCCGACCGGAACATGCCGGTGCTCCGCGCGATCCGCGAGCGTTTCGGGAGCGAGGAGCCGCTCGCCGGCTACCGCATCGCGGCCTGTCTGCACGTGACGACCGAGACCGCCAACCTCGCCCGCACGCTGAAGGCCGGGGGCGCGGACGTCGTCCTCTGCGCGTCGAACCCGCTGTCGACGCAGGATGACGTCGCGGCCGCGCTCGTGGAGGAGTTCGACGTGTCCGTCTTCGCGATCAAGGGCGAGGACAACGACACGTACTACCAGCACATCGAGGCCGCGGTCGACCACAAGCCGCAGATCACGATGGACGACGGCGCCGACGTGATCGGCGTGCTCCACGCCCATCGGCGCGAGCAGCTCGGCGACGTGATCGGCGGCACCGAGGAGACGACGACCGGCGTCATCCGGCTGAAGGCTCTGGAGCGAGACGGCGCGCTCGGCTTCCCGATCGTCGCCGTCAATGAGGCGAACACGAAGCACCTGTTCGACAACCGCTACGGCACCGGCCAGTCGACGATCGACGGAATCGTGCGCGCGACGAACAAGCTGCTCGCCGGATCGAAGTTCGTCGTCGCGGGCTACGGCTGGTGCGGGCGTGGGCTTGCGACCCGCGCGAAAGGCATGGGCGCGCACGTGATCGTCACGGAGGTCGATGCGCTGAAGGCTCTCGAGGCCGTTATGGACGGGTTCGAGGTGCTGCCGATGGCGAAGGCGGCCGAGGTGGGCGACATCTTCGTGACCGCGACCGGCGACAAGGGCGTCATCCGCCAGGAGCACATGGAGGTCATGAAGGACGGCGCGATCCTCGCCAACACGGGCCACTTCAACGTCGAGATCGATATCCCGGCGCTCCGGGCGCTGGCCTCGGAGACCCGCGAGGCGCGGCAGTTCGTCGACGAGTTCGTGCTCGAGGACGGACGGCGGCTGTATCTGCTCGCCGACGGGCGGCTCGTCAACCTCGCCGCGGCGGAGGGCCACCCGGCGCAAGTCATGGACATGTCTTTCGCGAACCAGGCTCTCTCGGCCGAGTTCATCGTCGAGAACGCGGCTTCGCTCGAGCGCAAGGTCTACGACGTGCCCGAGGAGATCGACACCGAGATCGCGCGGCTCAAGCTGGCGACGATGGGCATCGAGAAGGACGAGCTGACCCCGGAGCAGGAGAAGTACCTGGCCTCGTGGGACGAGGGGACTTAACGAGGGACAGGCCCTTACAAGGGACAGGCCCTCGGTGAAAGCGCTCATCCTGGCGGCCGGGTACGCCACCCGGCTCCGGCCGCTCACGGACTCGATTCCGAAGATGCTCCTCCCGCTCGCGGAGCGGCCCCTGCTCGACTACCTGCTCGATCGCCTGCGAGAGGTGGACGCGCTCGAGGAGATCCAGCTCGTCACGAACGCGCGCTTCGCGCAGGCTTTCGTGGACTGGGCTCCTGAGGACGTGACCGTCCTCGACGACGGCACGACCTCGAACGAGGACCGGCTCGGCGCGATCGGAGACATCGCGTTCGCGATCGAACGCGGCGGTCTCGCTGGTGAGGACCTGCTGATCGTCGCGGGCGACAACCTGATCGGGTACTCGCTCGCCGGCCTGGTCGACTTCTGGCGTTCGAAAGACGGAAGCGTGATCGCGGTGCGGGAGGTCGCCGACCGCAGGCTGCTCACGCAGTACGGCGTCGCCGAGCTCGATCAAGACGACCGCGTGATCGGCCTCGAGGAGAAGCCCGCCGAGCCGAAGAGCGATCTCGCGGCGACCGCGTCATACGTGTATCGAGCCGACCACATCGCACTGCTGCGGCGCTACCTCGACGAGGGCAACCCTCCCGACGCGCCGGGCAACTTCACTGCCTGGCTCCACACTCGCGAGCCCGTCTACGGGTATCGCGTGTCGGGCGAGTGGCACGACATCGGCGACCTCGGCCAGCTGCTCGAGGCGGACAACCTGCTTCGCAGGCGCTCGGGTCTGCCGACGCGGTCGGAATATTCACTGACCTAGCGCGATTCGGCGCGGAAGGCGCCCGTAACGTGGCCGGGTGCTGCTCAACCTCGTCTTCCCGCGACGGTGCGTCGTCTGCGGCGCTGACGGGGCAGTGCTCTGCCGGGCGTGTGAAAGTCGGCTCGAGCGCCTCGGCACGCCTCGCTGCGAGCGCTGCGGCGCTCCGACTGCGTGGCCGGTCGCGCGCTGCCGCGAGTGCGCGGGCCGCAGGATCGCGTTTGCACGTGCGCGTGCGGCCGTCGCCTACGACGACGCGGCAAAGCGGCTCGTCGGCGCCTGGAAAGAGCGCGGCCAGCGCACGCTCGCCGAGCTCGCCGCCGAGATCGTGAACGCTGCCGTCGCCCGCCCGAGCGCGTACACGCTCACCTTCGTCCCCGCCGACCACGACCGCCTGCTCAGGCGAGGCCACAATCCGGCGCAAAGGTTGGCCGAGTCGCTCGGTGGCCACTGGCAACTTCCTGTAGTTCCTCTGCTCAGACGGAAGCCCGGTCGCGCTCCACAGAAAGGCCTGACCCTCGCCGAGCGGCGCCGCAACGTCCGTGGCGCGTTCGCGGCCATCGAAGCCGTGCCGACGACGATCGTCCTCGTGGACGACGTCTACACGAGCGGCGCAACGGTCTCCGCAGCCGCCACCGCACTGCGCAAAGGCGGAGCGCGGCGGGTGGAGGTGGTCACATTCGCGCGGGCCGTTCGATCTTAGGCGTCGCTTGCGATGCCGCTTAGGAGCCGGGTTGGCTTTGCCGGCCCGGCGTTTAAACTTTCCCGGACGATGCGCCTCCAGGTCAAGGGCCGCAACCTCGAGATCAGCGAGCAGATCCGCACGTACGCCGAGGAGAAGCTCGGCAAGCTCGACCGGCTCGTGAGCGACCCGACGCGCGTCGAGCTCGAGCTCGCCATCGAGAAGAACCCATCGATCGCGGACAACCACGTGGCCGAGGCGACCGTGTGGACGAAGGGTCCCGTGCTGCGCGCACGTGAGACCTCCGGCGACATGAAGGCGTCCATCGACCAGCTCGTCACCAAGCTCGAGCGCCAGGTCAAGCGCTACCGCGAGAAGCGCCGCGTCGCCCCGCGCAGGCATGCGCGCGACGGCGGTGTCCCTACAGAACTGCCTCCGCTCGAGGCGCCGGACGACGACACGACGATCGTCAAGATGAAGCAGTTCTCCGTGAACCCGATGTCCCCTGAGGAGGCGATCCTCCAGCTCGAGCTCATCGGCCACGACTTCTTCGTCTTCCGCAACGCCGAGACCGAGATCATCAACGTCGTCTACCGGCGGCGCGACGGGGATTACGGGCTGATCGAGCCCAGCTAGCGATTTCTTGGGCTTCTTCAGGCGTGAACGGCCCATCCACCAGCAGCTCGCCAGGGAGGGCGGGCTGGACTACGCGCGCGACCTCGCGGATCTCTCGCCACGTGAGCCGATCGACCCGCGGCATCCGTTCTGGCAGGTCGTCGGCATCCACGGGATCCCGCGGGAGCGTGAGTGGGACGCTGTGGCGAGCGCCGAAGCGCCCGGGCTGCCGGGTGACGAGGTGGAGTTCGTCGTCCTGCCCGACGGGAGCCTCGTCGTCGACGAGGACGTTCCGGACGGAACGCTCGCGCCTCTGGCCGATGCGCTGTCCCTGCCCGCTCCGTACCACGCCTTCGGGCTGCGCCAGGACGCCGACGTCTGGAGCGTCGCCGCGAAGCGCGTCCAGGTGGCGGAGGTGCCCGAGCACGTGGAAGGCGACGAGATCCAGCTCGTGGTCACCGACGAGACGAGGACGCTGGTCGTCGACGACATGCCGTCGAGCGCGTCCATTCCGAGCCTCGAGGCCTTCGCAGCGGAGCAGTTCGGCTCGTTCGTGCTTCGCGCAAGCCGCCTGGACGACCTCCTCTGGGAGGTCACTGTCATCCCGCTCTGACCCGATACCCTAGGAACGATGCCGGGTGACGATTTCGGTGGGTTCGAGCGCTTTCTGCGCGTCGGCGAGGGCCGGCGGCTCAAGCGGCTGCGCAGCCAGGCCGAGTACATCGCCACCCTAGAGCCCGAGTTCGAGCAGCTCTCCGACGAGGAACTGAAGGGAAAGACCGCCGAGTTCCGGCAGCGCGTCGCGAACGGCGAAGCGCTCGAGGACATCCTCTTCGAGGTATTCGCGACGGTGCGCGAGGCGTTCAAGCGATCGATGGGCGGCGTACGCCTCTTCGACGTCCAGATGATGGGCGGGATCGTCCTCCACGAAGGCGACATCGCCGAGATGAAGACGGGCGAAGGAAAGACCTTCGTCGCCACGATGCCGCTCTACCTGAACTCGCTCACGGGGCAGAACGTCCACCTCGTCACGGTCAACGACTATCTCGCCAAACGCGATCCGGAGTGGGTCAAGCCCGTCTACGACGCGCTCGGCATCCGCGCCGGCTTCATCCAGAACATGATGCCCTTCGCGGAGCGCACGGACGCCTACGCGGCCGACGTCACGTACGGGACGAACGCCGAGTTCGGCTTCGACTACCTGCGCGACAACATGGCGGTCACCCTCGAGGGCACCGTCCAGCGCGGCCACACGTTCGCGATCGTTGACGAGGTCGACTCGATCCTGATCGACGAGGCCCGAACGCCGCTGATCATCTCCGGCGAGCCGGAAACAGCTGCGCAGGTCTACTACGACTTCGCGCGCGTCGTGAAGGGCCTGACCGGCGAACGAAGCAAGCAGAAGAGCGAGGGCAAGGGCATCGACGAGACCGAGCGCTCAGGCGCCGACTACCTCTACGACGAGAAGTTCAAGACGGTCTCGCCCGCCCAGTCCGCGATCGACAAGATCGAGCGCGCGCTCGGGATCGAGAACCTCTACGACGCCCGCAACATGCAGTTCGTGAACCACCTGAACCAGGCGCTGAAGGCGCAGTCGCTCTTCCAGCGCGACGTTGACTACGTCGTCCAGGAGGGCGAGGTCAAGATCGTCGACGAGTTCACGGGCCGGATCATGGAGGGCCGCCGCTGGTCGGAGGGCCTCCACCAGGCGGTCGAGGCCAAGGAGGGCGTGGCGATCCAGGAGGAGAACGTCACGCTCGCGACGATCACGCTGCAGAACTACTTCCGCCTGTACGAGAAGCTCGCCGGGATGACCGGTACCGCGAAGACCGAGGAGAAGGAGTTCGTCGAGATCTACAACCTGAATGTCGTCGAGATCCCGACGAACGTGGCAGTCGCGCGCGACGACAGGAACGACTACATCTTCAAGACCAAGGAAGCGAAGTACGACGCGGTGCTCGAGGACATCAGAGAGCGCCACGAGGTCGGTCAGCCGGTGCTCGTCGGAACGATTTCCGTCGAGGTCTCAGAGCACCTCTCGCAGCTTCTGGAGCGCGCAGGCATCCCGCACAACGTCCTGAACGCGAAGGCGCACGAGCGTGAGGCCGAGATCATCAAGGACGCGGGGCAGCCCGGCGCAGTGACGATCGCGACGAACATGGCCGGTCGAGGCGTCGACATCAAGCTCGCCGAAGGCATGACCGATCTCGGCGGCCTGTACGTGCTCGGGACGGAGCGTCACGAGGCACGGCGGATCGACAACCAGCTTCGAGGCCGCTCAGGGCGTCAGGGCGACCCCGGCGTGTCGCGGTTCTACCTCTCCGGCCAGGACGAGCTCGTGCGCCTATTCGCGGGCGACAGGATCCACGGGATCATGGAGCGGTTCAAGGTGCCGGACGACCAGCCGATGGAGTCGGGCCTGCTTTCGAAGCAGATCGAGAACGCGCAGAAGAAGGTCGAGGAGCAGAACTTCGTCGCGCGCAAGAACGTCCTCAAGTACGACGACGTCATGAACACACAGCGCGAGGTGATCTACGCTCAGCGGCGCCAGGTGCTCGACGGCGCCGACCTGTCCGACGAGATCACGAGCTGGATCGACGACCTGGTCGCGCGACTCGTCGAGCTGCACACCGAGGGCGAGTTCGCCGACGACTGGGATCTCGACGGGCTCGTGCAGGCCTTCAACGCGCTCACGGACGCGGACGTCACCGTGGCCGAGCTCCGGGAGGATCTGGAGGAGATGAGCCGCGAGGCGCTCGTCCAGGACTTCCTCGCGGAGGCGCGCGAGCTCTACGAGGAGAAGGAGGAAACCTGGGGCAGCGAGATTGCGCGTGAGATCGAACGGTACATCGTGCTCGAGGTCGTCGACACCCGCTGGCGTGAGCACCTCGAGAACATGGACTATCTCCGCGAGGGCGTCCACCTAAGGGCGTTCGCGCAGAAGGATCCTCTGGTCGAGTACCGCTCCGAAGGACACGGGATGTTCGAGGAGCTGGGTCTGCTGATCCGTGAGGAGGTGCTGATGCTCCTCTTCCACGCGCAGATCGAGCCGCGTGAGGCCGAGGAGCTGACGCGCTCCGACGACGTCGACGGCGGGGGCTTCGCCTACGAGCACGAAGCGCTGTCGGGCGCCGACGCGATCGCCGCAGCGGGGCTCGGGGGCGACGGCATGACGGTGAGCACCGGGCTCGGAGGGGGCGGTGCGGTCGCTACCCAGCAGCGCGTCACGACCGACCGCGACAAGATCGGGCGGAACGATCCCTGCTGGTGCGGCTCGGGCAAGAAGTTCAAGAAGTGCCACGGCGCGTAGTCGTCGTCCACTTCAACCCCGCCGAACCTCGACTAGCGCCTCGCTCGATTGGGCAGCAACGAGGGTGGGTGT
>Ga0307289_10000097_pt1 | contig 31353 bp, 24 predicted proteins | sample ER_DNA_143_FD_194483 | JGI IMG/M metagenome (GOLD analysis project Ga0307289, IMG submission 194483) | Bulk soil microbial communities from the East River watershed near Crested Butte, Colorado, United States - ER_DNA_143 | ecosystem: Environmental > Terrestrial > Soil > Floodplain | place...
GATTGCCGTGTCGCGCGGATCCGGCCCTGGGCCGCCGCCCTGGGCGGCCTTGGTAAACCTGACGACCGGCACCTGATCGGGCCCGGCCAGCAGCGGCGTTGGGCCCTTGGCCGAGGTGTCAGCAAGCAGGATGGCATCGGGCTGCAGAGCGGCGGCAGCCTTGGCAGTGGCCGCATCAGCAGTGCCCCCGGCTGGAAGCACGAGAAGTGGCAGCGATCTGGTGGATTCCACCAGCTTGTTGGCGTTTGCCGCAGCATTGAGCACACTCTCCTGGCCATCGTTGACAAGGGCGGCGATGTCAGGTGAGCCGTACAGCAGCCGATAGCCGTCGTGCGAGGACTGCAGTTTCTGGAAGCCCTCCAGCCATCGGGTGGCGTCGGCTTGACCGGTGCCCGCCGACGTCGTGCCCTCGGAGTCCAGCACCTGATAGCCGCCGGCCATGGTTTGCAGTTCCTCGATCAGCGCGGGATCCACGGCGAAGCTCGTCGTCGGTGTTTCTGCCGCCGTGAGCAGTGCCGTCAACCGGCCGTTCTGACCTACCTCAGCGGCTAGATGATCATCAGACAGCACGCCCTTCCGCAGCAGCGAAGGGCGGGTGTTCAGAACCACGAGCGACGTCATTGTCAGGGAGTTCTTGGGCTTCGCCGCTAGCACGGGCACGAATGTCCGGGCTCGGCCGATGGCGACGTTGTTGCCCCGCTGCAAGATGTGGACGCCCATCAGATACACACCATTGGTTGGAGAGAGCTCCAGATCGGAGATCTTGACTTTCAGCCTGAAGTTGACGGACGCATTGGGTGCTAGGAAAGGCTCGCCGGCTGTGAAGAGGTCCTGGTAAGCGCCGGTGTATCGCGCGCCGAGTGGGTCGTTGGACTCAGACGTCAGCGCCTGCTCCAACCCCACGCGGCCGATGATCGGCGCTTGGTTTCGCCAGAAAAGGGCCTCCAACCGGTTGAGCCGCTGTTTGGTGATGTTCGTGGCCCGGCCGGTGACGGTGATCTCGCCATCTCGCGTGGGCAGCTCGGGCTCCATCGATGTCAGAGTGATCGCGACAGAGGCGACGGGCTCGGTAGCTGCAGCCGGCGACGGCATCAGCAGAAGGCAGAGCCCCGAAACCGCGACCGCTAGCAGTGCGCGGGCCGTACGCACCACGCACCACCTCCTCACCTAGTCATGGTAATTCGCATTTGTTGGGGCGTTCGCGCATCGTGCTTTGGGATCCGCCTACTCGTCGTCGTTCGCAGACGAAGAACATGTGCCAGCCCGTGACAAGCCGGACGTTACAATCGCTCAGCGTGTCTACCTTCCAGCTGAGCGCAGTGCAGGCCGCGGCAGTGGCCGAGCTGCTGAAGATCGCGCCAGTCGCTGACCGGTTGGGCGAGCTGTTCAGCAATGCCGGACACGAGCTCTATCTCGTCGGCGGCAGCGTACGCGATGCCCTGCTGGGCCGGCTTGGACACGATCTGGACTTTGCGACGTCGGCGCGTCCCGACGCGGTTGAGAAGCTGCTTCGGAAGTTTTCTCCGGCCGTGTGGACCATCGGTAAGGAGTACGGCACCATCGGCTGCAAGGTCGATGTCGGCGGCGCCAGCTGGATCATCGAGGTCACGACCTACCGCTCCGACGTTTACACCGGGCACAGTCGTAAGCCGGAGGTCGCATTCGGCGACACGCTGGACGCAGATCTGCTGCGTCGCGATTTCACGATCAACGCCATGGCGGTGTCGATTCCTGAGAAGAGGTTCGTCGACCCGTACGGAGGGTTGAGCGATCTGGCACGTCGGGTGATCAGGACACCTGCCACGCCGGAGAGCTCCTTTAGTGATGATCCGCTGAGGATGATGCGCGCGGCGCGGTTCGTTGCGCAGCTGGGGTTCCGGCCGACCCCGGAGGTGGTCGCCGCAATGCGGGACATGGCAGATCGCATCTCGATCATCTCTGCCGAGCGGATTCGCGACGAGCTCAGCAAGCTGTTGCTGACCGACCGGCCGCGGCCAGGCCTCGACCTGTTGGTGTCGACCGGGTTGGCGGCGAAGGTGCTGCCGGAGTTGCCGGCTCTGCGGCTGGAGCGGGATGAGCATCACCGGCACAAGGATGTTTACCAGCACAGTCTTACGGTGCTGGAACAGGCGATTGAGCTGGAGGATCGGCTGCCGCAGCAGCCGGATCTGATCATGAGGCTGGCGGCGCTATTGCATGACATCGGCAAGCCGGCGACCCGGCGCTTCGAACCGGGCGGGAAGGTGTCGTTTCACCACCATGACGTTGTCGGCGCCAAGCTCGTCCGGAAGCGGTTGTCGGCCCTGCGGTTCAGCGGCGAGGAGATCAGGGCGGTCTCCAATCTGGTCGCACTGCATCTGCGCTTCCACGGCTACAGCGGCGGTGAGGGTCACGACGGGGTGTGGACCGACGCCGCGGTTCGTCGCTATGTCCGCGATGCGGGGGACCAGCTGGCCAGGTTGCATGTGTTGACCCGAGCGGATTGCACGACGCGTGATACGGCCAAAGCTGAGCGCCTGCGGGCGGCGTACGACGACCTGGAGCGTCGCATCGAGGAGCTGGCGGCGCAAGAGGAGTTGAAGGCGATCCGGCCCGATCTGAACGGAACCCAGATCATGGAGATCCTGGGCATCTCCGAGGGCCGCGACGTCGGCCGCGCGTACGCGTATCTGCTGGAGCGGCGGATGGACGAGGGTCCGCTCGGGGAAGAACGTGCCCGTGAGGAGCTGCTCGCCTGGTGGGCCGATCAGCACTCGTGAGCTGAAAGCGAATGAACCAGAGCGAAATCGATGCGGTCCGCGCCCTGCTGGGTGCCAAGCCGCGACCCGTGGGCTGGCCCGCGCGGAGGGCGCGCCTCGACGAGGTCGGCACTTACTGGCCCGTGGCAGATGACGTCGGGCTCGATGCGGTAAATCTCGATGGGGTGCCGGGCGAATGGTCGATCGTCCCTGGCAGCGACGCCTCGCGCGTTCTGTTGTTCTTCCACGGAGGCGGCTACTGCTCCGGGTCAATCCGCAGCCATCGCCGGATGGTGACCGAGGCGGGCCGTGCGGCGGGAGCGCGCACCCTTGCAGTTAGTTATCGGCTGGCGCCCGAGCATCCGTTCCCAGCCGCCCTCGACGATGCGCTGACGGCATGGCGGTGTCTGCGCAAGCACGTCGCAGCCACACATGTCGCCGTCGGCGGCGACAGCGCGGGCGGCAATCTCAGTGTGGCGCTCATCAACCAGCTGCGCGCAGCCAAGGAGGAGCTTCCCGCGTGCGCGTGGCTGGTGTCGCCCTGGACCGATCTCACTATGTCGGGCGGGACCCTTGCGACGAAGGAGGCTGTCGATCCGATCATTTCCAAGGACTATCTTGGCGAACTGGCCGACGCCTATGTTCCGGCTGGAATGGACAGGAAAGATCCCCGGCTCGCGGTTCTCTATGCCGACTTACGCGGCCTACCGCCCACCCTGATCCAGGTCGGATCGGACGAGACGCTGCTCGATGACGCCAGTCGCTTTGCGGCCGCGGCAGGTGCCGCAGCCGTGCCCGTCACGTTGGAGATTTGGCCGCACATGATCCATGCCTGGCCTATGTGGAATGCACATCTCGATGCCGGCCGGCGGGCGCTGGCCAGCGCAGGCGCCTTCATCCGTAGCCATCTTTGAGCCAGAGTGCCCTCGCTTGCCGCGATCGACCGGCCGAGACCTGTGTCCCCTCAAAACTTCACCCCAGCTGCAGCCTCTTCGGGCCGCCTACGCCCATGTCGAGGACTGCGAGCCCGGCTGGAGTGAGGTTTCGAGGGAAGCTCGTGCCGCACGCGACAGGAATCACGATGTACGAAGGCCGGGCCGGCCAGCTCCAGCTGCGTAACAGAGAACAGCTGAGCGCCGGCGCCGCCCTCTCGCGATGTCGGTTTGGCTGTGCCCGAGCATGGCAGACTATTCATCCGTGGTCGTGCCCAGACATGTGTAGGACAGAGAAGACGACTTAGGTGAAGGTACGAGAGATCAGAAGGCATGGTCATCGAGAAGGCAGTGCCGCGGTGACCGCCACCAGTCGTCCGCGACATCCGGAATTTGAGCCCGTTTACCACCGCTATGGACCGCACCGGGCCGGCTTGCCTCCGCTGATTCCCTACTTCCGCGAGGTGTGGCGGCGCCGGGCTTTCGCCGCCGAGATGAGCAGAGCCACCATGCGGGGGGCCAATACGTCGACGTTCTTCGGGCAGGCCTGGCTGATTCTCAACCCCCTGCTGCTCGCCGCCGTCTACTACATCCTCGTGACGATCATCCGCCGCCAGAGCGATCCGGCCTTCTTCGCCCACCTCACCCTGGGGATATTCGCATTCCAGCTCGTGGGGCACTCGATCACCAGCGGCGCAACCTCGGTGACGAGCTCCGGCAAGCTGCTGCTGAATACGCCCTTTCCCCGGCTGCTGATTCCGTTGTCGGCGGTGCGTACGGCGTTCTTCCGCTTCCTGCCCACCGTGCCGGTTTACTTCGTCTTCCATGCAATCTTCCTGACCCACGTGTGGTCACCCAAGATGCTGCTCTCTCTGTACTTCCTGGGGACAATGATCGTCTTCTCGATGGGGTTGGCGGCCTTCTTTGCGGCGCTCCAGGTCTACTTTCGCGACACGTCGAGCTTCCTGCCGTTCTTCGTGCGGATCTGGATGTACCTGTCCCCGATCCTGTGGGCACCAGAACACATCGTCGGCCGATTCTCGGGGCCGATCATGACGCTCATCCAGCTCAACCCGATGTATTCCATGATCGGCGGCTACACCGAGCTGTTGCAGAACGACGCGTTCCCGCCTACCTACATGTGGATCTCCGCGGCGGTGTGGGCAATCGCGGCTGTGGTGATCGGGTTCCTGTATTTCATCTCGAGGGAGCGTGAGTTTGCTGTCCGTCTTGTCTAACGGCGAGCACCCGCTGGCAGTCAAGGTCAGTGACCTCTCCATCACCTACCGCACGACCTTCGAACGCAAGCCGACGCTGAAGCAGGCTTTGGTCCGTTTCGGCCGCGGGCAGCGCGCCGTCAGGGAAGTGGAGGCGATCAAGAACGTCTCCTTCGAGGTGCGTACCGGTACCGCCATGGGCATCATCGGCTCAAACGGGGCCGGCAAGTCCACCTTGATGCGTGCGATGGCTGGCATCCTGCCGCCTACTAGCGGTTCGATCGAGGTTTGGGGTCGGGCCAGCACGCTCCTGGCGCTCGGCGTTGGATTCAACAAGAACTTGTCGGGTCGGGAGAACATCATCCTCGGCGGCCTGGCCGCCGGCCTTACCCGCCGGGAGGTCGAGGAGCGTGCCGACGAGGTCGCCGAATGGACCGAACTTGGCGACTTCATCGACATGCCGATGCGGACGTACTCCTCCGGCATGTCCGCACGCGTGGAGTTTTCGGTCGCTGTCCACATGAAGCCCGACATCCTGATGATCGATGAGGCCCTGTCCACCGGCGATGCCCACTTCCGGGAGAAGGCGAACGCCAAGATGGCGGAACTGCGGGACAGCGCTCGGGCTATGTTCCTGGTCAGCCATGGGCTCGGCAGCATCAAGGAGATGTGCAACGAGGCGATCTGGCTGAACCGTGGCACGCTGATGATGCGTGGCGAGCCGGCAAAGGTCGTGAACGCCTACATGAAGTTTGTGAAGGTCAAGAGGTCCGCGTCGGCCATGGAAGATTTGTAGTTCCGCGGCCGATAGGTCCACGGTCTGACGTAAATTTTGTGGCCAAAACTGGCCGCTTCCCTGATTCAAACTGCGTTACCGGTTCGTGTCCAAATTTGGTTATATTAATTCGTAAGACGCTTGAACCAATACGGGTTCCGCTGCGTACGACTCTGTGTGGAAGCTGTGGCCCAAATGAGGGCGGGATGAGAGCTGCTGTGCGTCGCGGGGGCAGCGCACTAGCACCTACAACGGCGCGCAAGGCGCCGTTGCCAGTCGTGTCTATATCCCGTTTCCGGTGTCGGTGCGCGCTTCCGTCGATTGGCCCTAACTCGATTTCTCGGCGGGGAGATATGCGATGTCCACGACCATTGACGTTACGAACACTGCAGTGTTCGACGTTACGAACACTGCAGTGTTCGAGCGTCGGGAATCTCAGGTTCGTAGCTATTGCCGGAGCGTCGATGCGATCTTCGACACCGCGTCCGGCGGCATCATGCGTGACCTCGACGGATGGGAGTGCATCGACTTCCTGTCGGGCACAGGTTCGCTGAACTACGGGCACAACAACCCCGACAAGCGGGCTGCACTCATCGACTACCTGATACGTGACGGCATCACGCACGGCTTCGCCAGTACGGAACCGCCGTCACCGGGCTTGGACCTTGGACCATCCCTAAGGGCACTGCGCTCCGAAGTACTCCGTGACAACGCCGAGACGCAGCGGACTGCGCTGCTGTAGAGACGGAGGCCAAGGTGACAATCATTTCGGCGCCGCAGGGTTTCAACGAGGAGGAGCTCTACGTCGATCTTGAGCCGACGTTGGGGCGGTCGCTGTTTTTGAAGTGTGAGGGCTTCAACTTCGCCGGGTCGATCAAGCTGAAGGCTGCAACCGAGATGGTGGAGGCGGCCGAGCGGGACGGAGTCTTGACGCCGGGGTCGGTGCTGGTGGAGTCTTCGTCGGGGAATCTGGGCGTTGCGTTGAGCATGATCGCGGCGAACAAGGGTTATGGGTTCTTGTGCGTCACCGATTCGCGCTGCAACCTGTCGACCAAGCGATTGATGCAGGCGTTCGGCAGCCAGGTCCACGTCATCACAGAGCCGGATCGGGTCGGCGGCTTGCTCGGCGCGCGGATCAACTATGTCCGGGCGTTGTGTGCTTCGGACGACCGCTACGTGTGGCTGAATCAGTACGCCAATCCGCAGAACTGGAAGGCGCACTACCGCAGTACGGCGCCGGCGATCGCCCGCCAGTTCCCGCAACTGGATGTGCTGTTCGTCGGGGCCGGGACCTGCGGAACCTTGATGGGCTGCGCACGCTACTTCCGGGAGTGGCACCGGCCGGTCCAGGTCGTGGCTGTGGACAGCGTGGGCTCGGTGACCTTTGGTGGCGCGCCGGGACGCCGGATGATCCCCGGGGTAGGCACGGGCGTCCGCCCGCCCATGCTGGACGAGTCCTACGTGGACGATGTGGTATCCGTCGAGGAGGCCGACACCATTCGCGCCTGCCATCGACTAGCAGGCACCGGATTCTTGTTCGGCGGCTCCACGGGCACAGTGGTCAGCGGTGCGATGGGCTGGTTGAGCCTGCACGGCTCGCAAGACCTCACCGCGGTGGCTGTCGCCCCAGACCTCGGCGAGCGCTATCTCGACACCGTCTACCACACCAACTGGGTGCAGGATCTGTACGGCGAGGACGTGCTCAGCTCTGATGAGCTGGTCACCGCTGCGGAGTCGGCCTGACATGGTGCAAGAAGCTCTCGGTGCGTTGACAGTCGGTCTGCCTGATTCGCCTACCAGACAGGACAGCGGCGCTCGCCCGGAGTCGAGCACCGAGAGCATCTTTGTGGAGCTGCTGGCTGATGTCGTGGGCGTGGAGCGGGTGTCGGTGGACAGCAACTTCTTCGATGATCTGGGCGCGGACTCGATGGTGATGACCCGGTTCTGCGCGCGGGTCAGGAAGCGGCCAGACCTGCCGGCGGTATCGATCAAGGACATCTACCAACACCCCACAATCAAAAGCCTGGCCACGGCACTCGCAGACACCACGCCTGTTCCTGTCGAAAGGGTCCTCGCCGACGTACTCGCCGACGTCATCCAGGTCGACCGGGTGTCGGTGGACAGCAACTTCTTCGACGATTTGGGCGCCGACTCGATGGTGATGACCCGGTTCTGCGCGCGGGTCAGAAAACGGCCAGACCTGCCATCGATATCGATCAAGGACATCTACCAACACCCCACGATCAAAAGCCTCGCCACAGCACTCGCAGACACCACGCCTGCTCCTGTCGAATCGCCCGCTCCGACCTCGGTCGATGTGCCGAAACGGGCGGGAACCCAGCAGGTCGTGCTTTGCGGGGTGCTGCAGCTTTTGATCTTCGTCGGATATTCCTATCTCGCCGCGCTGGTCATGGCCCAGGGCTATGAGTGGGTTTCGGCTGGCTCGGGTGTGCTCGACATCTATCTGCGGTCGGTCCTGTCCGGCTGCGCGCTGTTCCTCTTCCTGTTCACCGTTCCGATCCTGGCGAAGTGGATTCTGATCGGTCGCTGGAAGCCCCAGCCGATTCGCATCTGGAGCCTGGCGTACCTCCGCTTCTGGGTGGTCAAGACGCTGGTCCAGCGGAACCCGATTGTGCTGTTCACCGGTTCGCCGCTGTTCAACCTCTACCTGCGGGCGCTCGGCGCGAAGATCGGCCGCGGCGTTGTGATGTTGTCCACGCATGTGCCCATCTGCACCGACCTGCTCAGCATCGGCGACGGCACGATCATCCGCAAAGACTCCTTCATCAACGGCTACCGAGCAGACGCCGGGTTCATACACGTGGGCGCGATCAGCATCGGGAAGAACGCAGTGATCAGCGAGGTGACGGTCATTGACATCGAGACCTCGATGGGCGACGGAACCCAGCTCGGCCACGCCTCCTCGCTGCACTCCGGGCAGACCGTGCCCGCCGGCCAACACTGGCACGGGACCCCGGGGCAGCAGACCTTGTCAGACAACTTCTTAACGGTCCTTCCGGCGGGGTGCGGCACTCTTCGGAGAGTCGCCTACGCCATCTGGCAACTGCTGACCTTGTTGCTTGTGTACCTGCCGGTGGGGATCGGCGGTCTCAGCTTGTTGCTGGTCGCAGTCCCCAAGCTGAGCGAGCTGATGGCTGAGGGAACCGGTGCCGTCACCAGCTGGACGTTCTACCGCGACGCCCTTGCTGTGTCCTTTGTGCTGCTCTTCGGCTCGGTGGTCGCCGGACTGGTCATCGTGACGACCGTCCCGCGACTGCTCAACCTCCTTATCAGGCCCAACAAGGTCTACCGCTTGTACGGTTTCCACTACGGGATCCATCGGTGGATCGTGCGTTTGACCAACGCCAAGTTCATGAGCAACCTCGTCGGCGACAGCTCATGGATCGTGTACTACCTGCGCGGCATCGGGTATGACCTCGGAAAGGTCGTCCAGATGGGTGCGAACTTCGGCGGCAACGTCAAGCATGAGAGCCCGTACCTGAGCTCGATCGGCGGTGGAACGATGGTCGCCGATGCGCTGTCGATGATGAACGCGGAATTCTCGAACACGACCTTCCGGCTGTCCCGGACGTCCATCGGAGAACGCAATTACCTCGGCAACGGCATCGCCTATCCGCCGCGAAGCAGGACGGGCGACAATTGCCTGCTCGCGACGAAGGTCATGGTCCCGGTCAGTGGGAGGATCCGGGAGAATGTCGGGCTGTTGGGCTCCCCACCTTTTGAGATCCCGCGGTCGGTCGAGCGCGACAGCAGCTTCGACCACCTGAGGCAGGGGGAGGAGTTCCGCCGCCGCCTCGCCGCCAAGAACAGGCACAATTTCGTGACCATCTTGTGGTGTCTGTTCGCGCGGTGGATGTTCGTCTTCCTGATCACCGTGCTCACGGGCATCGCCGGGGACTTCTACGCCTCGATGGGCGCGGCAGCGATCGCGTTGGACCTCGTCCTCTCCACTGTGCTCGGCATCGCCTACTGGATCCTGGTCGAACGGATCGTGACAGGGTTCAAGCCCCTGCCCGTGCTGTTCTGCTCCATCTATGAGCCCGCGATGTGGCGCCACGAACGGTACTGGAAGGTGCCCTCGACCGCCTATCTCACGGCTTTCGCTGGCACCCCGTTCATCAACGTGATCCTGCGGGGACTGGGCACCCGGGTCGGGCGCCGGGTTTTCAACGACGGCTGCGGCATCCCGGAGCGGTCGCTTGTCACCATCGGCGACGACTGCACGCTCAATGTGATGAGCACGATCCAGTGCCACTCGCAAGAGGACGGCACCTTCAAGTCGGACTACTCCATCCTCGGCTCCAACGTCACTTTAGGGACGGGCTCCCACGTCCATTACGGAGTGACGATCGGCGACGACGCCGAGCTCACCGCCGACTGCTTCGTGATGAAGGGCGAGCAGGTCCCGGCCGGCGCGCGGTGGGGCGGAAATCCGGCCCATGAGATTTCCGATCGACAACCCGTCGCGAAAGCACTTGAGAGTGAGGGGAAACGCCATGCACTCATCGGCTGAGGCCGTGTTAGCTGAGGCCGGCCGCGACTTCTGGCGCGGCGTGCTCGCCGCAGGCGGATTCACCGCGATACCCCGGTGGACCCGCAATCCGATCGCAGGAGTCGCCGTGCACGACGCGGCGATTCCCGAGGACCTCGTGGCGGCGTTGCGCCGGCTGGCGGACGAGCTGGCGGTTCCGGTCAGTTCGGTGTTGTTGGCTGTGCACGCCAGGGTGCTCTCGGCGTTGTCCGGCGAGCGCCACGTCACGACCGGCTACATCGCCCGGGCCGGCGGCGGACCGTTGCCGTGCCGGCCTGTGACCGAGGCCGAGTCGTGGCGGGAGCTGGTGCTGGACACCAACAGCGTCGAGGCGCAGCTGCTGTGGCACGCGGACTTTCCTTTGGACCAGCTCAGGCGCGAACTGGGCGCGACGGGGCCGGCATTCGAGGCCGTCTTCGATGCGACCGGCGTGGACGGCGACCTCGGTGAGGACACCGTGCTGCGGTTGGGGATCGCGCAGCGAGGCGACGAGCTGATACTGCGACTGCGGTATCGGACCGAGGTGTTGGATGCGGACTGCGCAGCCAGGATCGCCGGCTACCACCTCAGTGCGCTGGAGCTGATTACCGCTGACCCCGACGCCGAACACCGACAGCAAAGCCTGCTGTCGGTTGAGGAGCTCGACTTCCAGCGCAATGGGCTGGTTGGGCCGCGGCGGGAGTTGCCGGAGGTGCGGGCACACCAGCTCTTCGAGCAGCGGGTTCGGGCTCATCCCGACCGCGTCGCCGCTGTCTGCGGCGACCGCAGCCTCACCTACGGACAGCTCAATGCCCGCGCTAACCGCCTGGCTCGGGCGCTGCTGGCCCGCAGGTTGGGCCGTGAAGCCGTGGTGGCGGTGGTGGCGGAGCGCAATCTGGATTGGCTGACCGCCGTCCTGGCGGTGTTCAAGGCCGGTGGGGTGTATTTGCCGGTCGAGCCGCATTTCCCGGCTGATCGGATTGCGGCAATGCTGTCCCGGGCCGAATGCCGGCTCGTGCTGACGGAGGCCGCCAGCGCCGCGACGCTGGACCCAGCCCTCGACTCGCTGCCCGGAGTATCGAAGCTGCACATCAACGCCGGGTACGACGAGGACCATTCGGATGGCGATCTTGACGTGCGCGTCACGCCGGATCAGCTCGCGTACGTCTTCTTCACATCTGGCTCGACTGGTGAGCCGAAGGGTGCGATGTGCGAGCATGCCGGCCTGGTCAATCATCTGTTCGCCAAGATCGACGACCTGGGGGTCGGCGAGGGGCAGGTGGTGGCCCAGACTGCACCGCAATGCTTCGACATTTCGCTGTGGCAATTGCTTTCCGCGCTTGTGGTCGGTGGCCAGACTCTGATCATCGAGCAGGACGTGATCTTGGATGTCCAGCGGTTCGTCGACACCATCGTCGATCATCGCGTCAACGTGTTGCAGGTTGTGCCGTCCTACCTCGAGGTGGTGTTGTCCTACCTGGAACGCGAGCCTCGGCCGCTGCGCGACCTGCGCTTCGTTTCTGTCACCGGCGAGGCGCTGAAGTGGGAGCTTGCGCAGCGCTGGTTCGCCTCACAGCCACAGATCAAGCTGGTGAATGCGTACGGGCTGACCGAGACCTCCGATGACACCAACCACGAGGTGATGGACCGGGTGCCCGATGGCGATCGCGTCCCGCTCGGTCGCCCGATCAACAATGTGCGCATCGATATCGTCGACGAGCACCTGGCGCCGGTGCCGCTCGGCGCGCCCGGTGAGATTGTCTTCTCTGGGGTTTGTGTGGGCCGCGGCTACATCAACGATCCGGAACGCACCCGGGCTGCGTTCCTGACCGATCCGGACCGGCCCGGCCGGCGGCTCTACCGCAGCGGCGACCACGGCCGTTGGTTGCCTGATGGCAAGTTGGAGTTCTTGGGTCGCCGGGACTCTCAACTGAAGATCCGCGGTTTCCGGATTGAGCTCGGCGAGATCGAGAACACCTTGTTGCGGGTTCCCGGGGTCCGCGACGGTGCGGTGGTGGTGGCTGAGCGGGCCGACCAGAGCAAGCATCTGGTGGCCTTCTACTCCAGCCGGCAGCCACTCGACATCGACGTGTTGCGGGGCCGGTTGGGTGGGTCGCTGCCCGACTACATGGTGCCGTCGGCCTTCGTCTGGCGTGAGCAGCTGCCGTTGACGGCCAACAGCAAGATCGACAAGAAGACCCTGACCAGGTTGGCCGGACAGCTCACCGTCGTCGAGGACCGCTACGACGCGCCCGCAACCTCGACCGAACGGCGGCTGGCTTCCGCCTTCGCCGCGGTGCTCGGCGTCCCGCAGGACCAGATCAGTCGTCTGGATCACTTCTTCGACCGCGGCGGCACGTCGCTGTCGGCGGTCAAGCTGGCGCTAACCCTGGACCGGGTGGTGTCCCTCAAGGAGGTCACTCGGCATCCGATCCTGGCTGACCTGGCAGGTGTGGTGGACGGCAGGTCCGACGGCCAGTCCGAGCTGCTGCAGGCCCTGTCGGCATCGAGTGGGTCGGGATCGAATGGTGCGCAGGCCGGTGCCCTGGTGTGCTTTCCGTACGCGGGCGGCAATGCGGTGAACTTCCAACCGATGGCGAAGGCACTGCGGGGCAGCGGCATGGCGGTGTACGCGGTCGAGCTGCCCGGTCATGACGTCGCCGCCACGAGCGAGTCGTTCGCTGCGCTGAACCAGGTGGTCGACCGCGTGGTCGCCGAGATTACCGCGCGTGGGCTGGGGGAGGTTCTGCTGTGGGGCCACTCCGCCGGCGCCGCCTTTGCCGTGGAGACGGCCCGGCGGCTGCAGGACCGCGGTGTGGAGGTCCAGCGGGTGTTTCTTGGTGCGCAGTTGCTGGGTGCCGCGGCGGACCGGCGCGCTGCGGTCACCGAGCTGGGGGAACGCAGCAACTCCGAGATCTCTGCCCGGCTGAGCGCCGACAGCGGCTACACCGAGCTCGGTGGGTTGGATGCGGAACGCGCCGAGCATGTCGGTGCCGCCTACCGGCACGACTACGTGTCGGCGAACCGCTATTTCGCCGACGTCTTGGACGACCCGCCGCCGGAACGGCTGTCCGCGCCGGTCACGGTGGTGGTGGCTGCGGACGACCCCGCCACGGCAGGGTTCGGGGTAGGCCACCGGGATTGGGAGTTGCTGGCCGAACAGGTCGAGCTGCACGAGCTTGTTGATGGTGGTCACTACTTCCTACGTACTCGTCCGGCCGAGGCGGGGCAGGCCGTTCTGCAGGCCGCCGGAATGTTGGCTTCTTCATCACCGCCAAAGTGAAGGGAACCCAGATGTCCTCCTCACCCCAGGCATCACTGCTCGATGTGGAACTGCAGCCTGGCAAGCCTGCGACTCTGCGGGTCGAGGCCCCCGGCGACCCGGCCGGCTGGGCGGCCGAGCACAAGGACGCGTTGCGCGCCGTCGTTGCGGAGCATGGCGCGGTTTTGGTTCGTGGCCTGGACCTGCGCGACGCGGCGGAGATCAGTGCTGTCTTCCGGCGACTGGCCACCGGGCTGATGATCGAGAGGGAGGCCTTCGCGGCCCGGCAGGTTTACGCCGACGGGGTGTACTCCTCTGCGACCTGGCCGGCGAATCAGCCGATGTGTATGCATCATGAGTTGAGCTATCGGCTCGAAGTGCCCAGCCTGTTGCTGTTCGCCTGCCTCAGCGCTCCTACCAAGGGTGGGGCCACCGCGGTGTCGGATTCGCCGACCGTGCTGGACGCACTACCCGCCGATCTGGTCGCGCGGTTTGAGCGGGACGGTTGGCTGCTCACCCGGAGCTACAACGACGAGATTGGGGCGAGTTTGGCGGAGTCGTTCGGAACCGAAGACCGGGACGCCATCGAAAGCTATTGCCGTGCCAACGCGATCGCGTTCGAGTGGCAACCCGACGGCGGACTGCGCACCTGGCAACGCCGCAGCGCCGTGGTGCAGCACCCGGTCACCGGTCAGCGTTGCTTCTTCAACCAGATCGCCTTCCTCAACGAGTGGACGATCGATCCTGAGGTACGTGAGTACCTGGTGGAGGTCTACGGCGCCGACGGGCTGCCGTTCAACACCCGGTTCGGCACCGGCGAGCCGCTCACCGAAGAGATCGTGGAGTTGATCAACCAGGTTTATGAGGCCAACACCGTGCGGGAGCTATGGCAGGCCGGCGATCTGATGCTGGTGGACAACATCGGCACCGCGCACAGCAGGGAGGCCTACCAGGGGCCGCGGGAGATCCTGGTGGGGATGGCCGAACCGGTACGCCTTTCCGCCGCGTCGCCCACCAATGAGGTGAAGCCCCGATGACCACCACACTTCCCGCTGCAACCGCGTCCGAAGCGGTCGAGCGGGCAACCGTGCCACAGTTCGCGGTGATCTCTGGTGCCCAGGTTCAGCGGGCGCTGCAGGGCCGGGAGCAAGAGATCGTGGAGCTGGTGGAGGCCACTTATCGGCTGCACGGTGTTGGGGATTCGGTGAACCCGCCGTCGTATTTTCTGCGTTTCCCCGACCGTCCGTCGTCTCGGATCATCGCGCTGCCGGCCTCCATCGGCGGGCCGGCCCGGGTGGATGGGTTGAAGTGGATTTCCAGTTTCCCGGAAAATGTGGCGGCCGGGGTGCCGCGGGCGTCGGCGGTGCTGATCCTGAATGATCATGACACCGGGTATCCGTTTGCCTGCCTGGAGAGCTCCATCATCAGCGCCACCCGGACGGCGGCGTCGGCGGCGCTGGCTGCTGACTGGTTGAGCCGTGACCGGCCACGCCCAACCCGGGTGGGGTTTGTCGGGGCGGGTTTGATCGCCCGCTACATCCACCAGTTTCTGGCCGGCACCGGCTGGTCGTTTGAGGAGATTGGGGTGCATGACCTGTCCGCGGACAGTGCGGCAGGGTTCCGCGGCTACCTTCAACAGGTAGACACCGCCAACCAGGTCAGGGTGCACAACACCGCCGAGACGTTGATCCGCTGCAGCGACCTGGTGGTCTTCGCCACCGTCGCCCCTGAACCCCATGTTCGGGAGCTGTCGTGGTTTGCCCACAATCCGGTGGTGCTGCATGTGTCGCTGCGGGATCTGGCGCCGCAGATTCTGCTGGGCTCAACCAACATTGTCGACGACATCGAGCATTGTTTGAAGGCCAACACCTCACCGCATCTAGTGGAGCAGCTCACCGGCAACCGGGACTTCCTACTCGGCACCCTAGACGACGTCATCGCCGGACGAGTCACGGTGCCGGCGGATCGGCCGGTGATCTTCTCCCCCTTCGGCCTCGGCGTGCTCGACCTCGCCGTCGGCAAATACGTCTACGAGCAAGTGGCATCCTCCGGCGACCTACACATCATCGACGACTTCTTCCACGAGCTACACCGCTACGGCTAAGCCACCACACATCATGCTCGAGCTGATCCTCCCCACTGCGGTCGAAACCCAGGAATGCTTCGGCCAGCCACCCGGTGGCCCCCTGTTCCCCGAGGAGCAGCAGATCATCGCCCACGCCGTAGCAACACGACAACGTGAATACGCCACCGTCAGGAGCTGCGCCCGCGCCTGCCTGAAACGGCTGGGCCACCCCCAGGTTCCGATCCTGCCCGGTTACGGTGGCGCACCCACCTGGCCGGCCGGAATCCGGGGCAGCCTGACCCACTGCGCCGGCTACACCGCAGCCGCAGTCAGCCACCACCAGCGAATCTCCGCCATCGGCATCGACGCCGAACCCGACGCACCCCTTCCCGACGGCGTCCTGGACCTGATCGCCACAGCTGCCGAACAAGACCGCCTCCCCATGACTCAGACGGAGCCGGACAGCCCGAACTTCGACCGGTTGCTGTTCAGCGCCAAAGAATCGGTCTACAAAACATGGTTCCCACTCGTCGGGGAATGGCTGGACCACCACCAGGTCGAAATCCTCCTCAACCCACACAACCAGACCTTCAAAGCCCAACTCTCCCGCAACGGCCTCACCGTCGGCGGCCGCCACATCCGCCACCTCCACGGACGCTGGACCCGCACACAAGGGATCCTCGCCACCGCCGTAGTCGTTACCTCAATGTGAAGCAGTCTCGAGAGGCCGTTGGGTGATCAGACAAGCAAACCTAAGGAGGCGCTAGGGCTGATGTCGAGCTGGGGGCTGACCGTGTCGCGTATCAGACTCGCGTTGGTGGGGATCTCGGTCGCTCTCGCCGCAACGGCCTGCGGTTCCTCAGCACTCGGGGCGGCGCCCATCGGGCCTGACGGGCCATTGGTGAAGCAACTGACCAGTGAGGTGAGCGATGCCAGGGCAATGAAGCACCTCCAGGCACTGCAGAAGATCGCCGACGAACACGGCGACAACCGGGCCTCCGGGACCTCCGGCTACGACGCGAGCGTCCGGTACGTGGTCGGCGTGCTACGCCGCGCCGGCTTCAAGGTCACGACCCCGACCTATCAGGCCGACGACGGCCGGCGCAGTAGCGGACCCGAGCGCAACGTCATCGCGCAGACCCGCACCGGCGACCCGGGCAACGTCGTCATGATCGGCGCCCACCTCGACTCGGTCGAGGACGGCCCGGGCATCGTCGACAACGGCTCCGGTGTGGCGAGCCTGCTGGAGATCGCCACCCAGCTCAGCGCCGACCCGTCGGTGCAGAACACGGTGCGGTTCGCATTCTTCGGCGGCGAGGAGAACGGCGCCGAGGGCTCGAACGGCTACGTCCAGGGCTTGTCCAATGCCGACCGCAAGAAGATCAAGCTGTATCTGAACGTGGACATGGTGGCCTCCCGCAACGGCGGTTACTTCGTCCAGGGCGGCAAAGGCCGTGACACGGACGAGTCGGGACCACCGGGCTCAGCCACCATCGGACGGGTGCTCGCCGACCAGCTGGCCAAGACCGGCGTGACCAAACCGGAGATCATCGAGTTCGTCGGTGACGACGAATCGCCCTTCATCGAGGCGGGCATCCCGGTCGGCGGCGCCGAGAATGGCGACGCGGAACGCAAGACGACGGGACAGGCCAAAGCATGGGGCGGGCAGGCTCGCGAGCGTTACGACCCCTGCTACCACGAGGCTTGCGACCGCATCGACAACGTCAACCGGGACGTGCTCAACCACTACCTGCGGGCGCTGGCCGGTACCCTCGCTCACTTCGCGACATCCACAGCCGAACTGCGCTGACTCAGCGGGCGAGTACTGGATTGGAACTAACCGGCCTCGAGCCTCCACTTGAGGAAGTCCGCCAGGTCACCGGACTCCCCGTCGCGCCCACCCTTGCCGACGATCAGTGGCGGCGGTGTCGATTTGAGCTTGACACCAGAGAACCGCTCGCGCAGTCCGCCTGGAACGGTGAGCACGTAGTACGAGCCGTCCTCACCGATCGCGAGGCTCTCGTTCTTGCGGAGGTACCAGCCGACCTTGTCCGTCTTCACCGACTGGCCGGTATACAGCGTCGCGCGCAGCGGGCCGGGAGCGATGCCCTTGGACTTGGCTGTGGCAACGAATTCGTCGATAAGTTTCTGAGCCTGACGCGATTCGCCGCGCTCTTGAGCTGCCGCGAGCTCGACCCGTCGGGCAGCCTCCTCGGCGCGTGACATATTGGGATCGTAGCCGTCACCGCCAGACCGCGGCTGCCTGATACCTCATGTAACGATCGACCGCGAATGCGCGGACAGACCGGCCCGACCGCATAGACTGCCGGTTGCTCTTTCCCCGATGAAGGAAGCCAATGACCCAGACCACTCTGAAGCGCGAGTCGGGACCGGACGAGGATGTCGCCACCCCCAAAATGCGCCGACTGCTGCCGAAAATCTTGATCGGCGTGGCCATTGTGCTCGTCGCGGCGACCGGCGCTGGGATGTTCTACAGCGCGACAATCGATCGCAGCCTGACCGAAAACCTCAACCGAGGCGTCGAGTTGCCTACCGACGAATCCTCTGTACGCCCCCCCAAGGAGCCGCAGGAGACCGGCACGCTGAACTACGTGCTGCTTGGCTCCGACAGCCGCGATCCTGGGAACGAAGGCAACGGGCGCAGCGACACCATCCTGGTGGTTCATCTGAATGCCAAGCGCAACAAGGCTTACATCATCTCGTTCCCGCGCGACATGTACGTCAATGTCCCTGGCTACGGCAGGAACAAGATCAATGCGGCGTTTGCCTTCGGAGGCACACCGCTGGCGGTCCGAACCGTGGAGAATCTGAGCGGCGTCCGCATGGATCATGTGGCGCTCATCGATTTCGAGGGTTTCATCAGGCTCACAGAGGATCTGCATGGTGTGACGGTCACCAACAAGACAGCCTTCAGCTCACACGGTTTCGACTATCCCAAAGGCAAGATCACGATCGCAGGTGAGGAAGCGCTCTGGTTCGTCCGGGAGCGCAAGCTGCTGCCCGGAGGCGATCTTGATCGTGCGGAGAACCAACGCAATGTGATCAAGGCGATCGTGCAGAAGGGTCTGAGCGCACGAGTCATTTCCGATCCGTCGACCTTCCTCAACTTCCTCAGCAATGTCGCGAAGTACCTGACGGTTGACAACGATCTCAGCGATGCCGAGATCAAGCGCACCGCTCATTCGCTCCGACTGGGCGGCAAGGACATCGACCTGCTGCAGGCGCCCATCTCCGGTTTTGCAACGACGGGCGACGGGCAGAGCATTGACATTGTGGACACGGCCAAGATGGCCGAGCTGGCCCATGCGATGAAGAAGGACAAGCTCTCGGAGTATGTGAAGAAGTATCCGCAAGGTTGAGGATGGAGTTCGCCAGCAAACCGCGTGAGGACAGCGAGCACCAGCCCCAGCGGCGAGCTGTGTTTCGGAGTCTCCGGCAGTTGTGGCGGCACCGATACTTCCGGCGACTGCTGGCGGTTCGCGTCGCCATCCAGTCCTGCGACGGAGTCCTCCAGGTTGCACTCGCCGCGTACGTGCTCCTCTCGCCTGAGCGGCAGCCAGACGCGGCGTCGATCGCCGTCGTGCTGGCCATCACTTTGCTGCCTTTCTCGATCCTGGGACCTTTCGCCGCAATCGTGATCGACCGGGTGTCCCGCCGGCAGGTGCTCGTCGTTGGCAACCTGGTACGAGCAGCCGTGATCGTAGGCCTCGCCTTCCTGGTCGCGACGGGGCTGCAGACCACGGGGGTCGAGATCCTCATCTACGGCGGCCTACTTGTTGCGATGAGCCTTAGCCGGTTTCTGCTGGCGGCGCTGTCCGCGTCACTTCCCCACACCATCGATGCAAGCGAGTACCTCGTCGCCAACTCGGTGGTACCGACGGTCGGTCCCGCCGGTCTGCTGATCGGCGTCGCGGTGGCGACGCCGCTGCGCCTGATCTTGGGCCACGTGATGCCCGACTACCGGGCCAATGCGATCTTGTTCCTGGTTGCCGCGGTTGGATTCGTGGTGAGCGCAGGCCTGGCGCTGCTGATCCCGCGGCGGCAGCTTGGCCCCGACGGCACAGCGACCACGCGAGCACGCGATGTCGTCAGCGGTCTGATCGAGGCGCTTGCGCACCTACGAAGCCGGCGCGCCGCCGGCGTCGGGCTGCTGACCATCGCGGCGCACCGGCTCATCCACGGCATCGTCACGGTGGCGACGATCTTGGTGTTTCGCAATTACTTCCACGCCCCTGACCAGATCGATCCTGCGATTGCTGATCTTGGCTTGGTTGTGGTGATCACCGGGGCCGGCTTCGTCTTCGCCTCAGTGGTGACACCGCCCATGAGTGCGCGGCTGGGTTTGCGGAGTGCGATGATCATCTGTCTACTGGCGTCGGCGGTCTTTCAGGTGCTGCCCGGCGCGATCTACGCCCGAGCGTCGCAGATGGTGGCGGCATTCCTACTAGGCCTGACCGCGCAGATCCTCAAGATCTGTGTTGACACCCTGGTCCAGGCGCACGTGGCCGATGAGTTCAAGGGCCGGGTGTTCGTGATCTACGACATGATCTTCAATGTGGCGCTCGTAGTTGCTGCGGTGATTGCTGCGGTGATCCTGCCGGCCAACGGCAAGTCGGTGATCATTCTAATCATCATGGCGGTCGGCTACCTGGTGGTTGCGCTGGGCTTCGCGCTGGCCAGCCGCGGCGTCAGCATGGACGAGGGCACCGAGTCGTTGCAGGCTGTGCCCCAGAACTAAGCACCCTCCGCAGCGCGACTTCCGCGGATCAACCGCTAGCGCATCGCGAAAACGTTCGGGTCGGCGCCGAGACGCTGGCCGGTCCGGACCTTGGAGATCTCGGCCATGTCGCCATCATCGAGTTCAAAATCAAACAGGTCGATGTTCTCCTGTATCCGATCGGGATGCACTGACTTGGGGATGACGACACAGCCAAGCTGCACATGCCAGCGCAGCACGACTTGCGCCGGCGTACGGCCCTTGCGTCGCGCCACCTCGACGATGTGGGGGTTCTCCAGCAGGCCCTTGCCCTGACCGAGCGGGCCCCACGACTCGGTGAGGATCCCGTGCTCCTGATGGAACTCGCGCAGCTCCTCCTGCGGGAACTCCGGATGCAGCTCGATCTGGTTGACCGCCGGCGTCACATCCGTCTCCGCGAAGAGTCGTTCGAGGTGCGGGATCTCGAAGTTGGAAACGCCGATCGAGCGCACTCGCCCGTCGGCCAGCAGCTTCTCGAACGCCCGCCAGGTCTCGACGTACTCGTCGAACATCGGTAGTGGCCAATGGATGAGAAACAGGTCGAGCCCGTCGATGCCCAGCTTTTCCATGCTGCCGTCGAAGGCGGCGAGGGTCGTGTCGTAGCCGTGCTGGCTGTTGGTCAGCTTCGTGGTGATGAACAACTCGTCCCGAGACACGTCGCTCTCGGCGATCGCGGCACCGACACCCTCCTCGTTCCGGTAGCCCTGCGCGGTATCGATCAACCGATACCCGGCCTTAAGCGCTTCGGCAACGGCTTGCTTGGTTTCCTCCGGCGGGACGAGGAACACCCCGAAACCCAGTTGCGGGATGTGCAAGCCGTTGTTCATCACTAGCGACGGAACTGCTGACATGTCACTCCTCTATTCCACATCTTTGGGCTTGGTCTGAGCGGCGTGTCGGGCGGCCTTGAGCTCCTCGGGTAGGACCCGCGCCGCCGTGGCCTGGAGCCGATTCTTCACCGATCCGGCCACCACCTTGTCATCGCCCGCCATCAAAGCGGTGAAGGCATCCCGTGCCACATCGGCGGGGTCATCCTTGTCCGCCTCGTTGACCGGCGTGTTCTGCATGCCGGCCCGGTCGAAGAACTCGGTGTCGGTCGGTCCGGGCAGCAACGCGGTGACGCTGACGCCGGTGTCCTTGAGCTCGTACCGGATCGCCTCGGCGAAGGACAACAGGTAGGCCTTCGAAGCCGCGTACGTCGCGTAATACGGTCCCGGCATCGTTGCGGCAATCGAGGAGGTGATCAATACCCGGCCCTCGCCGCGGGCGACCATGGCTGGCAGCAGGCGCTTCGACAGATGGACCACCGACCCGATGTTCAGCTGGATCAGCGCAAGGTCACGTTCGAGGGCTGTGTCCAGGAACGGTCCTGCGACGCCAGTACCGGCGTTCAACGCCAATACATCGAGCGGTCGGGATCCCTGCTGTATGGCTGCCGCGACGCCTTCGTTGCCGTCGAACGTCGACAGGTCTGCCGGGAGCCCGGTGACTGCCGCGCCGGCGGCCCGCAGCCGCTCCGCCGCCTCGTCGATCCCGTGGTCGGCGACGATGAGGACCTCGAAGTTCTCGGCAGCGCACACTTTGGCGAACTCATAGCCGATGCCGCTGGACGCTCCGGTGATGACAGCGAACTTCCGGGCTTCATAGGTGTTCATGGCGCCTCCTGATGCGAGCGGTTCCCATGATGGAGGGTTCCCACTGGCGCGGACCTGAAACACCTCGCGCGCGACCCATCATGTGCCGAGCACGCTGCGCAGGTAGGCATTGTCGAAGGTTGGACCAGGATCTAACCGGTCGCGCGGTACGCATCGCAGGGTGACCTCGGTGATCACTCCGAGCGCGCATAGGCCCACGCGCATCGACGTTGGTCATGCCGGTCAGTCGATCCAGGCAGATCTGGACACCATCGGTGGCTGCAATCGAATTGAACGCGTGTCCGGTGCCCACCGGCTTGACCGGCCGGCCGGCTTGGGAAGCGCCCGTGATCAACTCGGCAAGCTCACCGACGGTCCCGGGATGGGCGACCTCGCGCGGCGCATTGGTCACATTGAGGGACCAGTTGGTCCAGCCCGCGACCGAGCGGCTACTCACCCGATGTTCCGTCCCTCACCCCGATAGCTCGGCACATCGTCGACGATCTGGTCTCCTTGGACGAGATGAAGCCGATCGAAGCGTTCGCACAGTTCACCGGCCTTTGGCATGCCGAAACCAGACCTGATCGCCAACCTGCAGTTCGGCGGCCGCCGCCCCGCGCAGCGGTGTCTGTACCTCGCCGGCGCCTTCGGTGCGAAGCAGCCGAAGTTTGGGTGGCATCCAGGGAAGAGGTTGCCGTGACCAGCCCGGTGGCCCTGAAGCGATGGAGCCACTGGAGTACACGAGTAGGCGGTCGACGAACGCCCGGCAGGGGATCGACTTCGTCGCTAACCTGATGGGGAGGCCGTGCGCTCTGGTGATCATGGACTCTACGTTCGATTCAGAGCATCAAGATCAAGAACCGCGAATGGCGGCGTCAGCTTGGACGTAGCAGCCAGCAGACGCTCAGCCACCATCCTCATCCGCTCACCCTAGCTACTGACAACACCGGGCTCAGATGGGCAACACCAGCGGCGTTTCGACCAACACAGTGGACAACACCCGCTGGGCAAAGTCGTCCCTATGACGAGCGCATCTGGTCGGCGGCGAGGATTCGGCGTCATCGAGGCGCTCGATCGAGAGTGGTGCGAGCTCGTCCGAGACCATCGGGAAACGGCGGCCCGCTGGGCTGATCGACACGAGGCGTTGGCTCCCTGCGGCTCGCTCGATGATGTTCTATCCGCCGCCAGGTTGAACTCCGATCCCGTTCTTGCTGCCCTGCTGACTGAGGTTTCCATTGGAGATCAGCTTGCCGGCCGCGTGGTGCTGCAGGCGCTCATCGGCCGCATGGTCCGGATGGCGCAGCGCGATCCCCGCTCGAGTGTTGGCGATTATCTTGCGTTGCTGTGGTGTGTGATCAACAACTATCCCCTGCACCGGCGACCGGTGCGGATCGCGGCAAATCTCTCACTGGACACTCTGAAGGCGGTGTCCATGGAGCACCGGTGGCTGGGGCGAGGCGATGTCACGCTGTGGCCGTCGAGTGAATCGCTCGAGGAGCTGCTGTCGCCCGCCGGCCTTGACGGGACTCTGTGCGACTCGCCGCTGCCGGTTGACCTGGAAGTACTTGAAGTGCTGGAGGCCGGCCGGCAGCTGAGGCTGATCGACAATTCGACTGGCGCGCTGCTCGCGAGTGTCTATGTCGACGGCATGACCGGCACCCAGTCGGCTCGCCGGTTTCATACCAGCGAGGGGGTGATCCGTGTCCGGTGCAGCAAAGCGGTGCGACAGCTTGCGTCCCATGCGGATGACTTGATCGATGTGGCCTGATTTCGGCAGGCATGCCTCCGGCGACGTTCCTGCGGGAACGTTTCCAACTCAGGTATCGACGGACAGCCGCGCGGCTTGCAGTTGATCACCACAGCCTTCACTCAAGAAATTGTCAGCCCCCTTCTGTACGTTCTTCCTTGTCTGGTTGGGTTTTCGGGGAAGGATGTGCATGTTGAGCGCAGATGATCATGATGGTCCGGGGGTGGTGCCGGGGCGCTACGTAGGCGAGGCGATCCCGATACACGATGGGCCGACATCACAATCGGTGGCCGATGCGGAGCAGCGGACGCTGGCGGATGGGTTGGCGGGTCGGATCTGCGCTGCAGCCGCCGAGGCGGCCCGGTCCAGCTATGTCTTGTTAGAGCTGTTGGGTGAGTTCGACGCCACTCATGCGATCCGGTATTGGACCGGGTTCAAGTCCTTGGCGCATTGGCTGTCGTGGTCGTGTTCGATGAACCCGGGGTGGCGCGGGAACACGTTCGGGTGGCCAAGGCGTTGCTGCGGATGCCGACCATTGCTGGATTGTTCGCGGTGGGTCGGTTGTCGTATTCGAAGGTGCGGGAGGTCACCCGGGTCGTTGATGTGGTTGATGAGGAGCGGTTGGCGGAGTTGACGTTGACTGCGACCGCCTCCCAGCTGGCCCGCATGATCAGTGGGTTTCGGTCCGCGGATGGGTTGCGGATCAAGCAGCAGATCGGACGCAATGTGTCGTGGCGTGAGCGGGAAGACGGCATAGTGGAGTTGCGGGCCCGGCTGCCCAAACAGGAGGCCGCCCTGCTGTTGGCGGCAATCAATACGGCGCGGGATCAGTTGGGCCGCCACCATCTAAACTCGACCCGTGCGGTGAGGCCGAACAGAAGCCTGCGCCGGGTGTGGGCGTGTACAGCAGTGCTGATGCGTTGTTGGATGTGGCCCGCGGCTTTTCTTCAGACTGCGCCGGAGGATCGTTCGGGTGAGGATCGCACTTTGGTTGTCCAGCGTTGACGCCCGTCTGCACCGCGTACGCGACTCCACCATTCCTGCCGTTCTTTCACCCACCAATCAAGCTGGCCAGCTCTCGCCCACGTGGCCGTCTCGACTGGGATCGGTGCATTGACTTCTCGGCGATCTGCTTCGGCACGCTGCTGGACCTCATCGTCGGTGAGATCCATATTTGATTGGAGCATGTTTCCGACCGAGAGGAGTTCGGCATGGCGTCAATTTCGGAGCGGGAGAACCGGGAGATCGAGGCGGCAAACGCCTCCGGCAACACGCCCGTGGTCTTCATCCACGGCCTCTGGCTGTTGCCGAGCAGCTGGGATCGCTGGAGGCAGCTCTTCAGCGAGGCTGGCTACGCGCCGCTCACCCCGGACTGGCCGGACGATCCTGTGACCGTCGAGGAGGCCCGCGGGAACCCGGACGTCCTTGCCAAGAAGACGCTGAAGCAGGTCGCCGACCACACCACCGAGATCATCAATGCCTTGGACAAGAAACCAGCGGTAATGGGGCACTCGACCGGCGGCTTGCTGGCGCAGATGCTCGCGGGCCGGGGCCTCGTGGCGGCCACGGTGGCGATCGACCCCGGGATCTTCCGCGGCGTTCTGCCTCTACCGGCCTCCGCGCTCAAGGTGGCGGGCCCGTTCCTGATCAACCCGCTGACGCGCGGCCGCGCGATCACGCTCACGTTCGACCAGTTCAAGTACGGCTGGGCGAACGCGCTGGACGAGAAGGAGGCGAAGGAGCTCTACGACACGTTCCACGTCGCCGGCTCCGGGATCTCTCTCATGCAGATGGGCAACGCGAACCTCAACCCGTGGACGGAGGCGAAGGTGAACACGAAAAACCCCGACCGCGGTCCTCTGCTGATCATCGAGGGCGAGAAGGACCACACGGTGCCGTGGGCGATCGCGAACGCCGCCTACAAGCGGCAGAGGCGCAACCCAGGGGTGACGGAGATCGTGAGGATCCCGAACCGCGGCCACGCGCTCACCCTCGACCACGGCTGGCAGGAGGTCGCGCAGACCGCACTCGATTTCGTCAAGCGCTTCGTCCCGGCCAAGCCGAGCTAATCCGCCGATCCAGGTGAAAACGGCCACGTCGTCGAAAGCTGGGCAGCTTGATGGGTGGGTGAGAGAACGGCAGGAATGGTGGGGTCGCGTACGCGGGGCAGACGGCCGCCAACGATGGATCAGAGCTGTTGATCTTCGCCCGGCCGGGCCGTGAGCGTATTGATCGCTCTCCATGCTGGAGGCGAGTTGTCAACACCTAGTTGACGTAACGTGCTGCGACCGCCTCGATCGCAGGATTGGGAAGTGGTCGGAGAATGCGCCCAGATCGAGGCCGCCTTCGACTTCTCGGCGATCAGCCTCGGCGCGGTGCTGCACGTCGTCGCCGCTGAGAGATACATATCTGATTAGAACATGTCTGTGATTCTGGTTGGAAGAGAGCCCACGCGCTGTCGATGTCGGGCCCCGCATCGATTAGTACTATGCGAGGGACGACCAGTCTGGATGGTTCTCGAGTCATGACCACTGTTGGGGTTATCGGAGCAGGCCGCGTTGGGGCGTCGTGTGCGCGGGCAATCGTCCGTGACGGACTCGTCACGCGATTGACGATTTATGACCGAACCGAGAGTTACGCCCAGGGAGAGGCTCTCGATCTGAGTCACGCGTTGCCCATGCTCGAGCCGTGCGAGATTCGCGGGCGACCCTTGACTGCCGTCGAACCCGAAGATGTCCTCGTGATGGCGTTCGGTGGTCATACCGCATCCGGTCAGACCCGCCTCGATCTGGCACGGGCGAATCTCGCTATTTGCGAGGAGGTCGCTGGGCATGTCGAGGTGGGTGGACTTCCTCGCGTCTGTCTCGTGGCGACGAGTCCGCTCGATGTCCTCACCGAGTACCTCACGCGGCGCTGGGCGGGACGCGGGGTCAATGTGATCGGCTCCGGCACATCGCTCGACACCTGGCGGCTTCGCGGGGAGCTTTCCTCGGTCTGCCGCGTACATCCGGCTTCGGTGCACGCATGGGTTGTGGGCGAGCACGGCGACTCCGCTGTGCTGCTCTTCAGTTCGGCAACAATCGCCGGTCTCACACTGGAGGAGTTCGCTCGGCAGACGGGCGTCGACTTGTCCGTCGAGCGGCTGGCAACGATTGCCGACACGGTGCGAACTGCTGCATATCGAGTGCGCGAACTCAAGGGCTCGACATGGGACGCGATCGGACTTGCGGTCGCGGCTCTGGTGCGCAGCATCGTCCGAGACCACGGCCGAATCGTTCCCGTTTCGGTCCGCGTCGCCGATCGGCTCTGCGCCAGTTTGCCATGCGTGCTCGGTTCCGAGGGTGCGAGCAAGCCAATTCACCCGAGGATGGACGAGCAGGAGGCTGGTGCTTGGGAGCGAAGCCTCGAGGTGCTACGTCAAGCTTTGACAGTGCTCCCGTGATGTCAGCCGGGCGACGCAGAGTAGAAGGGCATAGCCACAGCGGAAAGAGCCGATATCCCGGGCAGTGAGCCGTCCGCCAGCCGGGACGCACCCCCAGGCCAGGTGTCACGGACACGACTGCGCAGAGGGATCCGTTCCTCCAGACCCGTGACCTCCTGCGGTCATCGAGACCCTGGGGAGCGGTGCGACGCGAACAAAGGCGCTTCCGGATCCATCGCAGGGGCTGAGCGAGCGGATGCTGAGTGCCGGCGGCGGCCGGCGGATGCTCACGATGTGCTGCTCGACGGGGAATCCGATGATGGTGGAGCATCGGTCATGTGGTAGTGATCGAGAACCGGAGGATCGAGATGACCGCGCGTGCCCGTCCACCGTTCGACGTTGAGCTGGAAGCCGCACTCGACGCGGCGCCGGGGTTCTTCACTACGCTTGAGCCTGATTCCATTGCGGAGTTCCGGGCGGCGACCACGCGTCCGTCGTCGCTGGAGGAGGTGATCGGGGGGCGGCCGGTCGAGGTCACCGATCACGCCGTGATGGGTCATGGTGGCGGGATGATCGTCGTCACGGTGTTGCGGCGCGGTGGCCAGGTGGGTGTGGCGGGTCCAGGCGTCTATCTCATCCATGGTGGCGGCATGGTCGGCGGGAGTCGATGGGCGGTTGCACCGATGCTGGTGGAGTGGGTCTTGGAGTACGGTGTCGTTGCGGCCGCCGTGGAGTACCGTCTGGCACCTGAGTTCCCCGACCCGGTGCCCGTGGAGGACTGCTATGCGGGGCTGGAGTGGTTCGCCGGTCGCGCTGAGGTGTTCGGCTTCGACCCGCGCCGGGTGCTGATCGGGGGCCCGAGCGCCGGTGGGGGCCTCAGTATCGGGACGACGCTGCTGGCCCGTGATCGTGGTAGGCCGATGCCGGCCGCGATGCTGCTAATGTGGCCGATGCTCGACGATCGGAATGAGACCGTCTCAGCGCAGCAGATCGACGGTGTTGGGATCTGGGATCGCACCAGCAACGAGACTGGATGGACGGCGCTGCTTGGCGATCGGCGCGGCACCGCCGATGTGTCGATCTACGCGGCGCCGGCACGTGCGACCGACTTGTCGGGCCTGCCGCCCGCCTACATCGAGGCGGGGAGCGCCGAGGTGTTCCGCGACGAGGCTGTCGCCCTCGCGAGTGGGATCTGGGAGGCGGGCGGCAGCGCCGAGCTTCACATTTGGGCGGGCGGCTTCCATGGGTTCCAGACGATCGTGCCGACGGCGGCGGTGTCGCGGACAGCGGTGCAGGCGCGCGAGTCCTGGGTGCGCCGCGTGTTGGCGTGACCCGGGGGGCCCCGGGTGATGGCGTCGCCCGCGGCATCGGCTCGGTCATCCCTGGGTGCGGCCGCGGTCAGGTCGGCCTTTCAGAATCGCTGCAGCGACATCCTGAGCACGACGGGCAGCACGACGGACACCACTGAACGGTGAGGAGGAACTGTGTGAACATCGGGTCGTGCAGGATCTGTGAGTTCGAGAGCGTGAGGCCCACGGTGAGCATTACCTGGCGCCCGGGTCGAGCTCGCCTGCCCGGATGGATCCGGGCCGGGCTTGGTATCGGGGTAATTGGTGTGCGGATGGCCACGGACTACCCCGCTGGCCTTGGCAGACCATGGGGAGTTTCGCACGATCGTGCAATTTCGTCGCGAGTTTCGGCAGCCTCCTGATCGGACTCGGCGTGGTGGCGTCGTTGACAGTGCCCTAGATCCACACCCAGCCACAGACTCCTCGGCTGGTCCGTCCATGATTGTTTCTCCTTTTCGTTGTTGATCTTTGACGGCACCACTCAAGCCGCCGTTGAGGGTGTGGGTGTGAGCTCCCGCGACCGTAACCCTGCAGGGCGTACGAGCGCCAAAGCATCGCAGACTCTCGCGCGGAGCTTGAGTCTTCGGCGTCATCGACCGCGGAAGGGTCGCGCGGCGTACTCGACCTGGGCAGGAGGCAAGACCTTCATGATCGCGCCGACTGTGGCCGACACTTGACGGGGTCCACGAGGATGGGCTGGATCGACCAGATGGTCTTGATGCGTATCTGACGTCTACCATCACCCTCTTTCTTGGAACGATCGCATCTGAGGGCATCAGGAGATGATCTCCACAGCCCGCATCAAAGGCGGAGGTTCTCGATGAATCCAACGAGTGTTAGTGATCTCGACTTTGCCGCGCTAACCGCCGGCCCTAAGACGCCGTCGCCGTCCGCCTGGGAGGACGAGGTCGTCTATTTCCTCCTGGTGGACCGTTTCTCCGACAACCAAGAAGACGGTTATCGGGATTTGTCGGGTAGCCCGGTCTCAGGGTCTACCCCGCTTTTCACCTCCTCCGACAACGGGAATGCGATCACCAGCGACGCGGATGCCGAAAATTGGAGAACCTCGGGTGTCCAGTTTGCCGGTGGGACCCTCGCCGGCATCCGCAGCAAGCTGGGATACCTGTCACGTCTTGGCGCGACCGCGCTGTGGATCAGTCCGGTGCTCAAACAGACGCACCCGTCGGTCGGCCCAGCCGACAATTATCACGGCTACGCGACTCAGGACTTCCTGACGGTCGAGCCGCACTTCGGCTCTGCTGCCGAACTCCGCGACCTGGTCCGAGACGCCCACCAGGCGAGGCTTCGCGTCATCCTCGATGTCGTCCTCAACCACGCCGGGGACGTGTTCGCCTACGACCTGCACGACCCGAATCGGTACCCTTCAAATGATCCCAAGGCTCCGCCCGGAACCGTGCAGGCCCGATGGGACGAGAACACCTACCCGGTGGCCGGCTGGGGCGACGGCAAGGGCGGGGTGGGGCCGTTCACGCCGGCCGCCGCGGCAGGCGTCCATCCCGACGGTGCCGTCTTCCCAGCCGAACTGCATCCAGCAGAAACCTTCACCCGCGAGGGGCAGATCAGCAATTTCGACTACGAGCCGGAAATGCGTGACGGAGACTTCTTCGACCTCAAGGACATCCATCACGGGACCGGCCCGACCGACACATACACCCCCTCACCGGCATTAAAGGCGATGGCCCGCTGCTACTGCTGGTGGATCGCATTCGCCGATCTTGACGGGTTTCGGGTGGACACGGTCAAGCACATGGATCCGGGAGCCACCAGGTATTTCACCTCGACCGTCCACGAGTTCGCGCAGAGCCTGGGCAAGGACCGGTTCCTCCTGATTGGGGAGGACACGGGGTCGCGCGTAGCTGCCATCGACCGGATGGAACTGACCGGTCTTGATGCAGACCTTGGTCTGGCGGACGTCCAGTACCAAATCGAGGCCGTCGTCAAGGGCCGCAGCAACCCCGACAATTACTTCAGCCTCTTTCGTAACTCGGAGTTGCTGGGAAAAGGCTCGCATACCTGGTTGCGTAATACCGTCGTGGTCACCATCGACGATCACGACAAGGTCCGCGACAACGGGCACAAGAGACGGTTCTGCACCGACGACGATGGGCCAACACTGGCGCTGGCCGCTCTGGCACTCAATGCCACTACGCTTGGCATCCCCTGCGTGTACTACGGCAGCGAGCAGCGCTTTGACGGCAGCGGCGGCGACGATTTCGCGGACCGGTACATCCGTGAAGCTATGTTCGGCGGCGGGTTCGGTGCATTCCGAAGCCGGGGGCGGCACTTCTTCGATGAGACGAGCGCCATCTACCAGGAGCTAAGTCGGGTCTTGGCGGTGCGCAAAGCCGAACCGGCTCTGCGCCGGGGCCGGCAGTTCCTGCGTCAGATCTCCGGCGACGGACAGACCTTCGGGTTGCCGACTGCGCTCAGCGCTGACCGCATTCGCAGCCTTGTTGCCTGGTCCCGGATCCTGTTCGAGCGGGAACTGCTCTGCGCAATCAACACCGACCCGCATCAGCAGCAAACAGCGTGGGTGACCATCGACAGCAGCCTGCACTCCCCAGGCGACCAACTCAGCTGCCTGTACCACACTCAGCCCGGCCCACAGCCCGGACGACTCGTCGAGGCGCGTAACGGCCTGGCGGTCAGGCTCACCGTGCCAGCAGGAGGCTTTGTCATCTACGGATAAGCCTGAGCAACAGCAACGGGCAGCATGCCGATGCCGGTCTGCGCCGAGCGGGTTGATCTTGCTGTGCCAGTGGCATCACACCGCGGTCCATGAAGGCGGCGTCACCATCACCAGGGATTCCGATGGTTGGCTGTTCACGAAACCGGATGGGCAGCCCTGCGAGTCGTGGGTCAGCGATGACAACTTGGCCAGGCA
>Ga0307289_10000098_pt1 | contig 31353 bp, 32 predicted proteins | sample ER_DNA_143_FD_194483 | JGI IMG/M metagenome (GOLD analysis project Ga0307289, IMG submission 194483) | Bulk soil microbial communities from the East River watershed near Crested Butte, Colorado, United States - ER_DNA_143 | ecosystem: Environmental > Terrestrial > Soil > Floodplain | place...
CCCTCCATCCGGCCCGTCCATTGCATCGCCGCGACACCGCGCGCCGAGCTGCACCCCGATCTCGAGCGGGCCAAGATCGACATCGTCGTCGACAAGGGCCAGGACGCGAACAGCCAGGGCTATTCCGGCTTCAGGACACGCGTCTGGGCGACCTCCTGGGGCCCGCGGGATCGACTGGCTCTTCGTCGCCGGGCTCGCCCACCGACTACTGCGTCAAGAACACCGTGCTCGACGCGCGGAGGGAGGGCTTCGACGTGACCGTCGTCGAGGATGCCCTGCGCGGCGTCGAGGTCGAGCCCGGGGACTCCGAACGAGCGCTCGAGGAGATGGAGCGCGCGGGCGCGCGCGTCGCCACGTCAGAAGAGGTGCTCGCGAGCCGCAACTAGCCTCCGGCGATGCTCCGCGCGAGCCGCATCACCGCGTAGGCCTGGTGGGCTGCCCCGTGAGCGGAAAGCGGGCCGGGCGCCAGCTCGACCACGAACGAGCTCGTCCCCGGGAAGCGATGGTTCTGCCAGTTCGGGGCAGTCCCGTTCGGCCAGCGGATCTTGGCGAACGTCATGTCCGCGAAGCGCGCGAACCTCCTGGCCATCGGGACGCTCTGCCCCCAGGCGCGGACGAGCGTTTGCGGCTGGTGGTACCAGATCGTCACGTCGGGCTTGAGCGTCTTCACGAGCGCGCGAACTGTTCGCGTCTCCGGCTCCGACCAGGGGCGCGGGCCCGAATACTCGGGATCCCAGCGGTTGCCGATCGGGATCCATTCGGAGCCGAAGTTCCGGTTCAGGTCGACACCGCGGCCGTTCTGGCGGACGCCGAGCTTGCGGCCGTCGGGATTGACGCAATGGATCACCCAGAGATCGAACTTTCCCGGCGGCTTCCGGCGGACCAGGTTGTGCGTGACAGCGCTGCCCGCGCACTCCGTCCCGTGAATGCAGCCGACGACGAGCACCTTGACAGGGCTCGAGGCGTCTCCGAGGCGATGGGCCTTGATCGGCCGGTCGGCGACCGAATGCCCGACGAGCATCGTGTCCGACGTCGGGGACGACGAGGCGAGCGCCAGTGCCGAAAGCAGGATCTCGAAGCCCATGGTCATGTACTACGGGGACCGCCTATCGGGAGGTTCACGTACCCCCGAGGTGCGGACAATCTGCCTCATCCTCCTGACGTCTGTCGTCTGCGGCTTCGCGGCGCCGTTCGCCGGAGTCCGGTTGCCGCCTCCCGCTCCGCTCGTGCAAGACGTACGCTGGCGCGAGTCCCACGCGCTCGGCACGCCCTCCGCGGGGCGGCTCGTGCGCGGAGTCCAGCTTCCGGCAAGCGGCCCGCACTTCTTCACCTGGGACCCGCTCCTGCACAGGAAGCCCGACCGGACGGGAAGGCGTTGGGGGACCGACGAGCTCGTGCGTCTCGCGCTCCGCGTCGTCCGCGGCTACGCGGCCGCACATCCGGAGGCTCCGCGCCTGGGGATCGGCGACCTCAGCCTCCGGTACGGTGGGCCCTTCGGACCGCGCCACGCCTCGCACCAGAACGGTCTCGACGTCGATGTCTACTATCCGCGCAAGGATGGGCGGGAACGGCCGCCGCGCGTCGCCGCGCAGATTGACCACGGGCTAGCCCAGGACCTCGTCGACCGGTTTGTCGCCGCCGGTGCGGTACTGGTCTTCGTCGGCCCGAATACCGGCTTGACGGGCCCTCCGCAGATCGTTCAGGTGCTGTGGAACCACGACAACCACGTGCACGTGCGCATTGCAGAGGACGGTCGGGCGCCGTGAATACAATCGCGCTCGTGGCCTGGGACCCACTCTCCGAGGAGCAGCGTGAGATCCGTGACCTCGTTCGCACGCTCACGCGCGAGCGGATCGCGCCGCGCGCGGCCGAGATCGACGCCTCGGGCGACTTCCCGTGGGACATGGTCGAGCTTCTCCGCGAGCACGAGCTGTTCGGGCTGGCCTTCGACGAGCGGCACGGTGGCTCGGGCGCCGGTGCTCTGATGCTCCTCGTGGCGGTCGAGGAGATCTCGAAGGCCGACGCGACCGTGGGGCTGATCCTCGCCGTGCAGGAGCTCAGCTCGCTCGCAGTCAGGCTCGCCGGTAGCGAGGAGCAACAGGACCGCCTGCTCCCCAAGATCGCGAGTGCCGAGTGGATCGCCGCGTACGCCCTCACGGAGCCCGGTTCCGGGTCCGACGCCGCCGCTATGCGCACGGAGGCGAGGCGGGACGGCGATGAGTACGTCCTCTCCGGGTCGAAGCGCTTTATCACGAACGCGGGCGTCGCGCACCTCTACACGGTCTTCGCCAAGACCGACCCGTCGGCCGGCCACGACGGAATCTCCTGTTTCATGGTCGAGGCCGACTCATCCGGGTTCGAGGTCGGGCGCATCGAGCCGAAGCTCGGGATCAAGGGCTCGACGACCGGTGAGATCTTCCTCAACGACTGCCGCGTCCCGGCCGCTAACCTCGTCGGCGAGGAAGGGGAGGGCTTCAAGATCGCCATGCGCGTGCTCGACCGTTCGCGACCCGGGATCGCGGCGCAGGCGCTCGGAATCGCCCAGGGGGCGACGGATTACGCGCTTGATTACGCGCAGTCCAGGGAGACGATGGGGCAGCCGATCGTCCAGCACGAGCTGATCGCCGCCAAGCTCGCCGACATGGAGACGAAGTGCGAGGCGGCGCGCGGCCTTCTCTACAAGGTCGGCCTCATGATCGACGAGGACGCGCCGGAGCTGACCAAGCTCTCCGCGATGACCAAGCTCATGTGCTCGGACGTCGCCATGGAGGTCACGGTCGAGGCAGTGCAGATCCTCGGCGGCTACGGCTACATGAAGGAGTACCCGGTCGAGCGCATGATGCGCGACGCGAAGATCACGCAGATCTACGAGGGCACGAACGAGATCCAGCGGCTCGTGATCGCGCGCGAGATGGTGCGGGAGAACCGCTCGTCCGCGCTCACGGAGGTCAGCTGACCTAGGTCTGCGGAGCGCGGGCGGCTCGCATGGCCGCCTTGTGCGCGCGCTTCTTCGCCTGGTAGTCCTCGAGCGCCTCGACGGAATCGACGTCGCCGAGGGTCGGATGTGTCGGCGCGACCTCTTCCCAGCCGGGCGGCTTGATCCCGAAGCGCTTGCCAAGGATGGCGATCAACGAGCGGGCCTTCATGGGGCCGATGCCCGGGAGGTCGAGCAGCCTGCGCTCGAGGTCGCGTCCGTCGGTCGCCTCGTTCCAGACTCTGGCCGCGTCTCCACCGAACTCGCTAGCGACGGCCGCGCAGAGGTCCTGCGTGCGTATCGCCATCGTGCCCGGGAAGCGGTGCAGCGCCGGTCGTTCTCGGAACGCGCGGTCGAGCTCACCGGGATCCATGCCGGCGATCTGCGCCGCGTCGAGGGCGCCAATCCGGCGCTTGAGCTCGAGCGGGCCTGAGAACGCCTTTTGCACCGACACCTGCTGGTCGAGGACGAACCCGATCAGAAGTGCGAGCGGCTCGGCGGCGAGGAGGGCGTCGGCCTCGTCGATTCCGGTGAAATGGAGGCGCGTCGGAGCCTGCGGTGCCTTTGTCGCCATATGTCGATCCTAACGCTGTGACAGCGGGGTCGCATTCCCCTTCGCCCTCGGCACTTTCCGTCTCAGCGACGGCACAAATTCACTCATAGGCTGGCAGTGGGAGGAGGGAGGGTTGTACCCAATAAGTAGGGCCGCTCCCGCCTCCTGTAGGCCCGGGCGTGCGCGATACCCTGGAAGCGTGAGCGCCCTCGACCCGTTCAGCCCGGCGGTCCGCGTCTGGTTCGAGCAGACGTTCGACGCGCCGACGCCGGCTCAGGAACGCGGCTGGCCTGCGATCGCATCCGGAAAGCACACCCTGATCCAGGCCCCCACCGGGTCGGGCAAGACGCTCGCCGCCTTCCTCTGGGCCCTCGACCGCGCGAAGCCGGGCGAGGGCGTTCAGGTGCTCTATGTCAGCCCGCTCAAGGCGCTGAACTACGACGTCGAGCGCAACCTGCGCGGGCCGCTCGCCGGGATCGGTTCCCAGCTGAGCATCGGCGTCCGCACAGGGGACACGCCCGCCAAGGAGCGCGCAGCGATGCTCCGGAACCCGCCCGACATCCTCATCACGACTCCCGAGTCGCTGTTTCTCCTGCTCACCTCACGCGCGCGGGAGACGCTGCGGACGGTTCGCTTCGTGATCGTGGACGAGGTGCACGCCGTCGCCGGAACGAAGCGGGGCGCGCATCTCGCGCTGAGCCTCGAGCGGCTGGAACGCCTGACTGTGGAGCCTTTCCAGCGGGTCGGTCTTTCGGCGACGCAGCGGCCGCTCGACGAGATCGGCCGGTTCGTTTCCGGCGGACGCGAGATCGAGCTGGTCGACGCCGGGCGGGCCAAAGAGCTCGACCTTCGCGTCGTCGTTCCGGTCGACGACATGCGCGAGCCCGGGGAGGGCAATTCGATCTGGCCGTCGATCTACCCGGAGCTCCTGCGTCTCGTCGAGGAGCATCGCTCGACCATTCTCTTCGTCAACAATCGCCGGCTGGCCGAGCGGCTCGCCCTCCGTCTCAACGAGCTCGCCGAGCGAGAGATCGCACGCGCCCACCACGGCTCCCTCGCGCGCGAACAGCGCGTCGAGGTCGAGGAGCTCCTCAAGCGGGGGGAGATCCCGGCGCTGGTCGCCACGTCGTCGCTCGAGCTCGGAATCGACATGGGCGCCGTCGACCTCGTGATCCAGGTCGAATCGCCTAAATCCGTCGCGCGCGGCCTCCAGCGGGTAGGACGCGCCGGCCACCGGCTCGACGAGCCGTCGAAGGGCCGCATCTTCCCGAAGTTCCGTGCCGACCTGCTGGAGTCGGCGGTGGTCGTGAGCCGGATGCGCGAGGGCGCGATCGAGGAGACCCGTGTGCCGCGGAACCCGCTCGACGTGCTCGCCCAGCAGATCGTCGCGATCGCGGCCGACGAGGAGGTGTCGGTCGACGAGCTGCACGAGCTGGCCCGCCGCGCCTATCCGTTCCGAGACCTCTCCCGAAAGCAGCTGGAGAACGTGCTCGACATGCTGGCCGGCCGCTACCCGTCCGAGGAATTCGCAGAACTGCGGCCGCGCGTGATCTGGGATCGCATCCGCGGGCTCGTCCGAGGGCGGGAGGGAGCCAGGCGCCTCGCGGTCACGAACGCCGGCACGATCCCCGATCGCGGCCTCTTCGGCGTGTACCTCGTTGAGGGCGGTGGCCGTGTAGGCGAGCTCGACGAAGAGATGGTCTACGAGGCGCGAGCGGGGCAGACGTTCCTCCTCGGCGCGTCTACCTGGCGGATCGAGGAGATCACCAGAGACCGCGTCCTCGTCTCGCCGGCCCCGGGCATTCCGGGGCTCGTTCCGTTCTGGAAAGGCGAGGGGGTGGGGAGGCCGTACGAGCTCGGCCAGGCGATCGGGCGCGCGGCGCGCGAGCTGGTCGGGCTGGACGACGAGCGCGCCCTGAGCCGGCTGACCGGCGAGCACGCCCTCGACGAACGGGCGGCCGGCAACCTGCTCACCTATCTGCGCGAGCAGGAGGCAGCGACCGGCGCGATTCCCTCCGACCGGACCATCGTCGTCGAACGATTTCGGGACGAGATCGGCGACTGGCGGCTCTGCATCCTGACCCCCTTCGGCGGCCGAGTGCACGCGCCGTGGTCGCTGGCTCTCGCCGCTCGGATGCGGGATTCGCTTGGGCTCGAGGTCAACGCCATCTGGTCGGACGACGGGATCGCGCTACACCTGCCCGATGCCGACTCTCCGCCCCCGGTCGGCGACGTGCTCGTCGATCCCGCCGAGCTCGAGGAGCTCGTCGTCACGGAGCTCGCCGGCACCGCCCTCTTCGGCGCGCGCTTCCGCGAGAACGCGGCCCGCGCACTGCTCATCCCGAGGCGCAGGCCGGGGCAGCGCACACCGCTCTGGCAGCAGCGCCTGAAGGCCCAGGGGCTCCTGCAGGTCGCCCGCCGCTACTCCGACTTCCCGGTCGTTCTCGAGACCTATCGCGAGTGCCTACAGGACGTCTTCGATCTGCCCGCGCTCAGAGAGTTGCTCGCGTCTCTTCGCCAGCGTCGAGTCGATCTCGTCGAGGTCGAGACCGCGACGGCCTCGCCGTACGCCTCGTCCCTCCTCTTCGACTACGTCGCGACGTACATGTACGAGGACGACACGCCGCTCGCAGAGAGGCGTGCACAGGCGCTGGCGCTCGACCGCGACCTCCTCAAGGAGCTCCTCGGCCAGGAGGAGCTCCGCGATCTAATCGACCCCGCTGCCCTCGAGCAAGTGGAGGACGAGCTCGGCGGCTCGCCTCGCAGCCCGGACCAGCTCCACGACCTGCTGCTTCGGCGCGGAGATCTCCGTTCCGGTGAGTACGACCCTGCGCTGTCCGAGCCGCTCGAAGCCGAGAGGCGAGCCGTGCAGATCCGCGTCGGAGGCGAGCACCGGCTGATCGCCGCGGAGGATGCGGGCCGCTACCGGGACGCCGTCGGAGCGATGCCGCCTTCAGGCCTGCCCGACGCCTTCCTCGAGTCCGGCGAGGATCCGCTCGGAGGGCTGCTCGTCCGCTTCGCCCGCGGCAGGGGGCCGTTCACGACGGCCGAAGCGGCGGGGCGCTTCGGACTGAGCCTCGAGCGGACGGAAACCGAGCTCAGCCTACTCGAGCGCGACGGCCGGCTCGTCCGCGGTGAGCTTCGCCCCGGCGGCACCGAACGCGAGTGGTGCGAGCCGGACGTGCTGCGGCGCGTGCGCAGGGCGAGTCTCGCCGCCCTCCGCAAGGAGGTCGAGCCGGTGGACGAAGAGGCGCTCGCCCGCTTTCTCCCCGCCTGGCACGGAGTCGACCGGCGCGCGACGCTGCGGGAGGCGCTCGTGCCGCTACAGGGAATCTCACTACCCGTCCCACTTTGGGAGACGGACGTCCTCCCCCGCCGCGTGCCCGGCTTCCAGCCTGCTCAGCTCGACCAGCTGACCGCTTCCGGAGAGGTGATCTGGGCGGGGGCGGGCCTCGAACGGGTTGCGCTCTACTTCCGCGAGGACGCCGCCGCGCTCGGGCGCCCCGCCTCGCTGCCCCCGCCCGAGGGCGAGGCCTACGACCGCCTCAGGGCAGCGCTCGAATCCGGGGCTCTCTTCTGGTTCGATCTGCTCCGCGAGACGGGGCTCGACGCCGAGACCGCGCTGCCCGCGCTCTGGGAGCTCGTCTGGTCAGGAGAGGCGACGAACGACGCCTGGCAGCCGCTTCGCGCGAGCCGGCGGTTCGAGGCGCCGCGGCTCGAGCGTCGCCCGCGGAGGTTCTCGCGCCGCCGTTCGGACGCGATCACGGCGACCCAAGGGCGCTGGTCCAGCACCGCTGCGATCTTCGCGGGCGACCCGGACCCGCGTGCACTTGCGGAGCTCCTCCTCGAGAGGCAGGGAATCGTCACGCGCGACGGCGTGCGCGGGGAGGGCGTTCCGGGCGGCTATGCCTCTGTCTACCGAGAGCTCCGAAGCCTCGAGACGCTCGGCGTCTGTCGGCGCGGCTACTTCGTCCAGGGCCTTGGCGGCGCTCAGTTTGCGCTGCCCGGCGCCGTCGAGCGCCTCCGCGAGCACCCTGAGGAGGTCATGCCGCTCGTCCTCCCGGCCGCGGACCCTGCTCAACCCTACGGCGCCGCCCTCCCGTGGCCGAAGCGCGCCGGAGCGCGCGCGGCGCGTGTCGCCGGCGCGTACGTCGTCTTGCTCGGCGGCGCGCCCGCCCTCTTCGTCGACCGGGGCGGCCGTTCGCTCGTCCCGCTCCGCGACCCGGATCCCGACTGGCTCCGTCCGGCGCTCGAAGCGCTGGTCGCCCACGTTCGGCGCACCGGGCAGAAGCGCTTGGCGGTCGAGCGCTTCGACGGCGAGCCGGTCGGGGAGACGGAGGTCATGCCGCTGCTGCTCGAGGCGGGCTTCCTCGCCGGCCCGAGGCGGGCGGTCCTCCGCTCCTGACCCATGCCCGAGGGTGACGCGATCCATCGCACCGCCGAGGCGCTCAGAGTCCTCGAAGGCGCGGTGGTGGAGGCGAGCTCCCCTCATCCCAGGGCGGCGATGCTCGGCATCGCCGAGCGGATCGACGGCCGGCGACTCGAGAGCGTCGAGGCCGTCGGGAAGAACCTTCTGCTCACCTTCGAGGACGGAACCGTCGTCCGCAGTCACCTCCGCATGCATGGGCGTTGGCGGATTGAACCGGCCGGTCGCCCCGTCCTGGGCAAGCCGTGGCTCGTCCTGCGAAGCTCCGACTGGCAGGCCGTTCAGCGGCGCGGGCCCGTTCTGGCTTTCGGGCGCGGGCAGACCGGACGCCTGGGGCCGGACATCATGTCGTCGCCGCCCGACCTCGACCGGATGGTCGAACGGTTCCGGCGCGGCGATCAGGAACGCGCGCTCGGCGAAGCGCTTCTGGATCAACGGACCGTCGCGGGCATCGGGAACATGTGGAAGGCGGAGGCGCTCTTCGTCGCGAGGCTTACCCCTTGGACACCGCTTCGGGAGGTGCAGGACGAGCGCCTTCGACGCCTTCTCGAGGCCGCGGCCTCGATGATGCAGTCACCCCGGCAGCAAGCCCGCTGCGTCTATCGGCGAGCCGGGCGTCCCTGCCGGCGCTGCGGGAGCACGATTCGCTCCTGGCCGCAAGGCGAAGACGCACGCATGGCGTACTGGTGTCCTACCTGCCAGGCAGGAACGGAGCCGCGGGGGGCGTAACGAGGGTGGCGTGCCTGCCGGCCCTCGGTCTCCCAATCTTTTTCGCGCGCTCCGGGCGTTCTGCCTCGGTGCGTTCTTCGACCTCGGGCGAGAGCTCGAGTCGGGCGCCGACATTCCTGTTGCGCTCGAGGAGCACGGCGGGCCCGATCGTCCCACCCTCTACGAGTACCGGCCGCTGATCGGCTCGTTCGTCGAGGCCAGGGCCGAGCGGCTCGGGCGGCGCGACGATGCGAACGAGGCTCTCATCGCTCTCAAGGACGAGCCCGCCGCGGGGATCTTCGCGCATGCCCATGCGGGTGAGCGCGTCGGCGAGGACGAGGCTCTGCGCCGCATCATCCTCATCCCCCTACTCGTCCGGACGGCCGAGGCCTGCGGAGCCTTCGACTGGGACGATGCAGCCTTCGAGCGTGCGTACGCTGAGCTTGAGCTTTCCCTCTTCGGAGAACGACGCGCCTACGCGGCTCTGGCGCCGCTGGTCGGCCTGACGGCCGGCAGCGAAATCGAGCTCGGTCGCGGGTTGCGGGTTCGTGCGGCCGCGGCCGGCGAGTTGACCGCTTCCTGGCCCGAGGCGGGCCGGCTCCTCCCGGCAGACTTCGGCCGGGAGGTCGACCGGATGCTCGTACTCGAGCTGGAGTGCGATCTCGACGGGACGGTGTGCGAGGTGCCCGACGCCCCCGCAGAGATCGGCCTCGCCGTGAGCGTGCTTCGACTTGCGACGCCCGGTGCGGTGGCTGCCGGCCCGGTGCTCTTCGAGCGCCTGGACTGGAGGCCGTACGGAGTCCGGCCGGTACCGCCGCTCTCCGCGCAGATGCCTCCGGGTGAGCCGACGCGGCTCGACCCTTTCCGCGCTCAGCTCGCGGTGCAACTGCTGCAACGGCTGGCCGACGCCCCTGGGGATCCGGAGTTGCTCGAGGCACTCGAGCGCTGGGAGCTCGCGCTCTTTCACGAGGGTCCTCTGCGCTCGGACGAGCTTCGCGAAGCGCTCGAAGCCCTCTTCGGCTGCGACGAGGGAGCGTGGGCGGCGGCGATGCGAACCTCCGTGCTCCTGGGCGAGACGGCTCGCGAGCGGTCCGAGCTCCTGACCGCGTTTCGCGCTCTCCTGGACGGTGATGGGCCAGGGGCCCGTGCGGAGGACGCGGTTCGGCGCGCCCTCGTGGAGACGCTCCTCCACCCCGACCGCTCGGAGCTCGTGGTCGCGCTCGACGAAGCGCTTCTGGGACTGCGGCCGAGGCCCCAGGTCACAACGGCCGCACGGGTCGTCGCGGCCGGATGACGGCCGGCAGCGACCGGCTGCGACGTCGGCGCTGCATCGGGCTTCGCGTCGCCTTCCTCTTCGGGATCATCCTGGCGGTGCTCAATCGCAGCGACATGGTCTTGCTGGCGATCGCGCTTGTGGGCACCGCGATCGCGGTGATCGCGTTTTGGCGCGATTGCAGGCAGCCTCGGCGCACTTCGTGACACACCTGCGCGGGCTCGCGTCCTAGCCTGGAGGAATGGAGGAAGCCAGACAGGTACTCGAACGGTTGGAGCGGATCGACGCCCTACGGCGGGAGGGTGCCCCGGCCGCGGATCTCTTGACGGAGGTGCGAAGCCTCCTCGCTGAGGGCGAGCGATGGCTTGCGGCAGAGAAGCCGGGCGGGGTCGAGCGAGCGCGCGCGGCGCTCGCAGAGTGTCGTGCCAGTCTCGTGTCCGCGAGCGAGGAGGTGGTCGCGGGAAGCTGCCTATAATCGCCGCGCAGATGCCTCGCTACGGGCCGCCGGACGCCTTCGAGACGCCGCGGTTCTCGGGTCCCCGGACGTTCATGCGCCTTCCGCATGTCAACGACCTCGAGGGGGTCGACGTCGCCGTGGTCGGAATCCCGACCGACGGTGCCCAGGTCTTTCGAAGCGGAGCGCGCTTCGGGCCCGAGGCAATCCGCAGCGCCTCGGTGATGCTGCGCACCTACAACCCAATACTCGGCGTCGACGTCTGCGAGCGCCTCTCGCTCGTGGACTTCGGAGACGTGGCAACCGTTCCCGGGTCGACCGCGGACTCCCTCGAGCGCTCGACCGCCGGGCTCGAAGAGGTCGCGCGCGCCGGCGTGATCACGCTCGGGCTCGGCGGAGACCACACCGTGCTCCTTGCGGAGCTACGTGCGCTCGCCGCGGTGCACGGGCCCCTAGCTCTCGTTCAGCTCGACGCGCACCACGATCTCTGGAACGAGTACTTCGGCCAGAAGGTCTTCCACGGGAGCGTCGTTCGGCGAGCCGCGGAGGAAGGCCTCGTCGACCCTGGCCGTTCGCTCCAAGCAGGGATGCGGGGATCGCTGACGGCGAAAGAGGACGCCTCGCTCCCGGCCGAGCTCGGCTTCGACGCTCTCGGCTACGAAGAGTTGGCCACGCTCGGGCCTGTGGGCTTCTCGAAGCGGGTGCGAGCTCGCGTGGGGGAGGCGCCGTGCTTCCTCAGCTTCGACGTCGACTTCGTCGACCCGGCGTTCGCTCCGGGCACGGGGACGCCTGAAGTCGGCGGCCCGTCGAGCCGCGAAGCGCTCGCCTATATCCGCGCGCTTGCGGGGCTCGACTTCCGCGGGTTCGACTGCGTCGAGGTCTCGCCTCCGTACGACCCTGCCGGCGTGACCGCGTTCCTCGCCGCGAACGCCTGCTTCGAGATGCTCTCGCTCGCCGCGTTGCGTCGCTGATCGCCATGGAACAGGCGAACGGCGCCGACGAACGCGGGCTCGCGCAAAACCAGGCCTAGCCGAGGCATCGGGGCCGCGCCCTCGCGGCGCCCCCAAACCCTCCATTTCGCCCGATTTGCGGGGAATTGGCCGAGAAGGATTGTGCTAACCTGACACGAAACACAAGCCCTCATGGGGCTTTCCGGGATTCTTCCGCGTCCGCGAAAGCGGACGTCCACCTCTAAAGGAGCAACACTGGGTCAGGTCATCGCCTTCGCCAATCAAAAGGGTGGCGTGGCCAAGACGACGTCCACGCTGAACCTTGCGGTTGCCTTCAAGGAGCAAGGGTTCGACGTGCTCACCGTCGACCTCGACCCGCAAGGGAACCTGACCATGTCCCAAGGCATGGACCCCGACCAGGTCGAGCGCTCGATGTACGACGTCCTCGTCCACTCGATTCCGGTCGAGGAGGTCGTTCACCGCGCCGAGGTCGACGTGGCCGTCTCGTCGATCGACCTCGCGGGCGCCGAAATGGCCCTGTCGAGCATGATCGGCCGCGAGCGGGCGCTGCAAAAGGCGCTGCTGCCCGTGCGGAACCGCTACGACTACATCCTCATCGACACGCCGCCCTCGCTCGGGCTCCTCACGATCAACGCGCTGACGGCGTCCGACGGCGTCATCGTCCCCGTTCAGTGCGAGTACCTCTCGCTGCGCGGTCTCGTCCAGCTCGAGAACACCCTCAGCATGATCCGCGAGAACCTGAACCCCGTGGTCGAGATCAAGGGGATCCTCCCGACGATGTACGACTCAAGAACGCTGCACAGCCGCGAGGCCGTCGAGATGCTGAAGGAGAACTTCGGCGACCTCGTCTACGAGACGCGCATCAAGAAGACCGTCCGCTACGCCGAAGCGCCCGTCGAGGGCAGCTCGGTGCTCAAATACGACTCGTCCGGTCCGGCCGCGAAGGCCTATCGCGACCTCGCAAAGGAGGTGCTCAATGGCGCGACGCCGCGCGAGCATGCGTGAGGGCCCGCTCGCGGAGCTCTTCAAGGCGACCGAGGCGGCCCAGCGACAGGCCGAGCGCGAGCAAGGCGCCGGCGACGGGCCTGCCGAGGCGCCGACGGTCGAGCAGGCCGCCCCGGAGCGCTCCGATGAGCCCGCTCCTCCGCGCGTGGCCGAAACCGAGCGTGAGCCCGTGCAGAGCTCTGGCGAGGCCACTGTGGTCGAGCCCGTAGCCCCCGCACCTCCCGTCGAGCGCTCGTCCGGGTCGCTGTCGACCGCGGTCGAGCGGAGCTACGAGCCTGCCCCCGCCGCACGCATGGCCGAGCCCGCGCCGCGGATCCACCGCGCCCCGCGTCCCGAATCGGCGGCGTACTTGGCCGTCATCCGCGTGGTCGGTGTCGGCGGTGGAGGCCTGAACGCCGTCAACCGGATGATCGAGGCGGGCATCTCGCAGGTCGAGTTCATCGCCGTCAACACGGACATCCAGCAGCTCCGCACGTGCGAAGCGCCCATCAAGCTGCACATCGGCCGCGAGCTTACGCAGGGCCTCGGGTCGGGCTCCGATCCCAAGCTCGGCCACGACGCTGCCGAGGAGGCCTACGACCAGATCAAGCACGTCCTCCGCGGCTCGGACATGGTCTTCGTCACCGCCGGCGAGGGCGGCGGCACCGGCACCGGCGCGGCGCCCGTGGTGGCGCGCATCGCGCGGGAGGTCGGTGCGCTCACGGTCGGGATCGTCACGCTTCCGTTCCGCTTCGAGGGCACGCGTCGCCGCGCGCAGGCGGAAAAGGGTGTGCAGGAGCTCCGCGAGGTCTGCGACACGGTCATCGTCATCCCGAACGACCGGCTCCTCGAGGTTCTCGAGCGCTCAACGTCGATGCTCGACGCGTTCCGGATCGCGGACGACGTCCTCCGCCAGGGAGTCCAGGGCATCTGCGACCTGATCACGATGCCGGGGCTGATCAATCTCGACTTCGCGGACGTGCGAACGATCATGAGCGACGCCGGCTCGGCGATCATGGGCATCGGCTTCGCCACCGGCGAGACACGGGCGCGCGAGGCAGCGGAGAGGGCGCTTCGCTCTCCGCTGATCGACACCGAGATCGTCGGCGCGCGCGGCATCCTCCTCTCGATCGCGGGCGGCGACGACCTGACGCTGCTCGAGGTCAACGAGGCGGCCGAAGTCGTGCGCGAAGCCGCGACCGAGGAGACGAACATCATCTTCGGTGCGACGATCGACCAGCGCCTTTCCGGTCAGATCTGGGTGACCGTGATCGCAACCGGCCTGGGTGGCCGGGGCGGGCTCAGCTCGCCAGGGCCGCGCCTGCCGCTGCCGTCGCCGGATTCCGACGACACGCTCGAGCCCCCGAGCTTCCTCCGCGATCTCTAGCCCCGCACGTCGTTCGGAGTAACCTCTGCGCATGAAGGGCGCTGTCGCGGCCGGGCATCCGCTCACCGCGCAGGCGGGGGCGGAGATTCTCGCTGAGGGTGGCAATGCAGTGGATGCCTGCATCGCCGCGGCCTTCGTCTCCTGGGTGGCCGAGAGCCCCCTCACCGGGCCGGGTGCGGGCGGATTCATGCTCGTCCACCGCGCGTCGGACCGAAGCGACCGCCTGCTTGACTTTTTCGTCGCCATTCCCGGCCGCAGCCTCGACGGAGAGGACCGGGAGCCCATGGACGAGGTCAACGTCGAATTCGACGAGGGCAAGCTCCAGGTCTTCCGCATCGGAGGTGCCTCGTGCGCCGTCCCTGGGTCGGTCGCCGGCCTGGGAGCCGCTCACGCCGCGTACGCGAGGATGCCCTGGGCGGACCTGATCGCGCCCGCGGCTGCACTTGCACGGGAGGGGGTGGCTCTCAATCCGCAGCAGGCTTTTCTCCACCGAATCCTCGACCCGATCCTGCGCGCGCGGCCGGAAGGCGAGAGCGTCTACGGCCAGGACGAACCGCTTGGCCAAGGGGAGCGCGTGCGAATGCCCGACTTGGGTGGGACGCTCGATGCGCTCGCCGAGCAGGGGCCCGATTCCTTCTACACAGGTGACCTCGCGCGTGCCATCAGCGGTGCAGTGCGCGAGCGCGGCGGCCGCGTGACGGAGAGCGATCTCGCCGCTTATCGCGTGATCCGCCGGCGCCCGGTGCGCGCGTCGTACCGGCGCTGGGAGTTCGTGTCGAACCCACCCCCCTCGGCCGGAGGGCTCCTGATCGCCTATGCCCTAAGGGTCCTGGACGGACTGGGCGTGTCCGGCCGCCCGGGAAGCCCCGAGGCGATCGCCGCGCTCGCGGAGGTGATGCGCGAGGCTCAGCTCGCCCGCGGGCGTGGGTTCGAGAGCGGCCTGAGCCGCGGCGGCCTGCCGCGGCGGCTGCTCGCGGACGACGTGATCGGCGCCGCCGTTCGAAGGGCGCGCGAGCGTGTTCGCGAGTTCGCCTCTGAGCCGGTCGGCCTGCCTTCGACGACGCACGTCAGCGTCGTCGATGCCCATGGGAACGCGGCGTCGCTCTCGGCTTCGACGGGCTGCGGGTCCGGGCTCATCGTGCCGGACACCGGCATCCACGTGAACAACATGCTCGGCGAGGATGACCTGAACCCGGGCGGGCGGGAAGGCGCGCCCGGCAATCGCCTCACGAGCATGATGGCGCCCTCGGTCGTGCTCGAGAGCGGCCGCCCGCGGCTCGTCGTGGGAAGCGCGGGCTCGATCCGCCTGCGTGCGGCGATCCTGCAGATCATCGTCAACGTGCTCGACCACGGGCTGACGGTTCCGGAGGCGATCGATGCTCCTCGCGTCCATCTCGAGGGGGAGGCGCTACAGCTCGAGGGTGGTATCGACGCTGATGCGGCCGACCGGCTCGAGGACGGCTACGACGTCGTCCGCTGGAACGCACGCAATCTCTACTTCGGGGGCGCGTCCGCGGTCGGCCTGAGTGCCGACGGCAAGCTCGAGGCCGCGGGGGACCCGCGCCGCGGTGGCGCCGCGGCGGTTGTGGAATGACGGCGATCATCCGCAAGGCAGAGGCCGGGGACGCAGCCTCTCTCGTCCACCTTGCCGAGGCGGTCGGATCGGAGGACGAGGGCTGGCTGATCGCCGACGGCCGCTGGCGGAGCGTCTCCGAGGAGCGGCGCTACCTGAAGGCAATCCGCAGGCATTCCTATTCAGCCGTGCTCGTCGCGGAAAGCGACGATCGCATCGTCGGCCGCCTGTCGATCGGCCGGGATACGCACCCTGCGAGCGAGCACGTTGCCGATGTCGGCCTCATGGTCGCCGACGGCTACCGCCGCCGCGGCATCGGTCGGGCGCTGATGGAAGCCGCCGAGGCCTGGGCGCTGGACGTGGGAGTCCGCAAGATCGAGCTCCACGTCTTCCCCCACAACGCTGCCGCGCTCGCTCTCTACCAGCGCCTCGGCTATCGGGAGGTCGGTCGCCGCTCCGGCCACTTCAGGCGTTCGGACGGATTCGTCGACGCCATCCTCATGGAGAAGGAGTTGTGAGCGGCTTCGAGCTCCAGCGGGGCACCGTCCTCGAGGAGGACGTCGGCCTCGATGCCGAGGAGGAGCTCTGGACCGACGACACGGGGACCGATCACGCGGGTTGGTTCTGCGTCGCCACCGAGCCGTTCCCGTGTCCGGCCGAGGGCTGCCCGTTCGTCGCGCTCTACATGACGGCCGCCCACCTCATCCTCGTGTGGGAGCGGCGCGACGACCCGAACCTCCTCAGGCACGCGCAGCGCGCGAAGGAGGTGGGCCGCAACCCACGCATCGTCACGTATGAGCCCGGGTTTGGGCCGAGCGCCTCGTACTACGCGTGGGAGGCGGCCGGCCGGCCCGTCCACGCGGTCAAGAGGATCTAAGCCCTTCGATCGACAAGTAACAGTCTGTTACTTGCCTAGATGGGCTCGACGCGGCCGTTGCCGGAGGCCCGCTCGCGGATCTCGCGGTCGCGCTGCACGGCCTCGGCTGCCTGGTCGAGCATGGGGGCGAGGCGGAGGACGCGCTCGCGCTCGGAGCGGAGCTCGAGCAGTCCCTGCTTCACCTCCGTGCCGAAGTCAACCCGGGCGGCGATCTGGTAGGCGATCGAATCTGCGTCGAAGTCGAGGTCCTCGAGATCGGCTTCCGCGGCGGTGACCACGCGCTGGTAGGCGGCCAGGCACTCCTCGATCTCGTCCTCGGTCGGCGCCTCGTCCTCGTCGTCGATGTCCTCCACCTCGGCCGTCATGAAGGAGCGCCCTTCGGTCAGCTCGGCGATGCGGATCCGCTCCCGTCCCTCGACGACGACGTTGAGCCGGCCGTCCTCGAACTGCTCCAACACCTCGATGACTCCCGCTCGGCAGCCGATCTCGCGCATGCCGTCGTCGTCGGCGAGGACGAGCCCGAATTCGCCGTTTTCCTCGAGGCACTCGCCGATCAGCTCGCGGTAGCGAGGCTCGAAGACGTGCAGTGGGGCCTGCTCGCCCGGGAGCAGGACGAGGTTGAGTGGGAAGAGCCCGATCTCCACGGCATGGAAAGATTAGGGGAATGGCCGACGCGCCTCTCCTGCGACCCGCCCTCGAAAGCCTGGTGCCGTACGAGCCCGGCAAGCCCGTGGAGGAGGTGCAGCGCGAGCTCGGCCTCGAGCGGGTGGTCAAGCTTGCGTCGAACGAGGGCCAGTACGGGCCCTTTCCGGAAGCCCTCGAGGCGATCCAGCGCGGCGCCCCGGAGCTCAACCGCTATCCCGACGGGGGCGCCTACCGGCTCCGCACCGCGCTTGCCGAGCGCCACGAGGTCGGCTTCGAGAACGTCACGCTCGCCGCGGGAGCCGACGCGGTCATCATGTACCTCTCGCTGGCCGTCCTCGACCCCGGGGACGAGGTCGTCTGCGGCTGGCCCTCCTTCCCGAGCTACGTCCTCGACGCGCTCAAGCTCGGCGCGGTCGCGAAGCGTGTGCCGCTCATGGAGGATCGGTACGACATCGACGGAATCCTCGCCGAGGTCGGCCCGCACACGAAGCTCGTCTACCTCTGCAACCCCAACAACCCGACCGGGACGATGGTCGGGCGGGGCGAGATCGAGTCCTACTTCGAGCGTGTCCCCAGCCACGTGCTCACCGTCCTCGACGAGGCGTACTTCGAGTACGTCGAATCGGGCGACTATCCCGACGGCATCGCGGAATCGTTCAAGGCGGGGCGGCGCGCTCTCGTCCTGCGCACCTTCTCGAAGATCTACGGACTGGCGGGCCTGCGCGTCGGCTACGGCGTCGGGCCGGCCGAGGTTGTTGAGGCCGTGGCGAAGGTGCGAAACGCCTTCGACATCAACCAGACGGCGCAGGACGCCGCCTGGGCGAGCATCGGCAACGACGCCGAGATCGCCCGAAGGCGAGCCGAAACCACCCAGGGGCGCGGGCAGCTCGAGGAGGCCTGCAAGGCGCTCGGCCTGTCCGTCGCCTCGCCGCCCGTGGCGAACTTCGTCTGCGTAGAAACCGGGGAGGACTCGCGCATCCTGTTCGACCGGCTCCTCCGGGAAGGCGTGATCGTTCGTCCTCTCGCCCCGTTCGGCGCGGAGAGCGCTATCCGCGTGACGGTGGGGACACGCGAGGAAAACGACTTCTTTGCGGCCGCCCTGGAGCGCGTCCTCCAGCGGGCGCATACCTCCCTCTGAGTACTTACCGGTACCCGGCGACGTTGTTACCGTGCGGACCGTGACAGGGGGCCGCAGGCGGGCCCGCATTGGGCTCTTGCGGGAGGCCGAGGGATTTCGCCTCCTCTTTTTCGCGACGCTTGCCTCGAGCATCGGCACCTGGCTCGCGTTCGTGGCCCTGGTCGTCGACGTCTTCGACCGCACCCAGAACGCCTCGTGGGTGAGTGCCCTCCTGGTGGTCGAGTTCTTGCCTAGTGTGGTCGTCGGCTTCCTCGCCGGGCGCCTGCTCGACGTCACCTCCCGCCGCTGGATCCTCGTGCTCGCGGATGTGGCACGCGCCGGAGTCTTCTTCGTGCTCCCGTTCGCGAGCAGCGCGTTCCAGATCGTCGCGCTGGCCTTGGTGGCCGGGATTGCCACGAGCCTCTTCCGCCCCGCGGTATATGCCGGGCTTCCGAACCTCGTCTCCGACGACGACCTGCCGCAGGCGAACGGCCTCCTGCAGACGGCCGACAACTTCACCTGGGCGGTCGGCGCGCTCGTGGGGGGAGGGCTCGTCGCCGCCACGAGCCCGGACGTCGCCTACTTGGTGAACGCCGTCAGCTTCATCGTCTCCGCGCTCCTCATCGTCCGCATCCGCCAGAGCCTCGAGGAGGCCGAGCGAGCACCGAGCCGAGGCCACTGGCGCGACCTGGCCGAGGGGTTCTCCTTCGCGCTGCGCTCGAAGTCGCTCTTGACCATCATCGTCGCGTGGAGCATCGCCATCTTCGCGACCGCAGGCGTAAACGTGGCCGAGATCTTCCTCGCCAAGGACGTCTTCTCGTCCGGGGACTTCGGCTACGGGCTCCTCGTCGCCGCCGGCGCCTTCGGGCTCATGATCGGAAGCCTCTTCGGGGGCAGCTGGATCGAGCAGCGGGGCATGGCTGTGCCTTATGGAGTTTCGATCGGGCTGATGGCGCTCGGCTTCGGCGCCGCCGCGGCGGCTCCCAACGTCTGGGTTGCGGCGGTCGTGGTCGTCGCTGCCGGGGCCGGAAACGGCGTCGCGGTGGTCACGAACGCAGTCCTCGTGCAGCGAGGCGCGCCGGACCGCCTGCGCGGGAGGTCGTTCGCGGTCGTCATGAGCCTCGGCTACGCCTTCCTCGGCCTTGGCATGATCGTAGCCGGGCCCTTGACGAACGAGGTCGGCGCCCGCGCGGTTTGGGCCGCTTCCGCGGTTCTCCTCGGCGTTGCTGCGGTGGTCGGATTCGTCCTGGCACGAAAGGTCGACGCCGAGGGGGGGCGCGCGCGGGTCACCCGTGCGACCGGGCCGGAGCCTGCCCCCGATTGACCCGCGGCTGGACCCTCGAAGCGCTCGTCAAAGGCGTTCGCGCGGGCGAGCGGCGCGCGTTAGCCAGGGCGATCACCCTGGTCGAAAGCTCCGACCCGTTGGCCTACGAACTGATCCGGGAGCTCTACCCGAGCACCGGTAACGCGTACGAGGTCGGCGTCACCGGCCCACCCGGCGTGGGCAAGTCGAGCCTGATCAGCTCGCTCGTGCGGCTCGTCCGGGAAGAGAAAGCGGCGGTGGGAGTCATCTCCGTCGATCCTTCGAGCCCCTTCACGAAGGGCGCGCTCCTGGGCGACAGGATCCGGCTCGCCGACCACTTCCTCGATCCGGACGTCTTCATCCGCTCGATGGGCACCCGCGGTCATCTGGGCGGTCTTGCCGAGGCGACGCTGCAAGCCGCGCTCGTCCTCGACGCCGCCGGCAAGGATCTCGTCTTCCTCGAGACCGTCGGCGCGGGTCAGAGCGAGGTGGAGATCATCGGCATCGCCGACACCGTCCTGCTCGTCCTGATGCCGGGCTCGGGCGACTCGATTCAGGCGCTCAAGGCCGGGATCATGGAGATCCCGGACGTGATCGCCGTGAACAAGAGCGACCACCCCGCGGCGAAGACCATGGTCAACGAAGTCCGCTCCATCCTCGCGCTCGATCCCGATCGCGACTGGCAGCCGCCGATCGTGCTCACGGAGGCCGTGCGCGGCGAGGGCGTCGAGGAGCTCTGGGGCGAGCTCCAGGCACATCGCAGCCACCTGGAGAGCGGCGGTCTCCTCGCCGAGCGCCGTGCCCGGAACCTGGCCGGAGAGGTCTTCGCTGTTGCGAGCGCGCGGGCGAGCCTGCATCTGGAGGACGCGGTGCGAGATGATCCGGAGCTCCAACGCCTGCTCGAGGCGGTTCAGCGACGTGAGCTCGACCCCTTGACAGCGGTACGCGAGATCATGGAGAAGGTGTTCAAGGTTCATGAAGGCGGCGACAGGCCCGACACTCGCTGAGATCCAGGCTGCGCGCGAGCGCGTGCACGGCCTCGCGCGCGAAACACCCGTGTTTTCGTCCGAGACGCTCGGGCGCCGGAGCGGCCGCCCCGTGTTCCTGAAGGCCGAGAACCTCCAGCGCACCGGCTCGTTCAAGATCCGCGGCGCCGTCAACAAGCTCGCGACGATGTCGGACGAGGAGCGCGCAGCAGGAGTCGTGACCGCGAGCGCCGGGAACCACGGCCAAGCGGTGGCGCTGGCCGCGCGCGAGGCGGGCGTGGCGGCGACGGTGTTCATGCCACTCGACGCGCCGATGGCCAAAGTCGATGCGACACGCAGCTACGGCGCCGAGGTCCTCCTCTCCGGCGAGGACTTCGACGATGCGCAGGGCGCGGCACGCGACAGGGCCGAGGCCGGCGCGACTTTCGTCCACGCTTTCGAGGACGAGGCCGTGGTTGCCGGGCAGGGGACCCTCGGCCTCGAGCTCGCCGAGCAGCTTGGCGAAGTCCAGACGCTCGTCGTTCCCATCGGCGGCGGCGGTCTCGCGTCCGGTATCGCACTCGCGCTCCGCGAGCTCCGCCCCGAGATCCACCTCGTCGGTGTGCAGGCTGCGAACTGCGCGCCGTTCGCCGGCTCCGCCCCGAGCGGGATCACGATCGCCGACGGCATCGCCGTCAAGCAGCCGGGTGAGCTGACGACCGCCATCCTCGAGGACCGCCTCGACGCTGTCGTCACGGTCACGGACGCGGAAATCGCCGATGCCATCGTCCTCCTCCTGGAACGGGTGAAGCTCGTCGTCGAAGGTGCCGGTGCGGCGTCCGTGGCCGCGCTCCTCGCCGGCAGGGTCGAAGGCAACGGCGCAGTGTGCGCGATCCTCTCCGGTGGCAACATCGACGCCTCGCTTCTCGTCGAGGTCGCCCGCCACGGGCTGACCCGGGCCGGCCGTTTTCTCGTCGTGCGGACGCGCATTTCCGACCGGCCGGGAGCGCTCGCGCGTCTCCTCGCTCATATCGCCGACCGCCGCGTCAACGTCGTCTCGGTCGACCATCACCGCGAGGGCATGGATCTTCCCGTCACCGGCACCGAAGTGGAGCTGACCGTCGCCACCCGCGACGAGGAGCACTGCGACGAGCTGCTCGGCTACCTGGCTGAGTGGGGCTACGAGGCCGAGCGCCTGCGCTAGGCGGTGACGGGGTGCCGGTTCGGGTGCCGCTTGCGGGCGAGGTGCGCGCGAATCCGGGAGAGCGCGCCGGGCCGGTCGTCCTTGAGAGAGCGGGCGAGCCGAGCGCGGTCAGCCTCGCGAACCAAGTCCTCGTTCCGGGCGCGGGCGAGGGCGAGCTGGCTGGACGGGCTGTAGAACATGCCTACAGGACGGACGCGCGGGCGGCTTTCTTCCATCCACGCGCGCTAGATTCGTTCCGTGCAGCGGGACTACTCGGCCACGCCGCTTCCGAAGAAGCTCGGCATCGCTGAGGGCTCGCGTGTGGCGCTACGCGCCGCGCCCGAGGGGTTTGCGGAGACGCTCGGAGTGGAGCCGAAGCGGCGCGGAGAGCTCGACGCCGCCGTCCTGTTCGCGACCCGTCAGGGAGAGTTGACGCGGTCCTTCGCGCCCTTGGCCCGGCGCCTCGCGAAGGCGGGTGGGCTCTGGGTCGCCTGGCCGAAGAAGGCCTCCTCGGTCCCGACCGACCTCACGTTCGAGGTCGTTCAGCGGATCGGTCTCGAGGCCGGCCTCGTCGACAACAAGAGCTGTGCCATCGACGACACGTGGCAGGCGCTCCGCTTCGTCATCCGCTTGCGGGACCGCTGACGAGCTCGAGCAGGCGCTCGGCATAGCGCGGGGCGGTCGGCTCGTCCTCATGGCGGAAGTAGAGGAAGACGTCGCGGCCCCCTTCGAGGAGTGGCCGTATCCGAGCGGCTTCGGCCGTGAGCGCAGCGTCGTCGTAGGGCGGGTTGCGAAGGCGGAGGTAGTGGAAGTCCGCCGCTCCCTCCTCGTCGTCTACGCGGGCGATGCCGCATTCGTCAAGCCGGGTCTGGACGTCCTCGTCGAGCCATGACTCGTGGCGGAAGTCGAGCGCCCAGGGCACCTCGGGGTCGAGTGAGTCGAGCAGCAGGCGGAGGAAGCCGTCGTCGCGCGCCTGCAGCACCTTGATCCGCACCGGACCGAGCCGGTCGCCGAGCCTGCCGATGACCCGCGCGGCGGCGTCCACGCCCTCGATCCGTCCGAACGAGGTCACGCGGCGGGCGAGCGTCACCCCGAACTTGAAGCCGGGCTCGGTCTGCGCGGCCCAGCGCTCGAACTGCTCCTCGGCGGGAAGCCGGCGGAAGGTGGAATTGAGCTCGACGGTGTTGAGCCGGCTTGCGTAGAAGCGCAGGAACTCCTCCGGCTTCGAGCCGACCGGGTAGAACGCACCTTTCCAGGTCGGGTACGAGAAGCCGGAGGAGCCGGCATAAAGAGTGCCTGTGGCTACGACCCCTCGGTGACTTCGTAGATCTCGTCGGCCTCGAGGCCGTGAGCCTCGCGATGGACGCGCGTGGCGGTCTCGGCATCGGGAGCCTCGACGAGACAGAAGATCTTGCCTTCGCTCTCGCTCACCCAGTAGCTCTTGTAGTTGACTCCGTGGTCGCCCTGAATCGCGACATCTTTGGCGTGGGCGTCGCGAACGGCGTCGCAGGAAACCCCACCGTCCATGTTGTGCACGTCCATGAAAAGCGGCATTCACTACCTCCGTGGGTCTGGGATTTCGATGCTATCGGAGCCGAATCGAATGGCAAGCGAGTATCTCTCCGCGCTCCGTTCGAGCTCCGACACCATCGTTGACGCACTCGCGCGTCATGGGGCACTACGCTCGAAAGCGGGTGGTGGTTCGGGGTGGCCCCAAAACTTAAAAGCCCAACCCGCGGGCGATGATGAGCCGCTGGATCTCGTTCGTGCCCTCGCCGATCTCCAGCACCTTCTGGTCGCGGTAGAGGCGTGAGATCGCGTACTCGTCCATGAAGCCGTAGCCGCCGTGAATCTGAAGCGCCGCGCTAGCCACCCGGTGCGCAAGCTCGCCCGTGTAGAGCTTCGCGATCGCCGCCGCCTGCGCGAACTCCCGCCCCTGATCTTTCAGCCAGGCCGCCTTGTAGACGAGGTTTCGGCCCGCCTCGATCTCGGTCGCCATGTCCGCGAGCTGGAACTGGATCGCCTGGAACTTCCCGATCGGCTGCCCGAACTGCTTGCGCTCGCGCGCGTACGCGGACGCGAGGTCGTATGCCCCCTGCGCCAGGCCGAGCCCCATCGCGGCCACCGAAATCCGGCCGCCGTCGAGGATCTCGAGGAACTGCCGCAGCCCGGCGCCCCGTTCGCCGAGGAGGTTGCCCTCGGGCACCGCGCATTCGCGAAACGACAGCTCGCGCGTGTCCGACGCGCGCCAGCCCATCTTCCGCATCGGCGCCGAGACCTCGTAGCCCTCCGTCCCGTTCGGGACGACGATGTTCGAGATCTCGTCCTCGCCCGTGCGCGCCGTGATCGTGACGAGCGCGCTCACATCCGTGCCCGCATTCGTGATGAAGATCTTCGAGCCGTTTACAACCCAGCTCTCGTCGCGGAGCTCTGCGGTCGTCCGCGTGGCTCCGGCGTCGGAGCCGGCCTCCGGCTCCGTCAGCCCGAAGGCCGCGAGCTTGCGCCCGGATGCGAGGTCGGGCAACCACCGTTCCTTCTGCTCGTCGCTCCCGAAGAGGAGGATCGGCGTCGTGCCGAGCGAGGTGTGCGCCGCCACCGTGATCGCCACCGAGGAGTCGATCCGGCTCAGCTCCTCGATCGCGAGCGTGTAGGCCAGCGTGTCCCCGCCGCTGCCGCCGTGCTCTTCGGGGATGGGGATGCCCAGGAGCCCGAGCTCGCCGAGCGCCGCGACGATCTCGTACGGGAACCGGTGCTCGCGGTCGAGCTCCTCCGCGACCGGAGCGATGCGCGCCTCCGCGAAATCGCGCACCGTCTGCCGGAGCAGCTCGTGGTCCTCCGAGAGGTCGAAGTCCACTACGAGAAGCGGCGCGCGAGCTCGGCGAGGAGCCGCACGCCGTACCCGGTCGCCCCGGGGGCCCCGTAGTAGTCCTCGCGGCTCCGCTCGAGATACGCCGTGCCGGCGATGTCGAGGTGGGCCCACGGGCCCTCGCCCACGAACTCCTGCAGGAAGCGCGCGGCCAGGATCGGCGAGCCCTGCCGGTACTCGGAGGAATTCTTCATGTCGGCGTACGGCGATTCGATGTAGCGCTTGTACGTCTCGTGCAGGGGCATGATCCACGCGTGGTCGCCGCTCTCCTCGGCGGCCGCCCGGATCTCCTCCGCCCAGGCTTGGTCGTTCGCGAAGAGGCCGGCGTAGTAGTCGCCCATGGCGATGACGATCGCGCCCGTGAGCGTGGCGAGGTCGAGGATGTGGGTCGCCCCTTCCCGGCGGGCATGAGTGAGCGCGTCAGCGAGGATCAGGCGCCCTTCAGCGTCGGTGTTCGTGACCTCGATCGTCTTGCCGTTCAGCGCCGTGATGATGTCGCCGGGCCGATAGGAGCGGCCGCCAGGCATGTTCTCGCAGGAGGGGACGATCGCGAGCACGTTCACAGGGAGCCCGAGCTCGGCGATCGCCCCGAGCGCGGCGAGGACGGCACCTCCGCCGCCCATGTCGGTCTTCATCTCCTCCATGCGGTGAGCCGGCTTGAGCGAGAGCCCGCCGGAGTCGAACGTGATCGCCTTGCCGACGAGCCCGAGGGTCACGTCCGCCCGGGTCGCGGACGGCGGGGAATAGGAAAGAGTGATGAGCCTGGCCGGGTTTTCGCTTCCCTGGCTGACAGCGGTGAGCGCACCCATGCCCGCGGCGCGGATCTCGTCGGGGCCGAGGACGGAGAAGCTCATGTGCTCGAAGCGTCCCGCGGTCTGCTCGGCGAACTCGGCGAGGGTGGCGGGCGTGCAGACGTTCGGCGGCGCGTTCACGAGGTCGCGGCAGCGGTTCGTCCAGGCCGCGACGATGTTCGCGCGGCGGGCTTCGTCCGCGACGTCGCCCGCCCCCGGCCCGCAGAGGACGAGGCGCTCGACGGCCGAATGCTCCTCCTTCGTCTTCCAGATTCCGGCGTCGTAGGGCCCGAGCGCCATCCCGTCGACGACCGCGCGCGCCTGCTCGGCCGCCGGCAAACCGTTCTCGGAGAGGATCCACGCGACGGTCTTGCCACCGACCTCGCCCGCCCGCCGCGCCGTCGCGGCGGCTGCTGTGCGCAGGCTGTCGGAGTCACCGTCGCCGCCCATGCCGGCGGCGGCGAGCCGGTGGGCCTTCAGTGTGTTTCGCGTGTGGAGGAGGGTGACTCGACCGCGTTCGCCCTTGAGCTCACCATCCTCGATCAGGTGCTGAAGCCCCCCGTCGACCAGGCGGTCGAGCTCTTGGCCGGCCGCCGGGAGCTGAACGGGCTCCGGGACGGCGAAAGCCAGGACGTCCGCGGCGACCTCCGCCGGCGAGCCTTCGACGACGTCGATCTCCATGGGCGCGCGGGGATGCTATCCGAACACCGTCGTACCTTGTCCTCGAATGAGGGATACGGAAGTAGCCCTCCAGGTCGATGAGAGGGATGCGCAATGAGCGCAGCTCTACCCTCTCCGCCCGCACCCTCCCCTCGCGGGCGAAACCCTCTCCCGGTAGAAGCCCTCCAGAGTCATCTCGGGGGGCTTCTGCGTGAGCGGGAGGAGCTGCACCGCGCGACCTCCCCGCTGGCACTCGAGCGCAACAGGCGCCAGATCGTGCGCACGCAGTGGGAGCTCACGTACGCGCTCCTCGATCTGCACGCGTCGGGGTAGAGCGCCACGGGTATTCTCGCGCCAGTGCGCGGGGTGGACAGAAAGGCGATGGCCGCGCTCTCGTCCGGCCATCTCGCAACGGATCTCGCGCAGGGGTCGCTGCCTGCGCTGCTCCCGTTCCTGAAGGTGGAGTTCGACCTCACCTACACGATGGCGTCCGCGCTCGTCCTCGCGGCAACGATCAGCTCGTCGTTGATCCAGCCGGTGTTCGGCCTCTGGTCGGACGCGCGCGGCACGTTGTGGCTCCTGCCAGCCGGCGTCGCGCTCGCCGGGGTGGGAATGGCCGCCGCGGCGGCGGCTCCGTCCTACCCGCTGATCCTCCTCGCCGTCCTCGCGGCCGGCATCGGCGTCGCCGCGTACCACCCCGAGGGATCGAAGTTCGCGAGCTACGCGAGCGGCTCGCGGCGCGCGAGCGGGATGTCGTTCTTCTCCGTCGGCGGGAACATCGGCTTCGCGCTCGGGCCGGTGTACGCGTCCGCCCTCATCCTCACGCTCGGGCTCAAAGGCGGCCTGCTCATCGCCCTCCCAGGGCTCGCCGTCGCGACGGGGCTCGTCTTCATGCTCCGCTACCTCAGCACGTTTGCGCCCGCCGAGTCGCCGCGGCAGCAGCGCGCGGCCGCGAAGACGGAGACGCGGGGGCTCGTCCTTCTCCTCGTGGTCGTCGGCCTGCGGAGCGTTGCGCACATGGGCCTCTTCACCTTCATCCCGCTGTGGGAGATCCACAACGGCCATGGCGAGGCCTACGGGACCTTCGTGCTCGCCCTCTTCCTCTTCGCCGGCGCGGTGGGAACGCTCCTCGGCGGACCGCTGGCCGACCGGTTCGGGCGACGTCCCGTGCTTCGCGGGAGCTTTGTGGTCGCGACGCCGCTCATCCTCGTCTACGTGCTGGTCGGCGGGCCACTGGGCGTGCTCGCGGTTACGCTCTCGGGCGCCGCCGTGATCGGGACCTTCGGAGTCAGCCTCGTGATGAGCCAGGAATACATGCCCGGCCGCGTCGGCATGGCCTCGGGGCTCTCGATCGGCCTGGCAATAGGTCTCGGCGGCGTCGCGGCGCTCGTCCTCGGCGCCGTGGCCGACACGGTCGACCTGGAAGCCGCCGTGCTCGCGACCGCCCTCGGCCCCGTTCTGGCGCTCGCCGTCAGCTTCCTGCTTCCGCCCGCCCCCGGCCGGCGGACCCTCCAGCCCGAGCCGATGCCGGCCACGCTGTGACCTACGAGTCCGCCGTGCAGTTCTTCGACGAGCTCGCCGCGAACGCGGATGCCTCGCGTGTGTCGGACCTGACCGCGTCTTATCGCTTCGACATCGAGGGAGCGGGCAGCTGGCGCGTCAACGTCGAGGCAGGCGCGGTCACGGTCGAGCAGTCCCAGGAGCCCGCCGACTGCGAGATCGCTACCGACGAGCAGACCTTCCTGGCCGTGATCAGGAGCGAGCAGAGCCCCATCGGCGCCTTCATGACCGGGAAGATCCGCGTCGAGGGCGACATGGGGCTCGCTCTCAGGCTTCGCGACCTGATCGGCTAGCCGTCAGGGGGAGAGGAGCTCCGCCGCCCACGAGCCGTCCTCGCCGCGGCTGTAGCGAATGCGTTCGTGCAGCCGGTTTGGGCGGCTCTCCCAGAACTCGATCGTCTCCGGCCGAAGCACGTAGCCGCCCCACCAGTCGGGAAGCGGCACATCGTCGCCAAAACGCTCCTCGGCCTCGGCGAACGCCCGGTTGAGGTCGGCGTGGCCCGCGATCGGCGTGCTCTGGCGCGAGGCCCACGCGCCCAGGCGGCTGCCGACGTCGCGGGTGCGGAAATAGGTCTCCGACTCCGACCGCGGGACGCGCTCCACGGTTCCCGTCACGAGCACCTGGCGGCGCGGCTCGGTATGCCAGAGGAACGAGAGCGCGGCATATGGGTTCGCGGCCAGCTGCAGGCCCTTGCGGCTCTCGTAGTTCGTGAAGAAGACGAACCCTCGCTCGTCGACGCCCTTGAGGAGAACGGTGCGGGCCGACGGGCGCCCGGCCTCGTCGGCGGTCGCGAGTGTCATCGCTTCGGGGACCGGCGTGCCGGCCGCGGACGCCTGCTCTTGCCACTCGCGGAAGAGTGCGAGCGGGTCGGCGCCGCTCATTCCTCCAGCTCCACGAGGAGAGCGCCCCCCGCGACGCGGTCGCCTTCGGCGACATGCACGCGGCGGACGACGGCCTCGTACGGCGACACGAGGGGCGTCTCCATCTTCATCGCCTCGAGGACGACGAGCGGCTGGCGCTGCTCGACGCGCTGGCCTTCCTCAGCGAGGACGCGGATGACGACGCCGGGCATCGGAGCCGTGAGGGCGCTCTGGGAGCCCAGCAATTCGGCGTGCCCGGCCGCCTCGACGGTCGGCGGCGCGGCGCGGCGCGGAGCGGAGGCGTTGAGCCGCCACGAACCGCGCCAGGGTCGCTGAGCGCGGAGCGGCCGCGACAGCGGCGGGTTCTCGTCGAGGAAGGCGGTCGTGGCCTCGCCGGCCCGGATCTCGGGGTGCGCGACGAGCCAGCGCAGAAAGGGGAGGTTCGTCTCCACTCCCCGCACCTCGGTCTCGCGAAGGGCGGCGGCCAGCAACTCGAGCGCTTCGGCGCGCGTCTCCCCGTGGGCGATGAGCTTGGCGAGGAGCGGGTCGTAGGCGTCCGGGACCACGTCCCCTTCCTCGATGCCCTGGTCGACGCGTATCGAGTCCGGCAGGCGTAGACGCCCGATCTTCCCGGTGCGCGGGAGAAAGGTGCGCGGGTCCTCCGCGTAGAGGCGCGCCTCGATCGCGTGGCCCTCCGGCTCCCGAGGTGCAATCTCGATCCGCTCGCCCGCGGCGATGCGGAGCTGCTGCTCGACGAGGTCGACGCCGGTGACGAGCTCAGTGACGGGATGCTCGACCTGGATGCGCGCGTTCAGCTCGAGGAAGAAGAACTCACCGCTGGCGACCATGAACTCGGCCGTGCCCGCGCTCTCGTAACCGACTGCCCGCGCAAACGCCATAGCCGCCTCGCCCATCTCGGCGCGAAGGTCCGGCCCGACGGCGGGGGAAGGGCTCTCCTCGAGGATCTTCTGGTGACGGCGCTGGACGGAGCAGTCCCGCTCGCCGAGTTGGATGACGGTTCCGTGCCCGTCCGCGAGGAGCTGGACCTCCACGTGACGGGGACGCTCGACCCAGCGCTCGCAGAAGACGCGGTCGTCGCCGAACCCGGACGCCGCCTCGCGACGGGCGGACTCGAGGGCGCCTGCAAGCTCCTCCGGAGAGCGCACCAGGCGCATCCCGCGCCCTCCGCCCCCGGCCGCGGCCTTGACCATGAGGGGAAACCCGACCTCCTCGGGATCTCCCGTGGGCACGACCGGTACGCCGGCTTCCGCTGCGAGCTTCTTCGCCTCGAGCTTGTCGCCGGCCGCGCGGAGGGCCTCGGGCGAGGGACCCACGAATCCAAGGCCCGCCGACAGGACTGCGGTGGCGAAGTCGGCGTTCTCGGCGAGAAACCCGTAGCCGGGGTGAACCGCGTCGGCGCCGGAATCGGCCGTCGCGGCGACCAGGGCGCCAATGTCGAGGTAGTTGGGCACCTCGACGACCTCTCCTGACCGGCGCGTGTGCAAGGCGCCCGCGTCGTCCGGCGCAGCGACGGCGACGGTGGCGATCCCGAGCCGGTCGCACGTCGCGAAGATCCGCGCGGCGATCTCGCCCCGGTTGGCTACGAGGAGCTTTCGGATCTCCATGCGGCCGTGCGCTTCTCGAGGAAGGCGCGCAGTCCGTCCTGACCCTCGTCGCTCGTACGCCGGGCCGCGGCGATCCGTGCGGCCTCGTCGCCGCCCGGCCGCTCGCGCACGAGAGCTTTCGCGGCGCGCACGGCCTCGGGGCCGCCGGCGAGGAGGTCCGAGACGACCGAGTCGACCCTGGCGTCCAGGTCGCCGTCGGCGATCTCGCTCACGAGCCCGATCCGGAGCGCGACCTCGGCCCCGAAGCGCTCACCGGTGAGGAAGTAGCGCCGCGCGGCCGCGCCGATCCTCGCCAGGACGAACGGGGAGATGACCGCCGGGATGATCCCGAGTCGCACCTCCGTGAACCCGAACACCGTTTCCGAGTCGGCGAGGGCGATGTCCGAGCAGGCCACGAGCCCGCTCCCTCCCCCGAGCGCGTACCCCTGCACGCGTGCTACGACCGGGGCGGGACAGCGGTCGATCGCCTCGCACATCTCGAAGAGCCGCATGGCGTCGGCGACGTTGTCGTCGTAGCCGAGGTCGATGGATGAGCGCTGCCAGTCAACGTCGGCACCTGCGCAGAAGGCGTCACCGTCGCCGGCCAGGACGACGGCACGCGCGTCGCCGACGTCGGCGAAGGCCTCCGTGAGCTTGGCGATCAGCGCGGCATCGAATGCGTTGCGCCGCTCCGGGCGGGCGAGCGTCACGCGGAGGACGGGCCCGTCCCTCTCGAGGCGAAGCGCGCTCATCACTGGGGAGCTTAAGGTTTGGGCTGTGATCCACGGTGTGCTTGCCGCGGCAGTCACCCCGCTCCGGGAGGACGGCGCCCGCCTGGACGAGGACGCCTTCGGCGAGATCGCGGACTTCCTCGCCGGGCATGGGCTGGACGGGATTCTGGCGCTCGGGACGACGGGCGAGGGCATCCTGCTCTCCGCGGACGATCGCCGCCGGGCCGCCGAGCTCTACCTGGAGGCCTGCCGGGGCCGGCTCGACGTGGCCGTGCACTGCGGTGCCCAGACGACAGCCGAGACGGTGGCGCTCGCCGCCCACGCGGCCGAGTCCGGTGCCGCTGCCGTCGCCGTGATCCCGCCTCCGTATTTCCCGCTCGACGACCAGGCGCTCTTCGCCCACCTCGCCGCGGCGGCCAGGGCTTGCGCCCCCGTGCCCTTCTTTCTCTACGAGTTCGAGGCGCGGAGCGGGTACGCCATCCCGCAGAACGTGATCGAGCGCCTGCGGGCGGAGGCCCCCAACCTGGCCGGCTTGAAGGTCTCGGACACGCCGTTCGAGCGCGTCCGGCCCTATCTCGTCGAAGGTCTCGACATCTTCATCGGGTCGGAGCCGCTGCTTCCGCAAGGCCTGGCCGCGGGCGCCGCTGGCACCGTTTCGGGGCTGGCGGCCGCGTTCCCCGAACACGTTGCGCGCCTCTACCGGGAGCCCGAGGCGGATGGGACCCTCGAGGTCGTCACGGCGCTCCGCGAAGCCCTCCAGCAGTTTCAGTTCAACGCGGCGGTCAAGACGGCGCTCGCGTGGCGCGGCGTGAAGGTGCGGGGCGACGTCCGCGCTCCGCTTCTCCCGCTCGACTCCGCGCAGCGAACGGCGCTCGAAGCTCGGCTCGA
>Ga0307289_10000099_pt1 | contig 31339 bp, 30 predicted proteins | sample ER_DNA_143_FD_194483 | JGI IMG/M metagenome (GOLD analysis project Ga0307289, IMG submission 194483) | Bulk soil microbial communities from the East River watershed near Crested Butte, Colorado, United States - ER_DNA_143 | ecosystem: Environmental > Terrestrial > Soil > Floodplain | place...
GTTCCCGAGAGCCGATGGGTGCCGATGCCGTCGACGACCTCGTTCCCCTCCGGGCACGCAGCATCGGCGGCGGCGTTCGCCGTCTCGGTGGGGGACGTGGTGCCCGGACTCAGGCTGCCGCTGCGGGGGGCCGCGGCGGTTGTGGCGTTCTCTCGCGTTTACACCGGCGTCCACTACCTCGGCGACGTCGTCGTGGGTGCGACAGTCGGCGCCCTGGTCGGATGGATGACCTCGGCGGTGGCTCGACGGCTGCGTCCTCATCCTTCACTCCGGCGGCCAAGTCCTAGCAGCCGACACCGCTAACCCGCCTTGGCAGCCGACCGGGCAGCGTACGGTGGGGCCGCTGCGCTGATCGCAAGACCGATCCGATTGCGTCCGGAGGGGCCGAGGACCATCCCAGAGACCTACCGAGTTCGAGCGTCCGTAAGCCAAACGTCTGCTGGTATGCACGCCTTGCTGTAAAGACGGGACTCGACTACTGACGGCGTGATGACTTGTCCAGGTACCGGGGGGGAGCTGCCTCCACGGAGTCGACGCCGACCTTGCGCTGAACCGATCTGAGCGCTGCCCATCAAACTGCATCGTTCGTGTTCAGGTGGCGTCCCATCGTCGGGTGGCGTCCATTACTTCGCCGACGAGTTGTTCGAGGATGTCTTCGAGTGCAATCAGGCCGCGGGTTTGGCCATTTTCGTCGATCAGGCGAGCGAGGTGTGAGCCGCTGCGGCGCAGGGTTGCGAGCGCGGTTTGCAGGGTGGCGGTGGTCGGGATGTCACTCAGGGGGCGGATGTAGCGGCGGTCCACCGGCCGGTTCCGGGACGCCGGGTCGGTGTCCAAGACGTCGGCCAGGTGGATGTAGCCGATGAGGGCAGCTCCGGTCGATTGGTGATCATCCGCTCGGACCGGGAAGCGGGAGTAGCCGGTGGCGGTGACGAGCTGCTCGATATCCGCCGGGGTGACGTGTGGTTCGACGGTGATCAGAGCCTCCAGCGGCAGTCCGACGGCTTCAGCCTTGGTTTCCTCGAAAGCCAGCGCTCCGGATAGCAGCTCATGCTGGTTGGCCTGGAGGAGCCCCTCTTCGTTGGATTCGCCCATCAGCGCCGCTACGGAGTCTCTGTCGATGACGTCACCGATTTCACTTACGGGTTTGATGCCCAGCAGTTGCAACACCCCGGTTGCCACGGCGGTCAGGGCGATGATGATCGGGCGGAGGATGCGCACGAAGACCAACAGGGCGGGCGTGAGCATCATCGCGGCGCGTTCCGGCCCAGTGAGGGCAAGGTTCTTCGGCACCATTTCGCCGAGCAGCATGTGCAGGCAGGACACCAAGGTGAGCGCGATCCCGAGCGCGAGCGGGTGGACCAGCCCGTGCGGGACATGAAGGGCTGCCAGGGGTCCGGTCAATAGTGACGCAACCGCGGGTTCGGCGAGCGCGCCCAAACCGAGGGAGGCGAGGGTGATGCCGAACTGGCAGGCCGAGATCATCAAGGGCAGCTGTTCGATCGCCCGTAGTGCGGTCCGAGCCCGGTGGGAGGTGCGCAGCAGCGGTTCGAGCCGGGAGCGGCGGGCCGCGAGGACCGCGAACTCGGCGCCGACAAAGAACCCGTTCGCCGCGATGAGCGCAAACGCGAGCAACAGCGACGCGACCGTCATGCTCCGCCGCCATCATCGTCGGTTCCGGTGGGGGCCGGATGGTCTGTACGCGTGAGGTCAGTGTTGTCGGGGTGCAGGGTGACTCGTACCCGATCGATCCGCCGGCCGTCCATTCGTTCCACGGTGAGCGTCGCGCCCGGCACGTCGACGCTGTCGTCCGGTCGCGGGATTCGGCCGAGTAGCTGCAAGATGAGCCCCGCCACCGTCTCGTAATCGGCACGTCCGGCCGGCAGCTCAAGACCGATGGCAGCTTGGATCTCGTCCGGCCGGAGCAGCCCAGACAGCAGCCAGCTGCCGTCGGGCTGGCGCCGGATTCCCGGCGCGGGCAAGTCGTGCTCGTCGACGACGTCGCCGACGAGCTCTTCCACCAGGTCTTCGAAAGTCACGATCCCGGCAGTGCCGCCGTACTCATCAACCACGACCGCCAGTTGCAGACCACGTTCTTGCAAGCGATCCAGCAGCGGGTCCAAGGCCATGGAGGGCGGCACGAGCACTGGCTGTGCCATCACCTCCCGGACCCGCGTTGTGCTGCGATCCGGCTCAGGGACCGCCACGGCTTGCTTGAGGTGCACGACACCTTCGATGTCGTCGACACTCTCTCCGATCACGGGGAAGCGGGAGTGGCCCGTCGCCCGGGTGACCTCGATCACCGTCGTTACCGGCGCTAAAGCGGACACGGTCCGCAGCCGGGTGCGGGGTGTCATGACATCCGCCGCAGTCTTTGCGCTGAAGCTCAGCGAGCGTTCCATCAACACCGCCGTCTCCGATCCCAACGCCCCCTGCACGCCGGCTCGCCGCACCACCGATGCCAACTCGTCAGGGGTGCGGGCGGAGCGCAGCTCCTCCACCGGCTCCACCCCAACCACACGGAGTAGCCGGTTCGCCGCCCCGTTCAGTAACGCAATCAGCGGGCGCGTCACCGTGGTAAACACCAGCAGAGGCGGCACCACCCACAGGGCGGCCCCAACAGGTCGCGACAACGCGATGTTCTTCGGCACCAGCTCGCCGAACACCATCTGCACACCGGTAGCCAGCAGCAACGCCATAGCCACCGCTGTGACCTCTGCGACATCGGCGTCGAGCTCGAGCGCGCCGAGTGGTCCCCGCAGCAGCGTCGCAACCGACGGCTCAGCCACAAAGCCGATCGCCAAACTCGTCACCGTGATACCCAATTGGGCGCCTGAGAGGTACGTCGACAGCCGCTGCAGGGTGCCCCGCACCCGCCCGAACCGTACGCTGCCCTCCTGGGCGCGCGACTCGACCAGGTTGCGGTCCACCGTGACCAGCGCCGTCTCCGCGGCCACGAACACCGCATTCCCAACAATCAAAACCACGGCCACACCCAACAGAATCCAGGCGCTGCTCATCCCATGATCACCGTCGGGCCCGCTCAAGGCGACGCGGCGACAGCCGTAACGCTTCCTGGCCATCATCACAGTGGCGGCAGGGTCGTCGCACGAGGGTTTCTGGTCCGGTCACAGCTGTCACGCTAGGTGATGGTGGGTGGCACACCACCGCCACCACGAATGCGGTCAGCACGGGGGGTCCCGCCGAGATAGAGCGGGCATCGTTGGGACCAGGCCTATGGCGGCCTGCACAGCGCCAGCCTCGTGCTGGCATCCACTCGTGAAGCTCGTCGCCGCCTTTGCCAAGTGGATAGTCGCGTCCTGGGTCCGGTCGGGTAATAAATCCGTCAAGCGACATAGAGGTGTCGTAGATGAGTGATCCGCCACCTCGCCGAGCGTCACGCTTCGAAACTCATCGCTCGAGGCTGCATAGGTGAGGGTCGTGCTTGAGGCCGTCGCCCGTCACGCCCACAACGCAGACGTGTATGCACTGCGCAGTCCCAGATCGTTGCGACGGTTGCTGGCCTCGGCCGGAAGCATGGCCTTGACGGCCGCGCTGGTCCATCGCGGTAGCCCCCGGCGGCTCGATCGAGAGGCAGGGCTAGGTCGCTGGTCCGCGCTCAACCCCAGGAGAGCAGGGCGCCGCGCGCATCGAACGTGGCCCGGGGCCCCCAGGTAATCTCCCAGCGGTTGCCCTCAGGATCGGCGATGAACGCAGAGCGCCCGCCCCACGACCGGTCGGTCGCGTCGGCCACCGGGTTCGCGCCAGCGGAGACGGCCGCAGTGAAGGCCCTGTCGACATCGTCGCGGGTGTCGACCGTGCAAGCGAGGGTGACGCCCGACCATCCGGTCGGGTTGCCGCTCCCGGGCGCTGCCTCGGCGGTTAGATCCCGCAGCGGAAAGAGCGCCAGCAGGACGCCGCCGAGGAGAAACCCGGTCCAGGTGTCGTCACCGCTCGGCAGCTCCGGCCAGCCCAGCGCCCGGTAGAACGAGCGGAGAACGCCCATGTCCCGCGCGCCCAGCGTGACGACGGACAATCGGGCGGGAATCTCGGTCATGGGTGGATCCTGCCAGAGTCCGACGCACCGGCGCCGGTCGGCCTGATATCTCGGCAGCCTGGTTCTTCACTCGACTGCGGTCAGCGCATCGGCGGCGCCGCCGGCCCCGGCCAGGACCCGCAGGGCGTTCGGTACGCGGGCACCGTCGGGGCGTTGGTCACATCGAATGCTGCCTTTTGGCCTTGACTTTGACTGCGAGCACTGAGGTCAGCGGGCCGCAGAGGACCTGGTCACTCTCGGTGAAGATGAATCCTGCTGCCGCGATGTGCTCCCGCGATGTGCTTCCGCGATGTCCAGCTGCCGCGATGTGCTTCTCTTGACCGCCTCCAAGCATCGGGCTGTCGCCCATACCTTCACCCCACATGAACTCGTAGGAGTCGATTCCGAACGATGCGGCGTCGACGAGGTGCCAGCCGTCGGCCAGGAGTACGTGGGTGATGTCGTCAACTTCGATTGCGAGGCTCACTGTGGTTCCTTCCCTTTATCCGCCGAAGGACGCGACGGTACCAGTGCCCGGTTCTGGGTATGGACAATCAGCGTTCGACCCGAGTGCACCCGAATAAGGATGTAAGAACTGGAGCCCAATGCCCAACAAGCAGGTGGTATCTGATGAGACTCTCTCTCGCGCCCTCGGCATGTACGCAGGCATGGTCGGCCAGGTGCTCAACAACCCGCGACGCTGGCTTGGGGTCGACGAGGACCCGCCCCTCACCGCCGGCCTGCCTGCCCGGGTCCTCGATGCTGTCCGTGACCGCGCCCTCGGCGACGTCACACCCGCCTCGCCGCACTGGGCCGCGCAGCCAGACTCGACGCGTGTCGACTGGTGGATCCGGCGGATAGCGGTGGGCGCCGCACTCGCCGCCGCGGCACCCCGGTTCGCGGGCGCACTCGCTGACCGCATCCCGCTCCAAGCAGCGCTCGGTGCCTCCGCAGCCGGGCTCGCCGTCTGCGCCGTCGCCCGCGAACGCGGCAACGTCGCCCCCGCCGAGTGGGTTCCGCTTCTCGCACAGGTGATCTTCAACCGTAAGCTGGCCGCCGGCATACCCGCCCCGGTGCCCGCCACAGAGGAGTCCGAAGTCCAGCTGGAGGCCGCCGCCAGCGACACCAGCGAACCGCCCAGCGGCATGGCCGCTCTGGCGCAAGGTGCGCAGCGGGTCGTCCGCACCCTGTGGCGCCTCGCCCGGACCTTCCTCGATCTACAGGACTTGTTCGCCGAACGCCCCCGCGGCGGCCTCCTCGCCCGCACGCTGGCCAAGCTGCCCGTCGTCGGGATCGCCGGCGGGTGGCTCGACGAACGCGGAGCCATCCGTAAAGCGGCCAGACAAACCCAACGACTGATTGCCTGACATTCAACCGAGGCGCTGTGCCCGAGGAGGCAAGGCTGACTGGGACGTCCGGGCGGTAGGCGACCTTGCTAGGAGGTCTCGGGCGCAAGGCAATCGCTACTGATACATCGGGCCGAAGCCACGGATCACCTGGTCGCACTCACCGTCGGTGTTGTCCGAGCGCCTCCCGACTCCTCCACATGCAGCGTCATGACCGGGCCGCTGCCGGCGATGTCGTAATCGATGGTGGTGCCGTCCACTGACGCGACCGAAGCCATAACACCCACTTCCGGGTTGATCCACTAACTGAAGCAGGTAGACCACGGTCCCGTCGAAAGTCATCGAGCCATTGGTGCCGAAGCTGCACGGAAGACTCCATTGCGCCGCCGAAGAACGCGTCCGGCCGCCCGACCACCTCTGTCAATCGGCTATCCGAGCGGGGCACGGCGGACTGGGCGCGTTAGCGGATGGGTTCGACCTGGACAAGTGTGTCGTGGAAGTCGCCGCCACCGCCGAGGTCTGAGAGACCGTCGGGGGTAAGAGCGTTCGCCGAGGACCCTCCCGGTGACAACGACGCCCACCACCCGGACGGCATCGAGACCACGCCGGGGCGGATGCGGTCGCTGATGCGCGCGGTGAGTTGCACCGATCCGCGGTCGTTGAAAGCTCGCACGGTGTCACCGTCGCGGACCTGCCGGGGAGTCGCATCGTCACGATGAATGTCGAGCAGCGCCGGCCGCTCGGCGTTCAGGGCGCGATCGACGTTCGCGTAGCTCGAGTTCAGGAAATGGTGGCCGCCCTTCGCCGTGAGCAGGATGAGCGGGAAGCGGTGGGCACGCGCCGGGTCTCCAGCTGGGCTCTCGGTTGCGGGTCGGTAGCAGGGAAGGGGGTCCAGTCCTGCGTCGGCCTGCGACTGGGAGTAGAACTCGCATTTTCCGGTGGGGGTCTGGAAGCCGCCGTTGCCGAAGGGGACCGCGTGCTCTGGGCCGTCCATGCGAATCCATCCGCGCTCACGCAGCTCACCTACGCGAGCGGCACCCAATGGGGCGGTGGCCGCCTCGGCCAGTTCCTCGTCGGTCAGCTGGAACACCGGGTCTGTGAACTCCAACCGCTCGGCGAGGCGGCGGAAGATCTCGGCGTTCGGTAAGGCGTCCCCAACGGGTGCGATCGCCGGCTCGTTGTTGGCCAGATACGGCTGGCCCCACGAGAACATGATGTCGCGGTGCTCGACCTGCGTGGTGGCGGGAAGCACGAAATCTGCGTGACGTGCCGTGTCGGTGAGGAAGTGCTCCACCACGACCGTAAACAGGTCGTCTCGACGCAGGCCCTGGAGCACGAGGTTCTGGTTGGGGGTGGTCGCTGCCGGGTTCGCGTTGTACACGATCAGTGCGCGCACCGGCGGTGTGAGCGAGGTGAGGGCTTGGCCCAGTTGCATCATGTTGACTTCGCGGACCGTTGCTTGGTCAGCGATCGCTGCGCCGCAGGTCGAGTCAACTTCGCCGAACAGTTGGTATGTCATGTAGCACAGTCCGCCGCCAAGTTCGCGCCAGGCGCCGACGAGCGCGGGAAGGCAGGCGATCGCGCGAAACATCTCCGCGCCTTGCGCGTGATGCTCCATTCCGACCAGGACCCGGATTGCCGAGGGTCGCATGGTCGCGTAGTCACGGGCGAGCCGACGGATGTCATCGGCGGGCAAGCCGGTGATCTGGGCGGCTTGGTCGGGCCCGTAGAGCGCGAGCCGTTCAACCAGCTGCTCGAACCCGACGGTGTGGCGGTCGACGTAGTCGCGGTCGTGCAGGTTCTCAGCCACGATCACCTGCATCATGCCGAGGGCCAGTGCGGCATCGGTGCCGGGCAGGGGCTGCACGTGCTGGTCTGCTGCGGCGGCGGTGCGCGTCTTCACTGGGTCGATCACGACGATCTTGGCGCCAGCCTCCTTGGCCTTTCGGATGAACGGCCACAGATGCAGGTTCGTGGACACCGTGTTCGAGCCCCAGATGATGACGTGTCGGCTGTGCTGCAGGTCCTGCGGCATCATGCCGGGCCCCGAACCCATCGTGACCGCTAGTCCAGAGCCGCCGGCGCTGCCGCAGACTGCTCGCGTGAGGCGTGTCGCGCCGAGGCGAGCAAAGAACGGCGCCGCGACGGCCTCGCCTTGAACGATGCCTTGGGTGCCCAGGTAGCTGTACGGCAGCACGGCGTCGCCGCCGTGCTCGGACACGATCGCACGCAACCTGTCGGAAATGGTGTCCAGCGCCTCGTCCCAGCTGACCTCTTCGAACTGCCCGGATCCCTTCGGGCCGATCCTCCGCAGCGGCTGCAGCAGCCGATCAGGATTGTAGGTACGGTCGTCCAGGAAATGATTCACCTTGGCGCAGAGGCCACCACGGGTGAACGGATGCTCGGCATCGCCTTTCAACCCAACGGCGCGACCATCGCGAACCGCTACCGTCCAGGCGCACGTGTCGGGGCAGTCGTGCGGGCAGGCGCCGTGCGCAACGTGAACCGGAAGCTCGGCGGGCATGCCTTCGAGGGTAAGCCCGGCCCCCTGAGCAGTGTGAACTGGCCAGGTTTGCGGGACCACCGAACCCGAGCGGCCGGCGCGCAGGGATGCGCGCCACACCGACGTACCAGCACCGCACCGACTTACGGAACTCAGATTCGCTGCGCAAGAGCAGCTAGCAGCCGATGACGCCGGGCGTCCGCAGGGAAGGGCTTGCGGATGGCTCAGACTGAGCTGCCTTTTCTTTTCCGCGGCTTGTTGTCGGCTGGTGCTTCTCTCGGCCGAATGCGTCCTCGGCCCTCGAGGTTGGCTCTAGTGGTCAAGGAGTCAGTTCTGGCTCGCGCCGCGTTCTGGCGTGGTGTATTGATCGTGGAATTTGAGGCCGGCGCTGCCCGCCCCGGCCCCTCGGCCGGTGATCCGGCCGGGAGGTTGCTCCCACGCCTCTTGCCGGCCCAGCACGGTCATATCAAGGTATGTCCCCACGCCACTTTGCTGCTCGATGCCGCGAGCGAAGGTCGAGTAGGTGTGGAAGACCCGGTCGCCCTGCCGCAGGAAGGCGCTGACGCCCGGCCAGTCGCCGCGCATAGCCGCCGACCAGGGCGTGCCTTGTTCGGTGAGCTCGGTTTCGTCACGGTAGTTCAGCAGAACCGGCGCGACTCGGTCGTCGACAGTGACATGGAAGTCGTAGTTGAAGTCGCTTCCTGCCGAGCTGTACCAGGGGAATGTCCAACCCATCCGGCGCTTGAAAGCGGCGATCTTGTCGATCGGTGCCCGAGACACCGCGGCGAGAGTTGTGCCCCGCACCCACAGACCGGCGAGGTTGCCGATGTCGTCGGCGGTTGCCGAGCAACTCGGGCAACCTTCGTCCCGGGGGTGCTCGGTGCCGTCCTCGTCGAGGTCGTAGGTCCACATGAAATGGTGCACGATCAGCTGATCTCGTCCCTCGAACAGGTCGATCAGCGCGACCGGCCCCCGCTCGCTGTGGAGCTCGTAATTCTTGGTCACCTCGACCATCGGCAGCCGCCGCCTGGCGGAGTTGAGTTCGTCGCGTGCCTTGGTCAGCGCCTTCTCCCTGACCAGCAGCTCCTTGCGCGCGGCCAGCCATTCCTCCGCGGAGACGACTGGCGGCAGGTCCAGTCCCGTTGCTCCGTCACTCATGCAAGCACTCCCATCTAGACGCGTCGGCCGATGATATGGACCCGACCTGCCACGAGGACTCATCGGCCAGACACAACATAAGTCGGGCGACAGGCACCCAATTCGGAGGTGCAGGGAAGGGGCAAAACGCACAATTCGCTAACTCGGTGCGGAGCTCGGGATCATTGTGGCCGGATGTTCTGGTTGAGATGGAAGATGTTGCCCTGGTCGTATCGCCGTTTGAGCGCAGCCAGCCGGGACAGCTTGCCGGCTGGGTAGGCGCGACGCACACCGGCGTCTCCCTCGTCACCCAGCACGTTGACGTAGACGCCGCTGGCGAACGGCTCCATTGCGCCGCCGAACTGGCGGGCGGCCTCAATACGCTGGGCATCCTCGGCCGGATCGGTCCAGGCTGTGGCAGCCACGAACTCCACGAGCGTGTTGCGGTGACTGAATGCGCTGTCGTCGTTCGACGTTGCGGCGATTGCGCCGCCGTAACCTTGGAACGATCCGTTCGGCAATCGCGTCCGGTCCGCTTCGGGGTCGGCTTGCCCCTGGGACAAGAACGTGTCGATCGCCTCATCGGACAACTCCCTCAGGTAGTGACCCTTGAAGTACCGCCGGCGCAGACCGGGGCGGTGCCACTCGTCGTCCACGGTCTGGAGCCGCAGATAGGGCAACTCCTCGACCCGCTCGGCCAGCGGGGCGCCCAGACTAGTCACCCAAGGCACCAGCCGCCGCAGGCCGTTATCCGGGTCACCGACCCAGACGAAACCCAGGCTGGCAACTGTGCGGTTGCGCAGCTGCGACGGAACTCCCGGAGAGTCGACCATTGTGCCGATCCACGCGACCGGAGTCGCCTCTCTTGGGACGTTGTCGCCGAGCAGGTCGCGCCAGCGGCGCATGGCTGACGGCGCCTCCGCCAGGTCGAACGTGCGATCAACCAGCAGCGCTGACGTGCCGACCTCATGTAGCCGGAACTCGAACTCGGTGACGACCCCGAAGTTGCCGCCGCCGCCGCGCAGCCCCCAGAAGAGGTCTTCGTGCTGCGACTCGCTTACCCGCAGCGTCGCTCCGTCCGCGGTGACAATCTCGTACGAGTCGACGTTGTCGCAGGCCAGGCCGAGACGTCGGGCGAGCCAGCCCATGCCACCGCCTAGCGTCAGCCCGCTCACACCGGTGTGGGAGACGTTGCCTGCCGTGGTCGCCAACCCGAACGCCTGGGCCGCCCGGTCCAGATCCCCCAGTAGGGCGCCGCCTTGCACGCGGGCGCGACGGGCTTCCGCATCCACGTGAACCGCGCGCAGCCCGGACAGGTCGATCAACAACCCTCCATCCGGCACTGAGATGCCCAACACACTGTGCCCGCCGCAGCGGACGCCAACCTCCAGGCCGTTCCGCCGCGCAAAGTCGATAGCAGCAGCCACGTCAGCGCTGCTCGTGCACCGCACCACCACAGCTGGCCTGCGATCCACCATCGCGTTCCATACCGCACGCGCCGAGTCGTAGCCCTCGTCGCCGGCCAGCATGACCCGACCGTCGATATTGCGCCCGAGCCGCCTCAGGCTGCCTGGGTCAACGCTGCTGGTCATCTGAACTCGGTCACCGTGTTCCGCGAGCCGAAGGCCCGCAGGACAGCACCAGGCGTACCGGTAATGAGCTTGCCCATAAGCGCTCCAATCTAGACGGGTCAGCCGATGATATGGACCCGACCTGTCGGGAGGACTCGTCGGCCGTACAGAAGAAAGTTGGGCCAACAGGCTCCCCTACCTCTATCCCCGGTCGGGCCACATCCGGCGCGGTGCATGCCATGAAAGTCCGACTCGCTCCACCTCCCCTTAGTTCCGTCAGCCAACCCTTTCAGGGGGGCCGGATGAGTCAGAACGGGAACACTCACCGTGACGCCGATGAAACCGGTTACGCCGCCGTGACTTGGCAGCTCGCGGTCAGCGCCAGCGACTTTCCGCCGCTTGGCAGCTCGACGGTGACAGCGATAGGGCCCAGCGACGGCGTGACCGTCGTGGTGGGGAACCAGGGTCGGCCCTGCCGGACGACGATCAGAAGCCCGTCGTGATCGCCGAGCGGGGTGAACTCTGCCGCAGCGGTGCCGAACACGGGCAGCCCGAACGCGTTCTGCAGGGCCGCGACCGCCGCCGGCACATCCGGCACGGCAAGGCCGATCTCACTGATGCGCAACAAGTCGGCGCTGCTAAATCGGCCCGACGACGCTGCCGGCAAGTCGTGTCGTGCGATCAGTTCGAGCAGAATCCCATCCGGCCCGGCGAAGTAGACGGACTGGGAGTTCCACGGCGCCCCTAACGTGAACTCGTCTAGACCGTCCCGCTCCAGCAGTGGAACGCGCTCCTGCAGCCAGGCCTTGGACTCAGCAAAGCGGTCTTCGGGGACGGTGATGGCGCAGTGGCACGCACCCAGCTCCACCGGGCCGGGATCAAGCAGCAGCACTGACAGCCCGACCCCGACCTCGACGATGCCGCCACCGGTCCGGATCGGCAGGCCGAGGACGTCGCCATAGAAGCGGGCCGCCTCCACCGCGTCCGAAACAGGCAACTCGACCTTGCTGATCAACATCTCGGGAACTCCGAATCGTTGACTGCCGACCTCTTCATTAGGACAACACCACGATGCGGGCATTCCATCCGCGCGCGACGACCGGAGATAGCCATATTCCGACCCGCTCCCCTAGCCGCGTGCGGAGCACGCCCAGATCGGGTTCGGCAGCCGATGCGATTACACGTCCAGCTCGAACGCTGACCCCCAAACACTTCACTTCCCGGGCAGCAGCGCCCAGGTACATGGCTAGCGACAAGAAAGTTGGATAGCGACAAGTTGCGCGGGACCCCACACGTTTTGTAGGAAGTCGCTCACCTTGTCGTCGGCAATGTCTTGCTGACCAGGAGGAACAACAACTTGGGGCAGGCTGCGATTCTCATTATCTTGTCGATTCCCACGTTGACGAGGGTGCCGTCGACTTTGAGCAGGCTCAGGTAGGCGTCGAGATCAATCTTCGCGCTGACCGTGTTCACGATCAGGTCGAACCGGTTGGCCAGCTTGGTGAAGGTCTCCGGGTCGCTGGTCGCGAAGTAGTGGTCGGCGCCCAGCCGCAGCCCGTGCTGCTTGGCCAGCGTCTGCGACAGCACGGTTACGTCCGCGCCCAAGGCGTGGGCGAACTTGACACCGAGATGACCTAGGCCGCCGAGACCGACGACTGCGACAGCCTTTCCGGGGCCGGCGGCCCAATGACGCAGCGGCGAGTAGGTCGTGATCCCGGCGCACAGCAGCGGACCGCGGTCTCGAATGGGATGGCGTCGGGGATCTTGAGGACGAAGTCCTCGGTGACCACAACGTGGGTGGAGTAGCCGCCCTGCGTGATGGTGCCATCACGGTCAACGCTGGCGTAGGCCTGGATGTTGCCGTTGGCGCAGTACTGCTCCTGACCGTTGCGGCAGTACACGCACTCCCGGCAGGAGTTCACCATCGTGCCGACACCGACCCGGTCGCCGACCTGATGCCTGGTGACCTGCGAACCGATCTCGGCCACGATCCCCACCATCTCGTGACCGACGGTCAGCGGATAGGTCTGCGGCCCCCACTCGCCACGCACGGTGTGGATGTCGGAATGACAAATTCCCGCGTAATGCAGTTCGATCAGCACATCGTGGGCACCGACGTCGCGGCGAGTGATGGATCGTCTTGACCAGCGGCTCGCTCGGCGACAGCGTGGCGTAGGCGTTAACGGTGAGCATGGAGAGTCTCCTGGAGGTTATGGGTGCGCGTGGCCTGCGTTTGGGCTGAGCCTGCCTCGTCGCCGAGATAGCCGGACGACCACGATCCGGTCTCGGCGCTGTGGGCTGCGTCAGCTGTCGAGGTTTTCGGTGAAGACGCGGAACGTGTCCCGGTTGGAGTGCATCGCCCACAGGGTGTCGGCGAGGACGGTTGGGTCGTTGAAGGGATGGCCGGGACGGATCGCTCCCGGCATGATGAGCTGGCCGATGTGGATGTTGTCGGCGGCGAGGACGTCGTGCAGCATGGTCGCGTAGGCGCCTTCGGCGGCGAAAGCGGCGGAGGTGCCGGCGACTCGTGGGTTTGGTCGCGCGCCGCTGCCGCCGTTGACGAACAGCACGGTTCCGCGGCCGAGGGTCCGCATCTGGGGAAGGACGTGGTTGACGGCGGTCACCGGGCCGTAGAGGGAGAACTCGACGGCGGCGGTGAGGTCGGCCAATGTCGTCTCCAGCACGGGTCGGAGGAACTCGGGTTGGGGGATGGGGCTGTACTGGACGACCTCGATCGGGCTCAGCTCCTGACTTGCCCGGTTCAGGGCAGCGACTAGGGCTACGGGGTCGCGCACGCTGGCGGCGTAGCCGCGGGCCCTAATACCTTGGTCAGTAAGGTCCGCGGCGAGGGCGTCGACGCGGTCTTGGCTTCGGGAGATCAGCGCGACGTCGAAACCCTCATCGCCGAACTTTCGGGCGACGGCGGCGCCGAGGCCTCGGCCGGCGCCAATGATTGCGATCGTTGTCATTGACTGTCGCTTTCTGGGTGACATGGACGTGCGGTCGATGGGCGTACAACCGGCGGCGACCCTTCCTTCGCCGGGGTGAGCCGGCTGCGGGCGTGGCGCTGGGGTTCAGGACGCGTTACAGGTTGGTCTGAGCTTCGAGGTGATCCGGGTAGCGCCCCCCTTGGATGTCGATCCGGGACGACAGGGAGTCGAGCTGACTCAGCTCGTCGGCGGTGAGGTCGATGTCGACGGCGGCGAGATTCTCGGCGAGACGGTGAGGCTTGGTGGTGCCGGGGATGGGCACGATCCACGGCTTCTGGGCGAGCAGCCAGGCCAAGGCGATCTGGCCGGGGGTCGCGCTCCGGGCGTTCGCGATGGTGGTGATCTCCTTGACCAGGCTGACGTTGTGTTCGAGCGCCTCATCGGCGAATCGGGGGATCTGGCCGCGGAGGTCGTCGGCGGCGAAGGTGGTGGAGCTGGTAACCGTTCCGGTGAGGAAGCCTTTGCCGAGAGGGCTGTAGGGGACGAAACCGATGCCGAGTTCGGCGCAGGCCGCGAGCACCTCCTGCTCGGGGCGCCGCCACCAGAGGCTGTACTCGCTTTGGATGGCGGTCACCGGCTGAACGGCATGGGCACGCCGGATGGTGTCGGCGGCGGCCTCGGACATGCCGAAGTGCTTCACCTTTCCGGCCGTGATCAGTTCCTTCACCGCGCCGGCCATCTCCTCGATGGGCACGTCGGGATTGACCCGGTGCTGGTAGTACAGGTCGAGATCCTCGACGCCGAGCCGGCGCAGCGAGCCTTCGACGGCCAAGGGAAGGTCGTCGGGCGTGAGCATCCGGCCGCGTGGCTGGCGGTCGACCGGGTCGATGTCCTGGGCGAACTTGGTGGCGATCACCACCTGGCCGGCGTACGGGGCGAGCGCCTCGCCGACGAGCTCCTCGTTGAGGTGCGGCCCATAGATCTCGGCGGTGTCGAAGAACGTGACACCCTGTTCCACGGCCCCACGCAGCAGGGTGATCATGTCGTCCCGGTCCGGCGTGCCGCTGTAGCCGCCGGTCATCGTCATGCAGCCCAGCCCCAGGGCCGAGACCTCGAGTCCACTGCGTCCTAGCGTGCGCTTGTGCATGTTCATCTCTCCTTCGGTGCGGTCGGGTCCGATTCAGTTAGCGGGGTGGCCCTCGAATGAGACGCCACCACCAGCGTTGCCCCAGCCGCGTCTGCGGCTTTGACCTCGGCGAGCCGGGTCGCTTCCCAGGAGGCGAGCAGGTCGAGGGCGTGGGCGGTGGGCGAGCCGGGTTCGGCGGCATAGATGGTGAGGGTGAGTCCGGGGTCGGAGATCATGTCGACGCTTTCGTAGGCGAGGTCGAGATCGCCGACCACCGCATGGTGGAACAGTTTGCTGCCGGCGCCGTGGAGGCGGACATCGTGGTTGCCCCAGCGGCCCCGGAACTCGCTGCTGCGGGTGGACAGCTCGCCGACGAGGTCGTGCACGTCCTTGTCGTAGGGATCACGACCGGCTTCGGTGTGCAGGATGGCGACGCAGGTGTCGGCGGCGACGTTCCACCGGGGGATAGAAGTTGTGGGCGGCGTCGAGGTCGAGGAAGGTGAAGCGCGCGAAGTTGGGCTGCCCGCCGCCGGCGCTGTCGTAGACGGCGGCGTGCATGGCGCGGCCGAGGTGGTTGGCGGCCAGCAGATCCATCCTGCTGTTGCGGACGATGGCCGGGGAGGTGATTCTGTCCAGCACCCACGTCAGGCTGGCCCGCGGTACCCATCGTTTGGCGGAGCGGCGGCGGGGACGCATGCCGGCACTGGTGCCGTCGGCGGCGTGGGCGAGATGGAACAGGTGGGTCCGTTCGGCGTCGTCGAGCTGCAGGGCGCGGGCGATCGCGTCGAGCACGGAGGCGGACACACCGGCGATGGCGCCGCGTTCGAGCTTGGAGTAGTACTCCACGCTGACCCGAGCGAGGGCGGCAACCTCGCCGCGGCGGAGCCCCGGCACCCGGCGGGCGCCGACGTCGGGCATGCCAGCCTGTTGCGGGGTGATCTTGGCGCGCCGCGAGGTTAAGAACTCGCGTACCTCGGCTCGGTTGTCCACGGTGTCGAACCTACGACCCGGGCGGCTCAGGAGGGAGACCCTATCCAGACGTGTACTGACAGGGCATCCCACTTCACGCGGTTTCGGTGTTGGCTGGATCCAAGGCCGCGATCTCGAATATCCGCTTCAGGCCGCCACCCACTTGTTATGAGGAGTTGGACGTTTATGCGCGTTGCCGTGATGACCGCACCCGGTGAGGTCGGTGTGGAGGACTACGCCGAACCCACCATCGTGAAGCCGACCGACGCCATCATCGCGTTGTCGGCCAGCTGCATTTGCGGATCGGACCTGTGGCCCTACCGGGGAGTCGATCCGCTGGAGGGTCCGCGGCCTATGGGGCATGAGTACTGCGGCATCGTGGAGGAGGTCGGCTCGGCCGTCACTACGGTGAAGCCGGGTCAGTTTGTCGTGGGGTCGTTCTTCGCCTCCGACAACACCTGCGAGATCTGCCGCTCCGGCTACCAGCCCTCCTGCCCCCACCGGGAGGCAGCCGCCCCGGGCGGTGCGCAGGCTGAGCGGATGCGGGTGCCGTTGGCTGACGGCACCCTGGTCGCCACCCCCGAGCTGCCGTCCGAGGATCTGGTACCGCACCTGCTGGCCACCTCCGACGTGCTGGGTACCGGCTGGTTCGCCGCCGTCGCCGCTGAGGCCGGCCCCGGCAAAACGGTTGCCGTCGTCGGCGACGGCGCAGTGGGGCTGCTTGGCGTGCTGGCTGCCAGGCAGCTCGGGGCAGAGCGGATCATCGCGATGAGCCGGCACGAGGATCGGCAGAAGCTGGCGCTGGAGTTCGGCGCCACCCGACATCGTCACCGAACGCGGCCACGACGGCGTCGCAGCGATCAAGGACCTCACCGACGGCTTCGGCGCGCACTCGGTGATCGAGGCCGTCGGCACCCAGGAGTCGATGATGCAGGCCATCCACTCCACCCGCGCCGGCGGCCACATGGGCTATGTCGGCGTCACCCACGACGTGTCCTTGAACGGGATGGAGCTGTTCTTCACCCACGTCCACCTGCACGGCGGACCGGCCCCGGTGCGGCGCTTCCTGCCCGACCTGATGGACCGGGTCTAGAACGGCCAGATCCAGCCGGGCAAGGTGTTCGACCTCGAGCTGCCGCTCGCCGAGGCGGCTGAGGGTTACCGAGCGATGGACAGCCGGCGGGCGATCAAGGTCCTCCTCCGCCCCTGACCCCAGAACTCAAGAAACAACAAGAGAGGTTTAGCCGATGTCGACCGACTTCCCGGGTGTGCGATGGCACGGTCACTGGGTAGCGCCGGATGTGCCGGAGTTCGTGATCGATCCGACAAGCGTCGGTGGGGATCTTGCTCCGGCGGGGTTCTCCCGGGCGCAGTTCCGGCGAGCATGTGCGCCACCGTCCCCATCCTGTGTCTGATGGCGCGCGAGCTGGGCGATCTTGGTCCCCGACATCGGAACCCAGATCGTCGCCACCGTCACCGGAATCATCACGGTGTTCAACCTGAGCTGGTGGTCGCTGCGCGTCCTGGGTCTGCGCCCCTTTCTGACGGCCAGGCCATGGACACCCATCAGACGACCAGGGTTCTCCTCCGGCCATGACACAGCTGACGGGAACGACGACCGAGAAATCAGAAGCAAGGAGCACCCATGCCCGACATGAATGGAAGCCTCGCCGGTAAGGTCGCGTTCGTGACCGGCGCCGCCAGCGGCATCGGCCGCACCACCGCGTTGGCGTTCGCCAGCCACGGAGCCAGTGTCACGGTCGTTGACATCGACCAACAAGGCAACCAGGAGACGGCTCGGCTGATCGAGGATCTCGGTGCCCGGGCCCTCGCCGTCCGCTGCGACGTAACCCGCAGCGAGGACGTGCAGACCGCGCTCGACCAGACTGTCGGGGCGTTTGAACATCTGGACTACGCCTTCAACAACGCCGGCGCCGAGCAGAAGCCTATGCCGACCGTGGAGATGACAGAGGAGGAGTGGGACCGCATCATCACCATCAACCTCCGCAGCGTGTTCCTCTGCCTGAAGTACGAGATCCCACTGCTTCTTAAGCACGGCGGCGGCGCGATCGTCAACACGTCCTCCGGCGCCGGGGTCAAGGCCTTCGGACGCGGCGCCGCCTATGCCGCCGCGAAGCACGGCGTGATCGGCTTGACCAAAGACGCGGCCCTCGACTACGCCGGATCGAACATCCGGATCAACGCCATCTGTCCCGGCATCATCGACACCGAGATGATGGACCGCTTCACTGGCGGCACACCCGAGGGCCGGGACAGGGTGGTTGCCCAGGAACCCATCGGACGCATGGGCCGACCCGACGAGATCGCCGCCGCCGTCGTCTGGCTGTGCTCCGATGCCGCCTCCTTCGTCACCGGACACGCCCTGGTCGCCGACGGCGGCCAGACGCTCTAGGGGGTTTTGCGCCAGCAGGTCGCATCGTGTGTAAGCCGGACCTGATGATGTGCCCGCCACCTCTGCCTACCAAGGAACCGCCGATGCCATGATCCCCACACTGACTTCCACCCTGCGCCGGCCACCAGCTCGACCCACCTGGCCGCTCGTCCTTCCGATAATCCTCTCCAGCCTGTTGGCTGCTGCCTGCTCGGTTGGGCCCGACCCGGGGCCGACGAACGAAACACCAGAGGGTCCGGGCTCGTCGAGCCACCCCGCCGAATCGTCCGCCACAACAGCGCCGTCGCGCACAAGCCCCACACCCGGGCCGGTCGTCGGCGGGGTACCGATCACGATTGCCATCGCCGACACGGTGATCACCGCACGACTAGCGGACAACCCAACCGCTCGTGACCTTGCCGCACAGCTCCCGCTGACGTTGACGTTCAAAGACTTCAACCAGGTCGAGAAGATCGCGAAACTTCCCCGGCCGCTGTCCATGGACGGCGCGCCAGCAGGGTCCGATCCCGGCATTCGCGACATCGGCTACTACGCACCCTCGGGCGATCTGGTCTTCTACTACGGCGACGTCGGCTACTTCAACGGCATCGTCCGTATCGGACGCTTCGACACCACGATGGAACAGATCGAGGATCAAGACGACAATTTCCAAGTCAGGATCGAACGTGCCTGAACACCGATTGCTGAACCAGGCGCGGGCTGTCGTCCACGGCCACCCCAGAAGGTTTTGGGGCTTGGACGTGCGCTCCGGCCGCGCTGATCAACCACGTACCAACGCAGAAGGAGAACCGACATCGTGAACCCGACCTACAACTTCACCGGGCAGGTAGCACTCGTCACGGGTGCGAGCTCGGGCATGGGATTGGCCACCGCCCGCGCCTTTGCCGAAGCCGGAGCGGCGGTCGTCCTCGCGGACGTCAACGAGACCACCCTCCACGTCGCTGCCGACGACCTCAGCGCCGCCGGCCACCAGGTGCTGGGCGTCCCGTGCGACGTCGCCAACGAGGACAGCGTGGCGGCCATGGTGAACGCCGCCGTCGACACGTTCGGACGGCTCGACATGGCGTTCAACAATGCCGGCATCCAGGTTCCCCCCAGCGATGCCGCCGACGAACCGGCCGAAACCTTCGACCGCGTCAACGCGATCAACCTGCGCGGGGTGTGGGCCTGCATGAAGCACGAGCTGGCCCAGATGCGCACCCAGGGCAGCGGCGCCATCGTGAACTGCTCCTCCCTCGGTGGGCTGGTCGGACTTCCCGGCCGGGCCGCGTACCACGCCTCCAAGCACGGCGTGATCGGGCTGACCAGCAGCGCCGCCCTGCAGTACGCGCCTCGCGGCATCCGCATCAACGCCATCTGCCCCGGCACCATCGAGACCCCGATGGTCACCGACATGATCACCAAGGGCGAGCTCGACCGCGCCGAAGCCGCCGCCGCGACACCGATCGCCCGCCTGGGCCAGGTTGAGGAGATCGCCGCATCCGTGTTGTGGCTGTGCAGCCCGGGAGCAAGTTTCGTCGTCGGCGTCGCCCTCCCCGTCGACGGCGGCTACACCGCCCAATGACCCAACCCACCCCAGCCAGCGCCGGGCTGGAATCAGCATCGCAGCCGCTGCAGCCCGAACCAATCCTGACCTTCAGGCCAGGCCCGCACCCACGACAGGAGAACCATGCAGATCCGACTGAAGCCGCCTACGGTGAAGAACCCGCCCGAGCAGTTCACCGGCGACGTGTGGTTCGACGTCATCGCCAGCCCCCAAGCTGAGGACCAGCGGATGGTGGTCGGCCTCGTCCGATTCGCGCCGGGTGCCCGCACCGCGTGGCATAGCCATGCCAAGGGGCAGACCCTTCACGTCACCCAAGGCGTCGCCCTGATGCAGTCCCGCGGCGGCGACATCATCGTAGTGCACCCCGGACAGACCGTTTACACCCCGCCCGGTGAGGAACACTGGCACGGCGCTACGCCGGATGACTTCATGGAGCACCTCGCCATGTTCGAGAACAGCGACGACCGCAGCACCACCACCGACTGGGGACAGCACGTCACCGACGAGGAATACAATGCCAGCCGCACTGACCCCCACCTCGAACCCACGCGGAAGGAACACTGATGATCGACCAACCCAGACAGGTCGGCGGCGGCCGCCGCGCCATCGGCGACGTTGCTCCCAAGCTTGCCGCGCTCACCGACGACGTGCTCTTCGAGGACGTCTGGAACCGGCCGGAACTCTCCGCCCGCGACCGCAGCCTGATCACCGTCGCCGCCCTGATCACCGGGGGAAATGCCGACCAACTCCCGCACCACCTTGGCCGGGCCCTCGAGAACGGGGTCACCCAAACCGAGCTGCTCGAGGCCATCACTCACCTAGCGTTCTACGCTGGCTGGCCCAAGGCCATGACCGCGGTCACGACCGCCCGCCAGGTTTTGAGCGCTGCTGAACCCCAAGCTGGCTGAGCATCGGACACGAACTCCGGCACCGGTCCGTTGGTCGAACCACGAGGACCGCCGGCGGCTGCTGGGGAGGCTCGGACACCTGACGGCCGGTCCGGAGACCGGCACCGATCAGGCTTGACGGACAACTGGGCTATGAGAGGCGAAGCTCACGATCCTGATTGAGAAGTACAGTGTGGTGCTGGTTCCCCCACAGTTCTTGGGGAGGCGGTGGAGGTGAGAATGTCGGCCCGAGCGGTCTTGAGGTGCTCGGCCACCGCAGTGGGAGTCCCGTCAGCGCTTCGACGATCCGATCGAACCGCACGTGCACGAAGTGGCGTCGGGTTAGTCGTAGACGAGTGCAGCAAAGCCCTGATCCAAACCCAAGAGTTCTTCGGGCAGAAGGCGATCATGGGTGGGCGGCGTCGAGAGATTTGCCTGGGAGAAGTGCCTCATGGACGTGGGCAGTCAGGCCTGCTCAGACGCTGTGGGCAAGGTCGCCACACCACGGCCGTTTACTGAGCGCGGGATCGACTATGAGCAAGACATGGACGTGACCTTGACGAGTCGTGGGAGGGCGCCGCAGACCGGCCACCCTCAAGGTGCGCCAATCACGACGCTGAGCCGGAACCAGGTTGAACAGATCGGCAAGGTCGTGGGCCGGACCCTGTGCGGCGAGTACTCAGAGCCGTGTGCTTGCCGCAAGAACACCTCGACGCAGCCGATTGGGATGGCGGTGTCGACCGGCGTTGACCGCTGCGGCGAGCAGGGCAAGGTTGTCACCGGCTGCGCGGCGGCTGGGGTAATCGATGGGCGGCGGGTGTTGCTGCAACCCGGTCAGCTGCTGGTCCGGGGGCAGTTGGTCGCGGACGCTGTGTAGCTGAATCGCCGCGAGCAGGGGGCTGTAGTGATGAGACAGGATCCGCCATCCCGGCGTGATCGGCGCGTGTCGTCGATCGCCAGCAGCCCGGCTGCGGCATCCGCAGCAGCACTCAGAGTGGGTTGGGCGAGCACGCGGGCGGCCATCGGAAGCTTGGCAGCAACTCCGGGCGGGTCGCTGTCCAGGTCGAGCAGGCTGCCGCCCAGATCGCTGGCGGCATCGAGAAGCTCGACGAGGGCTTGGAACCCGATCCGGTGGGTGATCGCGATCCCGCAGGCGGTGGCGTGTTCAGCTGGCCCGGGCGCCCAGGAGTGCAGCAGCTGATGGGCCTGGACCTGGTGGGCGGGCGCAGCGACAGTGGCCACTTCGGTAGGTCGTGGTCGCACCAGCCCTGCTGGCGGGTTCCTGTAGTTGCGCTGCGGTCGAGGCGGGAGGGGCAGCGGTGCAGCTCAACCGGGCGGGCCATCCAGGCGGTGCTCGCCAGGGGCGGTTGGCCGCAGCTGGGACAGAGGTGGACCAGGTAGCTGCCGTGGACGACGCAGATGAGGGACAGGGGGCTTCGCCAGTGGTCGTGCCAGTACGGGTCGGGTCCGGTGAGACATTGGGGGCAGTACCGCGACCCGGGCCGCGCGAGAACCTACACGTTCGCTGTCGGAGAACAGTTCCTCACCGGGAAGAAACCCGGCTCGAAAAGCCTTGAGTCTATGACGCTCAACTCTGAGCGGCTCATCTGGAAGGGCGAAAGTTTGATGTCGACAACCCGGCTACCTGTGCTGTTCCTCACCGACCTTGTGGTGCTGCCAGGAATGGTGGTGCCGATCGAGCTGGACGACGCCGCGCGCGCAGCGGTGGACACGGCAAAAGCACACAGCGACGACGCGCTTCTGGTCGCGCCTCGTCTTGAGGACCGCTATGCCTCCTACGGTGTCGCAGCTTCGATTGTGCAACTGGGCCGGCTGGCGACGGGCGAGCCCGCCGCCGTGATCAAGGCCGAACGGCGCGTCAAGATCGGCTCCGGAGTATCCGGGCCGGGCACGGCGCTCTGGGTCGAGGCGGAGGACCTTCCAGAGACCGCGCCCGACACAGAGGAAGTCCGAAAGCTCGCCGGCGAGTACAAGAGCCTTGTGATTGCCACTCTGCAACGCCGCGATGCCTGGCAGGTCATTGACACGGTCAACCGCGTTACAGACCCCTCTACGTTGGCCGACCTTGCTGGGTATGCGCCCTGGCTAAGTGACGAGCGCAAACGCCAGCTGCTTGAGACCCCCGATGTCGTCGAACGGCTGACGGCGCTGATCGAGTGGACCAAGGCCTACATCGCCGAGACCGAAGTCAACGAGAAGATCGCCGACGATGTTCGCGAGGGCATGGAGAAGAGTCAGCGCGAGTTCCTGCTGCGTCAGCAGCTGAATGCGATCCGCAAGGAACTGGGTGAGGACGAGCCGGACGGCGCTGAGGACTATCGAGCCCGTGTTGAGGGCGCCGACCTGCCAGATGATGTCCGCAAGGCCGCACTCCGTGAGGTAGGCAAGCTCGAACGGGCCAGCGACCAGAGTCCTGAGTCTGGCTGGATCCGCACCTGGCTGGATACCGTCCTCGAACTGCCCTGGAGCATCAAGACCACCGACTCGACCGACATTAACGCCGCGCGTGAGGTGCTGGACGCCGACCACCACGGCCTGGATGACGTCAAGGATCGGATCGTGGAGTACCTCGCGATTCGTGCCCGCCGCGCCGAGCGCGGACTGGAGGTTATCGGCGGCCGTGGCTCGGGCGCTGTGATGGCGCTGGTCGGCCCGCCGGGTGTGGGCAAGACTTCGCTGGGCGAGTCGGTCGCCAGGGCGTTGGGCCGTAAGTTCGTGCGCGTTTCCCTCGGTGGCGTACGCGACGAGGCTGAGATCCGCGGTCACCGGCGCACCTACGTTGGCGCTCTCCCCGGACGGATCGTGCGGGCGATCACCGAAGCCGGATCGATGAACCCGGTCGTACTGCTCGACGAGATCGACAAGGTCGGCTCGGATTATCGCGGTGATCCGGCTGCTGCTCTGCTCGAGGTGCTCGACCCAGCGCAGAACCACACCTTCCGCGACCACTACCTCGAGGTTGATCTCGACCTTTCCGATGTGCTGTTCCTCGCGACGGCCAACGTGGTCGAGACGATTCCGCAGGCTCTTCTCGACCGCATGGAACTGGTGACCCTGGACGGCTACACCGAGGATGACAAGATCGCCATTGCTCGGCAGTTCCTGTTGCCACGACAGCTTGAGCGCGCCGCGTTGACCACTGATGAGGTGATGGTTAGCGATGATGCGTTGCGAGAGATTGCTGCCGACTACACCCGTGAGCCTGGCGTACGCCAGCTCGAGCGGTTGCTCGCGAAGCTGCTGCGCAAGGCAGTGACAAAGCTGGCGCACGCGACCGTCCAGCCGGGATTGGTGATCGAGGCCGGCAACCTGCGTGACTACCTCGGCCGGCCGCGGTTTACGCCGGAAGCACACGAGCGTACGTCGGTCCCCGGGGTCGCTACTGGCCTTGCTGTGACCGGTCTCGGCGGCGATGTGCTGTTCGTGGAGGCGTCGGCTTTGGAGGGTCCCGCGCAAGGCGCACGATCCGGCGGCCTGACGCTGACGGGGCAATTGGGTGAGGTGATGAAGGAGTCGGCGCAAATCGCGCTCTCCTACGTACGCGCACACGCCGACCAACTCGGAATCACCAAGCCAGCAATCCTTGATCGGCATATTCACATCCACGTTCCCGCGGGCGCGGTGCCCAAGGACGGCCCCTCGGCCGGCGTCACCATGGTGACCGCTCTGACGTCAATGGCGCTCGGCAGGCCGGTACGATCCGATGTCGGCATGACCGGCGAGGTGACGCTCAACGGCCGCGTGCTGCCGATCGGCGGAGTGAAGCAGAAGCTGCTGGCGGCTCAGCGGGCCGGTTTGACGACCGTCTTCGTACCGAAGCGCAATGAGCCGGATCTTGACGACGTACCAGCCGACGTGCTCGAGACGATCACCATCGTTACGACGACCGATGTTGCCGAGCTAGTCGCTTTGGCCATCGAGCCGGTCTCGTCGGCCGACGATTCCCTGGTCGCTGCCTGATTCCTCGCCTTCAGAATCACCCGTAGCCAGCCCGTCCTGGTCGTACCTCGACTTGACCAAGCTGGCCACGGTTGTGATCGTGAGGGTCACGACGATCACCGTGAGCGAGACCCAGATCGGGATCTCGCCATCGAATGGCAGCCAGTCCGCCACATGGTAAGAGTGCAGCGCGTGCAAGATCAGCTTGATGCCGATGAATCCCAGGATGATCGACAACCCGACCGACAGGTAGACCAGCCTCTTGAGCAACCCGCCAATCAAGAAGTACAGCTGTCGTAGCCCCATCAGAGCGAACACGTTCGCGGTGAACACCAGGTAGGGCTCCTGGGTGAGGCCGTAGATCGCCGGGATTGAGTCCAGCGCGAAGAGCAGGTCAGTGCTGCCAAGTGCGACGATCACGACAAGCATCGGAGTGATCAGTCGCTTGCCGTTCTCCACTACGGTCAGCCTCGTGCCGCGGTAGTCCTTCGTTGCATTGAATCGACGCCTGACGAATCGCAGAAGGACATTGTCAGGAGGCTCGTCCGTTTCCTCTTCATGCTTGCGGTAGTCGAGATAAAGCTTCACGGCGGTCCAGATCAGGAACGCTCCAAAGGCGAAGAAGATCCAGCTGAACCTGTTGATGGCTGCAGCCCCAAGCGCAATGAAAATGCCACGAAAGACGAGTGCCAGGATGATGCCGACCAGCAGCGCGAACTGCTGTAGCTGACGGGGAACCTTGAGCTTGGTCAGGATGACCAAGAAGATGAACAGGTTGTCGATCGAGAGGCTGTACTCGGTAATCCAGCCCGCAAAGAACTCACCCGCGTAACGCGCACCGGCGATGGCCCAGACGCCGAAGCCGAAGGCCACCGCCAAAGTTACATAGATACCGATAAAGAGGCCCGCCTCTTTCATCGACGGCTCGTGCGGACGGCGACCGATGATGAGTACGTCGATGGCGAGAATGGTGATCATCACGATGACTGTGATGATCCACGCGTAGAGGTGAACCTCCATATGGTCCTTCCGAGACGGGATTCGGCGAACGATTCGGTCTCGGAGGTCTCTTCCGCCAGGTTCACCGGCCGAGGGCACCGGGTGTCCTGGAAGGAATGGCTCCTATCCGGAACGATCCGTGATGACGATGCCCACGCGAAGGAATACTCCCCTCCGGCATTCAGTATGTCAGGAGCCGGCGAGTCGGGTCACATCCGGATTCAGCGGTTGGCCTCCACCATCTGACGTAGCTCCTTCTTGAGGTCTCTTATTTCATCGCGAAGTCGAGCCGCAAGTTCGAACTGCAGATCGGCCGCGGCCGCGTGCATTTGCGTGGTGAGCTCTTGGACGAGGTCGGCGAGATCGCCTGCTGGCAGTCCGGCCAATCGGCGTGCTTGCGCACTCGCATCCTTGGCCCCGAGCGAAGGAACCGGAGCCCGGCCACGTCCCCGCTGCCGCCCGCCGAGCAGGTCGTCGGTGTCCGCGTCCTCTCGCGCCAGCATGTCGGTGATGTCGGCAATCTTCTTCCGAATTGGCTGCGGATCGATGCCGTTGGCCAGGTTGAACGCCACCTGCTTGTCTCGCCGGCGATTGGTCTCATCGATTGCGGCGGCCATCGAGTCGGTAACTGAGTCCGCGTACATGTGGACCTCGCCTGAAACGTTCCTGGCAGCGCGGCCGATCGTTTGAATCAAGCTCTTCTCGCTGCGCAGGAACCCTTCCTTATCGGCGTCGAGGATGGCGACCAGGGACACTTCCGGAAGGTCCAGGCCCTCGCGGAGCAGGTTGATGCCGACCAGGACGTCGAACTCCCCGATCCGCAGCTCCCGCAGCAACTGGATCCGCTGCAACGTGTCCACCTCGGAGTGCAGGTATCGGGTACGAATGCCGTTCTCGAGGAGATAGTCGGTGAGATCCTCCGACATCTTCTTGGTGAGCGTGGTGACCAGAACGCGCTCGCGTCGCTCGGTCCGCAACCGGATCTCACCCATCAGATCGTCGATCTGGCCATGAGTGGGTTTGACGATGACTTGCGGATCGACGAGCCCGGTGGGTCGAATCAGCTGCTCGACAAAGCCAGATGACTTGGCCAGCTCGTAGTTTCCGGGCGTAGCGGACAGATAGACGGTCTGGCCGATGCGCTCCACGAACTCCTCGAAGCGAAGGGGCCGGTTGTCCATCGCGCTCGGCAGCCGGAAGCCATGTTCGACCAGGGTCCGCTTTCGGGACATGTCACCCTCATACATTCCTCCGATCTGAGGCACGGTGATGTGCGACTCATCGATGACCAGGAGAAAGTCTGACGGGAAGTAATCGAGCAGGCAGTTCGGCGGGCTACCAGCCGCCCGGCCATCGATGTGTCGGGAGTAGTTCTCAATGCCCGAGCAGGTCCCGATCTGCCGCATCATTTCGATGTCGTAGCTGGTGCGCATTCGCAAGCGCTGCGCCTCCAGCAGCCGCTGCCGCCGCTCAAGCTCGGCGAGCCTATCGGCTAGCTCGACCTCGATCCCGGCGATGGCGCGTTCCATCCGCTCCGGGCCAGCGACGTAGTGGCTGGCAGGGAAGAGATAGATCTCATGGTCTTCAGTGACGACCTCACCGGTGAGGGGGTGCAGCGTGCTCAGCTTCTCGATCTCATCGCCAAAGAACTCCACCCGGACGGCCAGCTCTTCATACATCGGGAACACCTCGAGGGTGTCCCCCCGCACTCGGAAGGTCCCGCGGCTGCCGGAGAGATCGTTGCGTGCGTACTGGATGCCCACCAGCCGGCGCAGCAGTGCGTCTCTGTCGAGCTCCTGACCCACCCGAAGCGTGATCATCCGGCCGACGTACTCCTGGGGCGTACCGAGGCCATAAATGGCCGACACCGTTGCGACCACGATGACGTCGCGGCGGGTGAGCAAGGAGTTCGTCGCCGAGTGTCGCAGCCGCTCGACTTCCTCATTGAGCGAGGAGTCTTTCTCGATGTAGGTGTCGGTCTGCGGCACGTACGCCTCAGGCTGGTAATAGTCGTAGTAAGAGACGAAGTATTCAACGGCATTTCGAGGGAAGAACTGGCGAAGTTCGTTCGCGAACTGTGCCGCTAGCGTCTTGTTGGGCTGCATGACCAGGACCGGGCGTTGCAGGCGTTCCGCGAGCCAGGCGATGGTGGCCGTCTTGCCGGTGCCCGTGGCGCCAAGCAGGACGACGTCCTGTTCGCCGCTCCCGATCCGTTGCTCGAGCTCGTCGATTGCCTGGGGCTGGTCCCCGGACGGCGAGAAATCGCTCTCCACCTTGAAGGGGGCGACCGCGCGCTGGAGGTCTTCAATCGGACGCATGGCGCGAGCCTACGTGCACGCTCTGACAAGATTGCTCGCGCAATCGCGCGAGCAGTCCCTGTCTTCCTCGCTTGCTCGCAGACAACCCGATGTGTGAGGCCGCTCGCTCGCTCGCAAAAGATTGTCCGCTCGCGCGCTCGTCCAGACATGCGCGCTTCGAGCGTCGGGGTCGCGCCGCTGACGATCGGAGGAACGATGAGCAAAGCGCGCCACCAACTGCCGAACCAAGGCTCGACATCCGCGCTTTGCGAAGAGCGACGACGACGTCAGCTTCCAGCGCGACGTGCGCGAGACGCGCATCTAAAGGGCGCGCGATTTCCGACGCTCGCAATCAATCTGACACGATTACTCCCGCAATCGGATGCCTGGTGACTCCTAGGCCAACTGCCAGAACCTATCCCCCGGCGGCCTGACTTTTCAGCATGGAGTTGATCATCAACGTGAAGTCCTTGTTCAGCTGATCAGTGTCGGCGTTGGGTGTGAAGTAGGTCGTGCCGATGACCGTCACGCCGTCACTCTGGCGGACCGAAACCAAGGAGAAGAGGGACAACTTCGTCGTGCCCTGACCGCCACTGACGGTCACCTGGGCCACACAAGTTGCTGCCTTCAGCCTGGTGGTGCCAACCTCGGCGTCCTTCGGATCCTGGAACTTGCCGTTGGACGTGCCCTCGGCGACATTGCGGTGCCATGCATCGCACAGCTGACTCGGGTTAGTGGACTGCGAAATCTGCAGCGATTGGCCGAGGAAGACATTCTTCCCGTCGGACAGCTGCGCCACGTTTTCGCCGGTCTTCTTGACCTCCCAGCCGTTGGCCGGCGTGAGCTCGATCCCGTTGCCGAGGTTGATCGCGCCACCGGTCGGCGGCTGCGATGTCTCGGTGGGTGTGGGCTGCGGTTCCTGAGTCGTTGGCTGCCCCGTGGGCTCCGTGGTCGGCTGCTCAGTCGGCGGTACGGGCTGGCTCGGAGTAATTGTGACCTCCGGCTGGTTGCCGCCGCCTCCGCGGGTCAGCACCATGATGATGCCGCCCACGGCCGCGAGTAGCACGATTGCCGCAGCGACGATCGCGATGATCATTACAGGGCTCTTTTTGGCTGGTCCCCTCTGGGGACCAGGGCCGCCAGCAGCTGGCCCCTGAGGCCCATAACCCCCTGGCTGCTGAGGCGGATATCCACCCGGAGGCTGGGGCGTATAGGCACCCTGCGGCGGATAGCCCCCGCCGCCCGGCTGCTGCGGTGGGTATCCCGGCTGAGGCGGATAGCCTGCCGGCTGCTGAGGCGGGTAACCCGCTGGTTGCTGAGGCGGATAGCCGCCAGGGCCCTGAGGTGGGTAGCCGCCCTGGGGTCCCCACTGTCCCGAGTGCTCCGTCATGACCGGCCCTCCTCCTCGTCGTAGAACCGGTCACGCGGGTCCCTCGACCCCCCGCTCTCGTCATGGATAGCCGTCTCATCGGAAGCCGCATGCGCCGCATCGTCAGCCGGCTGCTCGCCGGCCACCGGCGTGTCAAACCCGGGAACAATCGATTCCTCCGGGCCGGCGGTTGTCAGCACCGCCCCTACCTTCGGCCTCGAGGCCTTGGTTTGCACCCGTACCGCAGTGCCGCAGGCATTGCAGAAGGCGGCGTGGTCCAGCAGCGGCATCTCGCACTGCTCGCAGTACTGGACCTCAAGAGCCGCCCCCGGGCTGCGATCTCGGACGGACCGCTCCAAAGCGGCCTCCATCAGGGCGACGTGCAGCACATTGCGAACCCGCAGGATCAAGATCGCCAGGATGATCAGGCCCCAGAGGATACTCAAGACCACGCCGAGCGTCGCGTCGCCAACGAAGGAGAACAAGTACGTACCGGCCTGGTACGCAGCGTTGGCCAGAATGGCCTCGCCAACCCCACGGAAGTAGCGCGGTGTGAATCCGTCGTAGCCGCGGCCCAGCCCAGAGAACTCGGCGACGGCAATGCCACTGGCCGTGCCGATGATCATCGGTTTGACGAAGCCTTCAAGAAAGATCAACGACACCCATAGGCCGGGATCGCTGCCCTGCAGCCCGCCGGTCAGCAGATCCCAGTGACGAACCAAAGTGTCGAAGCAGGAGTACGAAACACCGCTGATCACTCCAAAGGTCAGGCCGTCCATCAGGTCGTCGAACTCGGGGCGAATGGCCAGCAGGAGCGGACCGATCTGCCGGATCACCTCGCCGACGATCGGTACGACGAGCGCCACCAAGAGGAAGGTGCTGACAGTCGGCGCAGCACTCAACGAGCCCTCGTAGGTGGTGGTGCCGTACGGCACCGGTCCGCGGAGATAAGTCCACAGGATCGTGAGGCCGACGGTGAGCGCGCCGGTCAGTAAGAAGGCGAGCCCAGTGACGATGACCGGCTCGTCCTCCCAAAGGTTCACGTCGTAGATGTAAACGATGTAGACGACCGGCACGGCAAAGGCAGCCACCAGGACGGCAATCGGCATGGCGCCGAAGATCGCGGCAATCAAGGCCACGATGATGGCGATGGTCAAGGCGATCCGGTACGTCTGCGGACGCTGTCCAGCACCGCGCGGCATGATCGAGGAGATCAGTGCAAACGAGGCGACTGGCTCGTCGGGCCTGGCAGCAAAGGACTTCCGTCGAGCGAAGTCCGCCGAGCGCTGGTCCTGTCCACAGACGTGGCAGAAGAGCGCAACTTGGGGCAGCTCAGCCCGACACCGTGGGCATTCCAACCTTGACCTCCTTGAACCTGCCAGCTGATGAGCAAATCTGGCGTCGACAAGCCTCTCGGCTCAGGACCTGACATCCACGACCTCGAGCGCGGCGAATATGTCCCCTGAGCACTCTGAGTACGTCCCCCGAGCACTGCGAGTATGTCACTGTCGGGCGACAGCCGAGCTGAGTTCTGCCCAGAGCGCATCGATCTGTTCTCTCAACTGGGCCAGGCTTCCCGTATTGTCCAAGACCACGTCAGCCGCGCGCTTGCGATCTTCGCGACTGGCCTGAGCGGCAATCCTGGACTCGGCTTCAGCGCGGCTGAACCCGTCGCGCAGCATCAGCCTCTGGATCTGCGTTTCATGATCAGCGTCAACGGTGACCACAAGATCGAAGCCCTGGTGTTGGCCGGTTTCGACTAGCAGTGGGATCACGTGCACCACGACTGCCGCGTCGTCGGCAGCCCGTTCCAGCTCTGCGGCCCGAGCCCGAACGGCAGGGTGCACAATTCGCTCGAGATCATTGCGCGCGAGCGGATCAGCGAAAACAATCTGAGCGAGCCGCGCCCGATCAAGCTGCCCGTCTCTTACTACCTCCGGACCAAAGCGGTCGATGATCGCAGCGAGCGCTGGAGTGCCGGGCTCGACAACCTCGCGAGCGAGTAGATCGGCGTCGATGATGACGGCACCGCGCGCGGCAAGCTCCTCGGCCACCATGCTTTTCCCGGACGCGATGCCGCCGGTCAGCCCTACCCGCACCATGGCCAGCAGCCTATTCAGCCGTGGGGCCGAAGGCTGGCGCCGTGGGCGAGCGACGAAGGAGGCGAATCTGGCGGGATGCCTGTCAAAGTCCAATGGACACCGACTATGACAGGCAGCCCGCTTCGCCGACTGCAGCAGCTAGCGACTCGAG
>Ga0307289_10000102_pt1 | contig 31301 bp, 29 predicted proteins | sample ER_DNA_143_FD_194483 | JGI IMG/M metagenome (GOLD analysis project Ga0307289, IMG submission 194483) | Bulk soil microbial communities from the East River watershed near Crested Butte, Colorado, United States - ER_DNA_143 | ecosystem: Environmental > Terrestrial > Soil > Floodplain | place...
ACGACTGGAACTGACCGCGGCGGATCTCGAACGTCACCTGCCAGTCACCGGCCTCCGGGAAGACTCCGGCGGACGTCGTGTAGTGGCTGGGGACGATCCTCGTCAGCGGGATCCGCAGCGGCCCGAGGTTCTTGCTCGGGAGCGTCGCCGACATCTTCGCGTCGTCGACGCTCGCCGGGAAACCGCTCTTCGGGCGGTAGAAATAGAGGTGGATCACGTTCGGCCCGGTCTTGGCCGGATCGATCAGGTAGTTGAGCTCGAGCGGCCCGATCGGGATGGTGTCCGTCGCGTACTTGGCCGCTGAGATCGACGCTTTCGCCGGCGGCTCGGTGACGAGCACCGCGGTCACGCCGACGATAACGGCCATGATCGCGAGCTCCGTTCCTGCCGCGCGCAGGAAACGGCGTTGCTCAACGACCGAGGCGATCTGCTTCTTCAGCCGCGGCACCGCGTAGCGGTTGTTGTAGGCGCCGAGCCCGAGGAGCGGCAGGACGAGCGCGATCTTGACCAGCAGCAGCTGCCCATATGTCGTGTCCCAGAGACCGTGGAAGGCCCTCACCTCCTGGTAGCCGCGGAGGCTCCCGGCGACGATCAGGGTCGCGACCGAGACGACGGCGATGAGCGAGAAGCGCGGCACCGCGCGCGAGGCGAGCGGCCAGCGATCGTCGCCCGCGAGCAGGAGCCCGAGGATCGTGAACGCGAGCCCTCCGACCCAGGTCGAGGCAGCCGCGACATGGAACACGTCCAGGAAGATCGCGAGCGCGCCGCTCGTCCGCGCATGTCCCGCGGCGGAGATCGTCGGGATCAGGAGGAGCGCGAGGAGCGGCAGGAACTCGAGTCTCCGCGACCGGCTCGCCATCATCGCCAGCGCGCCGACGACGATCGCGACTCCGATCTGCCACAGGAACGCGTGGCCGAACCGGGTCTGGAGAACGGAATGAACCGTGTCCCAGCGGAACGCCTCGCTGAGGCCGAAGCCTCCGGCCACGGCGCCCTGGAGCACGATGCAGAGCGCGCCTGCGACCACGAGCCCGAAGGACAGGCCCGCGAGGATGCGGAACATCCGCGTGCGGAGCTCCGCGGCCGCCGAGCGCAGGACGACCGCGAGCGCGATCGCGCCGCCGACGACGAGCAGAATGAGCGCGAAGTCGAGCGCGCGCGCGAACTTGAAGAGCGCGTCGATCGTCCCCGGCGTCTTGGCGCCGAAGACCTGCTTGCACGAGCTCGCGTTCGCCTTCCTGACGTTGAAGACGAAGGCGCCCGCGACCGGGTGCGAATCGGCCGAGATCACCCGCCACGTGACCGTGTAGGTGCCCTTGGCGAGCCTCCGGTCGATCGTGACCGCGACCGAATCCTTGCTCGGGCGCAGGATCTTCCCCGAGTCGACGCGCCCGCCGCCGCAGTCGTAGACGCGGATCGAGCCGAACGCCGTCTCGACCGCCTCGTTGAAGCGCAGCGAGACGGTCTTCGGGCTCGTGCGGACGACCGAGTTGTTGCTCGGCGTGCTCTCCTGCAGGATCGCGTGTGCGAACGCCGCGGGCGCTGCCGTCAGCGCGACCAGTGCGACCGTTATCGCGAGCAGGCTTCTCTTCAAGACACTCCTTTGCTCGAGGGCTTTACGGCCTGCGAGCAAAGGGCGGTGCGCGTTCTCCGTAACCGCGTGCGAGGCCGACCGTGCGCGGAACGGCGACGACGCGAGCGGGCTCGGGAACGAACATCTGGAAAGCGGGTTGCGGCAGTTCGCGCAGCGCGAGGCCCACCGCGCGCGCGGCCGAGTCGAGCGCCCACGCGATCAGGAGCGCGGCGAGCGCGAACGGCAGTTGGAAGGCCAGCCCGAGCAGGAACGCGGGCTGCACGACGACCGTCCACGGCACGTGACCGGTGTGCACGATCCGCTCGGCGAACTCCTGGACGACGAAGGCGATCGGCGGCAGCAGGACGATCAGCGGTGACGCGAGCGGCCGGCGTCTCTCGCCTCGGAAACCCGCCGCCGCCTGCAGCGCAAGCCCCGCGAGCAGCACGCCGAGGCTGACCGAGAGCGCGAGCGGGACGTAGCCGAGGTAGGCGTGTCCGCTGCGCGCGAGCGCGTCGGCGCGAGCGTGCGCGTCGGAGTAGACGAGCCGGTAGGCGAGCAGGTGCCCGGCGATCAGACCCGCGAACATCAGCGGCGCCGTGGACAACCAGGCGAGTCGCTGCCTCATTCCCAGCATGGTGGCAGATTCAGGCGGGAGCCCGAACCTACAATCGACGCATGCCTGGCGAGAAGCCGATTGCGGAGAACCGAAAGGCGCGGCACGACTACCACTTCCTCGAGCGCTTCGAGGCGGGCATCGTGCTGACCGGAAGCGAGGTCAAGTCGCTCCGCCAAGGCCGGGTCAGCCTCCAGCAGGCGTACGCCGACGTCCGCGAGGGCGAAGCGTGGCTCGTCGGCGCGCACATCGACCCCTACGAGCAGGCGGGAATCCAGAACCACGAGCCGGAGCGAGACCGGAAGCTGCTCCTGCACCGGCGGGAGCTGGACTCGCTCTACGGCAAGGTGCGCGAGAAGGGGCTGACGCTCGTTCCGGTGCGCCTCTATTTCAAGAACGGCCGCGCGAAGCTGGAGCTCGCGCTCGCGCGGGGCAAGGAGCAGCGCGACAAGCGGCGCGAGCTCGCGAAGCGCGACGCCGACCGCCAGATCGAGCGAGCGCTCAAAGCGAGGCGCTGAGCCGCTCGAGCGTCGCCGGCAGCTCGCTCATCCGCTCGATCACGGCGTCGGCGCCGTCGAGGCCCGGGCCGAAGCCGATGACGTGGATCCCGGCGGCTCTTGCTCCGGCGATGTCGTTCTCGGTGTCTCCGACGGCGACGGTGCGCTCGGCCGGCCAGTCGCCGGCTTTGTGACGCGCGATCGCGATCAGGTCGGCGCGGCTCTCGGCCTCGCAGCCGAAGGCGCCCTGGCCGGGCGGGAAGAGCTCGGCGAGCCCGATCCGTTCCATGCGCGCTCTCGCCACCGGCTCTGGGTTCCCGGTCAGGAGCGCGCGGTGCTCGATCTGGCTGATCGCGTCGACGGCGCCCTCCGCGGCGGCCCAGTGGGACGTGTCCGCGTCGACCAAGAGCTCGAGGTAGCGCCGCGAGGCCTCGGCGCACCAACGGGCGAGCTGCGGGTCGATCTCGTCGTCGCCGAGGCCAGCCGCGCATAGCACCTCGCGCGTGATTCGCAACGCAGTCTGCCCGGCGTGGTCGACGCCGCGGATCGCGTCACCGGGCAGCTGAAGTCCCCAGACCGTCTGGATTGCGTCCGTCGTCGCCTGGCCCATCAACGGATCGCTCGTCATGAAGAGCGTCTTGTCGACGTCGAAGAGAACGAGCAACACGCGGCTACACTAAGGGCAACATACGGGGGCGATCAGGTTTCGACGTGGTCGGTTCTCCGGTTGAGCTGCAAGCCGAGGTCCCCGGTCGGCCTCGTAAAACAACCGGGAAAAAACGCAAGTGCGAAGAACGAAAACGCACTCGCTCTCGCTGCCTAAACCACAGTGAGGCGCGTCGCTCCGAACTCGGCCCGTGGTACGGGTAGCGGCGTCAGAAAACGGGCTCGGCGCCTAGGGAGAGCCAATCGCCCGAAGCGCGACACCAAAGGATGGCTAGCCCGAAGGTTGGTCGGCTGCCAACCGGCCGGCGGGCGAATCTCAACGGCAGCCTAAGCTTGTAGACGTTCAACCGGTACGACGGCGGACGCGGGTTCGATTCCCGCCGCCTCCATTTTCCGGCCGCCGAAAGGCGGCCGGAAAATGCCGAAGCCCACGGGCGCAGCCCATGGGCGAGGCAGAGAAGGTGCCGGCTACGAGGTTGAGGTGTCGTAGCGATGACGACTTCGATCGTCGTGTGCCGCGACGGGCAAAGCCCAGCCTCGGTGGCTACCCGTTGCGCAAAGGGCGAAACCGGCAGACACTGTCCGGGTGGAGCCCCCCGACGTTCAGTACGCGAAGAGCGGCGACGTCAACATCGCTTACCAGGTCACCGGCGACGGGCCGTTCGACCTCGTATTCGTCCCGGGCTACGTCACGCACCTCGAGCTCCACTGGGCGATCCCGAGCTTTACGCCCTTCCTCGAGGAACTGTCGTCCTTCTGCCGGCTGATTCGGTTCGACAAGCGTGGCACGGGCATGTCCGACCGCGTCAGCGGAGCTCCCTCGCTGGAGACGCGCATGGACGACGTTCGGGCCGTTATGGACGCAGTTGCCTCAAGCCGTGCTGCCTTCTACGGGCTCTCCGAGGGGGCGGCGATGAGCATTCTCTTCGCCGCGACCTACCCGGAGCGCACCGCGGCGCTCGTCGTCCGCAGCGCCTATCCGCGGCGGATGTGGGCGCCCGACTATCCCTGGGGCCAGACGGAGGAGGCGTACGAGCGTGAGGTCGAACGCGCACTCCGGGTCTTCGGCCCACGCGAGCAGGGGCTAGAGGCGGTACGGCAGCTGGGCCTGTTCACCGACTCTGAGGCGGACTCGTTCCTCCAGATGCTCCGGTTCGGCGCGAGCCCCGGTGAGCTCACCGCGCTCCACCGCATGAACAGGGAGATCGACATCCGGCATGTCTTGCCGACCGTGCGGGTTCCGACGCTGGTTCTGCACGGGGCCGAGGACAAGATCATCCCGGTCGAGGTCGCCCGGTACGTCGCCTCGAGCATTCCAACGGCGCGCTTCGTCGAGATCCCAGGTGTCGGTCACCTCGCCTTCGGTGCAGGCGAGGTCATCAGCGAAGAGATCCAACGCTTCGTCCAGGGGGTGTGGGAGGCCGGCGGCTGGGAGGAGGCAGAGCCCGACCGCGTGCTGGCCACCGTCCTCTTCACAGACATCGTTGGCTCGACCGCGAAGGCCGCCGAGCTCGGGGACAGAAACTGGCGGGAGCTACTCGAGCGCCATCATGCGCTGATTCGCCGCGAGCTCGTCCGCTTTCGCGGCGCGGAGCTCGACGTCGCCGGCGACGGCTTCTTCGCGCGGTTCGACGGCCCGGCTCGCGCGGTCCGCTGCGCCTGTGCGATTACCGAGAGCATTCGGGAGCTCGGGCTCGAGCTCCGTGCAGGCCTCCACACCGGCGAGTGCGAGGTCCTGGACGGCAAGGTCGGCGGCATCGCCGTCCACATCGGCGCGCGAGTCGCGAAGGAGGCGCGGCCGGGAGAGGTCCTTGTCTCGAGCACGGTCAAGGATCTCGTCGCCGGCTCGGGCCTCCGCTTCCGTGAGAGCGGAACGGCCGAGCTGAAGGGCGTCCCGGAGCAGTGGCGCCTCTACGCGGTCGAGAGCGCCGGGTAGCGCGCCGTCCGCGCCGGGATCAGTTTCCAGAGCGGGCGCACCTCCGCGAAATCCCATTGATCGCCCATCTCGCGTCCATGGCTGCTGCGTCAGTGGGCGAGCACGATGGATGCAGCAACGATCAAAGGAGACGTAATGAAGAGATCACTCATATTCGTCGCGGGAGCTGTGCTCCTCGCCGCAACTGTTCTCGGATCCGTGCGCATGTTCGCCGCATCGGGTCCATCCTCGGCGGCAGCGTCGTCAACTGCGGCGCCGAGGCCGTGCAGCGATGTCGCGCTGTACGGTCATATCGAGTCGCTGACGCCCAGGGGAGACCACTTCGAGATGCGGTTCGATCCTGCTTGGTTTCTCAGTGGAGTGACGGCGAGTCAGGCCAAGCTCGAAGACACGGGATCGAGTGACGTTCCGAACGACAACTACGTCGTCGAAGAGGGTCACCGCCTGCTCACCTACCTGGTGCCGAAGAGCGCGCGAATCACCGTCCTCAGCAGAACGGGAGAGCTCCCCAGCCCAGGGTTCCCCTCGACGGCGATCACGGCGTCCGAGTTGGCGCAGCTCGTCGACGGCAAAGAGCCGATCAAGCTGGCCGAGCCCCTCGAGACCGGTCTCTGGATGCACGTGAACATCGACACTGTCTGCTCCCTCCAGCAGCAGTACCGCCCATAGGTCCCCCTAACCGTGCGGCGCTTCGTTCCGGAGCGCCGCACGAGGGCGAGCCCGCGTCGCGAGACGACTAGGCCAATACGACCGCGCATATCGCTAGGCGGCTCGGCTCGGCAGCGGTCTAGCGCGACGGTCCGCACTAGTCTTCCCGCGTGGGCGAGCTCTCCTGGTGGATGTCGCCGCACCCCGACTGGGAGCCGACCGAGGACTGGCCTCAGGAGGTGCCGGTCGTGCGATACGAGACCGAGGACGAGGTCGTGCTCATCGACCCGTTTCTCCCGCCGCACGACGACTTCGACCCGCACGGGAAGCCGGTGCGCGTACTGCTGACGCAGGGCGCGCACTACCGGGGCACCGCCGACTTCGTCGAGCGCTTCGGCGCCTCGGTCTGGACGCCGCCGAGCGCCGTCTGGCGGAAGATTCCCAACCCCGCCACGACCGAGGAGCTCCCACCGGGCATCGAGGCGATCGAGCTCGACGGCGAGCCGCAGCAGGTCGTCTTCTTCATTCGGGAGCACGCCACGCTCGTCAGCGGCGACGTGCTCGCCGGACGCGGCGGGCGCGTGCGCATCTTCGTCGACGAGGCCGACCCCGAACGACTGCTTCCCGCGCTCGAGTCGCTCGCCGACCTGCCGATCGAGCGCGTGCTCATCCCGCACGGCGACCCGGTCCTCTCGGACGGCGCTCGACGCATTCGAGAGGCGGTCGCCGAGGCGCGGGGCAAGTGACGGGAGACCTGGCTCGTGGCGCGGAGTATCCTTGTCCCCTATTGCGCCTTAGAGCTAACGAGGGAGGAAGTATGCGCTCAGCGTGGAGACGACTCGCGGTCTTCGGACTTGCGGGCATGGCGCTCTTCGTGATCGCCGCGTGTGGCGGTAGTTCGAAATCGTCGAGCGGGAGCACGACGACGACGAGCTCGTCCGGAACGCCGACGGTCGGCGTAGACGACCTGACGGCGGACTTCTCGGCGATGACCAAGCTCAAGCCCCTTGCGAGCCAGGGCAAGGGCATGATCGGGGTCCTGCTCCCCGATACGACGACCTCGACGCGGTACGTCCAGTACGACGCGCCGAATCTGACGAAAGCCTTCAAGCAGGCTGGGCTCACTTCGAGCCAGTTCAAGATCGACAATGCCCACGGCAGCACGAGCACGATGCAGCAGCAGGCTGAGGCCGATATCACCGCCGGCGCCGCGGTGCTCCTCGTCGATCCGCTCGATCCGGGCTCGGGGGCGGCGATCGAGTCGAACGCCGAGTCGAAGGGCGTGAAGGTGATCGACTACGACCGCCTCGTGACGGGCGGCCCGAAGGATCGCTACTACGTCAGCTTCAACAACGTCCAGGTCGGGCAGCTGATCGGCCAGGGCATGGTCGACTGCCTGAGTGCTTGGAAGGTCAGCAAGCCGCAGATCCTGGTCATGAGCGGAGCCGCGACGGACAACAACGCGAAGCTCTTCGCGCAGGGCTACAACGGCGTGCTCGACCCGAAGTTCTCCGACGGCACGTACACGAAGGTGGGCGCGCCGGCGGGCACGTGGGATGCGCCGACCGCCGCGACCACGTTCGAGCAGCAGTTCACCGCGCATCCAAACATGAACGCCGTTCTGATGCCGAACGACGACACGGCGAACGCGGTGATCGCGGTTCTGCAGAAGGACAAGATCCCTGCACAGAAGTTCCCGACCACGGGTCAGGACGCGGCCCCGACCGGCCTGCAGAACATCCTCCTCGGCTACCAGTGCGGCACCGTCTACAAACCGTACTTCGCCGAGGCGCAGGCGGCCGCAGCGCTCGCTCTGTACCTCAGGGCCGGCAAGACGCCGCCGTCCTCGCTCGTCAATGACACGACGAAGGACTCGACGCTGAACGCGGACATCAAGTCCGTGTACACGAAGCCCTTCTGGGTGACGAAGGAGAACATGAACGACACCGTCATCAAGGACGGCACGATCTCGGCCTCCGCTCTCTGTACACCGAAGTTAGCCAATGCGTGCAAGGCGGCAGGAATCCAGTAGACCGGGCCTTGGCTTGGGCCTCGCCCTTCGAGGGTGAGGCCCGGCCCGCCCTTCCCTAGACGCTCGAGAAGGGACGCGATGACGACCACCGAGACCGGCGCCGAGCCCCTCCTTCGCCTCAAAGGCGTCTCGAAGAACTTCGGCCCGGTGCAGGCGCTCTCGGACATCGACTTCGAGATTCCGGCCGGTCAGGTGACCGCGCTCATCGGTGACAACGGCGCCGGCAAGTCGGTGACGATCAAGACCATCGCCGGGATCCACGGTCCCGAACACGGGCAGATCTTCTGGGAAGGGAAGCCAGTTCGGATTCGCACGCCGCGCGAGGCCGCCGCGCTCGGGATCGAGACCGTCTACCAAGATCTCGCTCTCTGTAACAACCTGGACATCGTGCAAAACATGTTCCTCGGGCGAGAGCGGCTGAACCGCCGCGTGTTCCTGGACGAGGAGTCGATGGAGAAGGCGGCGGGGGAGACGCTCGCCAGCCTGCGGGTGACGACCGTGCGCTCGATCCGGCAGCCGGTCGCCTCGCTCTCGGGCGGCCAGCGGCAGTCGGTGGCGATCGCGAAGGCCGTGCTCTGGGACGCGAAGCTCGTGATCATGGACGAGCCGACTGCGGCATTGGGCGTCGCCCAGACCCGGATGGTGCTCGACCTCACACGCCGTCTCGCCGAGCAGGGCCACGCAGCGCTCTTCGTCTCCCACAACATGAACGACGTCTTCGAGGTCGCCGACCGGATCGTCGTGCTCTACCTCGGTCGCGTCGTCGCGGAGCGTCCGGCGTCGGAGCTCGACCGGCAGATCGCGGTCGACCTGATGACGACGGGCAGGTCGGAGCGGCTCGCCAAGAACGGAGACGGCGCCTGATGGCCAAGGTCGACGAGACCCTCCCGCCGCCCGAGTCGGACCTTCAAACGGAGCAGGCAGCTCGCCAGGCCGAGCTCGCAGTTCCGGCCGAGATCGCGGCTGACTCCGTCGGCGAGTACTTCAGAACCTCGCTCGCCAGGGTGAAGGCCGGCGAGAGCGGTGTCCTTCCCGTCATCGCGGGGCTGATCCTGATCTCGATCCTCTTCGAGTCCCTCGACTCGAAGTTCCTGACCACAGGCAACCTCGTCAACCTGCTCGTCCAGGCTGCGGTCTTCAGCCTGCTCGCGATGGGCGAGGTCTTCGTCCTGCTGATAGGCGAGATCGACCTGTCCGTCGGCTGGGTCGCCGGCGTCGGCGCCGTGATCATGGCCGACCTCGCTGGCCCGGCTCACGGCTGGCCCTGGTGGTCGGCGATCACCGCGGCGTTGCTCGCCTGCGCCGGGATCGGGATTCTGCAGGGCACGATCATCACGCGGCTAGGCCTGCCCTCGTTCGTCGTCACGCTCGCCGGTTACCTCTTCTGGGCAGGCGTGCTGCTGAAGATCCTCGGCAACGGCGGGACGATCCCGATCCAGGACAACACGATCAACAACATCGCGAGCGCGAACATCAGCCCGCTCGCAGGTTGGATCCTCATGCTCGTGCTCGTCGCAATCTTCGGCGCGACGCTCTGGTGGCGCGACTCGAAGCGGCGCCGCGCCGGGCTCGTCGCCCCGCCGCCGACGGTGACGCTCCTGAAGGTCGGCGGTGCGCTCGTAGGCGGGGTCGCGCTCGTCCTGCTCTGCAACCACGACCGCGGGATCTTCGCGCCGATCCGTGGTGTGCCGTGGGTCGTGCTCCTCGTCATCGGAGTCCTCGTCGTCTGGACGATCCTGCTCGGCCGCACGCAGCTCGGCCGCTACCTGTACGCGATCGGCGGGAACGCCGAGGCTGCGCGCCGCGCCGGCGTGAGCCTCGCGAAGATCCGGACGGTCGCGTTCATGCTGTGCAGCCTCACCGCTGGGATCGCCGGAGTCGTGTACGCGTCGCGGCTGCGGTCGATCTCGACCTCGATCGACGGCGGCACGCTCGTCCTCTATGCGGTCGCGGCCGCGGTGATCGGCGGCACGAGCTTGTTCGGAGGGCGGGGGAAGGCGATCCACGGCGTGCTGGGCGGGATCGTGATCGCCGGCATCGACAACGGCATGGGCCTGCTGGGCTTCACGGCTGCGTCGAAGTTCATGGTCACGGCGCTCGTGCTGCTGGCAGCGGTGACGATCGACGCCCTCTCACGGCGCGGCCGCGTCGAGACTTAGCGCCGCACTAGGAATTCGCGCCGCAGAGCGGTAGATTCGTCACACAGCCAGGAAGGGAGAGCCGTGCTCAAGCCGTGGATTGCTTCGACGCTCGTGGTCGCCGGCCTCGCCTTGCTCCTGGCGCCTGGTGCTCTGGCGGACGTCACGGAGTTTCCGCTGCCGCACGCCGAGAGTCGCCCGTACACGATCGTCCCCGGGCCCGACGGGAACCTCTGGTTCACCGAGTCGAACCGGGGGACGATCGGCCGCATCACGCCGAGCGGGACGATCACGGAGTTCCCGCTCGAGTGGCAGGACAGCCAGCCGTACGGGATCACGGTCGGCGCTGACGGCAACCTCTGGTTCACGGAGCGCATCCGGAACCAGATCGGGAGGATCACGACTCAGGGCCAAATCACCGAGTACATCGTGCCGACGCCGAACGCCCAGCCCTGGGACATCACCGCGCTTCCGAGCGGCGACCTCTGGTTTACGGAGGAGAACGTCGACCAGGTCGGCGTGATCCATCCGGCGACGGGCGCGATCGACGAATACCCGACCGGCATCGGCCAGTTCCCGACGGGTATCGCCACCGGTGCTGACGGGAACATCTGGTTCACGGAGGAGATCGGCAACAACATCGTCCGGCTCGATCCCACCAACCCCTTCAGCCAGACGGATTTCCCATTGATCACCGAGAACGCGCTTCCGTGGGACATCAGCCCGGGGCCCGACGGAAACCTCTGGTTCACCGAGCTCGCCGGCAGCCACGTCGGCAAGATCACGCCCCAGGGAACGATCACAGAGTACGAGGTGCCGGTCCCGTTCGGTGGGATCGCCTGGATCGCCGCGAGCCCGTCCGGGAACAGCTTGTGGTTCACCGAGAACGACTCGAGCATGGTGGGCGAGATCGACGTGAACGGCACGTTGGGGCCTACTTTCAACACCGGCTCCTATCCGTTCGGGATCACCGCCGGGCCGGATGGGAACATGTGGTACTGCGTGGGGTTCGGGAACGCGATCGGAAGAGTGAACCTGGGCCCGCCTCCGCCGCCACCGCCTCCGCCGCCACCGCCTCCGCCGCCACCGCCTCCGCCGCCACCACCCCCGCCGCCACCACCCCCGCCGCCACCACCCCCGCCACCACCACCCCCGCCACCGCCTCCACCTCCTCCACCAACGAGGTGCGTCGTCCCACGCGTGATCGGACTCAACCTTGGACGCGCGCGGGTTCGTCTCCGCTCGAGCCATTGCCGTGTCGGGCGCGTCGTGCGCCGTCACGCCGGCGGTCGACCCGGTCGCGTGGTTGCGCAGCGCCCGCGGCCCGGTGCGGTCAAACGGGCCGGCTTCCCGGTCAACCTCGTCGTCAGTCGCCATTAGCCGATCGAGATGTCGAGAACGGGCCGCCGGCTCCGTTCTCCGGGTGACACTGTTCAACGAAGCCCGAAGGAGGCAATGACATGGCGCGGTATTTGCTGGCAGTCAATTTCGAGGGCGGCGTCGTCGACACGCCCATGGAGGAGTGGAAGCCGGAGGAGATCCAGGCGCACCTCGACTACTACAAGGCCCTGAGCCAGGAGCTGAGGGAGAGCGGCGAGCTCGTGCAGTCGGAGATCCTGACCGGGCCCGACCTCGCCAAGATCGTGACCTCGGACGGCACCACTCCGGTGGTCACCGACGGGCCGTTCCAGGAGTTCAAGGAGTGGCTCGCCGGCTTCCAGGTCTTCGACGTCGAGTCCGAGGAGCGGGCGCTCGAGATCGCGGCGCGGCTCTCGGCGGTGCCCGGTCCCGACGGCGATGCGACCCAGCAGCCGATCCAGGTTCGGCGGGTGATGGACGATCGCATCAACGACACCGAAGGGATGCAGGAGTACCTGGAGACGGCGGCGGGCGAGCGCTGAACGTCTCGACGAGTGTCGAGGACCTGCTGCGCGAGCTGGCGCCGCAGGTCCTCGGCACGCTCGTTCGTCGATACGGGGACTTCGACCGGGCCGAGGACGCCGTCCAGGAAGCCCTGCTCGCCGCCGCGACTCGCTGGCCGCGGGACGGCGTGCCCGAGGAGCCCCGCGGCTGGCTGATCCAGACCGCTTCCCGGCGGCTGATCGACCAGTGGCGCAGCGACCGCGCCCGGAGAGACAGGGAGGAGCTGGCTTCGACACGCGAGCCGCCCCCGCAGGACGCTCCCGACCAGGACGACACGTTGACCGTGCTCTTCATGTGCTGCCATCCCGCGCTGACCCCGGCTTCGGCGATCGCGCTCACACTGCGGGCCGTCGGCGGTTTGACGACGTCCGAGATCGCGAGCGCGTTCCTCGTCGACGAAGCGACGATGGCGCAGCGGATCTCGCGGGCGAAGCGCCGCATCGAGGCGTCCGGAGAGCCGTTCCGGCTGCCGAGCCCCGGGGAGCGGCCCGAGCGTCTGAGCATGGTGCTCCATGTCCTGTACCTGATCTTCAACGAGGGCTACACGAGCACTGCCGGCGCCGAACTCCACCGCGCCGAGCTCTCCGACGAGGCGATCCGCTTGGCGAGGATGACGCATCGGCTGCTGCCCGACGAGGGCGAAGTCGCGGGTCTCCTCGGTCTGATGCTGCTGATCGATGCGCGGCGTCCTGCGCGGACGACCGCCGGCGGTGAGCTCGTCCCGCTCGCCGAGCAGGATCGGACGCTCTGGGATCGGGCGCAGATCGACGAGGGCACTGCGATCCTCGACGCCGCGATGGGCAGGCCGCCCGTGGGCGAGTACCGGATCCAGGCTGCGATCGCTGCGGTGCACGACCGCTCGCCGCGGGCCGAGGACACGGACTGGACTCAGATCCTCGCGCTCTACAGCTTGCTCGAGCAGCTGACGGACAACCCGGTCGTGACGGTCAACCGCGCCGTAGCGGTCGCGATGGCCGAGGGGGCGACTGCGGGCCTGGTCGTGCTCGACTCGGTCGACGAGCGGCTGGCAGGCCACCACCGGGTCGACGCAGTCCGGGCGCACCTGCTCGAGATGACCGGCGATACCGAGGGAGCGGTCGAGCACTACCGTGCCGCAGCGAGCCGCACGACGAGCCTCCCGGAGCAGCGCTATCTGTCGCTGAAGGCCGCTCGGCTCAAGCAGGGAGAGACAGAGCCGCCCGCCTCCGGATGACCACGCGCCACGCGAGGCCGGCCGCGAACATCGCCAGCCCGGCGACGACCGCGGTGACCGGAAGCGTCGCCACGAGCGTCACGCAGCCAACGAGCCCGATCGCGTTCAGCGCGCGCGGCCAGCGGCGCCACTCGCCGCGCTGCGTCCAGGCCGAGGCGTTGGCGATCGCGTAGTACGTCAGCACGCCGAAGGACGAGAAGGCGATCGCACCGCGCAGGTCGGTGGTCAGCACGAGGAGCGTCACCGCGATCGCGACGGCGAGCTCCGCGTGATCCGGAACGCGGTAACGCGGATGCACCGATGAAAGCCAGCGCGGGAGGTCGCCTTCGCGAGCCATGGCCAGCGTCGTGCGACCGATCCCTGCGATCAACGCGAGCAGGGCACCCAGGCTCGCGACCGCAGCTCCCACGTCGACCAGCGGAACGGCCCAGTCCGCGCCCACCGAGCGGACAGCGCTCTCGAAGGGCGTCACGCTCGCCGCGAGCTTGTCCGGGCCGAGAACGAGCAGAACCGCCGCAGCGACGATCGCGTACAGGGCGACGGTGATGCCGAGCGCCAGCGGGATGGCCCTCGGGATCGTGCGCCGCGGGTCGCGAACCTCCTCGCCGAGCGTCGCGATCCGTGCGTAGCCGGCGAATGCGAAGAAGAGTAGGCCCGCGGACTGGAGCACGCCGTAGAGGCCGTGAGGAAGCGTCCACGTCAGGTTGCCCGTGCCCGCGTCGCCGCTGCCGAAGATCACGCCGACCACGATCGCCAGCGCGACGAGCGAAACGGCGACGAGGATCCGCGTCAGGCCGGCCGTCCGCGTGATGCCGCGCAGGTTGACCCCGGTGAGCGTCACCACGGCGACCGCCGCGACCACCCGCTCGAGCCAACGCGGCCCGGGAACCGCGTAGGCGGCGAACGTCAGCGCCATCGCCGCGCAGGACGCCGTCTTGCCGATCACGAAGCCCCAGCCGGCGAGGAAGCCCCACCACTCTCCGAGCCGCTCGCGTCCGTAGACGTACGTCCCACCAGAGGTCGGGTACTGGGCCGCGAGCTGTGCGGAGGCGACCGCATTGCAGTACGCGACGCCCGCCGCCAGCGCCAGGCCGACGAGCAGCAGGGCGCCGGCCGACGCGGCCGCGGGCGCGAACGCCGCGAAGACCCCGGCGCCGATCATCGAGCCGAGCCCGATGACGACGGCGTCGAATGTCCCGAGCCGACGGGCGAGCGTGGTCAAAGCGCTTCGGCGATCCGCCTGGCCGCGTCCGCGAGCTCCTCGTCGGTGACGTTGGGGAGGACGTCCTCCCAGAGCGGAAGCATCATCCCCGAGGCCTCGAGCATCCCGAGGGGGCGCGGAATGAACCACACGTGGAAGTGCGCGCCGCCGTCGCCCCAGCGGTAGAGGTGCACGCGGCCGATATCACCGAGGCCGAGAATCGCGCGCTCGACACGGGCGGCGAGCGGGCCGAACGCGGCGGCCGCCTCCGGCGAGAGGTCGCTGAACGAGTCGACGTGCTCGCGGCTCGCCAGCCAGACCGCTCCGGCGAGGCTGCCTCCGACGGGCGGGTGCAGGCTGAAGTGCTCGTCCTGCCAGACGGCTGCGGTCGACTGCCCGGCGCAGAGGCCGCAGGGCTCGCCTCCGTCCTCTCCGCGGCGCGGAGGCTCGGGGATGACAGGCGCTCCGGGCTCGCGGATGGTCAGTGGCTCGGCGTACGGGAGTTGCATGGTCAGGCTCCTTTCTCTAGGGCGACTGAAACGGGCGGGAGGATTCCCGCGGCTCGTCTCGCGATCTCGATGAACGGCCTCAGCCGTGTGGTGAGGTCAGCACGTGTCGCCCGGAACGCCTCCAGGCGCTGCTCCTCGGGCCCGTCGACGGTGCTCGGGTCCTCGAGGTGCCAGTGCAGCGAGCTGTGCGGGCCCGGCAGGGTCGGGCACTCTTCGCGCGCGCTGTTGGACAGCGTGATGACGTAGTCGAAGCTGCGGTCGAGCAGCTCCGTGACCGGCTTTGCGCGGGCTTCCTGCCAGTCGATGCCGATCTCCGCTAGGACGCGAACCGCGAGCGGGTGCACCTGCTTCGGGCTCGTGCCGGCCGAGGAGACGCCGAAGTCCGAGCCGCCGAAACGGTCGAGGAGGGCCTCGGCGATCTGGCTGCGTGCCGAGTTCCCGTTGCACACGAAGAGAACGCCGATCGGAACCGGGTTGGCCTGGCCGCGATCGACGGCCTGGATCGTGCGCTCGAAGTCGACGAGCTCGACCTCGAGTCGCTCCAGCTCTTCACGCTGCCGCGCGATGTTCCGCCGCTGCTCCTCGAGCGTATCGGTGAACGCGGAGTCCATCGCCTCGCCCTCGAGGCACCGGTCGACGAGACGCCCTGCTTCGACCGGGGTCAGGCCCAGGCGCCGGAGGGCGAGGATCAGCGTCAGCCGCGAGAGGTCGGCGTCGCTGTACTCGCGGTAGCCGTTCTCGCGGCGAACGGGGCTGGGGAGGACCCCGGCCGCCTCGTACCAGCGGACTCCGGAGGGCGAAATCCCGGCCCGGCGCGCGAATGTCGAGATGTTCACGCCCCGAGCGTAGACCTTACAGTGGCTGTAAGGTCAAGTCCGCGCCCAGAATGGCGTCGTGGCTAGGCCCGGGGTCGAAACGGGGTTTCTCGAGCTGAACGATCTCCTGACGAGGTTCGTTGACGCCATTCGGTCGATCCTGGCCGAGAACCTTGTCGGCGTCTATCTCACCGGCTCGTTCGCGCTCGGAGACGGCGATGCCGCGAGTGACTGCGATTTCCTCGTCGTCACGGCCGGGGGGTTGAGTCGCGACGATGAACGTTCGCTTCGGCAGCTGCACGAGGAGATCCCGACGTGGCCGAGCTACTGGGCGCACAACTTCGAAGGCTCGTATGCGCCGAAGGCCGATCTTCAGAGGCTCGAGGCACTCGGACGGCCATGGCTGTACGTCGATCGAGGCGGACGCGAGATGGAGTGGTCGGCCCACTGCAACACCGAGGACGTCCGTTGGGTCCTGCGCGAACGGTCACTGATCCTCGACGGAGCCGACCCGCGGGCGTTCGCATGCGAGATGCCCGCCAAGGTCCTCCAGAGGAGGATGCGGCGGCAGATCGAGAACTTTCTCGACGACCTTCTGACCTGGACCTCCTTCGAGATCTCGTGGACACAGCGGTACGCCGTCGAAGCCAGCAGCCGAATGCTCTACACGCTCGAACACGGCGAGGTGATCTCCAAGCAGCTCGCGCTCGACTGGGCAGCACGGGACCTGCCGGCCGAGTGGCTTGAACTGGTCGTTCAAGTCCGAGAAGACCGGTTCGTTCAGTGGAACGACCCGCCGCGGACCGGATCTGTCGAGCGCAGCCTGGCGTTCGTCAAGTACGTGCAGGAACGCGCCCGCTCAGGCAACGGCGGCGCACTCGAGTGACCGAGCCTCAGGCGCGTTGTGTGTCGCGCGCGTAGGCGCGACGTCTAGCCGCCGAGAGCGGCGATTTGCCCTGCGACGAGCGCGGCATCCTCGCCGACGCCGTACAGGAGCGACGACTTTCGCTTGCGCAGGAAGTGGACGCCGACGAAGTAGAGCCCGGGCACGACGGTGCTCGCCCCGTCGACGTGGATCGGGAACCCCTGCTCGTCGAACGCCTCGGGCCACGGGAGCCACGAGGCGTAGTCGGGCCTGAACCCGCCGGCGAAGACGATCGCTCCGAAGTCGGACAGTTCGAGCTCCTCGGGGGCATCCTCCTCGAACGGCTCCGGGTCCTCGATCCCCGGATCATCAAGACCCCGCTCGGCGACGAGCTCGCGCACGAGGCTCATGAATTGCATGTGCCGCTCGTCGCACGAGGCGACGGTCTCGGCGAGGTCCGGTGCGAACTGCGCCCGGCCGTCCGCCGCGCCCAGGAAGTGGCCCGCGAGAACGACGCCCTGCGCCTGCAGCGTGCGCAGGTGAAGGTCGTGACCGCCGCCGTGACCGGTGGCGACGATGTTTCCGAAAAGCCGGGCTTCGGGACCCGGCAGCGATTCGACCCGAGCCTCCACATGGCCCGTCTCCACCAGCCACCAGACGAGGTCTCGCCCTCCGAACCGGCGCGGCGCCCACGCTGCCCGCCCGCAGGCGACGACCACGTCCCGGCCGGCCTCGTGCAGCTCCTCGGCGATCTGGCAGCCCGACTGGGCGCTGCCGACGACGAGCACGCGGCCGGGAGGGAGCGTCTCCTCGTTGCGATAGTCGTCCACGTCGATCTGGAACAGGTCCGCAGGCAGCGTGTCGGCGGCCGCCGGCCGGTGGGGGCGCTGGTACGCGCCCGTGGCGAGGACGACGGAGCCAGCGCGCAGCTCCCCGGCCGACGTGCCAAGGACGAACCCGCCGTCGAGAGCCTCGATCGAATCGACCGACACGTTCTCACACACGGGCGCCCCGGCCGCGTAGCGCTCGAGGTAGCTCACGATCTCATCGCGGGGCATGAACCCGTCCGGGTCCGGCCCGTCGTAGTGGCCGTCCGGGAGCTGCACGGACCAGTTCGGCGTGACGAGGCAGAAGCTGTCCCAGCGGCCGCGCCAGGTCTGTCCGATCCGGCCACGCTCGAGGACGACATGCTCGATGTCTGCCTTCGTCAGCTCGCTACTCGTGGCGAGCCCCGCCTGGCCGGCGCCGACGACGATGACGGGGATCGGCCGCTCGGTCACGCGCATATCTTTCCCGACTCTCGAAAACCGAGGGCCGCCTTGCAGGCGTAATGGACTGAATGGCCTCGGCGTCGATCTCCCTTAGCTCCCCTCCCCGCGAGACCCACGGCCGGGCCCGCTCGTACGCCCTGGTCGCGATCGGCATCGTGGCGGCCGCGCTTCCGCTCGTCGGTCTCCTCTCGCTCCTCCTGCGCTCCGAGCTCGACCCGCACATCGAGAACTACCAGCTCCACTTCGTCGTCTTCGGGCTCGTCGGCGCGGTCGCCGTCGCGCTCGGCTACGCCGCGGGCGAAGCGGCCAACCGGCGCGGCGACGCGCGCGTTCTGCTCCTCTCGCTGGCGTTCATGGCGACCGGAGGCTTCCTCTGGCTCCACGCCATCGGGACGCCCACGATCCTCTTCTCGCAGGAGCACGCGGGGTTCCAGGTCGCAATCCCGGTTGGGCTGCTCGTGAGCGCGATCTTCGCGGCGGGATCCGCCTTCGTCGACGTCCGGCCGGGGCTCGGGGTCAGGCTGATTCGACGGCGTGCCCTGCTCCGGATCTCGGTGCTGGCCGTGATGGTCGTCTGGTTCGTCTGGACGGTCGAGAACCTGCCGCCGCTGCAGGGGCCGAACACGGAGGCGGCGACGAACCACCTCGTGACGGCGCTGGCGATCGCGGGGACGATCGTCTACGCGGTCAGCGCCGTGCGCTACTGGAGCATCTTCCGGAACCGCCGAAACCTGCTGCCGATCACGGTCATCGCCTGCTTCCTCCTCCTCTCCGAGGCGATGATCGGCGTAGCGGTGACCGGTGAGCGCAAGTGGCACGCGAGCTGGTGGGAGTGGCACGGCCTGATCGTTGCGGCCTACCTGATCGTCGGCCTGGCTGCCCGCCGTGAATGGCGCGACGAGCGGTTCAGGCGGCTGTACCTGCCGACTACGCGCGTCCGGCACCAGCAGGTGAGCGTCCTGTTCGCCGATCTCGTCGACTTCACTGCCTACGCCGAACGGTCGTCGCCGGCCGACGTCGCAGCCGTGCTGGACGCCTACTGGGGCACCGCCGCGCCGCTGATCACCCGCGAGTTCGGCGGCGAGGTCGAGAAGTTCATCGGAGATGCGCTGATGGCCATGTTCAACAACCGAGGCGATCAACCGGATCACGCGGTCCGGGCCGCCGGCGCGGCGCTGGAGCTGCAGCGCAGACTGTCCGCGGTCTCCGAGCAGCACGCGAGCTGGCCGCGGGTTCGCGTCGGGGTCAACAGCGGCGATGTCGTGGTCAGGGAGATCGGGAGTCACGGTCACGTCGCCTATCCATCCGTCGGCGACACGGTGAACACGGGCGCGCGCCTGGAGAACGCGGCCCCGTCCGGAGGAGTGCTGATCGGAGACGAGACCTATCGGCGACTGCCGGACGGGACCGTCGCCGAATGGCAGGGCGGCCTGCGCGTCAAGGGCAAGGACGAGCCCATCGACGCGTACCTCCTGCTGGCGCTGCCCTAGGAGGCGTCGTCGGAAGCCTCGGCGACGTCGAGCATCGCGAGGTTCGTCTTCCGCACGGTGCGTTCGGGCCGGGCCTCGATTCGTCCATGGATGCGCGAGAGCAGGCGCTCGCGGGTCTCGTCGTCGAACGCCCGGTGGCCCGAGTAGGTGTTGAGCAACGCGATGTATTCGTCGGCGCTGTAGATCACGTCCCAGAGGTAGCGCCTCGACTCGATGTTGCGGAACCTGCCGCTTCCGGCAATTTCGTCGCTCCGGTCTGCGACCGCATCGGGATGCGGCGGCCCACCCGCGCCGGCTCGTGTCTTCGGGTCGTCTGGCACAACCGCCTCGTAGTCCTCCTGGACTTCGATGAAGAACGGGTCGCCGTTCGGCAGGAGCACGTGGTGCGTGGAGACGACGGCGAGCTTTCCGCGTTTGCGGAGAAGCTCGGCTGTCTTCGTGTAGCGCACCTCGGGGGCGATCCAGTGGAAGGCGGTGAAGGCGACGATGGCGTCGAACTCCGCGCGCTCCGGCTGCCAGCTCTCGAAGTTGGTGTTGATCACCTCGACGCTCGCGAAGTCCGCCAGCTTGCGCTGTGCGACGGCGGCGAGGTGCTTGCCCAGTTCGACGCACGTGATCGCGTAGCCACGCTGCGCGAGCGGCAGCGTGGCCTTGCCGGTGCCACAGCCGATCTCGACGAGCCGCGCCTTCGCCGGAAGCTGGGCGAGCGACACAAGGTCGTCGAAGAGCTGCGGCGGGTAGTTCGGCCGGGCGCGGTCGTAGAGCTCCGGGACCTGATCGAACGTCGTCCTCAGAATGTCCTTCGGTGTGTCTGGCACGCCCCTATCTCCTAGGACTCGAGGCCGAGCCGGCGGTCCTCCGCCGTGTAGTCGAGAAGCGGCGCGAAGTACTCATCATGTGGGAGCGGAAGGAGCTCCGACCCTTCTCCGCCTCGAGCTGCTCCGACCAGCCAGTCGACCATCTCCGCGACCGTCGTCGCGTAGCCGCCTGCGGGCAGGTAACCGAGCTCGAGGGCTGCGGTCGTGTCGAGGACGATCGCATGCGGCCCGTCCCAGGGCGTACGGCCCAGGCCGTCGGCAGGCGCGTCATCGAGGAGCACCTCCTGCCAGGAGTGATCGAGCTGCCGCGCGATCGCTCGCGCGATCTCGAGGGCGCTCGGCGCATCGGGGTCGGCGCTGTTCAGGACCCGCGCGCCCGGCGAGTCTGCGGCGACCTCGATCAGCGCGGCGATGTTCGCGGCCGCGGTCGTGTGATCGATGCCCGCGCCTCGATGGGCGAGGAAGACCGCGGGGCGCCGGTCGAGGACGCGCTTGACGAAGACCCACTCCCGCGGCTGCCGCGATCCCGGCCCGTGGATCTTCGAGGGCCGGAGCACGGTCACGGGGCAACCGCTGTCGAGCAGGACCTGCTCCGCCGCGACCTTGTTCGCGCCGTATCCCTCGGGGCTCATGTAGTCGCCGCTCCCTGGAGCCATCGTGGGCTGCGTCTCGGAAATGGGGCCGCCGAAGCGCGGCTTCGTGGCCGAATTCGAGTGGTTGCCGTCGCGATCGACGTACACTGCCTTGCTCGAGATCATCACGGTCGAGCCCGCCTCGCGCGCGAGCGGCAGAAGGCGAGCCGCATCCTCCGCGGTGAAGCAGACGCAGTCGACGAGCAGGTCGGCTCCGCCCGCGAACGCCGCAGCCAGCTGAGCCTGGTCGCCGCGTTCGAAGGGCACGAACCTTGCCCCGGCCGCAGCGATGTCGTGCGGTAGGCGCGACGGATCTCGTCCCGTGAGATCGACCTGCCACCCGGCCGTCACCAGACGACGCGCCGTCGCCCGGCCGATCGCCCCTGTTCCTCCGAGCACGACCGCGCGGCGCATGGCCCGAACGTAGCTCAGCCGAGCCAGCTGGAGATTCGTGAGCCGTCGCCCAGCGCCGAGTAGTCGCCTCGCTCGGCGATCTCCGTCGCCGCCTCGGCGAACGCATTCACCGCGGTCCAGGTCAGCGCACCGCCGACGCTGATCCGTTGGGCGCCCGCCCCGACGATCTCGGCCGTCGAGAGAGATCGCCGCGCGAGGACGTTCACCGGCTTCGACACCGCCTCGCAGACGGGGCGGATCTCCGGGGCGCTCTCGAGGCCCGGCGCATAGAGGACGTCCGCGCCCGCCTGCTCGAACGCCTGGAGGCGCGCGATCGTGTCGTCGAGATCCGGATTCCCGCGAATGTGGTTCTCCGCGCGCGCCGTCAACGTGAACGGCCAGCCGAATCCGCTTGCTGCTTCCACTGCTGCCGCGATGCGCTCGACGGCGTGCGGAAGCTCATAGAGGTGCCCGGCAGGATCCCAGTCCTCGATCGAACCGCCGACGGCGCCGGCCTCGGCGACACGTGTCACGGCCGCGGCGGCGTGCGCGGGCTCGGAACCGAACCCGTTCTCCAGGTCGACGGAAATGGGCAGGTCGACCGCACCCGCGAGCAAGCCGACGTGCTGCACGACCTCGTCGAGCGCGACGTTCCCGTCCAGGCGCCCGAGCGTGAAGGCAAAGCCGGAGCTCGTCGTCGCCAGCGCGTTGAAGCCAAGCGCTTCGAGCACGCGCGCCGAGCCCGCGTCCCAGGGATTCGGGATCACGAACGGCGCGCCGGCGTGGAGCGCCTGAAAACGGGCAGCCCGCTCTTCCTGCGTGCTCACACCACGACTTTGCCAGACACTCGCGCGAGGGATGCCGGTACCGCGGTTCGGCCCTACGCTCAGAAGAGGCTGATTGCTCCGCGCGGGCGGGGCGTTCGGCCCTGAGACCATGCGCAGTCGCCCCGCACCACGCATCATGCTCGCCGCCGCTCTGGCCTCGGCGCTCGTCGCCGCTGCCGTCGGGAGCGCGGCGAACGGCCGGCAACACCCGGCACGAACTCCGGCTGCGGTGCCGGGCTCGATCATCGTCGGCTTCAAGTCGAACGTCTCGGCCAAGGGGCGGGCCGGTGTGCTCGGCGCAGTCGACGCTCGGCCGACGAAACGCTTCGCGCAGATCGACAGCACCGTCGTCTCCGTGAGCCCTGCCAACACGAACTGGACGATCCGCACCCTCGAGCAGGACCCGCGGGTCGCCTACGCGGAGCCGAACTTCATCCTCCACGCCGCCACCGCGCCGAATGACCCGTCCTTCCCCCAGGAGTGGGGCCTCGACAACACGGGCCAGACGGTGAACTTCACGACGGGCACAGCCGACGCGGACATCGACGCCAAGGAGGCGTGGTCCGTCTCGACGGGTAGTCCGAGCGTCACGGTCGCGGTCATCGACACCGGCGTCGACGTCACTCATCCCGATCTCGCTCAGAACATCTGGGTCAACGAGGGCGAGAACTGCGCGGGCTGCCGGACGAACGGGATCGACGACGACGGCGACGGCTACGTCGACGACTGGCGCGGCTGGGACTTCGTGAACCACGACAACAACCCGACGGACGACAACGGCCACGGAACGCACGTCGCGGGGACGATCGCCGCGGCCGGCAACAACGGCATCGGCGTGACCGGCGTCACGTGGAACAGCACGATCATGCCGCTCAAGTTCCTCGACTCGAGTGGATCCGGGTCGACCGAGGACGCGATCAGCGCGATCCTCTACGCGCGCGCCAAGGGCGTTCCGATCATGAACAACTCGTGGGGTGGCGGCGACTTCTCGCAGGCGCTCGAGGACGCGATCGAGCAAACGGACGCGAGCGGCGAGCTCTTCGTCGCAGCCGCGGGCAACGACTTCACGAACACGGACTCCGAGCCGTTCTGGCCGTCGAGCTACGACACGCCGAACATCATCTCCGTCGGCGCGAGCGACCAGTTCGACCGCAAGGCGTGGTTCTCGAACTACGGCGTGCGCACGGTCGACCTCTCAGCGCCGGGCACGAACGTCTATTCGACGTGGAAGGTTGGGGGCTACCGCTTCGCGGACGGCACCTCGATGGCAGCCCCGCACGTCTCGGGAGCGGCCGCGCTCGTCAAGGCGGTGTTCCCGAATGCGAGCGGTGTCGGCCTGAAGGCGCTCCTCCTGCGCACGGTCGACCCGACTGCCGCCCTGAATGGCGCGAGCAGGACCGCGGGTCGCCTCAACGTCGACCACGTTGTCCGCTGCACAGGCCCGCAAGCCTGGATCGAGTCGCCGGGCAATGGCGTCGAGCTGAACGCGGGCGAGCCGCTCGAGGTGCGGGTCATCGGCGTGCAGTGCGGCTCGCCGGACGGCGTCTCGGTGACCGCGACGCTGAACGGGAGCCCGTTCGCGCTCGACGCGCGCGGGGACGGCCTCTACACGGCGACCTTCACGCCGTCCGCGGGCGCGATCAACCTGACCGTCACCGCGACCTCCGCAACATCGTCCGACACGCAGAGCGTCTCCGCGATGGCTGACCAGACGTACTCGATCGTCCCAGGCGGCAGTCCGGTCACGATCGCGACGCACTCGGCTGGAGAGAACGCGTGGCTGACCTTCGACGCGCAGGCCGGCCAGCGGATCGCGCTCAAGATGAGCGGCGTCACGATGGGCCCCTCGCCCTGCTGCTCGACCTACGTCTGGATCTACAAGCCCGACGGCACCGCGCTCGCCTCGCAGACGCTCGTCGGCACGAACGGCGGCTTCGTCGACACCCGCACGCTGCCGACGACGGGCCGCTACAAGATCTTCGTCGACCCGCAAGCGACCTCCACGGGCTCGATGACATTGACTCTGTACGACGTCCCGCCGGACGTGTCGACGACGATCACGCCCGGAGGCGCGCCGGTGACCGTCACCACGGGGCCGGTGCCCGGCCAGAACGCGCTCGTCCGATTCGACGGCGTCGCCGGCCGGCGCATTAGCGTGCTCCTGAGCAACGTCACGATCGGGACCTCGGCTTGCTGCTCGGCCCGTGTCTCGATCCTGAAGCCCGATGGCTCGACGCTCGTCTTCGCGACGCCGTTCGGCACGACCGGCGGCTTCGTCGACACGAAAGTGCTGCCCGTGAGCGGGACGTACACGATCCTCGTCGACCCGCAGTTGACCGACGTCGGCTCGGCGACGCTGACCCTGTACGACGTCCCGCCGGACGTGACCGGCTCGATGACTCCAGGCGGGTCGCCGCTGACCGTCACGATGGGACCGACGCCCGGACAGAACGCGCTCGTGACCTTCTCCGGCACGCAGGGCCAGCGGATCTCGCTCGGGATGAGCAACGTCACGATCGGCATCTCGACTTGCTGCTCGGCCCGCGTCTCGATCACGAGCCCGGACAACTCGACGCTCGTCTACGCGACGCCCGTTGGCCGGAACGGCGGCTTCCTCGACACGAAGGTGCTGCCCATGACCGGGACGTACACGATCCTCGTCGACCCGCAGGGCGCCGATCTCGGGTCGATGACGCTGAACCTCTACGACGTCCCGCCGGATCTCACCGGGACGATTGCGATCGGCGGCGGGCCGGTCAGCCTGTCGCTGGCGCCGACCCCCGGCCAGAATGCGACGCTCACGTTCAACGGCACGGCCACCCAGCGCGTGAGCCTGCGCCTGAGCAACGTCACGATCGGGAACACGTCGTGCTGCGGCGCGAGGATCTCGATCCTGAAGCCTGACGGCACGACCGTCGTCCCGCCGATCCTCGTCGGCACGTTCGGCGCGACGATCACCGCCACGCTTCCGGTGACGGGCGTCTATTCGATCGTGGTCGACCCGCAGCAGGCGTACGTCGGCGGCATCACGCTCACGCTGAATCCGGCGTAGCTACCAGGCGCCCCCGCCACCGCCGCCACCGCCTCCTCCGCCTCCGCCGGAGAAGCCCCCGCCGCCTCCGCTCGAGGCCGGTGGAGCGAGCGCCGAGCCAAAGCCCGACGCGAGGTCGCCGATCGCGAGCGCGCTGGCGCCCGACCCCAGGTCACCGGTCGGGCTGATCCAGTAGATCGTGCTCTGGTCGTGCAGCTCGTCGGGCATGTGCAGGTGCGCACCCTGGAGCACACGCTCGGCGATCCCGAACGCGATCCCGTACACGAGGTAGCGCTCCCAGAGCTCGAGCGTGGCCGGAGGCGCCTCCTTCAGCCGCGGGAAGTCCGTCAGGTAGCGGCGGAACGCCTCCCACCGCTCCGCCTCGGCCTCGCCGGCTGCACTCCTGCGGCGCCAGAGCGCCGACCACTTCGCACCGAAGAGCAGCGCGACAGCGTTGACCACCGCGCACCCGCCCAGCGTGACGAGCACGACGTCGCTCCAGCGCGGCGCGGCGGAGCGCCAGCCGTCGATGCCGACCCACAACAGGACGACCGCCACGAGTGCGAACACGCCGACACCAACGACCAGCCACACGAGGCCCTGGCCCAGGTACCACCCGCGCGCCTCGATCTCGGCGGTGACGCCCTCCTTGAAGCTCGTGAACAACTTGCTGTTCCTGGTGCGGTCGCGCTCGATCTCCTCCCGAAACTTCGAGAGGCGCTCGCCCTCGGTGTCCACGACCCAGTCCACGACCTTCGCGACCGGCTCCTCGAACGGAGTCGTCTCGACCTTGGGGTCGGCCAGAGTGACGTCCAGATCAGCCACGTCCTCGTGCCGCAGCCCGCCGAAGACCGGCCGCTCCGTCGTGACCGGCGTCGCCTTGTAGCGGCCGCGGCGAATGAGGTCGAACAGTGTCGCCGTGAACTCGTTGGAGCCAGGCACGGTTCCCTGGCGAACGAGCGACGGCACGAGGGCCGGCTCGGTGTCCGTCGGCGGCTCCTGCTCGTACTCGCGGTCGTACGCAGTCTTGCGCTCCCGGCCGTAGACGAGCCAGACGAGCGTCATCAGGCCGAGGGCGGGCCCGAAGCCGAGCAGCAGCAGGGACGACATCGTGCGCACCGGATGGCCCTTGGCGTCGTCGATCCGCTCGCGATCGTGCGCGTACGCGCGCTGGGAGGCGGCTTCCTCGGCCACGATCGACGGCAGCCCGTTGCCGGATCGAACCTGGGCGCCCGCGGTCGACGTGAGCAGGCTGCGTGGGAAGACGACGCGAAACTCGACGAACTGATGAGCCGGCACCTGCACCGCGCGGAGGGTCGCCTTCTCCGGGAAGCGCGCAACCACCCCGCGGACCCACGCCGGGCTCCCCCAGACGCGGTAGAACGGCGACAGCTCGGCGCGGTCGGGCAGCTGCATCGACGCGGCCAGCGAGCCGAGGCCCGACGGCCACTCGTGTCCCCAGACGCGCAGGTTGACGTCGACGACGTCGTCGTAGGCAACCGCCAGCCCGCGGAACCGATACGAGATCGTGAACGTGCGCCGCTCGTTCTCGGCCCGGTAGTGCCAGACGATCCGCACGCGCTTCGAGCTGGTCTCCACGCCGTACGAGTCGGGCACGCCGAAGCTGCCGAGCTCAGTGTTCGCGCCCGGGATGTAGTCGTCCGAGCCCTCGCTCACGCCGACATCGTCGATCGACTCTCCCTCGCGCAGCGGGATGTCCCGGTACGCGCCGCTGAAGTCGCCCGAGAAGTCGAACGTGATCTGCTCGCGCACGAGCAGCGACCCGTCCGACTGGATCTTCACCGCGACGTCCGCGTCCGGCAGCGAGTACGACTTTGCGCCGCCGGTCGCGGGCCAGAGCAGCGCAGCCGCGGCGAGGGCGACGAGGGCTGGTGCGAGCCGGCTCAGTTGGAGAACTGCACGGCCGGCGCTTCCCGCGCAGCGCCTTCCGTCTCGAAATACGCCTGCGGGCGAAAGCCGAAGAGCGACGCGACGATGTTCGTCGGCACGGTCTCGAGCGCGTTGTCGTACGACAGCACGGTGTCGTTGTAGACCTGGCGGGCGACGGCGATCTTCTGCTCGGTCTCGGCGAGCTGCGCCTGGAGCTGCTGGAAGTTCTCCGTCGCACGCAGCTGCGGATAGGCCTCCGCGACTGCGAACAGGCGTCCGATCGCGGCCGTCAGCACGTTCTCGGCCTCTGCCTGCTCGGCCACGCCCTTCGCCTGTTGTGCCGCGGTCCTCGCCTGTGTGACCTCGTCGAAGGTGCCGCGCTCGTGGGCCGCGTAGCCCTTCACGGCCTCGACGAGGTTCGGGATCAGGTCGTAGCGCCGCCGCAGCTGGACGTCGACCTGGGCCCAGCTGTTCTCGGCGCGGTTGCGGAGTCGGACGAGCCGGTTGTAGATCGCGACCGCGGCCAGCGCCACAATAAGGACGAGCACGACGAGGACGATCACCCAGATCACATGTCAACCCTAAACCGACAGCCGGTTATCGTTCTCCTATGCGGCTGAGAGGGCTCGCGATCCTGACGGTCCTCGCCGCATGCCTCGTCTCGGGCTCGTCCGCAGCGCCGCAGGCCCGAGTGGCCGTCGGCGTCTACGCGAACAATGTCCCGCGCTTCGACCGCCTGACCGGTCAACACACCGCCTCGGCGCTCGCGTTCATCGGTTGGGACCAGGGGAGGACGTGGGGCAAGCCGTACAGCTATTTCCTCGACACGCTCGGCGAGCGCCCGCACATCGTGCTCAAGACCGAGCGCAGCGGCGGGACGATCAGCACGAGGGCGATCGCGCTCGGCCAGGGCGACGCGCACCTGATCGGGCTCGCGACTGCGATCTCGGATGCGGGCAAGCCCGTCCTCTTGCGCCCGCTCGGCGAGATGAACAACACGCTCAATCCGTACTGCGCCTGCCGCGGATCGAGCAGCAACTCGACGAAGTGGTTCCGCCGCGCGTTCCAGCGCATCTATCTGATCACGCACGGGGGAACGGCGGCGGCGCTGACCGCGAAGCTGAGGGCGCTCAAGATGCCCGGCGTCAGCCAGGACGTGCCCCTCAACCCGTACCCGACGCTGACGGTGATCTGGAATCCGCTCGCAGTCGGCGAGCCGCCGGTCAGCGGGAACAGCTTCCGCGACTACTTCCCCGGCTCGCGCTTCTTTGACGCCTATGGGAACGACTACTACGACTTCGGCACGTGGTCGTTCGTGCGGACGAGCGACCTCTACAAGGCGTACCCGTCGAAGCCGTTCGTCGTTCCGGAGTGGGGCGTCGCGCTCGACGATCCGGGCTTCGTGCGCGCCTTCGCCGCCTTCGTGCGCAGTCATCGGCGCGTGAAGTTCATCGGCTTCTACAACGGCCGCACCGGCGGCCGGCTCGACATCGGCACGCATCCCGGCGTGCGTGCGGCGTACAGGCGGTCGATCGTCCCGCTGACGCGCTGATGGGTCACCGCGTCGCCATCATCTCGAACGTCATGCCTCTCGTCGAGCCGCTGGCCGAGCGGCTCCGGGAGCTCGGACACGAGCCGGTGGCGTGGCTGCTGGCGCGCAGAGCGGGGGAGGGGCGTCCGCCGCCACCGTGGGGTGATGCCTCGGACAGCACCGGGCCGCAGGGCCTCAGCATCCTGCTCGCGGAGGACAAGGACGCTGTCGCCCCGCTCCTGAGCGGGCTCAACCTCGACGTCACGCTCTGCTGGGGCTTCTCGTGGAGGCTGCCGCAGGAGGCGCTCGACGTTCCGCGGCTCGGCTCGGTCAACCAGCATCCAGGACGCCTGCCGCGCCATCGCGGCCCGTACCCCATGGCTTGGGCGCTTCGCGACGGGGACGAGGTCTTCGGCGTCACCTGGCACCGGATGGACGCGGACTACGACACGGGGCCGATCCTCGCTGAGACGACAGTCCCGATCGAAGACCAGGACACGAGCATCGAGCAGATCGGCGTGAAGATGCTCCCCGCGGCCCTCGGCCTGCTGCCGCGCGTCTTCGAGCGCCTCGAAGCGGGCGACCCGGGCGACTCGCAGTCCGAGGACGGAGCCGGCTGGGCCGGCGCCTTCGACGAGGACTACGCGTCCATCGACTGGGCGCAGCCGGCGGTGACCATCCACGACCAGGTTCGAGCCTGGTACCTCACCTTCGGCAGCGCGAAGGTGCCGGGGCCGATCGCGGAGCTCGACGGCGAGCGCATGAAGCTCCTCCGCACGAGCCTGACCGACCCCGGCGAAGGCGCGCGCGCCGTGGAGTGCGGCGACGGGCGCCTGTGGATCGTCGAGTCCGAGCCTGTCGCTACTTGACCCGGAAGCTGCCGATCATGTCCCGCGAGTGCGGGTCGCACACGTAGGTGTAGCGACCGGGCTTGAGGTTCAGCGTGACCGTCTTCGTTCCGGTCCAGGAGACGCTGGTGATCGTCTTGTTGACCGGGCCGCGGAGATGGAAGTTGTGCTCCGACGAGCGGTCGCTGACGACGATCGTGTAGCGGCCTCGCGGGATCGTCGAGACCCGGGACGAGCCCTTCTTGAGCACGATGGTCTCGCTCGGGCCAACGGCGCCCGTGAGCTTCTTGGGAGCGCTGGGCGCGGCGCCAATCGACGCCACGCCCACGAGCGCAGCCCCGATGACGGCGAGTAGTGCGGTGAAGCGGATCATGCGTGTTCCTCCTTCGTGGATTGCATGACCCACTTCTAGATCGGCCTGGACCGACTTAACCAAGGGCGAACGAAGGCTTAGGGCCGGTCTCGCCGGATCGACCCTTGCCGCGTTGGCGACGGTCGCGCTTCTGTGCCCGCAGAGGGTGGGAGCAGGCGGCTAGTTGCCGACGACCTGGACGAGCCAGCGCCGGTCGCGTTCGCGGTCGAGCTCGAGGAAGAGCACGCGCTGCCACGTGCCGAGGCAGAGCTCGCCGTCCCGGATCGGGATCGCTTCGCCGGCCGACCCGAGGAGCATCGACATGCAGTGCGAGTGGCCGTTCCCGACGGACATGTCCTCCTCGCAGATGTTCTCGGTGCGCCGGTCCCAGTCGTCGTGCGCGTAGTACTTGTCGCGCGGGACGAGGGTCTTGAGCAGCGCCGTGAAGTCCTCGAGGAACCCGTCCTCGAACTCGTTCACGCGCACACAGCAGGTCGTGTGCGGCGAGTAGACGCAGACGATTCCGTCGCGCACGCCGCTCTCCTTGACCGCCGCGCTGACCTCGTCGGTGATGTCCCGCACGGAGAGACCTCCGGCCGTCCTCAGCCGTCGCTCGTGCTGGAAGACCTTCACCGTCCGCCGATGTTAGCGGCGCTGCGGGCCGAACGTGGGGGGTATGTGTTGTCCGGTCAGGAGTTGTTCAGAGAGCGCGACGTGTTCCGAACAGACATGTCAGGTGCCTGGCACCGGACATGGCTCGTCGAGCCGATGGGGACTACGCTTGACCGGTCGGGCCCGTAGCTCAGCTGGTCAGAGCAGCGGACTCATAATCCGTTGGTCGGTGGTTCGAGTCCACCCGGGCCCATTGCAACCCGACTGACTTCGGCGCACGTACGGGGGCCGGCCCGGGCGCTGCGCGTGCTGCCCTACGCGCCCTCGGGGGAGAGGCGGGGGAGGGCGTTTCAGCGGCCCCCGGGAAGTCACGGTAGCGACCGGGCATCGTCTCGTGTCGTGGGGTGCGGCGAAGGTCATACGCCGAGCTCGTGAGGCTGGAGCCACGAGGCTCGGAGGTGGGGTATTGCGAGCGACAAGCGTGGTCTAACCACGAGCGGGAAGGTGCTGCAAAACGTCCTTGGTTGAGCAGAGGTAGCATCGGACACGCCTTCTGTACTCGGAAAGGAGAGCATCATGGAAGCTGGCTCAACACCGGGGACGGTCGTTCTTGTTCACGGCGGCTTCGTGGACGGCTCCGGCTGGCAAGGCGTCTACGAACACCTGAAGAAGGACGGCTACAACGTCGCTGTCGTCCAGAATCCGACGCTCTCGCTCGCCGACGACGTTGCCGTGACCAAGCGCGCCATCGAGGCGCAGGGCGAACCCGTCATCCTCGTCGGCCACTCGTACGGCGGTGTGGTCATCACCGAGGCGGGAAACCATCCCAAGGTTGCGGCGCTCGTCTACATCGCGGCCTTTGCACCGGACAAGGGTGAGTCCGTGAACACCCTGATCGCGGATCCGCCGCCCGGCGCACCCGTGCCGCCGATTCTGCCCCCGCAGGACGGGTTTCTCTTCCTCGACCGGGAGAA
>Ga0307289_10000103_pt1 | contig 31130 bp, 33 predicted proteins | sample ER_DNA_143_FD_194483 | JGI IMG/M metagenome (GOLD analysis project Ga0307289, IMG submission 194483) | Bulk soil microbial communities from the East River watershed near Crested Butte, Colorado, United States - ER_DNA_143 | ecosystem: Environmental > Terrestrial > Soil > Floodplain | place...
CGAGAACACCGGCGGGGGGACGCAATCGGTGGCGATCGTCGCACAGGATGTGAACCCGTTCTCCGTCCGCTGGGTCGAGGCGAGGGCATCGGGAGCGCCGGACAACGCCGCGATTCTGGTACACGGGGACGGCGCCCACGCCGACCTCTACGGCTCGACGTTTACGGCCACCGGGGGGGACAACGCGTATGCGGTCTACTACTCGGGCGGCTGCAGCGCGACGATGACCCTCTCGGACGCGACCGCCTCGGGGGCGACTACGAACAACTGGGGCGTGCGTCAGAACCGGTGCAACGCCACGCCGATCACAAACAGCAGGATTACGTCGACGGGCATCGGGATCGAGGGCGATTCGTCCTGCGGGCTCTTCTGCATCGGCGCGGGGCCGTTCGTCCGGATCCAGAACTCCGTGATTCACGGCGCGACCAACTCGATCCACAGTGCATGCTGCATGCAGACGAGGGTCTCCTCCTCGATGCTGAGCGGAGGACCGCTCTCGTCGCCGTTCACAACCTGCATTTACGTCTGGGACGAGGACTACGCGGCCGCGAGCACCACGGCCTGTCCATAGGAAAGCTCGCTTGGTGACCCGCTCCGGCTTTCGCCGGGGCGGGTCATTCGTCGATCCTCTCGATCGCGACGATGTCGTCGGCGTCGAACTCGGCCTCGCCCGCCTCGCCCCACCCGACGATGTCGCCGCTCGGGAGGATCGCCACAGGCGCGATCACCGTCCCATCCCTGAGGAGCAGGCGGGCCTGATGAGCGCCGAAGGCGTCCTGCGGCCACTCGGCCACCTCGGCCCGCAGCCAGTCCGGCAGCCGGGGCGGGTCGGCCACTACTCGGCCAGCAGGCTCAGGAGCTCGTCCACCTCGAGCATCTCGTAGGACTCCGTGTGAACGCTCCCGCGCGCGCCGAGCGCGACCGAGACCTTGGCGATCGCGGAGGCGTCGGGCGCCTCGATGATGTTCACGAAGTCGTGCGGCCCGAGCACGAACCACTGGTGGAGCACCTTGACCCCGAGCTCCTCGACGTCCTTGTTCACCTCCCGCACGCGCTCCGGGTTGGCGCGCAGCGTCTGCAAGCCCTGCTCGCTGAGCCTCGACAGCATCAGGTACTTCGGCATCCGTCCTCCTAGGTCTGCTTCTTCGGCGGCGAGGATAACGCCCGCGCCTTCTGCTCGAAGTAGAGCAGGCTTAGCCCGAGGAAGAAGAACGGGCCGATGACCCCGTTCGCGATCAGGCTGGCGGCGAGCCCGCCGTTCTCCGCGAAGCCGGTGAGGAGCACTGCAAGCACCGGGCCGAGCAGCAGGTAGACGGCCACGAAGGCGGCCGTGACGCCGAGGACGTGCAGGTACTCGGAGCGGGCGAGCGCCGTCGCGCGGCCGAGGGCGAAGCCGATGCGCTCGTACCACGCGTCCAGCTCGGGGTCCCGCTCGAGCATGGCGACGGGGATGGAGAGGCCGACGAAGGAGATCCAGGCGACGCTGAAGAGGAGGAGCAGCGGATCGATCCTCCCGAGCACGAAGGGGACGGCGACGACCACGGTCAGCACGAGAAGGACGGGGACGCGGATGCCGACCTGCGCCCAGGCCTCGGCGGCAGGATCCCCCGCCACGACCCGGGCCGAGACCGCGTAGGCGGCGGTGAACGCGAAGGAAACGATGACCACGAAGGCCGCCACGTGGTCGATCACGTGCGCCGCGAGCAGCGAGCCGGCCAGGAAGCCCCCGATTCCGGCCACGGCCCAGAGCCGCTCGCCGTAGATGCGAACGGTCTCGGCGAAGATCTCGCCGAGCTTGAGGGGGCGGTCGACGCTCAAGGTCGCTAGCGCTCCGAGGCGATGCGCAGTCCGAATGCGACGAGGACCGCACCGGTGATCCCGTCGATTGCCCGCCGCAGGCGGGGCCGCGCGAAGATGCCGCGCGCGCGGGCGACCGCGAACGCATACGCGGTCAGCCATGCGGCCGTCATGGCGCAGAAGATGAGTCCGAGGACGAGGAAGGCCGCGAAGCGCGGGCCGGACTCCGGGGCGAACTGAGGCAGGAGGCTCGTGAAGAAGACCGCCATCTTCGGGTTGCCCAGGTTCGAGATCAAGCCCTGCCGGAAGGCGGTCACGGGGCTGAGCCCGGCCTGAGTGGGGGCGAGCTCGTGCGGGGCAGGCGAACGGCGCAGCGCGCGCAGCAGGAGCTGCCCGCCGAGGAAGACGAGGTAGACGGCCCCGGCGAGCTTCACCGCGAGGAAGGCCGGCTCAGAGGCGAGGAGGAGCGCCGTCACGCCCAGGCTCGCCGTCAGCGTCCAGACGGCCTGGCCGGTGGCGACCCCTAGGGCGGTCAGGATTCCCGCCCGCCTTCCGCCGAGCAGCGTGCTCCGGATCGTGAGCGCCGTGTCCTGGCCGGGGGTGACGATCACGAGGGCGGAGACGCCGAGGAACGCGAGCAGTTGCCCCATCAGCCGCCCAGTCTCGCACCTCCGAGGGGGTCCCCGGGTTGGCGCCAAGGAATTCCAGGCCGGCGGCCTAGACCGCCGGCGATTCGGGCGGCGGGCCGGGGCTAGGCCGCGGCCGGTTCGGCAGCCGGGGCCTTCTGGAAGACGAGCTCGCCGTTCTGGGCATCGACCCGGATGTGGTCGCCCTCGGCGAAGTCGCCCTCGAGGAGCCGCATTGCGAGCGGGTTCTCGACCATCCTCTGTAGTGCACGCTTGAGCGGGCGGGCGCCGTAGGTGGGATCCCAGCCGGCCTCGGCCAGCGCCTCCTTAGCGGGATCCGTGAGCTCGATCTCGATCCGGCGCTCGGCGAGCCGGGTGCGGAGGCGCTCCAGCTGGAGCTCGACGATCGCGGACAGCTGCTCGCGGCTGAGCGGCTCGAACTCGACGACCTCGTCGATCCGGTTCAGGAACTCCGGGCGGAAGTACTCGCGGAGCGCCTCGGCCGAGCGAATGTTCGAGGTCATGATGATGACCGTGTTGCGGAAGTCGACCGTGCGGCCCTGGCCGTCGGTGAGGCGACCGTCGTCGAGGATCTGCAGGAGAACATCGAAGATCTCCGCGTGGGCCTTCTCGATCTCGTCGAGGAGGACGACGGAGTACGGTCGCCGCCGCACCGCCTCGGTCAGCTGGCCGCCCTCGTCGTAGCCGACGTAGCCGGGCGGCGCGCCGACCAGGCGCGAGACCGTGTGCCGCTCCTGGTACTCGGACATGTCGAGGCGGATGAGCGCCCGTTCGTCGTCGAACATGAACTCGGCGAGCGCGCGGGCGAGCTCGGTCTTCCCGACGCCGGTCGGCCCGAGGAAGATGAGGGAGCCGATCGGCCGGTTCGGGTCCTGCAGGCCCGTGCGGGCCCGGCGCAGCGCGTTGGCCACCGCCTCGACGGCTTCTTCCTGGCCGACGACCCGCTGGTGCAGACGCTCCTCCATGTGGATGAGCTTCTCGGTCTCGCCTTCGAGGAGTCGGGAGACGGGGATGCCGGTCCAGCGCGCGACGACGTCGGCGACGTCGTCCTCGTCCACCTCCTCCTTCACCATCGGCTCGAACTCGGCCTGCTCGCGCTCGGCCAGCTCGGTCTCGAACGCCGGCAGCTCCCCGTAGCGGATCTCGGCGACGCGCTGGAGATCGCCCTGGCGCTCAGCCCGCTCGGCCTCCATGCGCAGGTCGTCGATCCGCTGCGTGATCTCTTTGACGCGGTCGAGCGCCTCCTTCTCCTTCGCCCAGCGCGCAGCGAGCTCGTCCCGCTGCGCCTTCGCGTCGGCGAGCTCGCGCTCGAGCGGTTCCCGCACGGTCTTCGACTCCTTGCCCATCGCCGCGAGCTCGATCTCGAGCTGGCGCACGCGGCGGTCGGCCTCGTCGAGCTCGATCGGCGAGGAGTCGATCTCCATGCGGAGGCGAGAGGCTGCCTCGTCAACGAGGTCGATGGCCTTGTCGGGCAGCTGGCGGTCGGAGATGTAGCGGTCGGAGAGGACTGCCGCCGCGACGAGGGCCGCGTCGCGGATGCGGACGCCGTGGTGGGCCTCGTAGCGCTCCTTGAGACCGCGGAGGATCGCAATCGTGTCCGCGACCGACGGCTCGCCGACGAAGATCGGCTGGAACCGGCGCTCGAGCGCGGCGTCCTTCTCGATGTGCTTTCTGTACTCGTCGAGAGTCGTCGCGCCGATACAGCGCAGCTCGCCGCGGGCGAGCATCGGCTTCAGCATGTTGGCCGCGTCGACGGCTCCCTCGGCGGCGCCGGCCCCGACGATCGTGTGCAGCTCGTCGATGAACAGGATGATCTGGCCGTCCGACTCCTTGATCTCGTTGAGGACGGCCTTCAGGCGCTCCTCGAACTCCCCGCGGTACTTGGAGCCCGCAAGGAGCGCGCCGATGTCGAGCGCCCACACGCGCTTCCCCTTCAGCCCCTCGGGAACGTCGCCCGCGACGATGCGCTGCGCGAGCCCCTCGGCGATGGCCGTCTTGCCGACTCCGGGGTCGCCGATGAGGACAGGGTTGTTCTTCGTCCGGCGCGAGAGCACCTGGATGACGCGGCGGATCTCCTCGTCGCGCCCGATGACGGGGTCGAGCTTGCCCTGCTCGGCCAGCTCGGTCAGGTCCCGCCCGAACTTCTCGAGTGCCTGGTAGGAGCCCTCCGGGTCCTGCGAAGTCACGCGCTGCGAGCCACGCACCTCTTTGAGCGCAGCGAGAAGCGGGTCGCGCGGGACGACGTCGAGCGCGAGCAGGAGGTGCTCGGTCGAGACGTACTCGTCCTCGAGCTTGCGCATCTCCTCCTCGGCCCTGTCGAGGACCTGCGCCAGCTCGCTCGAGGCCTGCGGCGGCTGGGAGGAGCCCTGCACCGCCGGCTTGGCCGCGAGCTTCGCCTCGCACTCCGCGCGCAGCGACTCGACCGACTTCCCGGCCCGCTCGACGAGCGTGCGCGGGAGCTCCTGGTCGAGGAGCGCGATGCAGAGGTGCTCGGGATAGACCTCGGGATTCCCGCGGCGCCGCGCCAGCTCCTGGGCGGCGGCCACGGCTTCCCCACTCTTGATCGTGAGTCTGTTGAAGTCCATTCTTCGCGTCTACTTTCGGGGGGTGGACGAAGGGGGCGTGCCCCCTTCGTTGATCGTCAGCTTCTGGAAGTCCATGGGTTCCTTTCCGGGAGGGTCTCGCCGTCGGTGTAGAGGACGACCTCCCGCTTGTACTGGCGGTGCACGCTGCGGATCTCCTCGCGCATCTGCCGCTCGAGGCGCTCGAGCCGCCGGCGCACCTGCTTGAGCTCGTCCTCGAGGCGGATGACCGTCTCGACGCCCGCGAGGTTGAGCCCTAGCTCCGTCGTCAGGCGCTGGATGAGCCGGAGCCGCTCGAGGTCGGCCTCGGAGTAGAGACGCGTGTTCCCCGGGGTGCGCCTCGGCCGCACGAGCCCCTTCGTCTCGTAGATCCGCAGGGTCTGCGGATGCATGCCGACGAGGTCGGCAGCGACGCTGATCATGTAGCGCGGCCGGTCGTCCATCACGTCTCTTCCCGGTCCGAGGTCCAGAGCGTCCACATGAGGACGACGGTGCTGGCGAGCACGAGGACGAGCGCGATCCACTGCAGCACGGTGACCATCGTGAGGAAGAGCGCGACGGCAACAGCAAGGGCGATCACGGCGTACATCCGCAGGCGCCGGCGCGTCACGAGAACACCTTCTCGCGCGGATCGTCGTGCGCGACCTTCTGCAGGTTCTCGATCGCCTCGCGCTCGGCCTTCGAGAGCTTCGTCGGGACGGCGACGCGCAGACGGGCGAGGAGGTCGCCCTTCCCGCCGCCCTTCAGCTTCGGCGCGCCGCGGCCCTTGACCTTGAGGAGCTTGCCGTCCTGCGAGCCTGCCGGAACCTTGAGCGCGACCCGGCCCTCCGGAGTCGGAATCTCGACGGTGGCCCCGAGCGCCGCCTCGGCATAGGTGACCGGCACCTCGAGGACGAGGTCGGAGCCGCGGCGCTCGTAGAGCGGCGAGGCAACGACGCGCGTCGTGACGATGAGGTCTCCGGGCGGGCCGCCGTTCGTCCCGGCCTCGCCCTTTCCCTTGAGGCGGATCTGCGTGCCGTCCTTGACTCCGGCCGGGATCTTCACCGTGTAGCGCTTCGTCCGGCGCTCGCGCCCGGAGCCGTGACAGCGCCGGCACGGCTGCTCGATCACCGTGCCGTTCCCGCCGCAACGCGGGCACGGCCGAGAGAAGGCGAAGAAGCCCTCGTCCTCGGAGACGACTCCGCGGCCGCGGCACTCCGGGCAGATCTGCGGCGAGGTGCCAGGCTCCGCTCCCGTGCCGTGGCACGCGGAGCAGGCGACCTCGAGGTCGACGGGGATCTTCGTGGTCAGGCCCTTGAGGGAGTCGTCGAACGAGACGTTGACGACGACCTCGACATCTCGGCCGCGCTCGCCGCGCGACCTGCGGCCACGGGCCGAGGAGCGACCGGCTCCCCCTCCGAAGATCCCTCCGAAGAGATCCCCCAGGTCGCCCAGGTCGCCGAAGTTGCCCGACCACTGAGAGTTGGCGCCGCCGCCGGGTCCGCCGGCTCCGCCGAAGATCCGCGGGCCGACCTGGTCGTACTGCTTGCGCTTCTCCGGGTCGGAAAGGACGTCGTAGGCGGCCTGCACCTCCTTGAAGCGCTCCTCAGCCGCCTTGTCGCCCGGGTTCTTGTCCGGATGGTGCTCGCGCGCGAGCTTGCGGTAGGCCTTCTTGATCTCGTCGGCCGAGGCGCCCTTCTTGACGCCCAGCACCTCATAGAGGTCTTTCATTCGTTCTGCGAGACCACGACGCGGGCGGGCCTCAGGACGCGGTCGCCGAGGCGGTAGCCCTTCTGGAGGACCTCGATGACTGCGCCGTCCTCCTCCTCGGAGGGCTGCGAGAGAAGCGCCTCGTGCACGTGCGGGTCGAACTTGCCGTCGGTCTCGACCTCGACGAGGCCTTCCCGCGCTAGCGCTTCGACGAGCTCGCGGTGGACGAGCCTCACCCCCTCTTCCAGCTTGGCCTCCTCATGCTCGGCCGCCGCCTCGAGCGCGCGCTCGAGGTCGTCGAGCACCGGCAGGAGCTCCTTCACGAGCCGCTCATGGGCGCGCGCGGCCAGACCCTCCTGGTCGCGCGCAACCCGCTTGCGGTAGTTCTCGAAGTCGGCGGCGACGCGCTTGAGATCGTTCAGATACTCGTCGCGCTCGCGTTCGACTTCGGTGAGCTTCTCCTCGAGCTCGGCCTTCGTGGGCACCTTCTCAGTCATTACGACTGCTTGGCCTCTTCGTCGATGACCTCGTAGTCGGCGTCCTCGACGACCTCGTCGTCACTCGTCGGCTCGCCGTTTCCGGCGGTGGAAGTCGACGCCGTCTGCTCGGACTGCACCTTCTCGTAGACGGCCTGCGCGAGTGAGTGCGAGGCCTCCATGAGCGAGTCCGACTTGGAACGGATCTCCGCGACGTCGGAGCCGTCAAGGGCGGCGCGGAGCTCCTCCGCCCGCGACTCGATCGTCGAGATGGTCTCCTCGTCGAGTGCATCGCGGTGGTCCTTGAGGCTCTTCTCCGTCGAGTAGAGCAGGTTCTCGGCCTGGTTCCGGGCCTCGGCGGTCTCGCGGAGCTTGTGCGCCTCGTCCGCGTGGGACTCGGCCTCGCGGATCATCCGCTCGACGTCCTCCTCGGAGAGACCGGAGCCGCTCTCGATGCGGATCTCCTGCTCGTTGCCGGTGCCGAGGTCCTTCGCCGACACGTTGATGATGCGGTTCGCGTCGATGTCGAAGGTGACCTCGATCTGCGGCATGCCGCGCGGCGCCGGCGGGATGCCGACGAGCTGGAACTTGCCCAGCGTCTTGTTGAACGCGGCCATCTCCGACTCACCCTGGAGGACGTGGATCTCCACCGAGGGCTGGTTGTCCTCGGCGGTCGAGAACGTGTCCGACTTCTTCGTCGGGATGGTCGTGTTGCGGTCGATCAGCTTCGTGAAGACGCCGCCCTTGGTCTCGATGCCGAGGGAGAGCGGAGTCACATCGAGAAGGAGGACATCCTTGACCTCGCCCTTGAGGACGCCGGCCTGGATGGCTGCGCCAACGGCGACGACCTCGTCCGGGTTGACGCCCTTGTGCGGGTCCTTGCCGATGATCTCCTTGACCTTGTCCTGCACCGCCGGCATGCGGGTCATGCCGCCGACGAGGATCACGTGGTCGATCTGCTCCGGCGTCAGGCCGGCATCGGAGAGCGCCTGCTTCGTCGGCGCGACGATGCGCTCGAGCAGCTCGGCGGTCAGCTCGGTGAGCTTCGCGCGGGTGAGCTGGAGGTCGAGGTGCTTCGGGCCCTCCGGCGTCGCCGTCACATACGGCAGGTTGATCTGCGTCGACATCGTCGAGGAGAGCTCGATCTTCGCCTTCTCGGCCGCCTCGTAGAGACGCTGGAGCGCCATGCGGTCGCCCACGAGGTCGATGCCCTGCTCGCGCTTGAACTCAGCCACCATCCAGTCGACGATCGCCTTGTCGAAGTTGTCGCCGCCGAGGTGGTTGTCGCCGTTCACGGCCTTCACCTCGAAGACGCCCTCGCCGAGATCGAGGATGGAGACGTCGAACGTCCCGCCCCCGAGGTCGAAGACGAGGATCGTCTGGTCGGACTCCTTCTCGAGCCCGTAGGCGAGCGAGGCCGCGGTCGGCTCGCTGATGATTCGCAGGACGTTGAGGCCGGCGATCTTGCCCGCGTCCCGGGTCGCCTCGATCTGGGCGTCCGCGAAGTAGGCGGGCACCGTGATGACGGCGTCCGTAACCGGCTCGCCGAGGAACGCCTCGGCGTCGGTCCGGAGCTTCTGCAGGATCATCGCCGAGATCTCCGGCGGCGCGTACTCCTTGTCGCCCGCCTTCACGCGGACGTCGCCGTTCGGGCCGGCCACGACCTCGTAGGGGACGATCTTCATCTCCTCCGAGACCTCGTCGAACTTGCGCCCCATGAAGCGCTTGATCGAGAAGATGGTGTTCTGCGGGTTCGTCACCTGCTGGCGCTTTGCGGGCGCTCCGACGAGTCGCTGGCCGTCACGCGTGAAAGCAACGACGGACGGGGTCGTACGCCCGCCCTCGGCGTTCGGGATGACGGTCGGCTCGCCGCCCTCGAGGACGCCCATCGCAGAGTTGGTCGTGCCGAGGTCGATTCCGATTGTCTTTGCCATGAAGAAGTTCCTCCGTTACTGGACTGCTAAGAAAATCTAAGCCTTTTCATAGCATATTTTGCCAGAAACGGAACAACACCGGGGCTCCGAAGGCCCAAGTAACAGTCTGTTACTTGCTCGGGCGGCCGGCGCCGGGCGACAGCTACGGAAGCTCGGAGAGGGTAACGGCCTCAGGCGCTGGGACTCGCCTCGGCGGGCACTCCTCTACGGCGGCGCAAGCCGCGGCCTGGCTCGAGTGCGGCGCCGCTCTTGCGGACGATGAGAGCTACCGAGCCGAGGATGATCGCGCCCGCGAGAAGCATCTGCGCGGTGATCTCCTCATCGAGGAGGAGGGCGCCGAGCGCGACGGCGATGACCGGGTTCACGTACGCGTACGTGGAGACGAGCGAGATCGGCGCATTGCGGAGAAGCCAGACGTAAGCGGTGAAGCCGACGAGGGTGCCCACGACCACGAGGTAGCCCATCGCGCCGAGCGAGTCGGCCGTCGGATGAAGGTCGCCGAGCTCGCCGCTCGCCGCGCCGGCGACGAGGAGGAGCACACCGCCACAGAGGGCGGCGAGCCCGGCGGAAACGAGCGGCCGCGCGGGAAGCGGCGCGCCCCGTGAATAGAGAGACCCCGCTGCCCAGGCGAGAGCCGAGAGCACACAGACGACAGCGCCGAGCCGGTCGAAGCTCCCCGCGCCGAACGGGTCGAAGAGGAAGGCGAGGCCGAGGAAGCCGGCGACGAGCCCGAGCGTGGCACTCGGGTGCAGCCGCTTTCCGAAGAAGACGCGGTCGAGAAGCGCCATCCAAAGCGGGATGCTGCCGATGAGCAGCGCTGCGACCCCGGATGGAACGGTCTGCTGCGCCCAGGCGAGGCCTCCGTGCCCGAGGAGGAAGAGCGCGCCGCCGAAGATGAACCCGGCCCGCACCTGCGTCCAGCCGATCCTGTCGCCTCGCCGGTCTCCGCGTGGCAGTGCCCAGGCGAGGATCAGGGCTCCGGCCGTCACGTGACGGAAGCCCATCGCCAGGAGGGGCGGAACATCTCGAACGGCGATCGTGACCGCCATGAAGGTCGAGCCCCAGACGACGTAGATCGTCGCCAGCGCAAACCAGACCCTGGGCCCGTATGACACCGCCATGACCCGAGGATGCCCACGCCGGAGGATCAGCTCAATTCTGATTCCGGTGGGAATCCATTACGTCTCCTAATCGGCCGGGAGGGCAGGCTAGGGTATGTCCATGGCGCTCGAAGACACGCTGCGCAGGCCTCTTCGCGACCTTCGGGTCTCGATCACGGACCGCTGCAACTTCCGCTGCGTCTACTGCATGCCGAAGGAGGTCTACGGGCGCGACTTCGCGTTCCTGCCCCGCCGCGACCTGCTGACCTTCGAGGAGATCGCGCGCCTGGCCCGCGTCTTTGCCGGCCTCGGCGTCGAGAAGATCCGCCTCACCGGCGGCGAGCCGCTCATCCGCCGCGACGTCGAGCGCCTCGTGGAAATGCTCGCCGCGATCCCAGAGCTCGACCTGACACTGACCACGAACGGCTCCCTCCTCGTCAAGAAGGCCCAGGCGCTCAAGGACGCAGGGCTCCGGCGCATCACGGTCAGCCTCGACTCGCTCGACGACGCCGTATTCCGCACCATGAACGACGTCGACTTCCCGGTGCAGCTCGTCCTCGACGGGATCGAGGCTGCTGCCGCGGCGGCGCTTCCGGTGAAGGTCAACGTCGTCGTCAAGCGCGGGGTGAATGAGGCGAGCGTCCTGCCGATGGCACGGCACTTCCGCGAGCGGGGCCACGTCGTGCGCTTCATCGAGTACATGGACGTAGGCCACACGAACGGCTGGGGCCTGGACGACGTCGTCCCGGCTGCCGAGATTCTCGCGGCGATCGACGACGAGCTCCCGCTCGAGCCGCTACCTCCGCGCTATCCGGGGGAGGTCGCCGAGCGCTACCGCTACCGAGACGGAAGCGGCGAGGTCGGCGTCATCGCCTCGGTCACGCGCCCATTCTGCGGCGCATGCACGCGCGCGCGCCTCTCGGCCGAGGGTTCCCTGTACACCTGCCTCTTCGCCACAGCCGGCCACGACCTGCGCGCGCTCGTCCGCGGCGAGGCGAGCGACGAGGCGCTCACCCAGGCCGTGCGCGAGATCTGGCGCGTTCGCGACGACCGCTACTCGGAGATCCGCTCGGCGGCGACGCGTGACCTCCCCAAGGTCGAGATGTCCTACATCGGCGGCTAGGAGTACGGTCCTCGCCGTGAGAAGCCCGAAGCTCGAACGCGCGAAGCAGGCCTACACCGACGAAGCTCGCCGCCTGGCGGCCCAGTCGATGGCGCAGCTGGAGGAGGCGAAGGTCACCCCGGACGCGCTCACGATCTCGGGAGTCGCCCTCTGCATCGCCGGCTCGGTCGCGGTCTTCTTCGAATACGCGGGCTGGGGGCTCTACTGGGTCGGCGCAGTCCTGTTCGTCGTCGGGTCGGTGCTGGACATCCTCGACGGCGCGCTCGCGCGGAGCCGAGGCATCGGCAGTCCCTTCGGCGCCTTCCTCGACTCGACCGTCGACCGGGTCGGCGAGGGGTTCATGATCTCGGCGATCGGGCTCGTGCTCATGCGCCACGACCAGATGTGGGGCGTCGCGCTCGCATTCGCCGCGGTCGCCGGCTCCTTCCTCGTCAGCTACGCGCGTGCCCGGGCCGAGGCGCTCGGACTCCGCGGAGACGTCGGCCTGGGGAGCCGCGCCGAACGGGTGGTCGTGATCACGACCGGCCTCGTCCTCGCCCCGATCAACGACCTCGTCCTGCCCGCGACGATGGCACTCCTCGCCACCACCGCCTGGATCACCGTTCTCCAGCGAATCCTCTTCGTTCGCAAGCAGCTCCGCGGCACCTGATAGCACATTTGTGCTATCACTAGCGTGGATGGCACCTGAGCGCAAGGATGTACTCGTCCGCATGCCCGCGGATCTCAAGCGCGACCTCGCCCGCGAGGTCGAGGCGACCGCGGGCAACCTCAACGACCTTGCGGTTGGCATCCTCGCGTCCCGGTTCGCCGTCCCCTTCGAGAGCTCCGGCCGGAAGAGCGGCCGCCCGAGCGAGAAGGGCGACGTCCTCCTGCGCATGCCTCTCGAACTGAAGGACAAGCTCACTCGCCGCGCCCGCGAGCGCAAGCGGACGGTCAACCAACTCATCGTCGAGACCCTCTCCGAGCGACTCGGCAACCACGGAAAGGACACGATGGCTTCGAGCAACGGCTCCAAGAACGGCCGCGCGCGCGGAAAAGACAAGGTGCGCGTCGCGATCATCGGCGTGGGCAACTGCGCCAACTCCCTCCTCCAGGGAGTCGAGTACTACAAGGACGCAGACCCGGAGCAGTTCGTCCCCGGGCTCATGCACGTCGGCCTGGGCGGCTACCACATCTCAGACGTCGAGTTCACCGCCGCCTTCGACGTCACGAAGGACAAGGTCGGCAAGGATCTCTCCGATGCCATCTGGGCGCACCCGAACGACACGTACAAGTTCGCCGACGTGCCGAAGACCGGCATCACGGTCTCCCGCGGGATGACTCACGACGGGATCGGCAAGTACCTCTCCGAGGTCGTCGAGAAGGCGCCGGGCGAGACGGAGGACGTCGTCGGCATCCTCAAGGAGACCGGCACCGACGTCGTCGTCAACTACCTCCCGGTCGGCTCGGAAGAGGCGACCAAGTGGTACACGGAGCAGATCCTCACGGCCGGCTGCGCGATGGTGAACTGCATGCCCGTGTTCATCGCTCGCGAGGCGTACTGGCAGCGCCGGTTCGAGCAGGCCGGAGTGCCGATCATAGGCGACGACATCAAGTCGCAGGTCGGCGCGACGATCACCCACCGCGTCCTCACGAGCCTCTTCCGCGAGCGCGGCGTGCACCTCGACAAGACGATGCAGCTGAACGTCGGTGGCAACTCCGACTTCCTCAACATGCTGGAGCGCGAGCGCCTCGAGTCGAAGAAGATCTCGAAGACGAACGCTGTCACGTCCATGCTCGACTACGACCTGGGCGAGAAGAACGTGCACGTCGGCCCGTCCGACTACGTGCCGTGGCTGACCGACCGGAAGTGGGCCTACATCCGCATGGAGGGCTCCGCCTTCGGCGACGTGCCGCTCAACCTGGAGCTGAAGCTCGAGGTCTGGGACTCGCCCAACTCGGCCGGCATCGTCATCGACGCGGTGCGGCTCGCCAAGCTGGCGATGAACAACAGCGTCTCCGGCGCGCTCGAGGGCCCGAGCTCCTACCTGATGAAGTCGCCGCCCAAGCAGATCGTCGACGACGAGGCCTACGACCTCGTCGAGCAGTTCATCAAGAAGAACGCGCTCGAGCAGGCAAAGGCCGCAGCGAGCGCATAGCGCGTGGTCGCGCGGGTCACCTACTAGGACGCTAAGGGGGAGGGCCGGCGCGAGCCGGCCCTCCACACTTTCACCGCGCTAGACTCGAACGGTGGGCCTTCGGATCTGCATGATCACGCCGTTCGCGTGGTCGCAGCCGCATCCGGTCAACGAGCACGTCGCCGCCGCATCGGAGGAACTCCGCCGCCGCGGGCACGAGGTCGTCGTCCTCGCTCCGTCGAACCGCGCGGTCGACCTGGCGGCCGGCCGGCGCGCGCTGCGCCGCCTGGGAGCAGAAGGAGAGCCGCTCGCCGGGGTCGTCGCGCTCGGCCCTGCGGTCCTGGTTTCGCGGAAGAGCCGGCTCGGAGTCCCGATCGGCGTTCGAGCAAACCTCGAGCTCGCGCTCGCGGCGGACTCCTTCGACGTCGTGCACGCTCACGACCCGGGCGTTCCGAGCCTCTCGTACCTCGCGCTCAGGGACGCGCGCGGCCTCTCGGTTGCCACGTTCCACTCGCCCGACCGGGTCGCGTACCCACCCGGGAAGAAGCAGCGCGAGCGGCTCCTTTCGCGCATCGACGCGCTCACCGCCGTCGGTGCGGAGACCCTCGCGGCCGCGGAGGCGCGCTTCCCGGGCGACTATCGTCTCCTTCCGTACGGGATCGACCTCGGCCTCCTCCCGGAAGCCAGCCCTGCGAAGAGGTTCCTCTTTGAGACCCGCGGCGACGAGCTTCCGCGGGCGAGAGCTGCGCTCCGAGAGCTGCGCGGACTCCCCGGCTGGGAGCTCGTCTTCGTCAGGACGAGCCCACTCGCCGGCCGGCCCTACGTGCCGCGAGCGCTCCGCGACCGCGTCTCCGTCCGCACGGCGCTCGACGCCGAGACCCGTGCGCGGCTGCTCGCCGGCGCGGCGGGGCTCGTGCCGGCCCAGCGGGGACTGCGCCGCCTGGCGGCGGAGGCCGCCGCCGCGGGAGTCCCGGTCATCGACCCGCCGGGCTCGGCCGAGCAGCCCGAGCTGATCGCGGCGGCGCTCGGGCGGCTCGCGGACGACCCGGACTGGCGCCGCGCCCAGGCGGCCGAGGCGCGGAGGGGCGCAGAGGCGGAGAGCGCCGACAGGCTCGGCGACGAGCTCGAGAGGCTCTACAAGTCCGTGCTCGGCAGGCGGAGGACGGTGCTCCACTCGCCGGCGGAGCCCCTGGCCGACCGCCTTTTCATCCTCGCCGACCTACACATGCACACCGACCACTCCCACGACTGCTCGGTGCCCGTCCCCGACCTGCTCGACTACGCCGAAGCGCAGGGCCTCGGGGCGATCGCGATCACCGACCACAACGTCTTCGCGGGCGCGAAGGAAGGGGTCGAGCTCGCCCGCGGCCGCGACCTCACCGTCATCCCCGGCGAGGAGATCAAGACCGATGCGGGCGAGGTGATCGGACTCTTCCTCGAGGAGGAGATCGAGCGCGGCTTGCCCATGGCCGACACGATCGCTGCGATCAGGGAGCAGGGCGGCGTCGTCTACCTCCCCCATCCCTTCGACCGCCTGCACACGATCCCGGATGCGCCCACCTTGCACAGGCACCTTCCCGAGATCGACGTCTTCGAGGTCTACAACGCGCGCCTTCTCTTCGAGGGCTTCAACGACGAGGCGCTCCGCTTCGCGCGCAAGTACAACCTGACCATGGGAGCCGGCTCGGACGCGCACGTCCTCCAGGGAGTCGGGACCGGCCTCGTGCGCATGCGCGCCTTCGAGACGGCCGCCGAGTTCCTCATCAGCCTGCGCTCCGCGGAGATCATCCGAAGGCCGAAGTCCCTCGTCTACCTCCAGGGGTTGAAGTGGGTCGCGCAATCGCGCGCCCGCCGCTCGAAGGCGGCCGTGTAGGAAGAGGGGCGCTCGGCCCCGAATAGGCTCTGCAGTTCCTTTGCCCGTGCCCACGGACGACATCTCCCAGCGCTACCTCGAGAAGGCGATCGCCGAGATCAACGATCTCGGGCGCGAGATCGCCCACGAGGCCGGCGCGGACCGGGCGCCGGTCCTCGGCTCTGGTCATCCCCAGGCGGACCTCTTCCTCCTCAAGTACGGGGCGCAGACAGCAGAGCAGCATGAGGGTGTCGCCTTCTTCGGCCGTGCAGGGCAGGCCGTGCTCAAGTCGCTGCAGCGCCTGCACGTCGACCCCACGGCCATCTACGGCACCAACTGCCTCAAGTTCGCGGACGCAGACGAAGAGCAGGCCCGGGAGTGGCTTGCGCGCGAGATCCACATCGTCCAGCCCAAGCTCATCGTGGTCATGGGGCAAGATGCTCTCTCGTGCCTGAACGCAGTCCGCTTTCCCCTCGCGGCCGAGATCGCGAACGAGCCGGGGTCGATCCAGAGGTTCACGCCGACGATCGATGCGCTGGTGACACCGGACCTGGACGCCTCCCTGGACGAGGCGCCGGCGAAGAAGGGGTTCTGGGAGGCCTTCAAGGCGATCGGGCCCTGGTGGTCCGAGCAGCCGCCGTACTAGCCGTCTTAGCGGTTCTCGGCTGGTACTACGGCGTCTCCGAGGATCTGCCCACGCTCAGGGTCTGGGGCGACGTCGCGTTCCTCACGTTCGGGCTGATCCCGCTCACGTTCCTGCTTGTCCTCCTGGCGCTGCCGCTGCGGCGTTCGGGCATGACCCGGCTTGGGTGGACGGCCATCGCGCTCGTCTCACTGAGCGTCGTCCTCGAGTGGACGGACCTCGACATCGCCGCCAACTTCGTGAAGGTCGCCGCGGTCGTCTGCGTCGCCTGGTGGTTCCTCTCCTTCTTCGAGGCGCTTTCATGGGTGCTCCTGATCGCCGTCCTCATCGTCCCGGTGGACATCTTCTCCGTCGCCCGCGGACCGACGAAGGAGATCGTGGAGAACCAGCCCCAGGTCTTCAACGCGCTCTCCATCTCCTTCCCGCTGCCCGGGGAGCACAACTCCGCCCAACTCGGGCTCCCGGACGTCCTCTTCTTCTCGCTGTTCCTCGGCGCCGCTGACCGCTTCGGACTGCGGGTCGGCCTGACCTGGCTCCTGATGGCGCTCTCGTTCGGGGCGACGCTCGCCCTCGCGGTCGGCTTCGACATCTCCGGCCTGCCCGCGCTTCCGCTCCTCTCGGTCGCGTTCGTCCTCGCGAACGCCGACTTCCTCTGGCGCGACTACAAGGACTGGCGTTCGGCGAGAGCCTCGAAGTGAGCGGTGACCTCCTCCGCGGTCGGCGGATGGAGGAGCGATTCGTCCGCGAACTCGTTTGCGCCGGGCAAGCCGGTTTCGCGAACGAGCCTCGCCGCCTCGTCCGCGTCGTAGCGGGTCCGGCGTAGCTCAAGGGTGGGACCGAGGAGAGCCCACGCGGCGATCCCCGCCTCGCCCTCGTAGGCCATGCCGACGCTGCCCGCATTGACGAGCCGGCGGTCACCGACGAGCCGGTCGAATTGCGCGTGCGTGTGCCCGCAGACCACGATCTGCTCCTGGACGCCGTCCAGGATCGGGTCGAGGCGCTTCGGCGGGGTGATCGCGGTGACGATCTCCTCATCGCTTCGGGGCGTGCCGTGGCAGAAGAGGACCCGACCGAGCCCGTCGACCTCCAGTGAGAGCGGATGCGGAAGGCCACGGAGGAAGGCGAGCTCCTCCTCGTCGAGCTGCTCGCGCACCCAGCGGATCCGCTCGACCCATGGGTCGTCGTCCGTGACGCCACCCCCGACCGCCCGGTCGCAGTTCCCCCGGATGAACGTCGCCCCCCGCCCTCGCAGGAGCTCGAGCGTCTCCTTGGGCATCGGCCCGAGGACGGCGTCGCCGCCGACGAGAATCGTGTCCGCGTCCACCTCGGCGAGCACGGCCTCGAGCGCGGGCAGGTTCCCGTGGATGTCGTAGAGGGCGGCAACCCTCATGAGCGGGTGAACAGCGCGACGGACTCGACGTGCGGCGTGTGTGGGAACATGTCCACCGGGCGCACGCGCTCGAGGGTGTAGCCGAACTCGGAGACGAGCTGCTTGCCGTTGCCCGCGAGCGTGGTCGGGTTGCACGAGACATAGACGAGGCGCGGCGCCTCGAGCGCTCCGACGCGAGCGAGCGCCTTGCCGGCAAGGCCTGCGCGCGGCGGGTCGACCACGACGACGTCCGGAGAGCCCGCGCGCTCGCGGAGCTCCTCGACGTCGGCGCCCACCTCGCCGGCGAAGAACGCGGCGTTGGCGAGGCCGTTCAGCTCGGCGTTCTCGACGGCGCAGGCGACGGACTCCTCGGAGCCCTCGATGCCCCAGACCGTCAGAGCTTCGCGCGCCATCGAGAGGCCGATCGTTCCGGTGCCGCAGTAGAGGTCGTAGACGGTCTCCTCGCCGGTGAGGCCGGCGTACTCGATCGCGAGCGCATAGAGCTTCTCGGCCATCTCCGTGTTCGTCTGCAGGAAGGCATTCGGGCGCACACGGAAGCGCAGGCCGAGGATCTGCTCCTCGATCGCCTCCTCCCCGGAAAGGAGGCGGGAGGGGACATTCGTGATCTCCGCAGGCGTGTCGTTGACGGCCCAGTACACCGAGCGGACCTCCGGGAACTCCTGCAACGCCGAGACGAAGCTCTCCTCGTCGAACGCACCCGGCGCGGTGACGAGGACCACGAGTGCCTGGCCCGTGTTCCGCCCTTCGCGGACGACGAGGTGGCGGAGATAGCCCTCCTGCGTCTCCTGGTCGTAGGCGCGCAGGCCCTGCTCGCTGGCCCACGCCTTGACCCGGTTTCGGATCGCGTTGCCGAGATCGGTCGTGAGCCAGCAGCGCTCGATGTCCAGCACCTCGTCCCAGCGCCCCGCCTTGTGGAAGCCGAGCGCGACCCCGCCTTCGTCCTGCGTGAACGAGTACTCGAGCTTGTTCCGGTAGTGGAAGACCGACGCGGCCGGGAGGATCGGCTCGAGCTCGAAGCCCTCGAGACGCCCGATGCGGGCGAGGGCGTCGGCGACCTGAGCCTGCTTCGCCTCGGTCTGCGCCTCGTAGGCGAGATCCTGGAAGCGGCAGCCGCCGCAGGCCGGGTAGTGCGCGCACGGAGCTTCGACGCGCGGCGCTCCTGCGTGCACGACTTCGAGAGCCGTCGCCTCGGCGTGGTTGCGCTTCACCTTCGTCACGCGGGCGCGAACCGTGTCTCCCGGCAGGCCCCGCCGGACGAAGACCACGAAGCCGTTCAGCCGCGCGACGCCGTTCCCGCCGTAGGCGAGCGAGTCGATCGTGAGGTCGAGCTCCTGATCCTTCTTCAGCGGGGCGGCCACGGCTCGATGGTATCGGCGCTCCCGAGAGGTAGAGTCGGGCCCGTGCTCATCGGCGTCGTCGGCGACTACAACCCGGAGAACGAGACACACACCATGCTCGACGCCAGCCTTGCGCACGCCGGCGCCGAAGCGGAGTGGATCTCGACCGACGCGGTCCCACCCGGCGCGGAACTAGAGGAGCGCTTCGCCGGCATCTGGCTCGCGCCCGCGAGCCCGTACAGGAGCATGGACGGCGCGCTCGGAGCGGTCACCGCGGCGCGCGAGCGCGGCATCCCGCTCGTCGCTACCTGAGGCGGCTTCCAGCACGTGCTCGTCGAGTACGCACGGAACGTTCTTCGAAGCGAACGCGCGGAGCACGCGGAGACGGACCCGGACGCCGCCGACCTCGTCGTCACGCCGCTCTCCTGCTCGCTCTGGGGGCAGGAGCACCGTGTCGTCGTCCTCCCCGGCTCGCGCGCGGCCAAGCTGTACGGGACGGACGAGGCCGTCGAGGACTACTTCTGCAACTACGGCCTGAGCCCCGAGTACCGGCCGCGGATGGAGGAGGCGGGGCTCCGCGTGAGCGGCGTCGACGAGGAGGGCGACCCGAGGATCGTCGAGCTCGACGGCCATCCCTTCTTCGTGGCGACGCTCTTCTGCTTCCAGACGCGGTCACGGCCGGAGCAGCCGCACCCGCTCGTTGCCGGGTTCGCGGAGGCCGCGGGTCAGTCCAGCGTCGTGACGTAGACCTTGCGACGGCGCGGGCCGTCGAACTCGCAGAAGAAGATGCCCTGGTAGGCGCCGAGTGCGAGCTCTCCGTCGGAGAGCGGAACCATGATCTGCGGGCCGACGAGCGTGGAGCGGGCATGCGAAGGGGCGTTGGGCCCGTCGGCATCGTCGTGGCGCCACTCCCAGTCCTCCCCGACAACGCGGCTGAAGGCTCGCTCGAGGTCGTCGACGAGGTTCGGGTCGATGTTCTCGTTGATGGTGACGGCCGCCGTCGTGTGCGGCACGTAGACGAGTGCCGCGGAACCTCCGCCACCGTTCTTCACCGCTTCCCTCACCTGCTCCGTGATGTTCACGAGCTCGGTCTTTCGCCCGGTCTGCACGTCGAACTCGCGCACGGCCGCTATCCTACGGGACGCATGGCGACGGCCCCGGTGGCAGAGCTCGAAGCGTACCGGGACGAAGCCGACCGGTTCATCGCCGCGCTCGACGAGGAGTACTACCTCCATTTCGCGGGGCTGAAGGACGAGTTCGAGCTCTCGCCGATCTACGAGCGCTTCTCCGATCTGACGACGCTCGACGCGTGCCGGCGGCTCGCCGCCTCGGCCGAGGTCGAGGGCCGCGGTGCAGTCGAGCTCTGGCGCTTCGGCTGCGAGGGCTACATCGGCGACCTCACCCGGGCGGACGCAGAGGAGATCGCGGGCCTCGAGGCCTCGCTCACGGCGACCGTCGACGGCGAGGAGATCGGCTTCCGACTCCTCCGGCCTTCGATCGCCAACGAGCCGGATCGCGCGCGGCGCGCGAAGCTCGACCGCGCCCGGATCGCGCTCACCGCCGAGCACCTCGACGAGCGCTACCGACGCATGGCCGAGGTGCGCCGTTCGGCGACCGTCGAGCTGGGTGCCCCGACCTACCGGGAGCTCTACACGCGCTTCGGCTTCCGGCTCGAAGAGCTCGGCGCCCAGTGCGAGCGCTTCCTGGCGGACACCGAAGACATGTACGTGCGCGTCCTGGACGGGCTCTTCCGCCGCCGCGTCGGAATGCCACTCGAGGAGGCGAAGCGCTGGGACGTCCCCCGCCTCTTCAGGGCGAGCGAGTGGGATACGGGCTTCCCCGCCCAGGCGATGCTGCCCGCGCTCGAGGGCACGCTCTCCGGGCTCGGGATCGAGCTGCAGGCACAGGAGAACGTCCACCTCGACATCGAGTCGCGCCCGACGAAGTCTCCGCGCGCCTTCTGCGCGCCGATCGAGGTTCCCGGCCGCGTCATGCTCGTGATCCAGCCGATCGGCGGGCCCGACGACTGGCACGCGCTCTTCCACGAAGCCGGCCACACCGAGCACTACGCGCACACGGCGGCCGACCTCCCCGTGGAAGCTCGCCGGCTCGGGGACAACGCGGTCACCGAGGGCTGGGCGATGCTGCTCGAGCTCCTCGTCAACGAGCCCGCGTGGCTCGAGCGGCGCCTCGACTTCGCGCGTCCCGGGGACTTCTCCGCCGAGGCCTCCGCCGGGCAGCTCTACTTCGTCCGCCGCTACGCCGCGAAGTTCCTCTACGAGCTCGAGCTCCATTCGGAGACCGAGCTCGAGACGATGCGCTCGCGCTACGTCGAGCGGATGCACGATGCGCTGAAGATCGAGTTCGCGGACGTCGACTTCCTCGCGGACGTCGACAGCGGCTTCTACTCGTCGAGCTACCTGCGCGCCTGGGCCTTCGAGGCTCTCCTTCGCTCGTTCCTGCGCGAGGAGTTCGGGACGGCATGGTTCACGCGGCGCGAGGCCGGATCGCTTCTGCGGGAGCTCTGGGCGGAAGGACAGCGCCCGACCGCCGACGAGCTCCTCGGTGAAGTCGCCAGCGCGGAGCTCGACCTGAGCGCGGTTGCGGAGCGAATCGGGGAGACTGTCACCTGATGCGCAAGGTGTTGATCGCCGGCGCAGCAGGCCGGGACTTCCACAACTTCAACGTCGCCTTCAGGGGGCGCGGCGACGTGCGCGTGGTCGCCTTCACGGCTACGCAGATCCCCGACATCGAGGGCCGCGTCTACCCGGCCGAGCTCGCCGGCGAGAGCTATCCGGACGGAATCCCGATCTTCGCTGAGGAGGAGCTGGCCGACATCGTCCGCCGCGAGGAGGTCGAGGACGTCGTCTTCGCGTACTCGGACGTGACGCACGAGCACGTGATGCACATAGGCTCGACCGCGCTCGCGGCCGGAGCCGACTTCCGGCTCATGGGCCCGCGCTCCACCGAGCTTCGCTCCTCGAAGCCCGTCGTCGCGATCTGCGCGGTGCGCACCGGCTCCGGCAAGAGCCAGACGACGCGCCACGTAGCCTCAGTCCTCCGCGGCGCCGACAAGCGCGTGGCCGTGCTGCGCCACCCCATGCCGTACGGCGACCTGAGGAAACAGGCCGTGCAACGGTTCGAGCGCTACGAGGATCTCGAGGCCGCGGACGCGACGATCGAGGAGCGCGAGGAGTACGAACCGCATCTCGCCGAGGGGAACATCGTCTTCGCCGGCATCGACTACGGCGCCATCCTCGAGCGCGCCGAGCAAGAAGCTGACGTGGTCGTCTGGGACGGGGGCAACAACGACACGCCCTTCATCCGGCCCAATCTCCATCTCGTCGTCGTCGACCCGCACCGGGCGGGGCACGAGCTCCGCTACCACCCCGGCGAGACCAACCTCCGCATGGCCGACGCGTGCGTCGTGAACAAGATGGACACCGCGCCTGAGGAAGGGGTCGAGGCCGTGCTGGAGTCGATCCGCTCGGTCAATCCCGGGGCCGCCATCGTGCGGGCGGCCTCGCCCTTCGAGGTCGAGCAGGACACCCACCAGATCCGCGGCAAGAAGGTGCTCGCCATCGAGGACGGGCCGACCCTCACGCACGGCGAGATGGCCTACGGAGCCGCGGTGCTCGCCGCGAAGGAGGGCGGGGCCTCCGAGCTCGTCGACCCGCGCCCGTTCGCCGTCGGCTCGATCAAGGAGACCTTCGCCAAGAATCCGCACCTCACTCAGCTCCTCCCGGCGATGGGCTACGGGCGCAAGCAGATGGAGGAGCTCCGCGAGACGATCGCGCGCTCGGACGCCGACCTCGTCCTCATCGGGACGCCGATCGACCTCCGCCGCGTCATCGAGCTCGACAAGCCCGCGCTCCGCGTCACCTACCGCCTCGAGGAGATCGGCGAGCCGACCATCGCCCAGCTGCTCGCCGAGCGCGGCATCATCGACGCGCCCTAGCCAGGGCCTGCCTCCAACCTTCGCCCACTCCCAGCAGCGCCGGGAGCCTTGTGTTTCACCTGCACAACGTCTCCACCCGACCAGCAAGGACAAGGAAGGGCCCTTGAAGCGCGCGAATAGAGGACGCGCGATGTTTGTGCGCGTGGAACACAAGGCTGGTTGCGGGTGCTGACGGTCGTCGCGCTCGGGGGCAACGCGCTGCTCCGACCCGGCGAGCGCGGAACCGCAGCGGAGCAACGCGCAAATCTGGCGGCCACGTTCGAGGCCGCCGGCACGATCCTCCGCGACGGGCCCGTCGTCATCACGCACGGGAACGGCCCGCAGGTCGGCAACGAGCTCCTGCGCCAGGAGCTCGCGAGCGCCGAGGCGCCGCCTCTCCCCCTCTACCTCGCCGTTGCGCAGACGCAGGCGGAGATCGGAGCGCTCATCGCCTCCGAGCTCGAGCCGGTGGCCGGCCGCCGGGTCGCCGTCGTGCTCACCCGCGTCGTCGTCGGGGAGGACGACCCCGCCTTCGCCAACCCGACGAAGCCGGTCGGCCCGTTCTATGACGCGGATCGTGCGCACGCGTTGGAGACCGAGCGGGGCTGGTCGGTTCGCGAGGACGCCAATCGCGGTTGGCGGCGCGTGGTGCCCTCGCCGCGGCCGCTCGACGTCCTGGAGCTCGACGCGATCAAGACCCTGCTCGAGAGCGGCGCGATGGTCGTGGCCGTGGGCGGGGGTGGCATTCCGGTCGTCGCTCGCGACGGCCGCCACGATGGAGTGGACGCGGTCATCGACAAGGACCACGCCTCCGCTCTCCTCGCGGTGGACCTCGGCGCCGAGCGCCTCGTCATCCTCACGCAGGTACCGGCCGTCTTCACCGGCTTCGGCACCGACGAGGAAGAGGCGATCGAGGAGCTGGTGCCCGGTCGCGACGAGGCATTGATCGAGTTGCTTCCGGCGGGGAGCATGCGGCCGAAGGTCGAGGCGGCCTTTCGCTTTGTCGTCGAGACCGGCGGCGAGGCGTTGATCACGAGCTCCGACGCCCTCGCGGCAGGAGAGCCCGGCACCCGCGTCGTTTCGGCCCCTAGGATGCGCGCGTGATTTCCGCACAGCTGAAGGGCCGGGACTTCCTGCGCGTCAATGACTGGGACACCGACGAGCTCATCAGTGTCCTCGACCTCGCCGACCGGCTCAAGGCGCGCCAGCGCGAGCGGGTCGAGCACCGACACCTCGAGGGCAGGTCGCTGGGGATGATCTTCCAGAAGCCGTCCACCCGAACCAGGGTCAGCTTCGAGGTCGGGATGTTCCAGCTCGGTGGCGCCGCGCTCTACCTTGCGGCCGGCGACCTGCAGCTCGGCCGGGGCGAGACGATCAAGGACACGGGCGTCGTTCTCTCCCGCTACCTCGACGGGATCATGATCCGGACATTCGCTCAGGCGGATGTGGACGCGCTCGCGGCCAGCGCGGACATCCCGGTCATAAACGGGCTCACCGACGACTTCCACCCCTGCCAGGCCCTCGCCGACGTGATGACGATCAGGGAGCGGCTCGGAGGCTTCGACGGCGTGCGGGTCGCCTACCTCGGCGACGGCAACAACGTCTGCAACTCGCTGATGGTCGCCTGCGCGAAGCTCAGGATGGACTTCGTCGCCGCGACGCCGCCTGGCTACGAGCCGAGCGACGAGGTCGTGGGCTGGGCGAAGACCGCCGCGAACGTATCCGGCAGCACCGTCGAGCTGACGAACGATCCTCGCGGCGCTGCCGAGGGCGCCGACGTCCTCTACACGGACGTCTGGACGAGCATGGGCCAGGACGAGGAGCGCGAACGACGGCTCGCCGATCTCGCCGGCTTCGGGATCGACGACGCGCTCGTCAGCCTCGGGAGCGAGCGGGTGATCGTCCTCCACTGCCTGCCGGCGCATTACGGCGAGGAGATCACCGAAGACGTGCTCTACGGGCCCCGCTCGGCGATCTGGGACCAGGCGGAGAATCGCCTGCACGCCCAGAAGGCGCTGATGGCGCTCGTGATCCGGTAGAGGCACCGGGGCGTGCTCCCCCTCCGAGACAACGTCCCGACACGGCGCTTCCCCGTCGTGACGGTGGCGCTGATCGCCATCAACTTCGGGGTCTGGATCCTTTACGAGCTCCCGAACCTGAACCGGGCGATCCTCGACTCGGGCTACTTCCCGTGCGAGCCTGTGCACGAATGCATCGCACCCGATCCCCCGTGGTGGATCGACGTCTTCACCTCGATGTTCATGCACGGAGGCTGGGAGCACATCCTCGGCAACATGCTGTTCCTCTGGATCTTCGGGAACAACGTCGAGGACACGGTCGGCCGGCCCCGGTTCGTCGCCTTCTACCTCGTCGGCGGCCTCTTCGCGACGCTGAGCCAGACGATCGTGACGCTCGAGGCCGGGTCGCGCGGCGCAGCCGAGATCCCAAACGTCGGCGCGAGCGGCGCGATCGCCGCCGTGCTCGGCGCCTACCTCGTGCTCTTCCCCGGCGGGCGCGTCTTCACGTGGGTGTTCCCGATCTTCTTCTTCGAGCTCCCTGCGATGTTGTTCCTCGGCTTCTGGTTCGTCCTCCAGCTCTTCCTCGGCTCGCAGTCGTTCGTCGCGCCGGAGGCGGGCGGCGGAGTCGCGTTCTTCGCGCACATCGGCGGGTTCGTCTTCGGCCTCCTCGCCATCAAGATCTTCTCGGCCGGCCGCCCGAGACCCGTGCGGCCCGCGTATTGACCTTCGAGGAGCACGTAGAGCGAGCGCTCGCCTCCCTTCCCGCTGACCTCAGGGCGGCGATGTCGAACGTCGAGATCGTCGTCGAGGACGAGAACCTCGAGGATCCCGACCTCTTCGGCCTCTACTTCGGCATACCCCTCACCGAGCGCGGCGACTACGCGGGCGTCCTCCCGGACAAGATCGCGATCTACCGGCTGCCGCTCGAGGACGAGTTCGGCGGCGACCCTCAGGTGCTCGAGGACGAAATCCGCATCACGGTCCTCCACGAGATTGCGCACCACTTCGGCATCGACGAAGACCGCCTGGGCGAACTGGGTTGGAGCTAGCTACTCGTCGCGAAGCCGGACGAAGGCGGCGTTGAGGAAGTCCGCGACCGCCTGCGCGCCGAAGATCGTCGTCACGACCCGGGTTTGGCGCGGGAAAAAGACGAGGGAGTACGAGAGACCCGAGGCGACCCAAAGCCCGATGCAGTACGGGCATGTGACGAGCTCGCCGAGCGCCCGGCCGGCACCCTCCCGCTTCGGCTCGGTCGCCTCCACGTCCTCCGTGACCGGGGCGCGCACGAAGGCGGCCACCCGGTCTTTGGCGATCAGCCGGCCGAGCTTGTAGCTCGCCAGACCAATCCGGACCGTGTCCGTGAGCGAGACGCGCTCGGGGAGCCTCCTACCGGCGACAGCCAGGAAGCCACCCAGGGCCGTGCCGAAGGTGGCGGCGAGCGCGGCGTACTGCGGGAGCGGGCGAGTGTCGTCCTCCACGGCGGCTCTCTACCCCGTTTGGCGGAAGCCACACGGCGGGTAGCGTGAGACGTGGTTCGTGAGCGGGTGATTCGTCTCTTCGCAGGGGTCGTCGTCGGGCTCCGCTACCTCGTCGTGCCGGCCTGGATCGCTGCTGCGGTCGCCGTGACGTGGTCGCTTCCGGGGCTCGGCTCTGGCGAGCCGCTCCCGCTCGGCGGCCTCATTCCGGAGAACGCAGAGTCCGGGCAGGTCGGGCAGCGAGAGGCGCGGTACTTCCGGCTCCCGCTCACGACCGACACGCTCGTCGTCCAGCGGGATCCGGACGGGCTCGCCACCGCGGCACAGGCGCGGGCGGTCGCCCGGGCACTGGCCGTGAACCAGGGGCCGCGGCCGCCAGACGGCATCCAGTTCGCGCTTCCGATCGCGAACACGCTCGGCCTCTTCCCGAGCTCGAGCGAGCGCGGCACGACCGCGATCACCTATCTCTACTTCGGCCCGGACGCCACGCTCACCGACCGCGTGTCGGCCGCGAACGACTACGCCGCCCAGATCCCGCCTGAAGATCACCTCGTCGGGGTGACGGGGCCTGCGCCCGCCCGTCTCCGCCAGTTCGACGAGATCTCGTCCTCGCTCGCCGTCGTCGAGATCGGGACCGTCCTCGTGATCCTCCTGGTGGTCGGCCTCACCTTCCGGGCCTTCGGAGCGCCGCTCCTGACCCTCTTCGCGGCGGGCATCTCGTTCCTCATCGCGCAAGGCGTCATCCCCTGGGTCGGGGAGCGCCTCGGCATTGCGATTCCCCAGGAGGTGGAGCCGCTCGTCGTCGCGCTGACGCTCGGGATCGTGACGGACTATGCGGTCTTCTATCTCTCCGCGACGCGCCGGTCGCTCGCCGAGGGGCGGCCTCGCGTCGACGCGGCCAGGGCGGCGACCGTTCGAGTGAGCCCGATCGTCGCAGCCGCCGGGCTGATCGTCGTGGCGGGCACAGCCTCTCTCATCGTCGGCGAGCTCGAGTTCTTCCGCGCGTTCGGGCCGGGGCTCGCCCTCACCGCGGCAATCTCGCTCGCCGTCTCGGTCACGCTCATCCCGGCGGCGCTGGCGATCTTCGGCCGCCTCGTGTTCTGGCCCGGCCTGCCGAAGGCTCCGGTCGAGAGCGGAGAGGAGCGATTCTCGTCGCCCGCGCGCGAGGCACTCGCGCGCTTCCTCGCTTCGCGCCCCGTCGCGCTCCTGGTCGTCCTCCTTTGCGGCGGGCTCCTCTTCGTCTGCGCCACGGGCCTTCCGGGAACCAAGCTCGCGTTCCGGCTTACCACCGGGCTGCCGGCGGACACGCAGGAGGCGCGCGCCGCCAAGGCCGCGGCCGACGGCTTCACACCGGGAATCACGGCTCCGACGACCGTGCTCGTGGAGGGAGCCGACGTGGCCGGACATAGCGCCCGCCTCGTCCGGCTGGAGCAGGCGCTCGCCGCGCAGCCCGGCGTCGCCGGCGTGCTCGGACCCCGGGAGCAGATTCCCCAGGCACCCGAGAACCTGTTCGTCTCGGAGGATCGCGGCGCCGCCCGCTACGTGGTCATCCTCAACGAGGGCCCGCTCGGCTCGCGTGCGATCGACGAAGTGCGTGCGCTCGACACCGCGCTCCCCGGCCTCCTCGCCGAGAGCGGCCTCGAGGGGGCGAGCGCAGGCATCACCGGCCAGACGGCAATCGCCTCGGACACGGTGCATGCCGTGGTCGACACCTCCTTCCGCGTCGGAGCCGTCGTCCTCCTCGTGAACTTCCTACTCCTCGCCATCTTCCTGCGCGCGCTGATCGCACCCCTCTACCTGCTCGCCGCGAGCGTCGTCTCGGTGGCCGCCGCGCTCGGGCTGACCAAGCTCGTCTTCCAGGACATCCTCGGCCACTCCGACCTGACGTACTACGTCCCGTTCGCAGCAGGCGTGCTCCTCGTCTGCCTCGGCTCGGACTACAACGTCTACGTCGTCGGCCGGATCTGGCAGGAGGCGGAGCGCATGCCGCTCCGCGAGGCGATCGCCTACGCAGCGCCGAGGGCCTCGAAGGCGATCGGCGTCGCCGGAATCGCCCTCGCCGCTTCGTTCGCGATGCTCGCCGTCGTCCCCATCGACGGCTTCCGCGAGCTCGCCTTCATGCTGAGCGTGGGCGTCCTCCTCGAGACGTTCGTCGTCCGCTCGGCGCTGATCCCCGCGCTCATCTCGCTCTTCGGCCCGTTCAGCGCCTGGCCCGGCCGCCTAGGGGGCGACCCAACAAGAAGCCCTGGCGGTCTCCCGCCAGGGCATTCCAGAACGGCCGGCCGCTAGGCCTTCGTCCCGGCCAGCTCGACCGTGCAGCTCGAGCGGCCGCGCTTCTCGAGGTACTGCTGGTGATAGTCCTCGGCCTCGTAGAATTCGGTCGCGGGGACGATCTCCGTGACGACCTTCTTGGGCCAGTGCAGCCTCTCCTGCAACTCGTCCCGCGTACGGATAGCGGCCTCCTCCTGCTCCGGGGAGTGGAAGAAGATCGCCGAACGGTACTGCGAGCCGATGTCCAGGCCCTGGCGGTTCTTCGTGGTCGGGTTGTGCTTCGTCCAGAAGACGTCGAGCAGATCCTCGTACGACACGCGCTCAGGGTCGTACGTGACTTCGACTGCCTCGGCGTGACCCGTCGAGTGCGAGCACACGAGCTCGTACGTCGGGTTCTCAGTGTCGCCACCCGTGTAGCCCACGCGTGTCGCGACGACGCCGGGGATCTGGCGGAAAGCCGCCTCGACGCCCCAGAAGCAGCCTGCTCCAAACGTTGCCTTCTCCAAGCTCATCTCCTTTTCGTTCGACATGTTCACCTATTCGAACGCTCGAGGCTCTGCAGCTGTTCCTCGGCTTGTGAAACGTCTTTCCGCGCTTTTTCGGCCTCCCGTTCGGCTGCGCGGGCGCGCTTCTGGGCCTCCTGCAGCGCGGCGCGGGCCTCGGCCAGCTCCCGCTTGCGCCGCTCCGCAGCTTCGTCCTTCGTCTTCTTCGCCGCTGAGGAGCTCCGACGGCGCGGCGGGGCGGGCATCCCGGCGAAGCCAAAGCCCGACGGCGCGAGCTCTTTGGTCAGGCGGCCGCGCTCGAGCAACTCGTGCGCCTCCGGATCCACCGCCGCCGCTCGCAGCGTCTGCTCGAGCTTCTGAAGCGTCGCGTCGCCGTCGGCGATCTGCCGGCCGGCGTCGAGAAGCGCGGTGAGCGCCCGCCGCTCGCTTTCCTCCGCCCTACGGAGCTCGTCGGGCTTGCCGCCTCGCATGAGCTCGGCCTGGCCTTCGCGAAGCTGCTCGCCGGCCGTGAGGAGCGCGCGCACGTTCATGCGCTCGCTCCGCGCGAGCTGATTCGCCGCCCAGGCGGCCGCGGTCGGCTTGCGCGCCTTCTTCAGGTGGTCTGCCGCCTCGCGCTCGCCGCCGCTCCGGAGCTCCTTCACGCGCGTGTCGCGGGCTTTCGTGAACCGGTCGAGCGGCAGCCCGTACAGACGGTCGATCTCCTTGTCGAGGTTGATCGGCAGGCCAGAAACGTATCGCGGGCGACCGAATCAGGTGAGCCTTGCTGCCTCGGCCTCGAGCTCTTCAACGTACGCGAACGAGGCCGGGTCGGTCGCGGCGATGCATGCCTCCGGCAGCGCCGCGCAGCCGAGCCAGCGCACCTCCGGCCGCCAGAGGATGATTGCGAACCCGCCGAGGAGAGTGACAAACCCGTCCACGGCGACCGCGCCGCCCGCTCCGAGCCATGCGGCGAGCCCGGCGGTAATCAGGGCGCCGATGGGCAGGACGCCGACGAAGGCCGCTGCCCAGATCGCCATCGCCCGCGAGCGCATCTCCTCCGAGCTCGATGCCTGGACGACCACCGTCGAGAGACCGATGAAGATCACGCCGGTGAAGCCCCCGATCAGGGCAAGCGCAAAGGAGAGCGGCGCGGAGGTCGAGAGACCGATGAGCGCGATCGCCGCGGCACACACGAGGTAGGAGACAAGCGCGGGCTCGCCCTTGTTCGGGCGCCGCGAGAGGATCAGCATGGCGACCGACCCAAGCACCGACCCGAGGCCGATCAGCGAGATGAACAGGCCGAGCGTCCCCGGGCCCTCGTGCAGCTGAAAGCGAACGAGGCCGGGAACCATGAACGCCACCGGCGGGGTCGCGAACATCCCAGCGAAGACCATCAGCAGCATGAGCGAGGCCAGGCTCCGTTGGCCAAACACGTAGCGGAGGCCGTCCGCCATCGCCCCTCTGATCCCTGCGCTCGCCGCCGCGATCCGCGCCCGCGAGGCGGGCAGGAGCAGAAGCGCCCCGAGAACGGCGAGGAAGCTGAAGGCGTTGAGGCCGAAGACCCAGGTCGGCCCGACCGACGCGAGGAGGACGCCGGCGATCGCCGGGCCCACGAAGCGCGCGACCTGGAGCGCGAGGCTGTTCAGTGCGACGGCGCTCTCCAGATCCTCCTCCGGGACGGTCGCTGCGAGCATCGACTGGAAGGCCGGGAAGCTGAGCGTTCCGAGCGTCCCGCCGATGAAGGCGAGCAGGCCCATGAGGAAGACGCTGAGGGCGTCCGTGGCCCACAGGACAGTGAGCGCGATGGCCACGCCCATGTTCCCGCCCTGGAAGAAAAGGAGGAGCTTGCGGCGATCGAAGTGGTCGGCCAGGACGCCCGCGGGCAGGGCGAAGACGAGATTAGGGATGGTGTTCAGGAAGCCGATGATCCCGAGCGTCGCGGCCGAACCACCGAGCAGGAGCACGACGTAGCCGAACGCGCCCGCCTCGACCCAGCTCCCGGCAAGCGACAGCAGCACCCCACCGAAGTAGATCTGGAAGCTCCGGTGGCGGAGGGCACCGGCGGCCGCCTTCCAGTCGCCCCTCCGGTCTCGCGTGCGCGGGGCCGGCTCAGGAAGCGGCGCGCCCTGGAGGGCGTGCACCCCGCCGGTCACCGCGTATGCGTCGAAGCCCCGGTCCCTCAGCCAGTGCGCCACACGGACGCTCGTCGCCTCGCGCAGTCAGGTGCAGACGAGGACGATCGCGCGGTCGCGCGGAAGCT
>Ga0307289_10000104_pt1 | contig 31117 bp, 29 predicted proteins | sample ER_DNA_143_FD_194483 | JGI IMG/M metagenome (GOLD analysis project Ga0307289, IMG submission 194483) | Bulk soil microbial communities from the East River watershed near Crested Butte, Colorado, United States - ER_DNA_143 | ecosystem: Environmental > Terrestrial > Soil > Floodplain | place...
CATCACGCCCTCTATGTGAGCTTGACCGGCGATATCAGTGGCTACTATGCCGACTTCGACTCTCTTGCCGCGTTAGGGAAGGTCTACGAGAGTGGCTTCTTCCACACCGGCACCCGCTCCAGTTTCCGCGGACGTACCCACGGACACCCAATCGACACCTGGCGTACGCCGACCTGGCGACTGGTCGTCTGCTCCGACAACCATGATCAGATCGGCAACCGCGCCACCGGGGAACGACTCTCGAGCAAGATCAGTCCGGCACAGCAGGCCATTGCGGCGATGCTGACGCTGCTCAGTCCCTTCACGCCGATGATCTTCATGGGAGAGGAATGGGGTGCCGAGACGCCGTGGCGCTTCTTCACCTCCCATCCCGAGCGAGAGCTCGCGGAGAGGGTGCGGGCCGGTCGGCTCGAGGAGTTCTCCCAGATGGAGTGGGTCACCAGCGATGTGCCCGATCCGCAAGATCCGCGGACCTTCGAGGCGTCGCGGCTGGACTGGTCGGAGCTTGAGAAGCCCAGCCATGCCGAGTTGCTTGACTTCACCAGGCGGCTGATCACAATACGGCGCAGCTACCCCGACTTCACCGACCCACGTTTCGAGGAGGGCCGGGCGCTGTCCAACGACGAGGCCGGCTGGCTCCTGCTGGAGCGTGGCGACATGGTCATGGTGGTCAACTTCGGCGACCACCCAACCGAGGTCAACGTCGGTCGTACGGTTGATCCGGTGATCATCATCGGACAGGTCGAGGTGGCCGGCGACGTGGTCAAGCTCGGGCCGTCCAGTGCGACGGCGGCGGATGCAACCCAGTACCGGGTCTTTGCGCCTCCCCGGCGCCCAGCCGCGGCGGAGCCTAGGGCTCGAACTTGATCTCTCTCTTCAAGATCTTGCCGGTCGGGCCCTTGGGAATGGGACCGAATCGGATGATGCGCGGATACTTGTACGCCGCGATCTGCTCCTTCACGTAATTGCGCAATTCCACCTCGGTCGCTGAGGCGCCTTCCTTGAGAGTCACCAACGCGGCGACCTCTTCGCCGTACATCGCGTCCGGTACTCCGAAGACTGCTGCCTCGGCGACTGCAGGATGCGCGTACAAGATCTCTTCGACCTCGCGGGGATACACGTTGTATCCACCGCGATTGATCATGTCCTTCTTGCGGTCGACGATGAAGTAGTAACCGTCCTCGTCGCGGCGAGCCAGGTCGCCGGAGTGGAACCAGCCGCCGCGCATGGCCTCGGCAGTTGCGTCCGATCGATTCCAGTAGCTCTTCATCACGTTCTCGCCACGAATCACGATCTCGCCGATCTCACCGTCGGCCACCTCGTTGTCGTCATCGTCGCGCAGTCCGAACTCAACACCGCGAAGCGGCGTTCCAACTGACCCGGGCTTGGTCGGCCGGTCAGGGTGGTTGAAGGAGGCGACCGGCGAAGTCTCCGAGAGCCCGTAGCCCTCAAGCAATGTCAAGCCAAACGCCTGTTCGGCGCCGCGCAACACCTCCACCGGCAGCGAGGCTCCGCCGGAGGCGGCCATTTTGAGCGTCGACGTGTCATAGCCTTCCCTGTCCTTCACCGCGAGCATCGCCATATACATGGTCGGTACGCCGAGGAAGATTGTCACGCGGTCGCGGGAAATGATCGACAATGCCTGCTCGCCATCGAACTTGGGCAGCAGAGTCAGGCACGCTCCGCCGGCCATCGCGGAATTGAGGCCAACCGTCTGCCCGAAGGAGTGGAACAACGGCAAGCCGCCGAAGACCACGTCGCCAGGAGCCATGGGTAGCACCGTTTCTATGGTGGTGCGGACATTGCTGCTGAGGTTGGCATGAGTAAGTTCGGCACCCTTGGGCTGGCCGGTGGTGCCTGAGGTGTACAAGATCACCGCCGTGTCTGCGGCTGTGACCTCGGCAATCTGCTGGGTCGGCTCAGTGCTCGCCAGTGCCTTCTCGAACTCGCCGGGAATTGTCATGATCACGTCAGTGCCAGTCGCGCCTGCCGCTTTGCCGGCCTCCTCGGCGAAGAGCGGAAAGACGACAGCCACCTTGGCGGCACAGTCGCTCCACACGAAGGAGATCTCGCCGGCCTTGAGCAGCGGGTTCATCGGTACGGCGATGGCGCCGACGCGCAGGATCGCGTAGTAGACGATCGGGAAGAAGGCCACGTTCGGCATGATCATGGCTACCCGATCGCCGGCGGTGACACCGCGATCGCTCAGCGTCGTTGCGAATCGGGACGCGGCCGCTTCCAGTTCGGCATAGCGGAGCACCGTGTCGCCTTGCTTGATCGCTGGCAGCTCAGGGTCACTGGCCGCACGATCACGTACCCAGCTGGCAATGTTGATGGGGGCTGGCTGCGACATCGTCGTCATACCACGACTCTAGTTTGCGACTGCTCGCAGACCTGGGGGACGCTCGCATCTGGAGGTGGCGTGCACCCAAATAGGCAGCAGTGTTGCGGAGGTCTGACACTAGACTCACGGCGGGTTTCCAAGCGCGATGCGCGAGCAGCTCTGAATACGTCGAAATATCGCACGGAGTGGAAGTGATCATGCCTTTGTCTGACCTCAGTCATGACGAGCTGGTGGCGATGCACGAGGAGCAATCCGCGGAGTATGACGCCTTGCTTGCGTTGGGGCTGAAGCTCGATCTGACGCGTGGCAAGCCGTCGCCGGCGCAGCTCGATTTGTCCAATGAGCTGCTCACGCTCCCGGGAGAGGGCAACTACACGGATTCAACCGGCACCGATTGCCGAAATTACGGCGGTACCCAGGGGTTGCCGGCAATCCGGGCGATCTTCGCCCCGTTGCTCAATGTCCCGGTCGACCAGCTCGTCGCGGGGGACAATTCGAGCCTGTCGATCATGCACGATGCGCTGGTATATGCCCTGCTGAGGGGCACCGTGGATTCGGCCGAGCCGTGGTCCAAGCAGTCCATCAAGTTTCTCTGCCCGGTCCCCGGCTACGACCGGCACTTTGCGCTCTGTGAGCAGTACGGGATTGAGATGATTTCCGTCCCGCTTGGCCAGAACGGGCCCGATCTGGACCAGGTACGCCAGCTGCTGGCGGAAGATCCTTCCATCAAGGGCATGTGGATCGTCCCGATGTACTCCAATCCCAACGGCGCTGTCTACACAGAGGACGTTACGAGGGCACTGCTGGAGATGCCAGCAGCGGCGGACTTCCGGATGTTCTGGGACAACGCGTACGCCGTCCATCATCTGACCGATGTGGAGACTCCTCCGTTGGATGTTCTCACCATGGCAGCCGAGGCTGGGCACCCGAATCGCGTCTTTCTGTTTGCCTCGACTTCGAAGATCACCTTCGCAGGCGCCGGCGTCTCGTTCTTTGCGAGCTCAGCGTCAAACGTGGACTGGTATCTGAAGAACCTGAGCAAGCGAACCATCGGCCCCGACAAGATCAACCATCTGCGGCACGCGCTGTATCTGAAGGGCGCCGACGGCGTTACCCGACTGATGCGACGTCATCGGGAGATCTTGGCCCCGAAGTTTGACCAGGTGACCTCAATCCTCAGCAAGCGCCTGGGCGACTACCAGGGAGCGACCTGGACCGATCCTGACGGGGGGTACTTCGTCAGTCTCGATGTCGTCGACGGTACCGCGACTCGCGTCGTGGAGCTCGCCAAGCGCGCGGGCATATCCATGACGGGCGCTGGTGCAGCCTTTCCGCATGGTAGAGACCCACGCGACCGAAACATCAGAATCGCACCCAGCTTTCCCTCTCCAGACGAGATCGCGGCGGCCATCGACGGTCTCGCCACCTGCGTCTTACTCGCTGCTACCGAAAAGCTGTTAGCCGAATCGGACTCAGCTGAGCCGCAGGCCGACGGGCATGCCGAGCACGAGCAGCGCTGACTCTGTTTCGACTCGCAAGATTCGTCGAGAAAGACCGTGACTAATGGCCGCCGACGTTCTTACGATCATCTCCTCGGGGAATCGACTGCAGCACTCAGCAAAGAGAGAAGACTCTCGATGGCACGATTTCCCACTGAGCCCCAGTTCTCCGACGATTCCTGGGGCTTGCTGCTGATTCCCACCATCTTCTGCGTGGCCCTGCTTATCTCTGCTCTCGTCTGGCTCTAGGTTCGCTAGGCGATGTTGCAGCCGCACTGCCATCGCCTTCGCTCCGGCTAGGTCGTTCCACGGCACTACGTTCCACGGCACTAGTGGTGTACCGCCCATTCAAGCCGTTCGACTCTCGTGGTAATCGTCAGTAGACTCTGTGGTTTGGTGGCCCGTCACCACTGTTTTTGTGCGCCCATGTAGCGGCGTGTTCGGCACTGGAAGCAGCCGGTGAGGGGGCGCCGGAGGGCAATAGCTCAATTGGCAGAGCATCGGTCTCCAAAACCGAAGGTTGGGGGTTCAAGTCCCTCTTGCCCTGCAGGCTAGAGGCGCAGATCACGGCAGGAAAGGTCGTAGCGTGGCAGACAAGGAAGAGGTGGAGCCGGCCGCTGAGCCGAGCTCTGCTGAGCTGTCAGGCGCCAGCCAGACCAGCGCCGATCTCAAAGCCTCCCGGACCGAGGTGAACGGGGCTGCAGTCAACGGCAGCGAGGCGGCGAAGGAGGACGGCGGAGACAACACGCAGTCCGGGAAGGTCTTGGAGCCCGCCGGTGTCGCTGCTGCTACCTCAGGCGCCAGTGCCAAGACGGGCGCAGGCGAGGCCACGAAGGGTACGAAGGGGAGGAGCCCAAAGGGCGCTCCCACCAACAAGCGCGACCAGCCGGTTAAGCGGGAGCGTACGACGCCAGTGAAGTTCGTCCGACAGTCGATCGGTGAGCTGCGCAAGGTCGTCTACCCGACTGGGCCGCAGTTGATCAACTATTTCGTTGTCGTGCTGGTCTTTGTGCTGTTTGTGATCGCCTTCGTAAGTTTGCTCGACCTCGGCCTCGGCTGGGCAATTTTCAAGATCTTTAGCTGATGACCAACGAACCACGTAACGGAGACTTAGACGTGCCCGACGAACAGCAGCAGGATGCAGCCGCGCTCGAAAGCCCCGCATCTTCCGCCTCCGCCGAGACGCCAGAGAACGACTTCGATATCGACCTAGGTAGCTACTCGGCGAGTCGCGAAGATGACGTCGACATCAACCTGGACTTCGGCGGTGCTCCCGCCGACCAGGAAACTGAGGACGATTTCGAGCTCGACTTCGGCAGCCTTCCGACGACCGAGGAGGAGCCGGAAACGGGCGAGGTCGAGCCGGAGGAGGAGTCCGATGCCGGTCATGACGCGCTTGAGGCGTTTCGTGCCGATCTGAGGGCCAAGCCGGGCGACTGGTACGTCGTACACACCTACTCCGGCATGGAGAATCGGGTGCTGCAGAACCTGGAGAACCGGGTGTCCTCCCTCAACATGGAGGACTACATCTACGAGATCATCGTGCCAACCGAGGAAGTCACCGAGATCCGCAATGGCCAGCGCAAACAGGTGAGGCGTACGGTGCTGCCGGGATATGTGCTGGTACGGATGGACCTGACTGACGAATCCTGGTCGACGGTCCGCCACACCCCCTCGGTGACCGGTTTCGTCGGGCACTCCAACTCCCCAGTTCCGCTCAGCCTGGATGAGGTGGAGAAGATGTTGGCACCTGCAGTTGTCGCGGCGGCAACCGCTTCCAGCGACAGCCCCACCCGTCGTAAGAAGAAGGTTGAGGTCGCCGACTTTACTGTCGGAGATTCGGTCATGGTGGTTGACGGGCCCTTCGCGGGCGTCCACGCAACCATTACCGAAATAAACGTGAACAACCAGCGGTTGAAGGCGCTGGTGGAGATTCTGGGTCGCGAAACTCCGGTCGATCTGACCTTCCCGCAGATTCAGAAGGTCTGAGCATGACAACGACACCCTGCCAGCTTCGGTCGCATTGACCGTCACACGACCACGACAAGGATCAAGAAAGAGAAATGCCTCCCAAGAGAAAGAAAGTCGCTGCGCTTGTCAAGATCGCCTTGAATGCGGGCGCAGCCACACCGGCGCCGCCGGTCGGTACCGCGCTCGGTCCGCACGGTGTCAACATCATGGAGTTCTGCAAGGCGTACAACGCCGCGACTGAATCCATGCGCGGCACGATCATTCCGGTCGAGATCACCATCTATGAGGACCGCACATTCTCCTTCATCACTAAAACGCCGCCGGCCGCTGAGTTGATCAAGAAGGCCGCTGGCGTACCGAAGGGGTCTGGCGTACCGCATCGCGAGAAGGTCGGCAAGATCAGCCGCGATCAAGTACGTGACATCGCCACCACCAAGTTGCCGGATCTCAACGCCAACGATCTTGACGCAGCGATGAAGATCGTCGAGGGCACCGCCCGCTCCATGGGAGTCACAGTTTCTGAGTAGACGACTGCCGATCCGGCGAGCGGAACGAGCAGTTGAACACCGTGGGAGAGCCAGCGCGGCTCGAACCACAACTGGCCAGGAAGGACCAGCATTATGCAGCGCAGTAAGTCATACCGAGAGGTCGCGCAGAAAGTCGATCCTCAGAAGTTGTACACGCCAAGCGAGGCGATGGATTTCGCAAAAGCCAATACCCGAGCGAAGTTCGACGAGACGGTAGACGTCTCAGTGCGACTCGGGGTCGATCCTCGTAAGGCGGATCAGATGGTCCGCGGCACCGTCAACCTCCCCAATGGCACGGGAAAGACGGCACGGGTACTCGTGTTCGCCACCGGCGAGCGCGCCGAAGCCGCGATTGCGGCTGGCGCCGACGAGGTGGGCTCCGATGAGTTGATCGACAAGATCTCGAAGGGATACCTGGACTTCGACGCCGTGGTGGCGACGCCCGACATGATGGGCAAAGTTGGTCGCCTCGGCCGCACTCTCGGCCCCCGCGGGCTGATGCCCAACCCGAAGACCGGAACGGTCACCGTCGACGTCGCGAAAGCGGTCAGCGATATCAAGGGCGGCAAGATCGAGTTCCGGGTCGACCGGCATGCCAATCTGCACTTCATCATCGGCAAAGCGTCCTTCAGCACCAAGCAGTTGTCGCAGAACTATTTCGCGGCGATGGATGAGATCGTCCGGCTGAAGCCGAGTGCTGCCAAGGGTCGCTACCTCCGCAAGATCACGTTGTCCACCACGATGGGCCCCGGAATCTCCGTCGATACCAACAAGACGCGTCCCGAAGCCGAATAGCCAAGCCCACCAGCATGCTGCTGCTGAGCTGGTTGGGTGCCATCGTCGCGTGCTTCGGGTACGGGGTGGCCTCTGTTCTGCAATCGGTCGCGGCGAAGCGGGGCGCAGCAGTCGTCGGGCTAACCGGGCTGGCCATGATCGTCAAGCAGGTGCCCTATCTGCTGGGTCTTGCGATGGACGGGCTGGCTTTCGGAGGCAACGTGTTGGCTCTGCAGCGACTTCCGCTGTTCCTGGTTCAGTCAGTCGTCGCAGCCAGCGTTGGAGTGACCGCCGTGATCGCCAGTCTGCGCGGCGCGCATCTGTCCCGAAAGGATTGGCTGTCGCTCGCCGTACTCGGGGTTGGGTTGATTTTCCTCAGCGTCACAGCCGTGCCTGGCGCTGCCGCGCGGATTTCGCTGGACAGGGATTGGCTCATCCTGCTCCTAGCAGTCGTTCCAGCCACCGTTGGATTCATTGGCTTCCGGATGAAGGGTCGTCCCTCGTCGATCGTCATGTGCTGCGCCGCTGGGCTCGGATTCACCGGGGTAGCCGTCGGCTCTCGCGGCATCGGTGCGGATGACGTGTCATGGTCGTTGCTGCTCAACCCACTGCTCTGGGCGATTGTGGTCTATGGCGCGATCGGCATGGGGTTCTTCACGGTGGCGCTGCAGCGAGACTCAGTCACGCTGGTCACCGCGATCACCTTCGTGTTCGAGGTCGTGGTGCCCTCGTTGGTCGGCATCGCCCTTTTTGGCGATGCCATTGCGCCGGGCCGGCTCCCTCTGGCGCTAGCAGGATTCGTGCTGGCCATCGGTGGCACGGTGTCGCTGAGTCGCTTCGCCGAGTAACCAGCTCGTGAATCAAGAAGTCACTGGAGTGGCTGCGGCAGCCGCGAGCGCTGCGCCGCTGAGCCGGTAGACCGTCCACTCGTCCATCGGTACCGCCCCGATGCTGCGGTAAAAATCGATCGCAGGCTGGTTCCAGTCGAGCACTGCCCACTCCAGCCGTGCGTAACCTCGCTCGAGCGTCAGTTCGGCCAGCGACATCAGCAAGGCCTTGCCAAGCCCGAAACCCCGATACTCTCCCATTACGTAGAGGTCCTCGAGGTAGAGGCCATGAACTCCTTCCCAGGTCGAGAAGTTTCGAAAATAAAGTGCGAGGCCGACTACCTGCTTGTCCCATTCCGCGACGAGCGCGTACGCGGCGGGCTGGGGTCCAAACAGCGCGGTGCGAAGCTGTTTGGTCGTGGTCTTCACCTCGTGAGCAGACTTTTCGTAGCTGGCCAAATCGACGATCAGCTGCAGGATTCGATCGAGGTCAGACTCCCGAGCCTCGCGTACGCAGGGATCCATCGGCCCATCTTCACAGCAACTGGTCACAAACGACACGGAGCGAGCGAATTGCGGTGTCGCCTGTGACCACATGCGCGGCCGCTGTGCAGCTAACGTGTTCAAGCCGGTCGGCGTGCGCCCATGTAGGGCATGTACTTCATCTTGATGTATTGCACCTTCTTGCCTGGGTGTGGCGCGTGGATGACGTTGCCGTTACCGGCGTACAGCGCGACATGTTTGATGCCGGGGTAGAAGAAGACCAGGTCTCCGTTCCTGAGATTGGATTTGGAGATCTTCTTACCGATGCGGTACTGCCTTCCGGCCGAGTGCGGCAGGCTCACTCCCGCCGCCTTCCAGGCTTTCATGCTGAGGCCTGAGCAGTCCCAGCCGTTGGGGCCGGCGGCATTGCGTATGTATGGATCGCCGAGCTGGTTCTTGGCAAATGCCAGAGCTTTCTCGCCCTTGGTGTGAGTCTTCGGCGCCTTGGAGACCGGTTTAGGGACTGGTTTCTTGACGATGACGGTCGTCGCGATGATCTTGCCGGCTTGCAGCCTCTTCCAGAACTCGGCGTTGACCTCTCCTGTTCGCTTGAGGTGCTGCGACTTCTGAACGACCTTGATCACCCGGGCGGTAGCGGCGCTGTAGCGGCCCTTTATCGGGATCTTGACGAAGCCGGCCGAGCGCAGCGCCAGCTGCAGCCGAAGGACGTTCTTACCACTGTCGCCGGCCTGAAGGTGCGGCGTCGTGCCGCGCGAGAGCAGTGCACTCCAGGCACGCCGACCGCCCAGGAGGAGGGGATTGAGCCCAATGGATTTCCGAAACTTGGCCAACTCTTGAGCGTCGGCGGCGGAGAAGCGACCGTTGACGGTGGTCGGATAGCCCGCTTTGTGAAGCAGGCACTCCATCGCCTTTGCCTGGGCTCCGTGGGAGCCGGCCTTGATCGGCTGGTACGTCGTGAAGGTGACGTCGCACCTTGTTGCAGCGTTGGCCGGAATCGTGCCAAGAGCGGCGGTGGAAGCTAATGCGACTCCGGTAATCAGGCAGGCTGCAGTCTTCAGAATCCTCCCCATGACGGTGGATCTCCCCCGAGTGAGACAACACCAACCCCGTTCGAAATGGCCGGTCTGGCCACGTTATCAAGTCGAGACATTTACCACTACCGCCAGCCGAAATTATCTCGTTTTGATTACGGCACCCGGGTATACGCCCTGATCCTGGGTTGAGCGGCGGTCCCAGAGTTATCGATTTGGCGGGCGCTTGGGGCCGTCGGTAGAGTGTTCGCTGCCGAAGACCGCTGGTTGGTCGAGCTTCCAGTTCGACCCGAAGTGTCCGTACGAGAGCACGGGCGGCCCGCGTAGGTGAGTACAAGTGTGGCGGGAGATATCTGATCTCCTCATCGCCCTTTGCCGCCTGCGCAAAGGGCTTTCTCATCTCCGCGGCCTCTTCTCAAATGGCAGAGCCAGCCCTTCGGTAGCGCTTCAGATTGACGCGCGCGACGAAGTGGAGGAGACATATGGCGAGGTCGGACAAGGTAGCGGCCGTCGCCGAGCTGGCCAATAGGTTCTCCAGCTCGGCCGGCGTAGTGCTGACCGAATACCGCGGACTCTCGGTCAAGGCGCTCAAGGAGCTGCGCCGCTCGCTCGGCGATGAGGCCAGTTACTCCGTATCAAAGAACACGCTCACCACGATCGCCGCCCGTGAGGCCGGTGTCGATGGGATCGAGGAGCATCTCGTCGGGCCGACGGCGATTGCCTTCATCGACGGCGATCCCGTCGTCGTGGCCAAAGGCCTGCGTGACTTCGCCCGGACGAATCCGCAACTTGTGATCAAGGGCGGGGTGCTGGACGGCAAGTTCATGAGTCCCGATGAGGTCAGGACACTGGCCGATCTCGAGTCGCGTGAGGTGCTCCTCGCCAAGGTGGCGGGCGCCCTGCAAGGAGTCCTGCAGCAAGCAGTCTCGCTGGCGGCTGCCCCGCTATCGCAGGCGGCTCGGCTGTTCGCCGCGCTCCAGAAGGCAGCAGAAGAGAATCCTTCGCTGCTCGCCAGCGCGCCAGAAGCTACGGCGGAGTCCGCGAACGAAGAGCTTGCGGCAGTTTCGACCCAAGAGCCGACGAATAGCGAGATTGAGGACGAGTCGACCCAGGAGCCGACGAACGACCAGCTTGCCGAGGAGCTGACCCAAGAGCCGACGAACGAAGAACTCGCCGCCGAGGCGGCACAACCCGCAGCGTCAGCTGCACCTGAAGCGGACACCACGTCCGCGTCAGAACCACTGGCAGCACCCGCTGCGGAAGACAACTAGGAAGGACGCCCACTATGGCGAAGCTCAGCACTACTGATCTCCTTGATGCCTTCAAGGAGCTGACCTTGATCGAGCTCAGCGAGTTCATCAAGGAATTCGAGACCACCTTCGGCGTAACAGCGGCCGCCCCCGTTGCCGCCGCTGCGGCGCCGGCAGCAGCCGGCGGCGAGGCCGGTCCCGTCGAGGAAGAGGGCAGCGACGAGGTCGATGTCATCCTCGAGGCAGCCGGCGACAAGAAGATCCAGGTGATCAAGGAGGTGCGGTCGCTCACCAGCCTTGGTCTGAAGGAAGCCAAGGATCTGGTCGAGGCTGCCCCCAAGGCCGTTCTGGAGAAGGTCAACAAGGAGACTGCGGACAAGGCTAAGGAGGCTCTCGAGGCCGCCGGCGCCACCGTCTCCTACAAGTAACCGATCAGCTGCTCTCGACGTGTGTCCTTTCTCCCGACATCGGGAGAAAGGACACACTCAATTCTGGCAACGTGTGCATCGAGCCGGTTCGCCGGCGTAGTCGCGAGCGGCGCCTCGATGCGGGAACCCTTTTCGCAGCCGAGTTGGGAAGTTACGCGGATTGGGCCGATGCAAGTGGAAACCCGACGCCGGTGAGTTCCTCAGAGAGGGTCCACAGCCGCTTTGCCATCTCGACGTCGGACGCGGCGGCGGTGCGTCCGACCAGAGTTGGATAGCCACGCTGCTCTGCGAACCCGTCCGGGCCGACATAGCTAGCGCCTGGGAGATCTTGGCTGGCAGCAAACAATGTCGGCCGCGCACCCGCCTCGTCGGTCTGGGCGAAGAGCCGGTTCGCTACGCCCATGACGCGATCCTCGATTCCCCGCTCGCTGCGAAACTGAAGGTTCGTCGCTGCATAGCCCGGGTGCGCCGCCAAGGCACGGATCGGCGAGCCCGCAGCCGTTAGCCGCCTCTGGAGCTCGAGGGTGAACAGCAAGTTGGCCAGTTTCGATTGCTGGTACGCGGCCCAGCGCTGGTAGCGACGGCGCTGCCAGTTGAGATCGTCGAGAGAGATGGACCCACCGCGGTGAGCGCCGGACGAGACGGTCACTACGCGGTCGGTGACATGTTGAAGCAACAAGTTGGTCAGCGCGAAGTGACCAAGGTGATTGGTCCCGATCTGCAGCTCGAATCCATCCGCCGTACGCCGCTCCGGTGTTCTCATCACTCCGGCGTTGTTGATCAATACATCGACGTCGCCCTGCCAGCCATCGGCGAACGCGCGGACCGACGTCAGATCGGCAAGATCAAGACGGCGGACCTCGGTGTCACCTGCTATCGACGCAGCAACCGTCTCGCCTTTGGCCGCATCGCGCACGGCTAGCACGACATGAGCGCCAGCTTCGGCGAGTGCGCGTGCAGTAGGGAGTCCGATGCCGCTGTTGGCACCGGTGACGATGAAGATCCGTCCCCTTTGTGACGGTAGGTCCGCTGCGGTCCATCCAGTAGAGGTCATGATCATGGACTCTAGTGGCTGCCGCAAGCTCGTCATGATCACAGGTCAGAACGTGGTCGCGGACGACACAAACCGCGTGGAGTCCGTGTCGTCCGCGACCATTTTCCCGGGGGAGGGACAAATCTAGTAAAGCTATGGATCCCTGAGTTCGAACCCTTCGACGGCGTTGAGGGGGAGGCAGATCACTGAGGTTGGGACATCGGCAGGCCAGTTTTCTTGGAAGGCGGCTTGATCGATCAGCGGGCGTTCGCCGCTGTCGGCAAGTGCGGCGGTGCCAGTCACCACGACTGTCTCGCGATGAGCGGCGGGCGTTCCACCATCGACATCCAGGCTGACCTCAGCCCCAGGTGCATAGTGCACGATGTCGTTGTAGTCAGGAAGCCGAACCAAGATCTGATCGCCGGCAACGGCGTACGAAACAACGACCGAGCGATGACCGCGGCCAGACTGATATCCCAGCCGACCCTCGTGATGGCTGCAAATCCAGGCCTTGCATTCGTGCGGTGACAGCTTGCGCAGCCGCTCGCCTGGAGACATGCGACCGCCAAATGTTGGCATCATCGACTCCCTCGAGTTCCGCCCTCCCTCAGCTAATTGTGCGCTAGTCGTTATTAACCCGGTAGAGGTGGGCGGGGTCCAGAAAAAGTCAGGACCAAAGTCCCGCCACCTTCACAATCGGTTGCCAATGACCGGCAATTCACCCAGATATTGGGAAACAACCAGATATCGCGAACCCGTGTACCTCAGCGCTTAATCGGACTGGGCGGCCACGACACGCCCGGTCACCTTATGCGGCGTGATCTGGATGAAGACGTTTCTGACCCCAGCCGCCCACGGAACAACGCTGCCCACCGTCCACATCCGAACAAGTTGATCAGGCTCGGCGACTCCCTGCGCCCGGCCCTGCACCACCACGCTCCACCCCCGACGATTGACTTGATCAAGCTCGTCGACCTCGAACGCGACCGCAGTCGGCCGAATCAGCTCTGACAAAACCCCGTATGGCGACGTACGGAAGATGATCATGCCCTGATGCCAGGCGTACGTCACCGGAAGGATCTGTGGACCGTCCGCGGCTTGCCAAGCGACCCGCCCGACACTCTGGCTCTCGAGCAGTTCCTGGCAGCGGGCCGGACTGATCTCCCGAAACTCGCTCTTCGACTTTTCGTCGGTGTAGCTCTTCTCCGCCATCACTCTTTTCCTGCCGTCGCTCGATTGAGTTCATCGGCAATAGTGGAGGCCCAGGCACGAATTCGCTCCCAGTCGCGAAAGTCGCCCGCGAGAGGGCCTTCCGCTGCCATCCATCTGCTCAGCTGGCCAGTGGCATGCTCGGCGTCAAGCCGCCCGCCGAAGGTGACTGGAGCAGGCAGCCCCCGCGGGCCGATGACCCGTGCGACTGCCCTCGGAGGCGGGACCTGTTCATTACGGGCGCCCTCGCCGCAGGGACCGCTGTGGAAAAGCCATGTTCGGTGCGGATCAAATTCGTCTGCGTGCCGTTTCAGATAACGAGTCGCCGCCTTCAGCCAGCGTCGGGTGTAAATGGCGCTGCCGATGATCACGCCGTCGAAGCTCTTCGAACTTAGGTCGTCTGCACATGCCGCGACCGTGATCTGCACGCCCGATCTCTGAAGTTGACGCCCGATGGTTTCGGCGATCTCTTGGGTTGCGCCCATCCTGCTCGCGTACGTCACGAGCACCCGAGTCGGCTTCGCCATTGCACGTCCTTCCTCGACGTGGGTCCACCCTCAGTCAAATCCAACCGATCATTCGAATGGGAGAGTCGAAGGTCCTGGCGCTATAGGACCAAGAGCAATGAGGCCGTTTACGCGCGATTTCGGCGACTCTGCGGGGAGTCGAAGGAGCCAACATTGCCCCTTGTCAAGCGGCTATCGAAGAGTATGATCTCCTGCAAGGTAGTCGAAGATTTGACTGCTCTAGCTCGTGCTGCGCCCGGTTCTTGACTTTGGGCGTATCAGCATCTATATTGGGGGTTTGCCCTCGCCATCTGCCGACCCGTTTCACTTTGACACGGGTCGTTCAGCATGCGTAGAAGCACTTCGCTCCTCAACTGCGAGCCCTCGGAAGGACACAGGAGTTGGCCGCCTCGCGCACAGCCTTGAAGACCAAAGTCATATCCCCTACCGGCAGAATTTCGTTCGCGAAGATCGCCGAACCCATGGAAGTTCCATATCTGCTTGATTTGCAGATCGATTCATTTGATTGGCTTGTCGGCAATGACGCCTGGCGCGATCGCGTAGCGACCGCACTGGACCAGGGCCGTACGGACATCAATACCAAGTCTGGACTTGAGGAGATCTTTGAGGAGATCTCTCCCATCGAGGACTTCTCCGGCACCATGTCGCTGTCGTTTCGTGACCACCGGTTCGAGCCGCCGAAAAACACCGTCGATGAGTGTAAAGAGCGCGATGTCACCTACGCTGCCCCGCTCTTCGTTACGGCTGAGTTCATGAACAACGAGACTGGCGAGATCAAGAGCCAGACGGTCTTCATGGGTGATTTCCCGCTGATGACCGACAAGGGCACGTTCGTCATCAACGGCACTGAGCGGGTTGTCGTGTCCCAGCTGGTTCGCTCTCCAGGCGTCTATTTCGAGCAGACCACGGACAAGACCTCGGACAAGGACATCTTCACCTGCAAGATGATCCCTTCGCGCGGCGCGTGGCTCGAGTTCGAAATCGACAAGCGCGACATGGTCGGGGTTCGCCTGGACCGCAAGCGCAAGCAGAACGTCACCGTGTTGCTCAAGGCCCTCGGCTGGACCGACGCACAAATCCTTGAGCAGTTCGGCGAGTACGAGTCCATGCGGCTCACCCTGGAAAAGGATCACACCACCACCCAGGACGAGGCGCTGCTGGATATCTACCGCAAGCTGCGCCCCGGTGAGCCACCGACGCGTGAAGCTGCCCAGGCGCTGTTGGAGAACTACTACTTCAACCCGAAACGCTACGACTTGGCCAAGGTCGGTCGTTACAAGATCAACAAGAAGCTCGGTCTTGAGTTGCCGTTCGATCGTACGGTGCTGACCATCGAAGACATCGTGGCTGCGATTCGCTTCGTCGTCGCTCTGCACGAGGGTACGGAGACACTCGAGTCGCCGCGCGGTGAGTTGCTCGTAGAAGAAGACGACATCGATCACTTCGGCAATCGCCGGCTGCGTACGGTTGGCGAGCTGATCCAGAATCAGCTGCGCACCGGACTCGGCCGTATGGAGCGGGTAGTCCGCGACCGGATGACGACTCAAGACGTCGAGGCGATCACTCCGCAGACCTTGATCAACATCCGGCCGGTCGTTGCAGCGCTGAAGGAGTTCTTCGGCACCTCGCAGCTGTCACAATTCATGGATCAGACCAACCCTATTGCCGGCTTGACGCACAAGCGGCGGCTTTCCGCTCTCGGCCCAGGCGGCCTGTCGCGGGATCGCGCTGGCATGGAAGTCCGCGACGTGCACCCGTCTCACTACGGCCGGATGTGTCCGATTGAAACTCCTGAAGGCCCGAACATCGGCTTGATTGGTTCACTCGCATCGTTCGCGCGGGTGAATGCTTTCGGGTTCGTCGAAACGCCCTACCGGAAGGTTGAGAAGGGCCACGTCACTGATCAGATCGATTACCTGACTGCTGACGAAGAGGATCGGTACGTCATCGCCCAGGCCAACGCCAAGCTCGACGCGAAGAACAAGTTCGCGGAGGAGCGGGTGCTGGCCCGTCGCAGGCACGGCGATCCGGACACGGTACCGGCGGAGTCCATCCACTACATGGATGTCTCGCCGCGCCAGATGGTTTCGGTAGCGACCGCGATGATCCCCTTCCTGGAGCACGACGATGCGTCTCGCGCTCTGATGGGGTCGAACATGCAGCGCCAGGCTGTGCCGCTGATCCACTCGGAAGCACCATTCGTGGGCACCGGGATGGAATACCGCGGTGCGGTGGACGCCGGTGATGTCACCGTCGCGACCGCGGCGGGTGTCGTCACAGCGGTCAGCGCTGATCTGATCGACGTCGCACAGGACGATGACACGTATAGGACCTATCGGCTGAGCAAGTTCCGTCGTTCGAACCAAGGCACCTGCATCAATCAGCGCCCGCTCGTAACGGTCGGGCAGCGGATCGAGAGGGGTACGCCGCTGGCTGATGGGCCCTGCACTGATCAAGCCGAAATGGCATTGGGTCGTAATCTGCTGGTCGCGTTCATGCCATGGGAGGGCCACAACTACGAAGACGCCATCATCCTGAGCCAGCGGCTCGTGCAAGATGACGTGCTTACCTCTATCCACATCGAGGAGCACGAGGTCGATGCCCGGGACACCAAGCTAGGCGCGGAAGAGATCACTCGCGACATCCCCAATGTCAGCGAGGAGATGCTCGCCGATCTTGACGATCGGGGCATCATCCGGATCGGCGCCGAGGTCTCGACTGGCGACATCTTGGTCGGCAAGGTGACCCCCAAGGGTGAAACCGAACTGACTCCGGAAGAGCGGCTGCTGCGTGCGATCTTCGGTGAGAAGGCCCGCGAGGTGCGCGACACCTCACTCAAGGTGCCGCACGGCGAATCCGGCACCGTGATCGGCGTTCGTGTCTTCGATCGTGATGCCGATGACGAGCTGTCGCCTGGCGTCAACCAGCTAGTCCGGGTTTACGTCGCTCAGAAGCGCAAGATCCAAGACGGCGACAAGCTCGCCGGCCGACATGGTAACAAGGGCGTGATTTCCAAGATCTTGCCCATCGAGGACATGCCGTTCCTCGAGGACGGAACCCCCGTCGACATCGTGCTCAACCCGCTTGGCGTGCCGAGCCGGATGAACGTCGGCCAGGTCTTGGAGACACACCTCGGCTGGGTTGCAAAGCAGGGCTGGGATCTCGACGGCGTCAAGGCCGCGTGGTCGGACCGGCTGCGCAGCGTAGGCCTCGGTCATGTCGAGGGACCGGCTCACTTGGCAACCCCCGTCTTCGACGGTGCCACCGAGCAGGAGATCACCGGGCTGCTCGGCCAGACGCTGCCAACCCGAGATGATCAGCGGTTGGTGAATGCCGATGGCAAAGCTCACCTCTTCGACGGTCGGTCGGGCGAACCTTTCCCCGAGCCGGTCGGTGTCGGCTACATCTACATGCTGAAGCTGCACCACCTGGTGGACGACAAGATTCACGCCCGGTCCACCGGGCCGTACTCGATGATCACCCAGCAGCCGCTGGGTGGTAAGGCACAGTTCGGCGGTCAGCGGTTCGGCGAGATGGAGGTCTGGGCACTTGAGGCGTACGGCGCCGCCTGGGCTCTCCAGGAACTGCTCACCATCAAGTCCGACGATGTTCCGGGCCGGGTGAAGGTCTACGAGGCCATCGTGAAGGGCGAGAACATCCCCGAACCCGGCATCCCTGAGTCGTTCAAGGTGCTGGTCAAGGAAATGAAGTCGCTGTGCCTCAACGTTGAGGTGCTGTCCAGCGACGGAACCGAAGTCGAGTTGCGAGATTCCGAGGACGACTACCGGTCGTCGGAGGATTTTGGCATCGACCTGTCCCGTCGCCCTGGTGACTCCCTCGGCGGAGTCGAAGAAGTCTGAGTGCTTCCCTCTCCTGCCGACTTGTCAGCGTCAGTGGTCGCTCTCGCGATCATCTGCGCTGACAGATCGGCGGAGATGAAGGCTCGGTTCACTGACAACTTGAGAGATCGCGTTAGTTAAGAGAAAAGAGATAAGCAAAGCATGCTCGACGTGAACTTCTTCGACGAGATCCGCATCGGCCTGGCCACTGCCGATGAGATTCGTAAGTGGTCGCACGGTGAGGTGAAGAAGCCGGAGACCATCAACTACCGGACTCTGAAGCCGGAGCGCGATGGTCTGTTCTGCGAGAAAATCTTCGGACCCACCCGGGACTGGGAGTGCTACTGCGGCAAGTACAAGCGGGTGCGCTTCAAGGGCATTATCTGCGAGCGGTGTGGGGTCGAGGTCACTCGCTCCAAGGTCCGCCGGGAGCGGATGGGCCATATCGAGCTCGCCGCCCCCGTCACCCACATCTGGTACTTCAAGGGCGTTCCGTCCAGGCTCGGCTACCTGCTGGACATCGCTCCGAAAGACCTGGAAAAGGTCATCTACTTTGCGGCGTACATGATCACAGCCGTTGACGAGGAAGCCCGCCATCGGGACTTGCCCTCGCTCGAGGCCAAGATCGATGTGGAGCGCAAGCAGCTGGAGGGACGTCGCGACTCCGATATCGAGAACCGGATGCGGAAGCTTGAGGAGGATACGGCTGCGCTTGAGGCTGAGGGTGCTAAGGCCGACGCAAAGCGCAAGGTCCGGGAAGGCGCGGAGCGGGAGGTCAAGCAACTGCGGGACCGTGCTCAGCGTGAGCTCGACCGGCTCGAAGCCGTGTGGAACCGGTTCAGGAATCTCAAGGTGCAGGACCTCGAGGGTGATGAGGTGCTGTATCGGGAGATGAAGAACCGGTTCGGCAAGTACTTCTCCGGCTCCATGGGTGCCGATGCCATCCAGAAGCGGCTAGAAACCTTCGATCTTGAGGCCGAAGCAGCGGATCTCCGCGAGACGATCCAGGTTGGCAAGGGGCAGCGTAAAACGCGCGCCCTGAAGCGGCTCAAGGTGGTCTCCGCGTTCCTTACCACCAAGAACAGCCCCACCGGCATGGTGCTGGACTGCGTTCCGGTCATCCCGCCGGACCTACGTCCCATGGTGCAGCTGGACGGTGGTCGATTCGCGACATCTGACCTGAACGATCTATACCGGCGAGTGATCAATCGGAACAACCGGCTGAAGCGGCTGCTTGACCTCGGCGCACCCGAGATCATCGTCAACAACGAGAAGCGGATGCTGCAGGAGGCCGTGGACTCGCTGTTCGACAACGGTCGTCGCGGCCGCCCGGTGACTGGTCCGGGCAACCGTCCGCTCAAGTCGATTTCCGACATGCTGAAGGGCAAGCAGGGCCGGTTCCGGCAGAACCTGCTGGGCAAGCGTGTCGACTACTCCGGTCGTTCGGTGATCGTTGTCGGTCCGCAGCTCAAGCTGCATCAGTGCGGTTTGCCCAAGGCGATGGCGCTTGAGTTGTTCAAGCCGTTCGTGATGAAGCGGCTGGATGACCTCAACCATGCGCAGAACATCAAGTCTGCGAAGCGCATGGTGGAGCGCCAGCGGCCGGTGGTATGGGACGTGCTGGAAGAGGTGATCTCGGAGCATCCGGTACTCCTCAACCGTGCGCCCACGCTGCACCGGCTTGGTATCCAGGCTTTCGAGCCACAGCTCATCGAGGGCAAGGCGATCCAGATCCATCCGTTGGTCTGTACGGCGTTCAACGCCGACTTCGACGGTGACCAGATGGCCGTGCATCTTCCGCTGAGTGCGGAAGCGCAGGCGGAGGCCCGGATCTTGATGTTGTCGACCAACAACATCTTGAAGCCGGCCGACGGGCGTCCGGTGACCATGCCCACCCAGGACATGATCATCGGCACGTACTTCCTCACCATGCAGCGCGACGGCGCAGCCGGCGAGGGTCGGGCCTTCGGGTCAGTAGCCGAGGCGTTGATGGCCTTCGACCGCAGACAGCTCTCGGTTCAGGCCAAGATCAAACTGCGGCTCAACGACATCGTGCCACCGGCCGGTAAGACGCTGGCAGCAAATGGTTCGATCTTGTTGGAGACCACGCTCGGTCGCGCCCTGTTCAACGAGGCGCTGCCGGAGGACTACGCGTACGCCGACTATGAGGTGGGCAAGAAGCAACTCGGTCAGATCGTCAATGATCTTGCCGAGCGCTATCCGAAGGTACAGGTTGCGTACTGTCTGGACCAGCTGAAGGACCTCGGTTTCCACTGGGCGACTCGCTCGGGCGTCACGGTCTCGATCGGTGACGTGGAAACCCCAGCGGACAAGCCGAAGATCCTGGCAAGCTACGAGGACCGCGCGAACAAGATCGACAAGCAATACGAGCGTGGCTTGATCACCGATGACGAGCGGCGCCAGGAGCTGATCGAGATCTGGACCGACGCCACGTCGCGGCTCGGTACGGCGATGGAGAACAACTTCTCCAAGACCAACCCGATCTACATGATGGTGCACTCCGGCGCTCGCGGAAACATGGTGCAGATGCGCCAGATCGCCGCGATGCGTGGTCTGGTGGTCAACCCGAAGGGCGAGATCATTGCTCGACCGATCAAGTCCAACTTCCGTGAGGGACTGTCGGTGCTGGAGTACTTCATCTCCACGCACGGCGGCCGTAAGGGTCAGGCTGATACGGCGCTTCGTACGGCCGACTCTGGCTACCTGACTCGGCGGTTGGTCGACGTCAGCCAGGATGTGATCATTCGCGAGGAGGACTGCGGTACCACGCGCGGGCTGACCAAGACGATCGCGCGTCCCGACGGGTCCTCAGCAGCAAGCAACCTAGTGGTCGACGAGCATGTGGAGACTGCGGTTTACGCTCGCACCCTCGCCACTGACGTGTTCGGTCCGGACGGTGAGGTGCTGCTGAAGGCCGGAGTTGATCTTGGTGATGTCAACATCCGACTGCTCGCCGAGAACGGCATTACCTCGGTCAAGGTGCGCAGCGTGCTCACGTGTGAGGCTGCCAGCGGCACCTGCGCGATGTGCTACGGCCGTTCGCTGGCCAGCGGCAAGCTGGTCGACGTCGGTGAGGCTGTCGGCATTGTGGCGGCGCAGTCCATTGGTGAGCCGGGCACCCAGCTGACGATGCGGACCTTCCACACCGGCGGTGTGGCTGGTGATGACATCACTCAGGGTCTGCCGCGTGTCGTTGAGCTCTTCGAAGCTCGCCAGCCCAAGGGCAAGGCGCCGATCTCGGAGGCCACTGGGCGGGTGCAGGTCGAGGACAACGATCGGCTGAAGAAGATCATCATCACTCCCGATGATGGCTCCGAAGTGGCGGAGTTCTCGGTATCGCGTCGGGCTCGGCTGCTGGTCGAAGACGGTGATCACGTTGAGGTTGGTCAGCAGCTGACCGCTGGTACGCCCGACCCGCACGACGTGCTGCGGGTGCTCGGCGTACGGAGGGTGCAGGAGCACCTGGTCGACGAGGTCCAGCTGGTTTACCGGACCCAAGGTGCGCCGATTCACGACAAGCACATCGAGATCATCATCCGGCAAATGCTGCGTCGGGTGACGGTGATCGAGTCCGGTGACTCCAATCTCCTCGCCGGTGACCTGGTGGATCGGCTGTCCTACGAGGCGGCCAACCGGCAGGTCGTGGCCGAGGGGGGCAACCCGGCATCAGGACGTGCGGTGCTGATGGGGATCACCAAGGCGTCGCTGGCGACCGAGTCCTGGCTGTCGGCGGCCTCCTTCCAGGAGACCACCAAGGTATTGACCGATGCGGCGATTCACGCCAAGTCTGATTCCCTGGTGGGTCTGAAGGAGAACGTGATCCTGGGCAAGCTGATCCCGGCCGGGACCGGTCTGGAGCGGTACCGCAATATCCGGGTCGAACCGACGGCAGAGGCCAAGGCGCAGGCGTACTCGATGGTTGGGTACGACTCGTTCGATTACGACTTCGGTCAGGGGTCCGGCGCTGCCGTACCGCTGGAGGAGTTCGACCTCGGCGACTATCGGTAGCTGAAGCTCATCAATGAAAAAGGCGGGTCCGGTAATGCCGGGCCCGCCTTCGCATGTCTTCTGATCCAGCTTTGGCGTCCAGGGCGGAGATTGTCAGTTGTGTTCCGGCGCTGTACGCAGAGCCGGGCTGTTCCGGAACTGGAGGTAGCCCGTATTTAGGCAGCGTGGCGTCACGGGACGGGCTCCCGATCCGGACGGGCATCGGACAATGTTCCACCTGTGGTAGCCCTTACGCAGTCGGCTGTCAAGCGGGATAGAACACTGCGGGCCGGAAGCTGGGGAGAAACACCCAGGTCGAGCGGAAGAAGCTTGAGTGCTCGCCCCGATGCCAAAGACCCTCTTCCTCCCTAACGTCCAAGCATGACAACACAGCAACAGACGGCCTCGAAGTTGCCCGGCCGGATTGGCCAAGGGAACCTCATCGCGATTGGAGCGGTCACCGGCATGATTGGACTGCTGCTTTTCACTGTTGGGTTTATCGTCCAAGGACTGTTTCGACATGACGAGTACGACCCCATTGCCGAAACAGTGAGTGCGCTCGAGGCTGGTCCGAGCGGCTGGATTCAACAGCTCAACTTCTTTGTATTCGGCATCCTGATGATGATCTTCGGCGCAGGAGTGGGTTTCGCCCTGCGAACGAGACGTCGGCGGATTGCGTCCGCGATCGTCCTGTGGTGGGCGATCGGTCTTTTGATGGCCGGCTTCTTTCCGCTCCGCGAGAATGCCGCCGGTCAGACGTACGATCCGACTGAATTGCACCAGCCGAACGGCGCGGTCTTCTTCCTGAGTACGTGGGTCGGTTTGGCCATCTTGTCCTGGTGTCTCCGCTCAGACCTTCGTTGGCGAGATCTTGTTCCTTACACCATGATCACCAGCGTGGCTCTAGCTATCCTCTTTGGTGTTCTGGCTGCTCTAGCGATACCCGACTCAGGTCCGTTGCATCCGTGGGCAGGGCTGCTCCAGCGCCTGGTGCTTGCCGTGTGGTTTCCGTGCCTTGTTGTGCTGGCGGCGCGACTTCGGAAAGTGGCCCGAGCGGCAAAGTGACAACCGGCCACCTGAATATCGGTGGGCTAGACCGCGGCCTTGCTCAGATTCGAGAGAATGTCTTCCACCGTCTCATCCGGGGTCTGGCTACTGGAATCCAGCCAATAGCCGATCTGTGCTGTCTCCCTTTGCAGTACCGCGTCCAGAGCGTCGGGAGAAAAGTGGACGTATCCGGTCTTCATGCGCTGTTCCTCGCGCCATTCCAGCGCGGAAACGCGAGGTGAGAGCACGACCAGATATCGATCCGGCGACGCAATGCGCTTCACGAAGTCGGCCAGGTCTTTGCCCAAGATCACGTCCTGAACGATGGCGTCGAAGCCGGCCTCGGCATAGCGGTCCGCGGCCATGGCCGCTAAGTCATAACGCAGATTCAGCTGAGCGATTGCATCCGTGCTCGGATTAGGCGTCATGTCAGCCCGGCCGTTCACCACCATCCGGCGGAACATGTCGCCGTGAATGTGAACCGACCTGGGCAGCCGAATGGCCAGCAGGTCGGCCACCGTCGACTTTCCTGCTGCCATCGCGCCGGTGATCACGATGACCCTGCCCCGAGCAGACATCACAGAAGGAAGTCTGTTGTCTTGGGGGCAGAAGAGCCAGCACCGACATTCCGAGTCAACCCGTGTCGCCACAGTTGTGCAAAGAAATCCGCATAAGCGGACTAGGATGACTTTTCGTGCCGCATTATCGGATCGCACAAGCTGCCGCGCTACTCGGAGTCTCGGACGACACCGTACGCCGCTGGATCGATTCCGGTCGGTTGCATGCCACTAGCGGCGGGCCAGCCACGATCGACGGGGCCGAGCTCGCAGCACACGCTCAAGAGATAGCCACGACACCCGATCTGGGCACGCCGGTCGCCGAAAGTGCTCGGAACCGTTTCACAGGACTGGTGACCCGGGTGATCAAGGACTCTGTCATGGCTCAGGTCGACATGCAGTGTGGTCCTTTTCGGATCGTCTCGCTGATGTCAGCTGAGGCGGCAACCGAGCTCCAGCTCGAACCCGGGGTGCTCGCGGTGGCCTCGGTGAAATCCACCCACGTCGTCGTCGAGGTGCCGGCAGATCTATGAACACGATATTCGTCGCCAAGACCGTCAAGCGTCTGGTGTTGATCGCCATCGCCGCGGTCCTCGGCCTCCTGCTCTCGGCCTGCGGCGGCGCCGAGCCCCAAGCAACCGCTCCATCCCCCAGTGCCGAGGGCTCCTCGAGCGGCGGAGCTATCACCGTGCTCGCAGCTGCATCCCTCACCGAGGCGTTCACCCAGATCGGCAAGGATTTCGAGGCGAAGAATCCGGGCAGCAAGGTCACCTTCAGCTTCGGATCAAGCGCCACGCTGGCAACCCAAATCGTGCAGGGCGCCCCGGCCGACGTGTTCGCGGCGGCCAGTCCAGCAACGATGAAGACCGTGACGGCAGCCGGTGCCGCGAATACGCCGAAGGACTTTGTGTCCAACACCCTCGAGATCGCTGTGCCTAAAGGCAATCCACACAAGATCACCGGATTGAAAGACTTCGGAGACGAGAGCCGAAGGATCGCGCTGTGTGCGCCGCAGGTGCCTTGTGGCGCAGCGGCGGTCAAGGTCTTCGCAGAGGCGAAGATCGTCCCTAAGCCAGACACCTTGGAGCAGGACGTCAAGGCGACCCTGCAGAAAGTCGCATCTGACGAAGTCGATGCTGCGTTGGTCTATAAAACCGATGTGATAGCCGCAGGAGACACGGTCGACGGGATCCAATTCCCTGAGGCACAGCAGGCGATCAATACCTATCCCATCGCTACTCTGAAGAACTCAAAGAACCCAGCAGTGGCGCAGGCCTTTGTGGACTACGTTCTCTCTCCCGAGGGCCAGGCGGTGCTGGCCAAGGCGGGCTTTGCCCAGCCCTGACTCTGAGCCGACCCTGAGCGGCGCAAGACCGGTGACCAAACGCGCCGCCGGTGCCCGCACGACTGACCCGCCACCCTGGCAGAGCCGCGTTCCATTGCTACTCGCTGTGCCGGCCGCCATAGCTTTGCTGTTCTTGGTCTTGCCACTCGTCGGGCTGGTGATCCGTGCCCCGTGGGCCGAGGCTGGGGATGTTCTCACTGGTGCCGGCGCGCTGCAGGCACTGAAACTCTCCCTGATCACTGCCACTGTCTCGGTGATCATTGTGCTGCTCATCGGTGTGCCACTTGCCTGGCTACTCGCACGGCCGAACCTCCGTGGCGCGTCACTGCTGCGCGCGCTGATCACCATCCCTTTGGTATTGCCGCCCGTCGTTGGGGGAGTTGCCTTGTTCACCGTGCTCGGCCGGGCAGGACTGCTCGGTCGACCGCTTTACCGGCTTACTGGTTTCGCATTCCCCTTCACCCCGTACGCGGTGATCTTGGCCCAGGTCTTCGTGGCGTTGCCCTTTCTGGTGTTGTCTGTGGAGGGTGCACTGCGCGCTGCTGATCGTCGCTACGAAGAGGCGGCCTCATCTCTGGGAGCGCGGCCGGTGACGGTTTTTCGGCGCGTCACTTTGCCGCTGATAGGGCCCGGCATCGCGGCCGGTGCCGTGCTTGCTTGGGCCCGCGCTCTGGGCGAATTCGGTGCGACGATCACGTTCGCGGGCAACTTTCCGGGCACGACGCGCACAATGCCACTCGAGGTCTATCTGGCCTTGGAAACCGATCCCGGCTCAGCATTGCTGCTGTCCGTGCTCCTGCTGGGCGTATCAGTAGCCGTCCTGGCTCTGCTCCGGGAACGCTGGGTAAACAGGTGGTAGCGGAGTTGTCTGCCGATCTTGGCGTACGCCGCGGCGACTTCACCCTGGACCTAGAGCTCGAGATTGGGGCTGGAGAGGTAGTCGCATTGCTCGGCCCGAACGGCGCCGGAAAGTCCACCGCGCTGCGGGCGCTGGCGGGGCTGCTTCGCCTCACTTTGGGTCACATCACGATCGATGGAAGCCTCGTTGCGGATGCCGGGTCTGGCATCCATCGAGCGCCGCACGAGCGCCCGATAGGAGTGGTGTTTCAGGACTATCTGCTGTTTCCCCACCTCACAGTGCTCGACAATGTCGCATTTGGCCCGCTGGTGCGCGGAGTGGAAAAGCGTGACGCGCGGCAGCGTGCTGCGGTGTGGCTGTCACGCGTCGGCATTGCTGATCTCGCGAATGCCAAGCCGCGCTCAGTGTCTGGGGGCCAAGCTCAGCGAGTGGCGCTGGCCCGGGCTCTCGCGACCGAGCCTCAGTTGCTCTTGCTGGATGAGCCGCTCGCTGCCCTCGACGCCAAAACCCATCTGCTGGTACGCACGGAGGTGAGGCGCCACCTGGCCGATTTCTCCGGTGCAACGTTGCTCGTGACGCATGACCCGATCGACGCCTCGGTGCTGGCAGATCGGCTTATCGTCATCGAGCATGGCCGCGTCGTGCAGCAGGGGACTCCGCTGCATGTGGCCCGTCGGCCGCGAAGCGACTACGTTGCCAGACTCGTCGGGCTCAATCTGCTGGCTGGCCGCGGCGAAGGTCACCGGGTGCTGCTGCCCAGCGGAGGATTTGTCGAGCTGGCGGAGCACGTCTCAGGAGATGTCTACGTCGCGTTCCGGCCGGCAGCAGTCTCCTTGTTCGTACACCGTCCCGACGGGTCCCCTCGCAACCTGTGGGCAGGCCGCCTAGTCACGCTCGAGCCGCACGGTGAAGGGGTACGCGTGGAAGTTGGTGAAGTTCCCGACCGTACGTCGAGCATTCTGGCTGAAATCACGCCGTCGGCGGTCGCCGACCTGGACTTAAGGCCCGGCAGCGAAGTCTGGGCTGCCGTCAAGGCTTCAGATATCGAGGTCTACTCGTCGTCCCGGGAAGGTGATTAGGACTCGGAACCCAGGGTGGGTGCGGCATATTCACGCCGGCAGCGGTGGCCGGCATGCCAGCAGCTCACCGTGGCCGGGGAGCCTGAGGTGTCCGTATGCATTTGGCGCAACTGCTGTGTTGCCGCTTACCACATGCGTTCGTCGTCCGTCCTCGACATCGGTCTCGCCGGTGAGCATCACCAGGACAGCCAAGCCGGGGTCGAGCGTCGCTTCGCCGGCCAGCGCAACGCGCTCCAGTCGAAAATACGGGCCTGCCGCGGCTGGCAGAACCGAAGACCCGAACCCGGCCGGACGTACCAGCTCGCGGATCTCCTCGCTACCTCGGCTGCGGCATTCGACAGCCTCTAGCGCGACGTCGAATCCAAGCCCCAGATGTCCGTCACGTTCACCGTCCAACTCGAAGTCACGCCACTCCAAGAGAATCGACAGGTCCTCGGGCTCCTGCAACTCCACCAAGAACACACCTTCGCCGATCGCGTGCAGGACACCGGGCGGCACATAGACGACATCCCCCGAACGCACCTCGACTCGGTGGAGCAGGCCAAGCAATGTCTCGACCTCCTGGCTGATCACCAGCGACTTGAGGTCGCCGACGGTCAGGTCTTGTCTCAGGCCGAGGTAGATGGCGCCGCCTTCGACGATGTACCAGGCCTCAGCTTTGCCGTGCGTCCTGCCGAGGAACTGAGCCGCGAACGAGGCATGCGGATGGGCATGCACTGGAAGGCGCTGACCAGCATCCAGCAGCTTGACGAGCAGGCGTGTGTCGGCGCCGAAGCGCTCCACATGCGCATCTCCCAGCCAGACGCGAGGATCCTCGTCGATCGCGGTCTTCAAGGATCGACCGTCGGGAAGGACGCTGAGGCCAAGGGATTCCTCACCGGCAAGCATCGTGGTCGATGCAACCCAATCCTCCGGCTCGCGCTCGCCGGCGGGCGGCTCTCCCCGGAAATCCGTGATCTTCCGGCCGCCGCGGTAGAAGCGATCGGGAGGACGGTTGGACGGAAGCAGTATGAGGTCCACGAAACTACTCTCCTTCGTACCAGCGCGGCCAGAAAGTCGCCAACAAAAGAATCGCTAAGCCCGACTGCAGCTCAGAATAGGGGCGTGCGGCTCCGCGAACTCTTCTTGCCACTACTCGGCAACTGGACAGGTATCGAACAGCAGGCTGCCTCACCGTGGGCCCCGGCGACATCGGCGCGGGCGATGATCGTCTTCAAGCTGGACGTCGGTGGTCAAGTCGTGCTGCAGGACTACCGGCAGGTGCGGGCGGACGCCGAGGAGTTCTCCGGACACGGAGTGTTCATGATCGACAATGCTGAAGTGATCTCTCCGGCTACGCCGACGCCGATCCTCTGGTGGTTCTTCGACTCCTACGGATACCCGCCGCAGCCAGCGCATGGCGGCTGGCAGAACGGTGAGTTGATCATGCAGAAGACGACGCCCCGAGGAGCGGCTGAGCATCATCTCGCCGTCACTGACGATCAGCTCAGCTACCGGATTCGGCTACGACTCAATGACAGCGCCCAGATGGAGGACTTTCTGAGTGGAACGTACCGACGCATCAGCGGGCATTGAGCTCCCCGAACGGGCACGCGGTTCGACGGCTCAGACGGCGCAACTGAAGGTGAGTTGGTAACCGCTGGACGGGTCGCCCTTCACGGTCGGGATCTGCAGGTCGTATCCATCGCTAAAGACGTTGTCGCTGGCCAAGCTCACGCGGCTCAGATTGCTCACGCTCTGCTCGTATCCAGTCGTTGCGTAAACGGCCTTCGCGGTCGCCTCGGGAAGCGCCATCTGGGACGTGGCGATCTTGTTCGCACTGTTGGTCGCCTTGGCCAGACTCGGGTATACCTCGAAGTGAATGTGCGGCCAGCGGCCTGAGTAGCAGGCCGGGAAGATCGTGGTAAATCGCACCTGGCCACCATCGTCGGCCTCTTGAACGCCACGCAGATAGTTCTCGTTGGTGACACCTTGGGAATAGAGGGAATACCGACCTTGGCGGTCGCAGTGCCACAGGTACACAGCGCCGCCCGCCAGCGGGGACTTGTTGTTCGCGAAGTCGTTGATCGTCATGGTGATGCTGAGCGGTACTCCCTCGGCCTTGGTCGTACTCGATCCGAAGCTCGAGGTGATGTCGCTGCGTACGATGCCGCTCTGAGTCAGCACATTCGCCCCATTGGAGCCGTCGCCCGGATATGGACCGGATTTTTCGTCTGGTATCTCGCCGTCGGCGGTGTCGCTGGTCTGGGTGGCCTGAGCGGCGTCGCCTTCAGACGCGCAGGCGCCGAGCGTCATCAGACCCGCCCCAGCCAATCCGACGCCAGCTATCAGCTTGAGCATGCCGCGCCGGTGCAGCAGACGTGGCAGATCGTAGTCGAGGCCGCGATCATGGTTCTCCAGGTCTTCTTCTCGATGGTCGATCCGCATCATGATCAACATCTCTCCGGGATCGGAAGGTGGATAGCTGCAGGCGGTCTGTTCATCACAGGCTAGGGCCGCGATAAGGGCCGCCCTCAGCAAAATCGGCCCATTCATACGGCGCACACAGCAGCTCACAGTTGATGCACAGCGCCCAGCGATGAGGGAACCACAGAGCAGAATGAGCCCATGGTGATCAGCGATGTTCGGGAAGGGACGTTCAGCGGCGGTTTGCCCTACCTCGCAGTTGGGTCCGGCGAGCCGCTGGTCTATCTGTGCGGCTCGACGCCAAACCATCGCAACCCGAAGCCCGGCGTTGAGCGAACCCTCACGTTGCGAACGATCAATCCGTTGGCCCGGGCCGGTTTCGAGGTCTACTTCACCAACCGATGGCCGGGAATGGCGCCGGATATCAGCTTCGCCGAGGTTGCCGAACGGCATGCCGACGCGATTCTGGATCACTTCGGTCAGCCGGTAGACGTGCTCGGCGCCAGCACTGGTGGATCTCTCGCCCTCCAACTGATCGCAGATCGGCCTGATGCGGTGCGTAAGGCGGTGGTTGCCTGCGCTGCGTACACGCTGGGGCCGCTTGCCAAGCGCACGCAGGAGGAGATGCTGCGCGCGGTTGAGGAGACCGGTGGCTACTCGCCCGAGCTCATTCTTGACTTGATACAAATCAAGCTCAGATGGCGCTGGATCCGCACTTTGCTGGCTCCGCTGGCAATGCTGGCTGCCAAACGCGTCACGATCGAGAACCCGACAGACACAGTTGCCATGCTGCGAGCAGAGGACGTCTTTGACGTGCGAGACCGGCTACGCGACATCCCAACCGAGACACTGGTGGTCTGCGGCGCGCAAGACCCCTTCTGGACGCCGGAAATGTTTGCGGAGACGGCGTTCCGGCTGCCGAACGGAAAGCTGATCATGTATCGAAATCGGGGCCATGCACTGGTCACAAGCCCCGAATTCTTCCGAGACGTCACCACCTTTCTTCGCGGCTGAGCACGTAACCTGACACCGTGGCACGGCTCGACTCGGTCAATATCGGACGTCCGCGCCCCAATCCGCACAAGGAGTCAGGCTGGACGGGCATCGGGAAGCAACCCACGCTAGAGGCCGTAAAGGTTCGGGCACCTGGGCCGAAGACGAGCGGTCTGGGCAGCGGACTGGTCGGGGACTTCATCGGAGACGGCAAGCACCACGGCGGCGACAGTCAAGCCGTATACGCCTTTCAACGTGAGGACCTGGACGAGTGGGAGCGAAGGCTGGACCGCGAACTCCCTAGTGGGTTCTTCGGCGAGAACCTCACAACCGTGGGCCTGGAGATCAACGATGCGCGGATCGGTGAGCGCTGGCGGGTCGGTTCGGAGGTCGTTCTGCAGGTGACGGCGCCCCGCATCCCCTGTGCGACCTTCCGAGGCTGGATGGGCGAGAAGGGCTGGGCGAAGACGTTCACCGCCGCCGGCCGGCCGGGAGCCTACCTCAGCGTGATCGAAGCCGGCACTATCAGAACAGGCGATCCAATCGAGGTCATTCATCAACCCGATCATCAGGTCAGCATTGGCCTCGTTTTCCGGGCGACCACGACCGAGCGCAATTTGCTCCCGCGGCTGCTGGCCGCCGAGACCTATCTCGACCGCGGCACGCTCGAGATGGTGCGCCGTCGTGAGGTCTTCTTAATGGACTTGCCAGGAGCAGCCCGTTAGCTCCTCTTTTTGGGCAGCAAGTGTGGGAATAGAACCGGCGCCTCTCTTGCTAAACAAACGGCTAGCTGGCTGAAGCGGCGATTTTTTGACCCCGGCAAAAGCAGCAGATAGCCTAGATCGTTGTGTTCGGGCTTGCCCGACACTTTGTGCGTGCCCGAATGTCTTTGTACCGGCGGTGTTCGCACGCCTGACCGCTCGGAACATCCGAAGGGTCGCAGCCACTCGACATAAAGAAAAGAGATACAACGCGGTGCCCACAATTCAGCAGCTGGTCCGCAAGGGCCGAGAGGACAAGGTGAGCAAGACCAAGACGCCTGCGCTCAAGGGTTCGCCTC
>Ga0307289_10000105_pt1 | contig 30934 bp, 33 predicted proteins | sample ER_DNA_143_FD_194483 | JGI IMG/M metagenome (GOLD analysis project Ga0307289, IMG submission 194483) | Bulk soil microbial communities from the East River watershed near Crested Butte, Colorado, United States - ER_DNA_143 | ecosystem: Environmental > Terrestrial > Soil > Floodplain | place...
TGCTGACGAGCTCAAGAATGCGATCGAGCCGGTCTTGGTGAAGCCGGCTGCAGAGCGGACAGTACGCGTCCAGCTCACTGGCGCCAAAGCAACGTTCTCCACCGCGGATGCGAAGAAGCTCGGGATCAGGCGAGTGACGGGTCAATTCACGACCTATTTTCCCTATCTCCCATACCGCAATATCAACATTGGCAGGGCCGCTGCCTTGATCAATGGCACTCTGCTCAAGCCGGGCGACATCTTCTCGCTGAACCAAATCGTGGGTGAGCGAACCAAGGCCAACGGTTTCACTGAGGGCTTCATCATCAAGGGCGGCCGATTCCGCAAGGAGCTCGGTGGAGGCGTCTCGCAAAGTGCTACGACGACGTTCAATGCGATGTTCTTCGCAGGCCTCAAAGATGTCTTCCACAAGCCACACGGTCTCTTCATCGACCGTTATCCGGCAGGTCGCGAGGCCACCGTGGCGTGGCCCAGTCTCGACCTCAAGTTCCAGAACGACACGAAGTACGGCGTGTTGGTGCAGGCCTACATCGTGAAGGGAACGCCGAGTCGGAAGGGGTCGATCACGGTGAAGATGTGGTCGACCAAGACCTACGACAAGATCGTCGCGACCAAGCCGGTCAAGTCCAACTTCACCACTGGACATGAGGTAACCGACGATTCGTCGAAGTGCGAGCCGAGCAGCCCGGTACCGGGCTTCGATGTCCGCTATCAGCGGCTGTTCTACAACAACGGCTCGGTGGTTCGGCGGGAAAACTTCTATTGGCGCTACGCGCCCACCGACAAGGTCGTCTGTAAGAAGCCGAAGACCGGCTGACTCAACCCGAGTAGCCCTGATGCCGGCTACCCGGACCCCTCAGCGGCAGGAGCGAGATAGATGTAGCGGTGGTGGGGTGCGAAGCCGAGTCTGGTATACGCGGCAAGGGCCGGCTCGTTGACCGTAGCCATCTGAACGTAGACATACCGCGCCCCTTGGCGGGCCGCCCAGTGTCCGAGTGTCACCATCATGGCGGTCGCCAAGCCGTGCTGGCGATGATCGGGACGGGTCCAGATGCTGCTCAGTCCTAGCCAGTCGCCACTGCGATGGCCACGGGCAATAGCGACCAGTTCGCCGTGCTTATCCGGTGCCTGTCCGCTCACCGCGGCAAAGGCTTGCGGGGGACTTCCTTCCAAGATCATCCGCAGAACCGCGAGATCTGCCGAGTTCGGTCGACTGCGCTGATAGGCGTGCTCCCAGTCTGGCTCCAGCCGCTCCCTTATCTGCACCACCGGCTCGGCGGCCCTGCCAGCCAGGAAATCTGCCAGACGGCTGGCGAGGACGACGGTCGGCTGGCGGGTATCAACCCAGCCAAGATCACGTAGCGCATCTTCCTCCGGTGAGCCCTCGATCACTTGCGCCAGCGCAGGAATCTCGTGATCAATTGCAAAGGCAATGATTCGCTCGGCAGCCTCTGGCATCGATACCCCTGGATCTCCGACGGCATGGCAGGAGTTGGCACGTCCAGTGAAGCCGCATCCAGCCCGGAGCGTCCACTCTCCGAGGGGCTCGTGCCAAGCCAACCAGCCCCGGACGGTGTGCCGCTCCACATCGTGGGCGGAGATCCGCCGAGGGTCCGGACCACCGGCTGCGGCGGGCGCACGGCGGGCGGCAATGATCATGGACCTTTGGATGATTTGGGATGCCGAGCCGACAGCGCTGAGGCGTATCGTCGTTGCATCCAGCGCTTCGATCCAGCCAATCACGTCGGTCGCTTCACCGCCAGGCAACCAGTACCTCACCACCCACCGCTCGTTTTGGAGTGCGCCCGCCAGCGGATCGGGTCTCTGTTCAGCCACCAGAGCCGCCCTTCCTCCATGGACCTCGGTGAGAAATGCTTCCGAGAGGCGCGATACTAGGCGATGAATATTGTGTTGCTCGCCACTGGCGGGAAAAGGACAAGCAAAATCGAGGAGCGACACCTGTGACGTACGTCATTGCGCAGCCATGTGTGGACCTAAAAGACGGCGCCTGCGTTGAGGAATGCCCGGTCGATTGCATTTACGAGGGCAAGCGGATGCTCTACATCCACCCTGACGAGTGCGTCGACTGCGGCGCGTGCGAGCCAGTGTGCCCGGTGGAGGCAATCTTCTACGAGGATGACACCCCAGAGGAGTGGAAGGAGTACTACAACGCCAATGTTGATTTCTTCTCCGACCTCGGTTCCCCGGGTGGTGCCGCAAAGCTTGGTGTGATCGACAAGGACCACCCGCTGATCGCAAGCTTGCCGCCGCAAGAACACGACGAGTGATCACTGGGCCATGTTGATCGAGGGTCCGCAGCAGCGTAGCGGGCTCGCAGCGGAGCTCCCGGACTTTCCGTGGGACACGATCGCGACTGCCAGAGCAACTGCCGAGGCCCATCCCGGCGGCATTGTCGATCTTTCGGTGGGAACCCCCATCGATCCCACTCCAGAGCTAGCGACCAAGGCCTTATGCCGGGCGGCCAACAGCCCCGGATACCCCTTCACGGCCGGCACTCTTGCGTTGCGTCAGGCGATCACCTCCTATCTCACGCGGCGCTGGGGGGCTGACGGCCTTGCTCCAGATGACACATTGCCCGTCATCGGCACCAAGGAACTAGTCGCGTGGCTGCCGACATTGCTCGGCCTTGGGCCTGATGATCTGGTCGTCTACCCGACGATGGCATATCCGACTTACCTCGTGGGCGCCAAGATCGCCGGCTGCCGCGCAATTGCCTGCGATGAGCTCGACCAGCTTGGCGACGCGGAGCCGGCGCTGATCTGGATTAACTCACCGTCCAATCCGACTGGCCAGATCCTCGATCTTGATGCGCTCAAGTATCGGGTGGCCTGGGCTCGTGAGCGTGGCGCACTGGTTGCGTCTGATGAGTGCTACGGGGAGTTCGGTTGGCAGGCGGAGCCGATCTCGGTGCTGCATCCTTCGGTCAACGGTGGTCGACATAACGGGCTGCTCGCTGTCCACTCGCTCTCCAAACGCTCGAACGTGGCGGGCTACCGCGCCGGTTTCATTGCCGGTGATCGAGATGTGGTGGCAGATCTGCTCTTGATCCGCAAGCACGCGGGGATGCTAGTTCCTCGTCCGGTGCAAGAGGCGATGATCGCGCTGCTCGATGATCATGATCATGTGGAGCAACAGCGGAAGCGGTATCTCCGGCGGCGGACCATACTGCGACCAGCCCTGGAAGCGGCGGGCTTCCGAATCGAGTACTCGGAGGGGGCCATCTACTTGTGGGCCACCCATGACGAGGACTGCCATGCTTCAGTAGATTTCCTGGCTCGTCTGGGAATCCTGGTTGCGCCGGGAGACTTCTACGGTCCGGCCGCGCGTCGCCACGTACGCGTTGCCCTGACAGCGACCGACGAACGAGTCGCCGCAGCCGCGGCTCGCCTGGTTAGCGGTCCCCATCTCGGACCGCTCGCATCTGGCTGAAACCTAATGGGAGTGCATCGGTTGGCTGCGATGAGGTTCTCGCCTCGCCGGGTGACACCCACCGGCGAATCAGCTACTGGTGATGATTCCGGCGCACTCAGTTCTGATGTCGTCGCGCGGCCCTGCGCGACCCCGCGGAGGTGATCAATCGTTGGTCGCAGTTCGCGCCGTCGCGCGCTGAGTAGAGCTTCGCCGTGGAGGGAGGAAGACAGGATCCGGTCTTCTGGAGTTGATCACGCCGGAACGTTATTCATGGCTGGCGGCGGCAACGGCATGCCGGTGGACTATGAGGCGCTGGAGCGCTGGACGCGGATGGCTATGAGCCGGGGGATGAGGTTCACGCAAGGGCGAGCGCCGACAAGCTGCGGCAAGACGCTTGCTCAACGGGATCAGCTGCCGGAAAGATCCCCGGGACATTTTCTGCTTCCTTCGTGTCTTTCGCGCCTTGCTGCGTAACCGGGCTCTTGTTGGGATAGCCTGCGGTCGCTAGCTCCAGCTCTGTGGCGCTACACCTCGCGCCCGGTTGAGGAGTTCGGGGGTTCTTTCTTTCGGTTTAGGGGGTCTTATGAAACGCCTTGTTACACGTGCCTTGATTGTGGTGGCGGCGATTCTTGCCATCGTGGTCGCCCAGGTTGCACCGGCATCGGCCACCGCGTCGAAGAAATTGGATAGCGACCTCGCGGCGCTGTGGACGGCCGTGCTCGAGACACCGGCTTCCAAGAACCCCGTCGTCGGCAACGGTTCCCCGTGCTGGGACCTCGGACACCGAACGGTTGCGCCGTTTTTCGGCGGATCCGAGTTTTCGTGCACGGTAAAGGCAGGTACCAAACTATTCGTCGTGGGGTTTTCAACGGAGTGCAGTACCATCCCCGGAGATGACGGAGGGACCGAATTCACCGAAGAGCAACTGAGGGCGTGTGCCGAAGAGGCCGACGCGGAAAAGGCGCCCACGGTCACCCTCGATGGCAGGTCGGTGCCGCTGACAGAGGTGGAGACACCGGCGCTGAAGATTGTCCTGCCCGCGGACAACATCCTCGAGGCGCCGGTCGGAACGTACTCCTCCGTCGCGCACGGCTTGGTGGCGCTTTTGCACCCGCTGACCCCAGGGACCCATACGATCGTGATCCGCGGCAACTTCCCAGAGAACACGACGACGATCGTCGTCAAGCCGGGCCACTAGCGGCTCCCGCGAGGGGGAAGGCGAAGCCCCGGAGTGTTTTGCACTCTGGGGCTTTCGGTGTTGCTAGCTGAGTTCTAGATCCGTCGCGCTTCGATCGGTGCGGGTTTCACGACCCGCCGTGGCGAGGAGGACCACGGCTGGACGAGTGCGCCGTCGCGGCCCACAAGCTCATCTGTGCGACCTGCTGTAGCACACCTTGCTTACCCAAGTCACGTATTCGTTCAGATTCTGGTGGCTTCGACGGAGAGTCGAGGCCAAACAGGCAGACCGAAGCCGGTGCCAATCTACCTTGGGCGTACGTCGGTCGAGCCGTGACCGGTGTGGAGTGACACCTCCGTAATTCACCGAGAAAGGTCGCCAGCAGTCCACCCACAGCCACGCCGACAGGCCCGACTCCCACAACGGGAGGGCCACCCTGCTCAGGGCCAGCGTTTCAAGATCAACAGTGAGCAAGAGTATGCCACTCATCACCTCGGTTGGAAAGTGGCACCTGACTAGAGGCGATACTCGTTTCAAGATCAACTACAACGGTCTTCAAAATTTGATCTTGGTTCATCTACCTAACCCTAGGCTGCAACCTGTGCAGACCGTCAGCAACCTGCGTACACGTAGATTTGTCAGGTCACTGAGAGGGCCCGCGAACCGTGATTTCAACGCGCTCGCTCTGGAGCGTCGGCGAGGCCTCCTGCCAGTCAGGAAGGTTGAAGTCCTGGGTCTGCCAGGACTGATTTTTGATCTTCACGGTTGTCACGCCGTACAAACTGGCATTCGCCACGGCATAGTGCGCATACGCCCAAGCCCGCCGGGTGCTACCGGCGCGAATGGTGATCATTGATCCATCGGCGGAGTCGTCGACATTGCCAAACGTCTGCTGCAAAGAACTGCGCAGCCCCTTGGTGTCTCCAGCGGTGCCACTACGGTCCAGACAGCTGAATCCTGCCGGTGATTGACCGGTCAGCGCACTGGCGAGCACTCGGGCATCTGTTTCATGATCGTTATAGGCCTCCGGATGTCCACTTCGCTGGACTTTTTGAGCAACGTCGTTGATGTCGTCGGTCTGCCAATTGTTGATCTTGACTAGTGCGTCGTAGAACTTTCCGGCCGCGTAGTCCGGATCCAGCAGTTGCTTCTTGGTGCCCCAGCCCTGGGAGGGACGTTGCTGGAACAGGCCGACCGAGTCCCGATCACCGTAATCCAGGTTCCGAATCCCGGTTTCCTGGTACGCCGTAGCGAGGGCGATGGAGGCCGCGCGCGGTGGCAGCCCCCGGCGTACCGCAACACCGGCGATGATCGAGGCAAAGTGGGCTTGTTCAAGATCAACGACCGCGGATTTGTTGTTGGCGGTAGCGACACATCGTTGCTGACCGGGCACCGGCTCGGTCAGATTGCGGGAACGGAGCAACCAGAAAGCCCCGACACCGCCAGCAATCAACAGGATTAACGCGAGGACGAGGCACCCCAGAGCGCGCGTAGTTTTGGATCGCAAATGCGACTCAGTTCGCGTGCAGCTCGGCGTTCAGCTGGACACCGCCAGCTTCCCGGCGGCGCGTCTCGACGGCGCCGGTTACCGAGTTGCGAATGAAAAGCAGGCCGTTCCTGCCGGACAAGGAACGAGCCTTGACCACCTCGCCGCCTGGCAGTGTCACCTTGGTGCCAGCCGTGACATAAAGCCCAGCCTCCACAACACAGTCGTCACCCAATGCGATCCCGATACCGGCGTTGGCGCCGATCAGGCACCGTTCACCGATCGAGATCACTTCGCTGCCGCCGCCGGACAGGGTGCCCATGATTGAGGCCCCACCGCCGATGTCGGAATCACGGCCGACGACCACGCCGGCAGAAATGCGGCCCTCCACCATCGAGGTGCCCAAAGTGCCGGCGTTGAAATTGACGAAGCCCTCATGCATCACCGTCGTGCCCTCAGCGAGATGAGCGCCCAGACGGACTCTGTCGGCGTCGGCAACACGTACGCCAGTCGGAACGACGTAGTCGACCATCCGCGGAAACTTGTCAACGCCGAAGATGGTGAGATGTCCGCCGCGGGCCCGTAGCCGGGTGCGGACCCTTTCGAAGCCCTCAATGGCACACGGGCCGGCTGAGGTCCATACGACATTCGGAAGCACACCGAAGAGGCCGTCCAGATTGATGTCGCGTGGCCTGGCCAGCCGATGACTGAGCAGGTGCAGCCGCAGGTAGGCATCGGAGGTGTCGGCCGGCGGTGCCTCGAGGTCGATGTCGACCAGGACAATCTCAGTGCGGACCTCGCGAGCCTCGTCATCGACAACTGCAGAGATGAGTGCCGGTGGGGCGGCACTGTCATCAGCTGCACCTAGCCGTGGCGTGGGGAAATAGGTATCCAGCACTTGACCAGAGACATGAATCGAGGCAAGGCCCCATCCCCATGCTGCTCGGAGGGGTGCCCCAGGGTCGAGCACATGAGCGGCGTCAGTCATGGGCCCGAGCCTACCGACGCTGTAAGGTGCCGCTCGTGTCTTCGCCTCTGGACATTGACGGCGATGTCGTCCAGCTGCTTCGGGCGTTGGTCGATGTCGAGTCGGTCAGCGGCAACGAAACCGAGATTGCCGACTTGGTGGAGCAGGCGCTCCAGCGGTACGGCCATCTGAATGTGCGGCGAGACGGCAATGTGGTCTTCGCCCGAACCGAGCTTGGTCGCTCGGAGCGGGTCGTCATTGCCGGCCACCTGGATACGGTGCCGGTTGCAGGAAACCTGCCATCGTGGACCAGCCAAGACAGCCAGGGCAGGGAGATCATCTGGGGTCGCGGCGCTTGTGACATGAAGGGCGGAGTCGCGGCGCAGCTGTCAGCTGCCGCGGCGCTGGTACGTCCTCGGCGCGACATCACCTGGGTGTTCTATGACAACGAAGAGGTCGAGGAGTACCGCAACGGCCTCAGCCGGATTGCGCGGGAGCATCCCCAGTATCTGGAAGGCACTTTCGCAGTCCTGTGCGAACCAACCAGTGCCCGAATTGAAGGTGGCTGTCAAGGGTCAATGTCGCTGGTAGTCGAGTTGACCGGGATCGCGGCGCATTCAGCGCGAGCGTGGATGGGTCACAATGCCATTCATGATGCTGGCCCGGTGCTGCAACATCTGAGTTCCCACCAGTCTCGACAGATCGAGGTCGACGGTTTGATCTATCGTGAGGGGCTGAACGCCGTCGCGATCAATGGTGGCATTGCGGGCAATGTGATCCCCGATCGCTGCCTGATCGAGATCAACTACCGGTTCGCACCCGACAAATCTCCCGCCGAGGCTGAGGCGTACGTCCGCAAAGTTCTGGACGGCTATTCGATTCGCGTCCTCGATGTCGCCGCTGGTGCCAGACCAGGCCTGGATCAACCGGCGGCGGCAGAATTCCTTCGCGCGGTCGGCGGTGAAGCGACCGCCAAGCTGGGGTGGACTGATGTGGCGCGGTTCAGCTCGATGGGCATCCCAGCGGTCAACTTTGGGCCCGGCGACCCGACCAAGGCGCACGCCGACGATGAGTTTTGCCCGGCGGACGACGTCGTTGCCTGTCGCGATGCACTGATCCGCTGGCTGAGCTGAGCCCGGTCGGCACAAGGGTAAGAAGGTCGCATGGCGGAGGAACCCGAACATCTATTGGTGCAAGGACCCGTCGTACGCGGGGAACGGACTGCGCCGCACTCCACAACCGACCAGCGACTGCTAGAAAGTCGCGGTGCCACCGACTGGGTCCACACCGATCCATGGCGAGTGCTGCGGATCCAGTCCGAATTCATCGAGGGCTTCGGCACGTTAGCCGAGCTCGGTCCGGCGGTCAGTGTTTTCGGCTCGGCCCGTACGCCTAGTGATCATCCCCTCTACGGCACCTCCGAGCGCCTCGGCGCCAAACTCGCTCGCGCCGGTCTCGCGGTGATCACCGGCGGCGGCCCCGGGATCATGGAGGCGGCCAACAAGGGCGCCGCCGAGGCCGGCGGGATCTCGGTCGGTCTGGGCATTGAGCTGCCCTTCGAGTCCGGACTCAATCCCTACGTCAACCTGGGCATCAACTTCCGGTACTTCTTTGCGCGCAAGACCATGTTCGTCAAGTACGCCCAAGGCTTCGTGGTAATGCCTGGTGGCTTCGGCACTCTGGATGAGCTTTTCGAAGCGTTGACTCTGGTGCAGACCCAGAAGGTCACCTCGTTCCCCGTTGTGCTGTTGGACACCGAGTACTGGAGCGGGCTGATCAACTGGCTACGCCGCGAGCCTCTCGAGCGAGGGATCATCTCAGCCACCGATCTCGAGGCCTTCACCGTCACTGACGACGCCGACGAAGCGGTGGCCGTCATGCTGGCAATCCAACCGCGGCTCGACCCACCGCGCCGCCCTGAATAGTTCTCGAGCGAGGCGAGCAATTGACACGGCGCAAGCGCCCTTGAGAACCGTGCAAACATTCACCCATGGAGTGGTTGATCGCCGTCGTCGCAGTCGCGGCATTGGGAGTCGCGGCGATGGCGGCTGCGGGAGGAATGGGACAGATGAGCCGAGACCCGGTATACGACATCTACCGCCAGGACCTCCCGACGGGCGGCGCCCTCACCGCAGAGGAGCTGAGAAACGTACGCTTCGGTGTCACACTGCGTGGCTATGCGATGGGCCAGGTCGACGACTTGCTGGACCGGCTCGCCCTTGAGATTGCCGAGCGTGATGCATTGATCGCGGAGCTGGCTGAGGGCGCGACCGTCTCGCAACGCCTCCAGGAGTCAACTACATCGGCGCGAGCGGCAGAACAGGCAAGCGCGGATGATCAGGGGAGATCGCGTGGCCTCCCCTCTCCGCCGGTGCCTCCGCGGTCAATGGTTGACGACGGCCAATCGGGTCGCTGAGTAGACACCAGGTGAGCGTGCGGCTCGAGGTCTCCGCCGAGATCGACGCACCCGTGGCCGCAGTCTGGGAGGTGCTCATCGACTGGACTGGCCAATCCCGCTGGATTCCGCTGACAACAGTCCAGATCACCAGCGACCGTCATGTCGGCCTTGGCGTACGAGCTGAGGCGCTCTCGGGCCTCTGGCTTGGTCGGTTTCGGTTTGGCCTACTGGACCGCTTCATTGTGACGGGCTGGTCTCCTCCCGCTACTGAGGTGGCAGAGCTGGAGATCTTGCACCTTGGTCCATACTTCACCGGCGAAGGTGTCTTTCGATTGACCGGTCACGACGATAAGACCACTGTCTGTTGCATTGAGGTGTTCTCGCTGCCCGGCGGCCGGGCGATTGAATGGCTGGCGCGGCTCGCGCTGCCACTCTTGCGGGCTGGTTTTGCCAGCAGCCTGCGAGCGCTTGGCGCGATCGTCGAGGCCAGATGATCACTGGAGCTACTCCCGGCCCGGATGGCCTACTGCGCTGCCCATGGGCTTTGTCCGCGCCTGAATATCTGGCTTATCACGACGACGAGTGGGGGAGGCCCGTTACCACAGTCCAAGGCATCTACGAGCGCATGACGCTTGAGGCGTTCCAGTCCGGGCTCTCCTGGATCACCGTCCTTCGCAAGCGGGAGAACTTTCGGCGAGCCTTCGCAGGATTCCAGCCGGAGCTGGTCTCCGCCTTTACCGAGGATGATGTGGCGCGGCTGCTGACTGATCCAGGCATCATCCGAAACCGCGCCAAGATCACGGCAGCCATCGAGAACGCCCGGTTGGTTGTCGATCTTGGACCTCGGTTCGCCGAGCTGGTCCTCAAGTATCGGCTGGTTGGGCGTCATCGACCCAATCCGGGGGAGTCGCGGGCAACATCCCCGGAGTCGGTCGCGTTGGCACGGGAACTTAAGGCGCTTGGCTTCCGCTTCTTCGGCCCTACCACCGGGTACGCCATGATGCAGGCGATTGGGTTGGTCGACGACCACGTTGCTGGCTGTTTTGCGCCACCTCCGGTCTGGCCTGAGTGAATTCCGAGGTCACAAATCATGTCCCACGCCAGAACCCGACTCCGGCTACGACTAGGTGGTACGGAATAATTGAGCCGGCAAGTTGCCAGAACACTACAGATGAGGATGCGCGATGGCAGCAATGAAACCGCGGACGGGTGACGGCCCTATGGAAGTCACCAAGGAGGGACGTGGGATCGTCATGCGGGTTCCGCTCGAGGGAGGCGGTCGGCTGGTCGTCGAACTCAACGCTGACGAAGCGGCCGAGCTTGCGGGCGCACTAAAAGAGGTCGTTGGATAGATCAACTGCTGACAGTACAAGGGACCTGGTCACTGTTGACTGGGTCCTTTTGCTTGCAAAGAGCAAATGTACGTAATAGACATCCATTTCCTGCACTGCGAGCGTCGGCCACGCGAGCAGTGCCTGAGAAACCGCGAGAAAGGCCAAATGCCCGATATGCATCCGAACTGTGAGGCCGTAAATCACATCCTCGAGGACGCCGGTTTGCTTGGGCGCGTTCAGATGCTCGACGAGGCCGTCGCCACGGCACCGGCTGCGGCTCAGTATCTGGGGTGCCCGGTGGGTGCCATCGCCAACTCATTGATCTTCGCGACCGATGGCGGTGAGCCACTGTTGATCATGACCAGCGGGGCACATCGCGTCGACATGATCAAAGTCGGCGGACGGCTCGGGGTGGAGCTACGTCGCGCCTCACCGGAGTTCGTACGCGAACACACCGGACAGCCGATTGGCGGGGTCGCTCCGGTAGGCCATCCCAAACCCATTCGCACACTCGTCGACCGCGCACTCGCTGACTTCGACGAGCTCTGGGCAGCTGGTGGCATTCCGCATGCGATCTTTCCTCTGACCTACCGCGAACTCCTTACGATCACGCATGGCACCGAGGCCGACGTCGCCTGAGGGACCTGAGTCTCACCGGGGAAACTCGTTGAGGATAGCCACGACTTCTTCGTCGCTGAGCTGTCGAAAGTCCTCGTACGCGGCTCCCACAGCAATGAAGGGCTCTGGACTGGAGAGGCAGATGACGAGGTCCGCTACGGCTCGCAGTGCCTGAACAGCCTGACGCGCCCCCACTGGCACACCTACCACCACCGCGGCAGGGAGAAGGCCACGCACAGCCGCGACCGCAGCGAGCATGGTGGAGCCGGTCGCCAAACCGTCATCAACCAAGACCACGGTCGAATCAGCGACATCCAGATCGTCGGATGGAAAAACGCTGGCGCGGCGTTCCAACTCCAGCTGCTCCCGGTTCCGCGCGGCTTCGAAGGTTTGGTCTGGAATCCGCAAGCCGTCGACAATCTCGTCGTTGCGGAACTCTGAGAGTTGCCCACCAACCATGGCAAGGGCTCCCATGGCGAGCTCGCTACGCCCCGGTACTCCGATCTTGCGAACCAAGATCACGCCAAGTGGAGCCTTCAGGCGAGCAGCTACCTCGGCAGCAACGGGTAAGCCACCGCGGGGCAGCGCCAACACAATCGGCTTTTGCAGCGTGGCCTGCTCCACCAGCACCTCTGCGAGTGCGCGACCGGCGACGGTGCGGTTGGCATAGCGCGTAGCCAACCTTCGCCGCCGGACCATGGGTCAGGCCTTAGCTCTTGTGAACCTCGATCGCCCGACGATAGACATCGACGGTTTCGGCCGCGATCTTGGACCAGTCGAACTCCTCGATGCAACGCTCCCGTCCAGCCAGCCCGAACGCCCTTGCCTTCTCGGGATCTCTGGTCACCAAGTTGATCTTGTCTGCGAAGTCCTCTTCGAAGGCTGCGACCGCAGCGGGGTCGTTGGCCTGTGCAGGGTCGTACGGCACTAGGTAGCCGGTCACCTCATCTACGACTACCTCAGGAATACCGCCGACAGCGGATGCGACAACAGCGGTCTCGCAGGCCATTGCCTCCAGGTTGACGATGCCCAACGGCTCGTACACCGACGGGCAGGCAAAGACCGTCGCATGCGACAACACTTGGCGGACCTGTGCCCGCGGCAGCATCTCCTCGATCCACAACACATTCCCGCGGGTGGACTGCAGATGTGCAAAGGCATCGCCAATCTGTTGAGCGATCTCCGGGGTATCGGGCGCCCCAGCAAGAAGCACAACCTGGGTGTCAGGATCGAACTTCTCGGCCGCTCGTACCAGATGAATGAGGCCCTTCTGGCGAGTAATCCTTCCCACAAATACCACTGACGGCTTGTCAAGATCGATTCCGAGTCCGGTGACGACGTCAGTGCCTGGGTCTGGCTTGAATTCCTCGGTATCAATCCCGTTCTTGACGACATGCACCTTGTCAGGGTCGAGATTGGTATAGGAGTCCAAGGTGTCCTTGCGCATACCAGCGCTAACCGCGATCACCGCATCTGCGGCCTCGAAGGCGGTCTTCTCGGTCCAGGATGAGAGCCGGTAGCCGCCGGCAAGCTGCTCAGCCTTCCAGGGCCGGTGCGGCTCGAGGGAGTGTGCGGTGACGACGTGTGGAATGTCCTGAAACAGGCCGCTGAGGTGGCCGGCCAGGTTGGCGTACCAGGTGTGGGAATGGACCAGATCCACTTCAGGAATGGCCGCCACCATGGATAGATCAGCACCGAATACCCGAAGGGCAGCGTTGGCTCCTTCCGGATAGTTCTCGGCGTGCGCTGTCGCGCCTTCGCGTGGCTCACCCATGCACTGGACGTCAACATCGATGAGCTTGCGCAGCTGCGGCACAAGCTGGCCGACGTGTACTCCGGCACCGCCGTAGATAAAAGGCGGATACTCCCTGGTGAGCAATGAGATGAAGAGTCGATCAGTGTCAGCGGGCGCCATAGTTCGCATCGTTCCACAGGGTCACGATGTTGACCACAACATGACCCCGAACGCTGCATCTGAAGTGAGGTATGGGCTAGGTTCAACACATGCACGCGCGTCCAAAAGTTCTGTCGATGGTACTGGCTGGCGGCGAGGGCAAACGGCTGATGCCGTTGACGATGGATCGCGCAAAACCGGCGGTTCCCTTTGGTGGCACATATCGTCTTATTGACTTCGTCTTGTCCAATCTGGCGAACGCAGAACTGCGGCAGATTGCGGTCTTGACGCAGTACAAGTCGCATTCGCTCGACAAGCACATCTCTTTGACATGGCGCATGTCGACCATGCTCGGCAACTACGTCACTCCCGTGCCGGCACAGCAGCGCCTCGGGCCGCGGTGGTACCAGGGCAGTGCCGACGCGATCTATCAATCGATGAATCTCATCCGTGACGAGGAGCCGGACTATGTCGTCGTCTTCGGCGCCGACAACATCTATCGGATGGACGTCCATCAAATGTTCGACGCGCATGTCGATGGCGGCCGGGGCTGTACGGTGGCCGGCATCCGCGTACCGCGAAATCAGGCCAGCGCATTTGGTGTGATCGACGCCGGAGCCGACAACAAGATCAAAGACTTCCTGGAGAAGCCTGCTGAGCCGCCCGGCCTGCTGGACGATCCGGACGCTTCCTTCGCATCCATGGGTAACTACATCTTTACCAGCGACGCGCTGATCGAGGCACTTATCGCCGACGCCGAAAATGAAGACTCTCGGCACGACATGGGCGGCGACATTATCCCGAGCTTCGTGAGTCGTGGTGATGCACAGGTCTATGACTTCACTGCCAACGAGGTTCCGGGCTCCACCGACCGCGACAAGGCGTACTGGCGCGACGTCGGAACGCTCGACGCGTATCACGAAGCGCACATGGATCTGGTCTCAGTGGACCCGGTGTTCAACCTTTACAACATGGACTGGCCGATCTGGACTTACCCGGTCCAGATGCCAGGCGCCAAATTCACCCTGAATGGGGTTTCACGGGAGTCCATTGTGAGCCCGGGCTGCGTCGTTGCGGGTGGGTCCATTGAGACTTCAGTACTCTCGCCGAACGTCCAGGTAGCTGAAGGCGCGCAGGTCGACCATTCGGTGATCTTGTCCCATACGACGATCGGCAAGAACGCTGTGATACATCGGGCGATCTTGGACAAGCACGTTATCGTCGACGACGATGCGAAGGTCGGGCTGGATCCCGAGGCCGATGAAGCCCGTGGCTTCTACATTTCGGATGGTGGTATCACCGTCGTTCCCAAGGGCACCAGGGTTTCAGCGACATGAATGCGCCTGCCTCAGGACCGGGGGACCAAGAGGCAGGCAAACCTGACGGTGGAACTTTCGGTGTCGATGCTCCTAAGGTTCCGCTTGCGTTAGGGGTCGCTGCACTGCTCTTGACGATCATCGGAGGCGCGCTGATGATCATCCACGGTTTCCTCCCAGCTCTAGTGACGTTGATTTTCGGCATGTTTTTCGCATTGTGTGCGTTCAGCTATTTGTACACGACGCTGCACGGCAAGTTCGTGTGGTGGGCTGACTTGCTCGACGATGCCCGGCTCAACGGCGACGAGTATGCAGTTGATCTTGGCTGTGGCCGCGGTGCGGTCTTAATCAGCCTGGCCAAGCGATTGACCACGGGGCGAGTTTCTGGCATCGACCTATGGCGCCACGAGGACCAGTTGGGTAACGACATCGAGGCCACCAAACACAATGCGCGGGTCTGCGGGGTCGAAGATCGGGTCGAGCTCAACACGGGCAACATCACCACACTCCCGTATTACGACGGGCAGTTCGATCTCGTGGTCTCCAGCCTGGCCATCCACAACCTAAGGGCTCGTGAGGACCGCCGGAAGGCAATCACCGAGGCCGTCAGAGTGCTCGAACCTGGCGGCAAGATCATTATCGCGGACATCAGTCATGCCGAGGAGTACGCCGATTGGCTCAGCGAGGCCGGTATGGAGTCGGTGACTCTGCAGGACCTGGGCGTACGCGGCTGGTGGGGCGGACCGTGGATGCCGACGAGCGCTGTGACCGCCAGTCGCCCGGGGGGACGCAGCGTAACGGCTTAGTGTTCGGCGACCGCGCTTCTAATGATCATTGCTTGACGGCAACTAGCAGACCATCGCCGACCGGAAGCAGCAATGACACGAGATCCTCGTTGTCACTGACGGTGTTCAGCGCCTTACGGACGGCTTCGGTCTCCGCATCGATGTGGCTTTCATCGGCCGTACGGTCGTGCCACAAGGCGTTGTCGAGGGCAAGTACGCCTCCGTACCGGAGTAGCCGCAAGCCTTCTTCGACATATTCGGCGTACTCAGTCTTGTCCGCATCGATGAAAACCATGTCGTACCCGCGGTCACTCAGCCGCGGCAGCACACTGAGCGCAGGGCCGGCGATCAGCCGGAACCGCTGGGTAGGTATGCCGACGCCGAGAAACGCCTCGCGCGCGGCCTGCTGATGTTCGGGCTCAATGTCGACGCTGGTCAACACACCGTCGGGCTGCATGCCGGCGAACAATGCCAAGCCCGAGACACCCGAGCCGGTGCCGACCTCAACGACCGCCCGCGCTTGCACGACCCTGGCAAGCAGGGTCAACGCACTTGCGGATCCTCGACTGATCGGTGACACCCCGAGCTGCGCGGCTCGCTCGCGCGCCTGCGCCGCTTGCTCCGTTTCGGCAACGAAGTCCTCAGCGAAGACCCACGATGCAGGCTTTGGTGCGACTTTGTGGGAGGTCTTGGCAGCGACGAAATTCACGAACCTGAGCCTATCGAAACGCATCCCCAACGAACCCTACGATGGCCGCATGAGTCATACCGTCGTCGCCGAACTCGTCGCGGCCGTTATGAAGGTCGAAGTCGAAGTAGGGCAGGCGGTGGCCGCTGACGATCCAGTGGTGATCTTGGAGTCGATGAAAATGGAGATTCCGGTGCTCGCCGACGTTGCCGGCTCGATCTCCGAAATCGTGGTCTCCGCAGGCGATGTGGTCAATGACGGTGATCCTTTGGTCGTGATCAAGGTAGGGAAGGTGTGATTGCTCCACTCGCTACGTTTGCCGCGGTGATCGGTGACGCCTCATCGCTAAGATGACGGACATGTCCCATTCACCTTTTGGCCGGGTCCTCACGGCGATGGTGACTCCGTTTTTGTCGGGGGACGGATCTCTAGACCTCGACGCAGCGGAAGGACTCGCAAGTTACCTCATTGACGAACTCGGCAACGACGGGTTGGTGATCAGCGGTACGACCGGTGAGTCGCCGACGACCTCTGATGCGGAGAAAGCAGACCTGCTTCGAGTGGTGCTTGATGCGGTCGGCGATCGGGCCACGATCCTGGCAGGCGTTGGCACCTTCAATACCGAGCACACTCTGGAACTGGCGGCGACTGCCGCCAAGTTGGGCGCCAGCGGCCTACTGGTGGTTACGCCGTACTACTCCAAACCGCCACAGGCAGGAATACTCGAGCACTTCCGGCGGGTAGCCGACGCGACCGACCTGCCGGTGATGCTGTACGACATTCCCGGTCGTGCTGGAGTGGCCATTGCCACTGAGACGATGCTGCGGCTGGCGGAGCATCCCCGAATTGTGGCCGTCAAGGATGCCAAGGGTGACCTGACGGCGTCCTCGGAGGTTATTGCCCAGAGCGAGCTCGCGTACTACTCAGGCGATGACGCCATGACGTTGCCCTTGCTGTCGATCGGTGCAGTAGGAGTGGTTGGCACGTCCACACATTTCAGCGCGCCTGGAACCAAGCAGTTGATCGAGGCGTATCTCGCCGGTGATGTCGCCACCGCGCTTCGCCTTCATCAGCAGCTGCTCCCCATCTACACCGGAATTTTTGCGACTCAGGGCTGCATCCTGGTCAAGGCTGGCCTCAAGCTGCAGGGTCGCGGCGTCGGGGGGCTGCGTTCTCCGTTGATCGAGGCCAGTTCCGCCGAGGTCGAGGGTCTCCGCTCCGCGCTGGCCGCGGCCGGCCTGCCAGCCGGCGAGGTGGTCTCGACCGACTGAGTGTCACCACTGGGCGGTGATCTCAGGGCGGCTGGTGAGGGTCTAATGCCGTTCCAAGACACTCGCGAGCCGTCTCAAGGCGTCAAACGTGGATGATCACTCGAGAGAGAGACAATGGAAACAGCGGAACGCGTCCACATCTCACTGCGTTGCCACATTGTGAGTAAGGACACGGTCGCGCACAGCCAATTGCCAGGGTTCATTCAGGCCATTGCCAGGATGACAAGCAACAATGAGGCGTTCAGGCTGAACCTGCGGGGTGACGCCCGGCGGCGTAGGGAGGTCGTACACATGGCGGACTGGCCCGCCCCCGATCCTCAGGCTTGGCAGCCGCCTGCCCCAGTGACCTCGCAGTCACTGACCTCGCAACCCGAACAGCCTCAACCGGAATCGGCGGAGTGGACTCCTCCGACGTGGGAAGAGTTGGTCCGCGACCATGGCGCGCGGGTGTATCGATTGGCCTATCGCCTAACCGGCAATCCGCATGATGCGGAGGACCTTACGCAGGATGTCTTTGTCCGCGTGTTTCGCTCACTACACCGATTTCAGCCCGGAACGTTTGAAGGTTGGCTGCATCGCATAACGACCAACCTGTTTCTCGATGGCGCGCGGCGCAGGCAGAAGATTCGCTTCGACGGTTTGGGCGAAGGTTCCGACGAGCGCTTGCCCAGTGCCTGGCCCAACCCATCCGAGCAATTGGCTGATGCCGACCTGGACCACGACGTTGCTGCCGCGCTCTCAGCCTTACCACCGGAGTTTCGGGCGGCCGTCGTGTTATGCGATATCGAGGGCCTGAGCTATGAGGAGATCAGCGAGGTTCTCGACATCAAAATCGGAACTGTGCGAAGTCGAATTCATCGCGGCCGAGCCCAACTGCGCTCCGCTCTGGCGCATCGCAGACCCACCGGGGAACGGCTGCGATATCTGGGTGTTGAGGTCGAGTCCGGCGAAATTCCCGACCGTGTTGCCTCCAAGTCGGGGGCGAGCTCCAAGTTGGGAAGTCTGGAGCCTGCGAGGTCGACGTGAAGAAGGCGCCCTGCGCTGAGCTCGCCGAATTGCGATCAGCTTTTGTCGACGGGGCCCTCAACAACACCGATCGAGAACGGCTACTGAGTCATCTTGTCGACTGCGTTGATTGCCGCCGCGACATCGAGGATCTGCGGGCGGTACGCGAGCTTCTCAACCAAACGAAGGCTCAACCTGGTCCTACGCCAACGGACCTATCAGTACGCCTTGTCTCGATCGCCGGCCAAGACTCATACGCACCGCTATGGACGCGGCCATTCCGGCGGCCCCCGTCATCTCGTGCTCGGACAACCGGGGGCCTCCCCAGTCGTCGTCGGACAGTCAAGCTGCGCATCGCGGCCGCCGCTATGGCCGTTGGAGCGACGATCACAGCTATGGGTGTTGTGGGGTACGCCGCTGCGCCGAGCCTTGCAGCAATCAGCGACCCCACAAGTGAGGCACAGGCGGCATTCTCCTCGAGCGTGGGACAGTTCCCGTTGGCTAGCGATTCGCTCAATGCAGTCATGCTGGCTGACTCCAACCCCCTGTCTACTGGCCCCCGATCGATCGAACCGTCACCGCGGCTCGATGTCCCGACAGCCCCCAGCGGCCAAACGATGACGGCGGCGGAGGCGCGAGCAACCATGCAGCGGGCCGCCGATGCCGCCCATTCGATCAGCTACTCCGGCCGCCAATCGTTCTTGGCCTACCGAAATGGCGTCACCATTGTGGCCCAGATCGACGTCGAGACTCGCGCCGGTCAGGGCAGCCAGATCGTGGTCAACAGCCCGACAGGTAGGCAGCTGCTCAATGAATTCACACCTTCGCTCCTCTCGTCGCGAGTCGTCAATGACGAGCTGCTCACTCTGCTCGAGCGCAATTACCGCGTCGCCGGCATCCGTGGGTCGAGCGTGGCCGGCCGCACTGCCACGGTGGTGACCGCTACCCGTGACGGCCAGCCTGCCGCGCGCTGGTGGATCGACGACGCTACTGGCCTGGTCCTCTGGCAAGAGACCTACGGCAAAAACGGATCAGTCGAACTTTCGTTCGGCTTCAGCTCCGTAGCCGTCAGCCGCGCAAACAGCATCCTCGAGCATCTGCCGCCGCGATTGGCAGTGCCTCGAACCAATACCTCTCTGACGCTTTCGTCTGCCGCCGACCTAGCCGCCGCGGGATGGTCCTGCCCCCGCAAGCTAGCTGGGTTGTCGCTGGTCCGATTGAGAAGCGACCGGGTTGGCAACCCTGAGACCGTGCACATGGTTTACAGCGATGGGCTTGCGACGGTCAGTGTTGTTGAGCAGAGCGGCCGGCTGGCCGCAGCGCCCCAAGGTTCGGCTTGGGATGCGACACTGGGCGCCTACGTGCGTCGGGGTGCATCGACTGTTGCGACTTGGCAGTCCGGTGACGTGGTCTTCACCTTGGTTACGGATGGAAACTCTGGTGTGCTTGCCGACGCCGTGGCCTCGCTGCCCCATGGTGGGGCGGAGACGCCTACTACGCTTGGCCGCATTAAAGCTGGATGGTCGAGGATTCTGGCCGATGTGAAGGGTTAGTACGTGGTGGATGAGGACCGTCCCGCCGGTGAGGCCAAAGGCGAATCGTCTGACTCACGCGTCGTCGGTTCTTTTGGCGAGCCGCCGCCCATGACTCCAGCCACGGACAACTCATATCAACCCATTCCAACATTTGAATCGAGTGCCTTTAGCTGGCCGCCTCCGGCTGGCGAGCCGGCATACCCTGGGGGCCCGTCCGGTGGGGGCGGATCCTCGATGCCGACTGGAGGGCGTACGGGTCGCCCCCCAGGAAATCGACGTCGTGCGCTTTCGGCCTCCGTTATTGCTGTCGCGGCACTTACCGCGCTGATCATCGGCGGCGCCGCCGGCTACGGGGGCGCCGCACTTGCTCGGCGTACCTCTTCGCCGACAGCCACGACAGCTAGTCCGGCGGAGCCCGGCGTAACACGTACACCGGTGGCACCTCCGCCGCCTAGCGCGAACACCGTTGAAATTGCCAAGCGCGTACTACCCGCGACGGTGATGATTCAGGTCGGTCGAGGGACCGGATCGGGGTTCTTGATCGATCGGGAGGGCCGCATCGTGACCAACAATCATGTGGTTGCCGGAGCGGCCGACGGATCGAGGATCCGAGTCATCTATTCCGATGGGCGTCGGGTCAACGCCGTGCTGTTGGGCCGCAGCGCCTCGTACGACATCGCTGTGATCAAGGCGAGTGGCGCGGGATCGATAGAGCCAATCCAGCTCGGTGATTCCGAGCATGTCCAAGTCGGCGAGCCAGTGCTCGCACTGGGCTCGCCCCTGGGCCTGTCCGGCACCGTCACGGAGGGCATTGTTTCGGCTCGAAACCGTCCCGTGATCGTCACCGAGACCAGTGACGCCGACGCTCCGACCGCGTACATCAATGCCATCCAGACCGATGCCCAGATCAATCCGGGCAGCTCCGGCGGTCCGCTTGTCGATGCGGGCGGCCGGGTGATCGGGGTCAACTCCGCGATCTTGACCTTCGGGGCCAGTCGCAATATCGGCCTGGGCTTCGCAATCCCCGTCAACCAGGCGGCCACCATCGCAGATCAATTGATCAAGAATGGTAAGGCAACCTACCCGGTGATTGGAGCGAATGTGGCGGATGCCCCATCAGGTGTTGAGCTCACCGCGGTCGATGCTCAGGGGCCAGCTGCCAAGGCAGGACTGCGAGCCAAGGATCTCGTCACCAAGATCGACAACCAGACCGTGAACACCATGGAGGAGCTGATCGTCAGCGTGCGCACCCGTCGGCCAGGCGACGTCGTCGTCTTGGACTATGTTCGGGGATCTACCGCTGCCCAGGCCCGCGTCACGCTCGGCGGCAAGGAAGGCTAAGCGTGACCCCGCTGCTGCTCGACATCAATGCGCCTGAGTTCGTTTTGCTCTTGGTGATCGCGGTGATCTTGTTCGGGCCGGAGCGGCTGCCTGATCTCGCTCGTAAGGCGGCGAGGCTGGTGCGCTATTTGCGGACAGTGGCTGGGAGCGCTCAGCAGCAACTGAGCAAGGAGTTAGGGCCGGAGTTCGAGAACGTCGACTTTCGAGACCTGAACCCCAAGGCTTTTGTTCAGAAGCACCTGCTCGACGACGTGGAGCCGATCATCGCCGATGTGAAGTCTCAGGTCAGCGACGTTGGCAAGACGATCACGAATTCCTCTGCAGAGATCAGGGAGACGATTAACTCCAAGGATCACAGCGCTGGGGGGCCGCAGGACGGAGTGAACGGATCGTCTAGATCCCCAGCACTGACTCCGTTCGATCTGGAAGCGACCTGAACTCGGACAGCTAGCGGCCGGCCGGAGCGAGCCCCAGCTGTTTTCCAAGCAGGTTGCGGCCGCGCTTTCCGAGCATGTCGGCCAGGGAGTTGAGGGCAACTGCCGCGGGCTGCTCGCCGTCGGCCTCCACCAGCGGTACGCCAGAGTCACCGGAGGCACGCAGCTGCGGATCGAGTGGTATCTGCGCCAGCAGGGGTACGGCGTAACCAAGACGAGTACTGAGTGCGTTCGCGACGTTGGTGCCGCCGCCAGTGCCGAAGATGTCGTAGCTGTGGACCTTGCCACAGTCCGGACAGGTGATCATCAGGTGCGACATGTTCTCCACGACGCCGATCACATGCTGATTCATCATCGACGCCATGGTGCCCGCACGTTCAGCGACCTCAGCCGCAGCGGCCTGCGGTGTAGTGACGACCAGCACTTCGGCGTTGGACAGCTTTTGGCCTAGTGAAATGGCCACGTCGCCAGTGCCTGGTGGCAGATCAATGAGGAGAAAGTCCAGATCGCCCCAGTAGACGTCAGCCAACATCTGAGTAAGCGCCCGGTCCAGGATGGGCCCACGCCAGGCAACCACTTGATCGCGCCGCGGCTTCAGCATGCCAATCGAGATCACTTTGAGGCCGCGGGCCGGCACCGGCATGATCATGTCCTCGACGGCGGTCGGTCGGGCGTCAGCGACGCCGAGCATGGCAGGTACCGAGTGACCGTAGATATCGGCGTCGAGGATCCCGACTTTATGTCCGGCGGCGGCGAGCGCCCGGGCTAGGTTCACCGTGACGGAGGACTTTCCGACGCCGCCTTTGCCTGAGGCGACCGCGATGACCTGGGTCAGCGAGTCCGGCCGGGCAAAGGGAATCTCCCGCTCCGCCTGGCCGCCTTTGAGCAGATCGCGCAGTGCCGCACGCTGTTCATCAGACATCACGCCCAGCTCGACATCGACCGACGCAACTCCGGACACCGCACCAACCGCTGCGGTCACGTCGCGGTGCAGGGTGTCACGCAACGGGCAACCGGAAACGGTCAGCAACACCCGTACCCGTGCCCGTCCCTCGGCGTCAACGTCGATACCGTCAACCATGCCGAGGTCGGTGATCGGCCGGCGGATCTCAGGATCATCCACCCGCTGCAGTGCCTGACGGATTAGAGGCACCAGGGGATGCTCAGCAGTGGAGGTTTCCGAGATTCGGCTGGATTGATGGTCGTGCACGCACCCAGCCTAGGTGAGAGCATCCGCGCCGAGCTTGTCAAAGGGCTCTTCGGCAATCTCAGGGCGCGGCATCGCGGTCACTCTCGGTCACCAGTCAAGGTGCGGCGGGGCTCGCGTACACCATCCTCGCTCTCGAGTTCGGCGAGCATGGCACGTAGCTCAGCCCTTAGCTCGGAGCGGAGATAATCGCGAGTCGCCAACTCGCCGACCGACATTCGCAGTCCTGCGATCTCGCGTGCCAGGAAGTCCATGTCAGCGCGGCTTTGCGCCGCTTGGTCGCGGTCCCGGTCCGCGATGACGCGGTCGCGCGCCTCCTGGCGATTCTGCGCCAGCAAGATCAGCGGCGCCGCGTAGGAGGCCTGCAGCGACAAGATCAGCGTCAAGAAGATGAACGGATACTCATCGAAGCGCGGCCGAGGCGGGCCGTACGGCAGATTCCAGAGGATCCATATCACGATGACCACCGTCATGCCGAACAGGAATCGTGCGGTCCCCATGAACCGGGCAAACGCTTCGGCAAACTTGCCAAAAGCCTCGCGATCGACCTTGATCGTCGGAATCGTGGAGCGCTTGCGCCTGCCCGGTTCGTCGAGCCGCTCGGCCTCCCGCACGGCCCTAGCCATGGGCGACCGCTCCCTCCTCCGGCGGCTTGGTCGAGACCGCGTCCAGCTCGATGCCGCGCCAGTCCTCGGGCAGCATGTGATCAAGTACGTCATCGACTGTGATCGCACCGATCAACCGATGATCAGCATCTACCACCGGAGCATTGACGAGGTTGTACGTCGCGAAGTAGCGACTTACTTCATTCACGTTCGCCTGGTCGGTTAGGGTCACCAGCTCGGTATCGATCAAGCCTGATACCAACGTCGAAGGAGGCTCCCGAAGCAGCCGCTGAAAGTGCACAGCGCCGACGAAGCGACCGGTCGGAGTATCCAAGGGCGGTCGACAGACGTAGACCATGCAGGCGAGTGCTGGCGTGAGCTCTTCGTCACGGACTCGAGCCAGTGCATCGGCAACGGTGGCATCAGGCGGCACGATCACCGGTTCTGGGGTCATCATGCCGCCGGCCGTGGATTCGGCGTAGCTAAGCAGCCGCCGAACGTCCTTGGCTTCCTCGGGCTCCATGCGCGCCAACAGCACCTCGGCCATCTCCGGAGCCAGCTCGGCGATCAAGTCAGCCGCATCGTCTGGATCCATCTCTTCCAAGATGTCGGCGGCGCGCTCGGTATCGAGTTCAGAGATCAACTGCACCTGCTCGTCTTCTGGCAGCTCTTCCAGAGCGTCGGCCAGCTTGTGATCATCGAGCGCGGAGGCTACCTCGGCTCGTCGCTCCCGCGACATCTCATGTAGCTCGCGCGCGATGTCGGCGGCTTTCATGTCCTCCATCTGCGCTAGCAGTTGGTCAGTACCTTGGGCTCGATCGAACCCGAAGATCTTGATCGCAGACCAGTCCACGATGGTGACATGGCCACGCCGGCCGAACCGTCGACGACTGCCGGTTTCGCGCAGTGCCACCTGCGACAGCTCCCAGTCGTGCGAACGCACCGGCCGCATCGCCACGTCGAAGATCACCGAGGAACCTGGATGATCACTGCGCTCCACAGTCAGGTCAAACAAGTCGTCGATCACCAGCATTTCGGACTCCCGGCGCTCGAAGCGGCGCGTGTTGACGACGCCGGTAATGACCACCTGAAAGCCGTCGATGCTGCGGACCCGAGGCATCGGTATGAAGATCCGATGCCGTGCGAATAGCTCCACTACTAGGCCCTTGACACGTGGCGCCCGGCCGGCAGCTCGGCGCTGCACGACAACATCACGCACCTTGCCCACCTGGTCCCCGGCGCTGTCGAGGACTGGCAGGCCCCGGATGCGTGAAATGAAGACCGAGGTCGCGCTCGCTGCCACGCTTTGATTATCACAGCCTTGACGCCGCCATCCCGTGAGCTGCGAGCGTCGGCATTGCGCGAGCAGCTCCAAACTCAGCTCCCGACCCCTGCGACAGGCTGGGGACGGCGCCTGTCGAAGGGCGCAAATTTCACAAGCTGAGCGCATCTAGCGCGCGGGCTCTCAAATGATCACATCAGCTATGGTCTGGACATGGCAGCAGCCGAGACGATCAGCTTCAAGGACCTCTGCATCGACGCAGTCAATCCCGACGTTCTTGCGGCTTTCTGGGCCTCCGCACTCGGGCTGCGCGCCGAGCCTAGTGGCGGTGACTTTCGGCTGGTTGATGATGTCGCCGAACACACGATCTGGATAAACAAGGTGCCTGAGCCACGAACCGTCAAGCAGCGGGTACACATCGATGTCCATGTAGCGGCTGTCTCGGACCTGATCGATCTGGGTGCAACGATCCTTGACCAGACGCAGCCGTGGACAGTGCTGGCTGACCCCGAGGGCGGCGAGTTATGCGCCTTTGTTCGAGATCCTCAATCGCTGCCCGATTATCGGGTTTATGAAGTAGTTGTCGACTCGGCTGATCCTGCTGGGATCGCGTCGTGGTGGGCAGAACGCTATGCCTGCGAGGTCTGCCACGACCCGGATCGGGGATTCTCTTGGATTGATGGAGCACCGGGGATGCCGTGGGCGATGGTCTTCCAGTGGGTTCCCGAGCCCAAGACCGTCAAGAACCGCGTGCATTGGGACGTCTGGGGCGAGACTCAGAACCTCATTCCGGCGGGTGCCAGACTGCTCCGCAGCCGGGACGACGAGATCGGCTGGGACGTACTGGCTGACCCAGAAGGCAACGAGTTCTGCGTGTTTACTCGGCACGACATTTGACGGTGTTATTGGGGCGCTGCTCGCGCAATGCCGACGCTTGCAGCTCAACGCTCAGCTGGTCGAAAGCTCCAACGAGTAAATTAGGAGAGCCACCCCTCAGGAGGACACGATGGCTATGCCGCCACGGCAGTTCGGCTCGCTTTTCGAGCTGCAGTTCCCCCAGTCGGTCGGGATTTATAGCACTTACGACGATGCACAGAAGGCTGTCGACTTCCTGGCGGACCAGAAATTCGAGGTGCAGAACTTGGCCATCGTCGGTACCGATCTCAAATCAGTGGAGCGGGTTCTTGGCCGGCGCAACTGGGGCACTGTGATTACCCAGGGCTTGCAATCAGGCGTCTCCACTGGTCTGCTCGTCGGTCTGGTGATGTTGATCTTCACTCGGCCGGCGAGCATCTTGCTGCTGCTGTTGGTTTCCCTGGCGATCGGTGTCGCCCTTGGCATCGGCTTCAGCGCTGCGGCGTACGCGATGAGCCGAGGACGGCGTGACTTCACATCGGTGACTCAAACCGTTGCGACGAAGTATGAGGTGCTGTGCGAGCACAAGGTTGCCGCTCAAGCACGGGAGATGCTGCAAGGGATGCCCGGAGCCCGCGCCGCCGCCTTCGAATAGCGGCTGCGCTCCGACTGGAGCCCTAGCTAACTAGGCCCTTTCCCAGATCCTCGATATCCAGGCCTCCACCTCGGTACTGCTCTGCGGAAGCATGCCGGAAAGGTTCTCATTGCCATCTGAAGTGATCAAGATGTCATCTTCGATCCGAACGCCGATGCCACGCAACGGTTCTGGAACTAGCTCGTCGTCAGGCTTGAAGTACAGTCCGGGCTCGACGGTGATGATCATGCCCGGTTGCAGGATGGCTTCCCGATAGTTCTCCAGCCGGGCCTGTGCACAGTCATGCACGTCGATGCCGAGATGGTGCGATGTTCCGTGCACCATCCAACGCCGATGCTGTCCACCTTGCTCGCCAAGCGATTCCTCCACGCTGACCGGCAAGAGTCCCCAGGCGTCCAGGTGTCGAGCGATCACTTCTATCGCAGCCTTGTGGACCTCGGAGAACCTGACTCCAGGACGGGCCGCAGCAATGCCCGCCTGCTGGGCTTCGTAAACGGCGTCATAGACCATCCGCTGCTCATCGCTGAAGGTCCCGCTAATCGGCACCGTACGGGTGATGTCTGCCGTATAGAGGGAATCCAACTCGATACCGGCGTCCAGCAAGAGCAATTCACCTTCACGCAGCTCGCCGTCGTTACGAATCCAGTGCAGTGTGCACGTGTGGTCGCCGGCGGCGGCGATGGTGTCGTAGCCGACGGCGTTACCGACATGCCGAGCGTGTAGGCCGACGATGCCCTCAATCCAGCGTTCGCCCCGGCCCCGCCGTACTGCCTCGGGAAGAGCCGCCACAACGGCCTCGAAGGCCATCGCCGTCTGTTGGCAGGCTTGTCGCATCTGCGCGATCTCAAAGGCGTCCTTGACCAGTCGCAGCTCACTGAGCGCGACCGCGAACTCCCGATCGGATTCCTCGATCGTCGCCACCACCCCTTGATCATCGTCAGCACCGTGTTGGGAGCCGCGGATTTCTTCGATGATCTTGTGTATCTCTGGATCCGAGCCCAGCGACAGAACTCGTAACAGGATCGTCTCGCTGTCCTTGTGCAGGTGAGCCGGCAGCTCCGAGAGAGATGCGCAGGGGATCCCACACAGCGCGCTCAGCTCTTCCAGCGATGGCCGGCGGCCGACCCAGAGCTCGCCAAAGCGGCTGTCGGCATAGAACTCTTCGGAGTCCCGAGGTGCTCGAGGTTTGAAATACAGCGTCGCTTCATGGCCGGCATCGGTTGGCTCCAGCACCAACACGGCGTCCGGCTCGCGATCGGCGCCAAGGCCGGTGAGGTGTGCGAAGGCCGAATGCGGACGGAACCGGTAATCGGTGTCGTTAGAGCGCACCTTGAGCCCGCCGGCCGGAACGACCAACCGCTCGCCTGGAAATTGAGCACTGATCCGTTCCCGACGCTGGCGAGCCGGCCCGGCAGCAGCAAGTTGATCTGGCAACTCTTTAGGGTGCGCCGCCCACCCCTTAACGATGAATTGCTTGAAGGCATCTGAGAAAGGGATCTGGCGGTTTGGCAACTGCGGTTGGCGATCGCTCACACGTGCCATTGTGGCACCTGCCTGATCGGGCGACTTGTCAGAAGAAGGCGGCGCGAGCGGTACGGTAAGCCGCATGCCGACACGTCTGTTCTTGGTACGCCATGGCGAAACCGAATGGAGTCGGTCCGGCCGTCACACCTCGATTACCGACCTGCCACTTACCGAAAATGGCCAGCAGCTTGCCCGTGCCCTTAGGGGACACCTGTCGCCCCAAGATTTCCAGCTGATCTTGAGCAGCCCTCGCAGACGGGCCCGCGAGACCGCGGAGCTAGCTGGCTTTGTCGGCGAGTATGAACCAGAGATCGACAACAACCTTGCCGAATGGTTCTACGGCGACTACGAGGGCAAGACCAGCAAGGAGATTTGGGAGACTGTCCCGGGCTGGACGATTTGGAACGGCGAGGTTCCCGGTGGCGAGACGGCTGCAGAGGTTGCCAGCCGGCTCGACCGAGTGGTCGCTCGGGTCCGCGAATCGGGCGTTGATCAGGCGATCTGTTTCGGTCACGGGCATGCGCTCCGGGCGCTGACGATGCGTTGGCTCGGGTTCGACTTGAGCTCGGGCGTGCACTTTCCGCTCGACACGGGCACCGTGTCGGTACTGGGTGAAGACAGAGGGAAGTCGGCTCTCGAACGGTGGAACGCCCGCCCCTAAGACGGCGAAAGGAATCCCTGATGGGCTTCATCGAGGACACCCTGGCGGCTCCCCGGCCTGACGCGCTAGCAGCTCTGGACTTGCCGCGTCGGCAGCAATATCACCCCTCGCCTGATTCCTGGCAGGACGAAATCGTCTACTTTCTGCTTGTCGATCGGTTCAGTGATGGCGCCGAGGGCAACCGGCCGCCGCTGGACCGCACCAAGCTGGCAGACGCCCGGCCCGACCAGACCGGCGGACAGCCATGGCAGTGGCTCACCTGGGCACTGTCAGGCAGTGATCGTTTCCAAGGCGGGACGTTGTCAGGAGTCACCAGCAAGCTCGACTATCTGCAGGAACTAGGCATTACCGCTGTCTGGCTGAGCCCGGTCTTCCGACAGCGCGGGCACCTCGACACCTACCACGGATATGGGATTCAGGACTTTCTGGATGTGGATCCTAGATTCGGCAGTCGCAACGACCTTGTTGATCTTGTCCAACAGGCGCATCAGCGCGAAATGCGGGTGCTGCTTGATGTGATCTACAACCATTCAGGTGCGAACTGGCTGTACCCGACTGGTACGCCCGGCGGCCCGGAGAAGCCGATCTATACCAGCGGTCAGTATCCGTTTGGAGACTGGCGCGGTGATCAGGGTCAGCGGATCAGCACAATCGCCGGGGGAGAGGATGGCGTGTGGCCGAGTGAGTTCGCCGATCCGGACCGCTACACCCGAGCCGGCAAAGGCAGTCTCGACGCCAGCAAATTTCCCGATGTCGATGATGCCGAGTTCCGTCGCACCGACTTTGAGGATCTGCGGGACTTCGCCCTCGCCGCGCCAGAAACGCTGAGCTTCCTGGCCCGGGCGTACATGTACTGGATCGCACTCACTGATTGCGACGGGTTCCGGATCGACACCGTCAAGCATGTCAGCTACGAGCAGGCTCGGAACTTCTGCGGTGCGATCAAGGAATTCGCGACCAACCTTGGAAAGCGCGACTTCTTCCTCGTTGCCGAGATTCCTGATGACAACTTCGCCAACCGCTATCTCGATGCCGTCGGTCGCAACCTGAACGCGGCGCTGGACATCAGTGATGGGCGGCTCGCGCTGCGCGAGCTTTCTCGAGGTCTGGCCGACCCGGCCCGTTACTTCAGCAGCTTCGACGTCGGATCGGCTCCGCTAGGCTCCCATCGCAATCTGGGCGACAAGCTGATGTCTGTGCTCGATGATCATGATCATGTCTACGGTGAGAAGCTGCGGTTTGCCGCTCGTGCCGTCAATGATCATCAGGCAACGGCGGCTACGGCCCTGCAGTTGCTCACCCTTGGGATTCCGTGCCTGTACTACGGAACTGAGCAGGGGTTTGCAGGTCCGGAGCAGACCGAGTGGCGGTGGCTGCCTGAATGGGGAGGTCATGATCGTTACTTACGCGAGGCGATGTTCGGACCACGCTTCCCGCGGGCGGCGGGTCGCGCCGGCATTCCTGGAGTCGGTGGTGCCGATGGCCTTGATCATGAGCATCTCGGATTCGGACCGTTTGGCACCGCGGGAGCTCATTGCTTTGACCCCGGCTACCCGCTTTATCAACGGATCGCGGCGATGGCGGCAGTGCGCGCCGGCTATCCGGTCTTGCGTTCCGGTCGCCAGTACCTGCGACCGGTATCTGTTTTCGGCGAACCATTCAGCCCTGCGCGGGCTGGGGAGCTCTTCGGCTGGTCGCGAATTCTGGTCGACGAGGAGGCACTCTGCATTCTCAACCCGAACGGGCTGACGTCTCGCGGTGCGGACGTGCTCGTCGATGCCCAACTCAATCCGCCGGATTCTGACTTCACCGTGATCATGAACTCGGCGGAGGCCAGCGGGGGAGCCGCGGGTGATCATCCGGTCGGCAGTCAGGCACCGGTACGCCGCGCCCCGTCGGGCGCCGCATACGTGGAAATCCGCAATGTGGGCCCAAGCGAGGCACTCGTGCTGATCAACCGGCCCTGATCCTGGCCACTGAGCGGTCAGTAGGGTGGTGCCGCGGGCGTACCAGCGCCCCGGAGCATTTGAGGAGGATGAGGGCAATCAGGGCCGACAAGGGTGCGCAGTTGCGCCTGCTAGACCTGCAAACCGTCGACACGACTCTCGCCCAACTCAACCATCGGCGCCAGACGCTGCCACTGCATGCGGCGATTGCCAGGCTGCAAACCGAGAGAGCGGTGCTGGCCTCAGATCTCGTGGCGGCCGAGACCGCGATCTCAGATCTGGAACTGGAGCAGGCAAAAGCCGAGAGTGATCTGGACCCGGTCCGCGACCGGCTTACGCGGAATCAAGCCCGGATCGCGGACGGTACCGTGGCCGATCCCAAGGCGCTGTCCTCGATGCTGGAGGAGGTCAATCACCTCAAGAAGAGGATCAGCGATCTGGAAGATGCCGAGCTGGAGGTGATGGAGCAACTCGAGGTAGCGATAGCCAATCGAGAGACGATCCGTGCGCGGATAAAG
>Ga0307289_10000106_pt1 | contig 30790 bp, 25 predicted proteins | sample ER_DNA_143_FD_194483 | JGI IMG/M metagenome (GOLD analysis project Ga0307289, IMG submission 194483) | Bulk soil microbial communities from the East River watershed near Crested Butte, Colorado, United States - ER_DNA_143 | ecosystem: Environmental > Terrestrial > Soil > Floodplain | place...
CCTCCTCGACGTGCTGCATGACGGCGGCGACGTAGGTGGTGTCGCCATCGGAGAGGGCGTCCACATCGAGCTCGATGGCGTTCTCGAGGAACGCATCCACAAGGAGGCGACCTCCCTGTGCCGCGGTCTTTGCAAGCTCCTCGGGGCCGTAGCAGACACGCATGTTCCTGCCTCCGAGCACGTAGGAGGGGCGCACGAGCACCGGGTAGCCGATCCTCTCCGCGACAACGCGCGCCTCGTCAGCACCCGTGGCCATACCCCACGGCGGGACCGCGATCCCGAGCCGGTCGCACAGGCTGGCAAAGCGGACGCGGTCCTCCGCAAGGTCGACCGCGTCGTAAGGGGTCCCAAGGATCGGAAAGCCGGCCAGCTCGATCGCCCGGGCGAGCTTGAGCGGGGTCTGGCCACCGAACTGGACGACGACGCCGAGCGGCCGCTCGCGCGCGCAGATCTCGAGCACCTCCTCCTCGCCCAGCGGCTCGAAGTAGAGCCGGTCGGAGGTGTCGTAGTCGGTGGAGACGGTCTCCGGGTTGCAGTTGACCATGACCGCCTCGTGGCCCAGCGAGCGGAAGGTCTTGGCCGCGTGGACGCAGCAGTAGTCGAACTCGATCCCCTGGCCGATCCGGTTCGGGCCCGAGCCGAGGATGACCACCGACCTGCCGGCCGGCCGGGCCTCGTCCTCCTCCCCCCAGGTCGAATAGAGATAGTTGGACGCCGCCTCGACCTCGGCCGCGCACGAGTCCACCCGCCGGTAGGCCGGCCGCACCCCCCACCCCACTCTCGCGGCGCGCACCTCCTCCTCGCTTGTGTTCCACGCCGCGGCCAGATCGCGGTCGGACCAACCCTCCCTTTTCACCCGGACCCAGTCGTTTGCGACCAGGTCGGACTTTGTGCGTGTGGAGCACAAGGCTGCCTTGGCGCGCTCGAGCTCGGTGCGAAACCACGGGTGCACGCCTTCGGGAAGGTCGTCGAGCGCGGGCCAGGGGGTCGGAGCTCCCGCGTCCAGCTCCCGAGAGCGCATCGCCTTGAGGAACGCCTCCGTGAACGTGCGCCCGATCCCCATCGCCTCGCCGACGGACTTCATCTGCGTGCCGAGCGTCTCGTCGGCGCCCGGGAACTTCTCGAACGCGAAGCGCGGGAACTTGACGACGACGTAGTCGAGCGTGGGCTCAAAGCTCGCGGGAGTCGTGCCCGTGAGGTCGTTGGGGATCTCGTCGAGCGTGTAGCCGATCGCGAGCTTGGCGGCCACCTTCGCGATCGGATAGCCGGTCGCCTTGCTCGCAAGCGCCGACGAGCGCGAGACGCGCGGGTTCATCTCGATCACGCGGAGCTCGCCGGTCTCGCGCTCGCGCGCGAACTGAATGTTGGAGCCGCCTGTCTCGACGCCCACGGCCCGGATGACGGCGGCGGCCGCGTTGCGGAGCTCCTGGTAAGCCTCGTCGGAAAGAGTCATCTGGGGCGCGACTGTGACCGAGTCCCCGGTGTGGACTCCCATCGGGTCGAGGTTCTCGATCGAGCAGACGATGACGACGTTGTCGTTTCCGTCTCGCATGACCTCGAGCTCGAACTCGTCCCAGCCGATGAGTGACTCCTCGACGAGCACCTGCCCGACGGGGCTCTCGCGCAGGCCGCGCTCCAAGAGGGCCTCGAGCTCCGCGCGGTCGTGGGCGATCCCGCCTCCGTGCCCGCCCAGCGTGAACGCTGGCCGCAGGATGGCGGGGAAGTGGAGCTCGGCCGGCAGGTCCTCCGGCTCGGTGACGATGACTGACTCCGGCACCTTGAGGCCGACGGCTCGCACGGTCTCGCGGAAGAGCTCGCGGTCCTCGGCGCGGCGGATTGCCTCGAAGCCGGCTCCGATCAGCTCGACGCCGAGCGCGGCGAGCACGCCGGTCGCGGCCAGGTCGCTCGCGAGGTTCAAGGCGGTCTGGCCGCCGAGCGTCGGCAGCAGCGCGTCGGGGCGCTCGCGGCGGAGGACGCCTGCGACCGACTCGAGGTCGAGCGGCTCGACGTAGGTGCGATCGGCGAAGCCCGGGTCGGTCATGATCGTCGCGGGGTTCGAGTTGACGACGATCGTGCGGAACCCCTCCGCGCGCAGGACCTTGAGCGCCTGACTCCCCGCGTAGTCGAACTCGCAGGCCTGGCCGATGACGATCGGGCCGGACCCGATCAGGCAGATCGAGCGAAGGTCACGCCGCTTCGGCAACGCGGACCTCCTCGACCCATGACTCGATCAGATAACGGGCGTCATGCGGCCCCGGGCCGGCCTCGGGGTGGAACTGCACGGAGCGCGCACGTTCGGCCGGGAGCGCCAGCCCCTCGACGGTCCCGTCGTAGAGCGAGATGTGCGCGACTTCCGGGCGGTCGCCCCTGACGGCGAAGCCGTGGTTCTGGCTCGTGACGAGCACGCGGTTCGAGCGCAGGTCGAGGACCGGGTGATTCGCGCCGCGGTGGCCGAACGGAAGCTTGAAGGTCTCGAAGCCCGCGCCGAGCGCAAGGAGCTGATGGCCGAGGCAGATGCCGAGGAGGGGCACGCGGCCGATCAGCTCGGCGACGACCGCCGCCTCCGCGGGGAGGGCGGCTGGATCGCCTGGCCCGTTCGAGAGCACAAGGCCGTCGTGGCGGCCGGCGAGGATCGTCTGGGCGTCGGTCGCGTGCGGGTAAACGGTCACGCGGCCACCTGCGGAAACCGCGCGCTCGACGATCGAGCGCTTGCAGCCGTAGTCGAGTACGCCGATCGACACGCCCCCGCGCCCTACGGTGTACGGCGTCTCCGTCGATACTCCGGCGACGAGAGCGCGGCCGGCCATCTCGGCTTGCGCTCTTACCTGGGCGAGCACCTCCTCCAGGGACGCGTTTCCCGCAACAGCGGCCGCCCGCATCGTCCCCCGCGCTCGCAGCCGCAGCACGAGCGCCCGGGTGTCGATCTCCTCGAGCGCCACGATGCTCTGGGCTGCAAGCCAGCGCGGCCACTCTTCCCCCGTTGCCTTCCGCATCAGGACCGCGCGGGCATGCGCGGCCGAGGACTCCGAGCGGGTCGGCGAGACGCCGTAGTTCCCGATCATCGGAGCGGTGAAGCAGACCAGCTGCTCCGCGTAGCTCGGGTCGGTGACGATCTCCTGGTAGCCCGTCATGGCGGTCGTGAACACGGCCTCGCCGAACGCGACGTCGTGTGCGCCGACGGAGCGCCCCTGGAAGACCGAGCCGTCTTCGATGACCAGGAATCCGGTCATGCCGAGTAGGCCAGCTTCCCGTTCGCGACCGTCTCGACGACCTTGCCCTTGAGCGTCTCGCCGAGAAGCCAGGAGTTCGGCGAGCGCGACCTGAACGCGCTCTCCTCGACGCGCCAGGCCTTCTCGAGGTCGAGGACGACGAGGTTGGCCGGCGCGCCGACGGCGATCCGCGGCCGCTCGAGCCCGTAGATCCGGGCGGGGCCGGCGCTCATGCGGTCGATCAGCGCAGCGAGCGAGAGGACTCCGGCCTCGACGAGCCTTGTATGGAGGACGGCGAAGGCAGTCTCGAGGCCCGTGACTCCGAACGGAGCCTCCTCGAAGGGCACGTCCTTCTCGTGGCGCGCGTGCGGCGCGTGGTCGGTGGCGATCGCCTCGATCGTCCCGTCCTTGAGCGCTTCGACGAGCGCCTGCCGGTCCTCCTCGGCCCGAAGCGGCGGGTTCATCTTCACGTTCGGGTCGAGGGAGCGCACGGCCTCGTCAGTCAGGCACAGGTGGTGCGGCGTGACCTCCCCGCTCGCTTTGACGCCGGCCGAGCGGGCGCTCCGGAGCTCGTCCACGGACTCGCGGGCGGAGAGGTGGAGCAGGTGGATTGGCTGATTCTCGTAGGCGGCCAGCATGAGGTCGCGCCCGACCATCACGCTTTCGGCCACCGAGGGATAGCCCGCGAAGCCTAGCTCGGCTGAGACGAGCCCCTCGTGGATCTGGCCGCCGCGCGAGAGCGCGGTCTCCTCGCAGTGCACGGCGATTCGGCGATCGGCGACGGCGTGGTACTGGAGCGCGCGCCGCAGCAGCCCCGGCGAGGCGACCGGCCGGCCGTCGTCGGAGAAGCCGGCTGCGCCGCGCTCGGCGAGCTCGACCATCTCCGTCAGCTCCGCCCCCTCCTGGCCTTTGCTGATCGCGGCGAGGAAACCGACGGGAATCTCCGCCTCCGTGGCGGCTCGCTCGACGAGCGCGCCGAGGACGGCGGCCGAGTCGATCGCTGGCTCAGTGTTCGGCATCGCGAGGATCGCGCAATAGCCGCCGGCGGCCGCGGCCTTCGTGCCCGAGGCGATGTCCTCCTCGTCCTCGCGACCGGGAGTGCGGAGATGGACGTGCGGGTCGACGAAGGCCGGGGCGAGGACGCGCCCACTCCCTCCCGACGCTGGCTCGATCTTCGTGATCACACCCTCTTCGACCGTCACGGTGAGCGTCTCGTCGATCCCTTCGGTCGGGTCGACGACGCGCACGCCTTCGTAGACGAGGTCGTCCTTGCGGCCGTTGCCTCCAAACAGAACTTGCGCCATCACGCGACCTCCTCGATCTCGGCGACCTTCACCTCGACGGGCCCGTGGGTGAGGAGGTCGTACAGAACCGCCATGCGAACCACGAGGCCGCTCCGTACCTGGCGCTCGATGAGCGCGTCGGCCGCGTCGGCCACGACCGGGTCGATCTCGACGCCGCGGTTCATCGGCCCGGGGTGCATCACCTTCTGCCCGGGCCGGAGCCGCTCCGGCGTCACGCCCCAGCGGGCGGTGTACTCCCGGAGAGTCGGAATGTAGTTGGCGCCCTCGAGCATGCGCTCGCGCTGCATGCGCAGGACGTAGACGACGTCCGCGTGCTTGATCGCGTCGATGTCATAGGAGACCTCACAGCCCATCGCCTCCTCGATCCCTCGTGGGATCAGGGGCGGGGGTCCGACCACCGTGACGCGCGCGCCCATGAGCACGAGCGCCTGGATGTCGGACCGCGCGACGCGCGAGTGGAGGACGTCCCCGACGATCGCGACGTGCAAGCCCTCGATGCCGCCGAGCTCCTCGTCGATCGTGTAGAGGTCGAGGAGCGCCTGGGTCGGGTGCTGGTGCGTCCCGTCCCCTGCGTTGACGACGTGCGCCTTCGTCGCGCGGGCGACCAGGTGCGGCGCGCCGATGTGCGGATGGCGGAGGACGACGACATCGGGGTCGTACGCGCCGATCGTCAGAGCCGTGTCCTTGAGCGACTCGCCCTTGTCGACCGCGGAGCCGGCCGCCTTGATCGACATCACATCCGCGGAGAGCCGCTTGGCGGCGAGCTCGAAGCTCGAGGACGTCCTCGTCGAGGACTCGTAGAAGACGTTCACGACTGTGCGGCCCTTGAGAGCGGGGAGCTTCTTCACCTCCCGCTCGAGCGACGACGAGAACGTGCGCGCCAGCGCAAGCAGCCGCTCCACGTCCTCCCTCGTCAGATCGGTAATCGAGATGAGATGCCGCCGCTCAGGGCCGCGCGGCGGCAGGAGCTCATCCCGGATCAACGGGGTCACTTCAGCCATCAGTCCTCGCTTTCGGGGATGAGAAGGACACGGTCGACTTCGTCCACCTCCACGAGCTGCACCTGAATGCGCTCGCCGCGGGCGGTGGGAAGGTTCTTGCCGATGTAGTCGGGCCGGATGGGGAGCTCGCGGTGCCCGCGGTCGACGAGGCTCGCGAGCTGGACGCGGGCAGGCCGCCCGTACTCGAAGAGCGTCTCGATCGCCGCGCGGATGGTTCGGCCCGTGTAGAGCACATCGTCGACGAGCACGCACGTCATCCCTTCGAGCGAGAAGTCGAGCTTGGTCGCCTTCACGACAGGCTGGGCGTGGAGCGGCCCCTCGCCGTTGCGGACGACGACGTCGTCGCGGTGAAAGGTGATGTCCACGCTCCCCAGCTCGACCTCGACTCCGCCGAAGTCGGCGATCAGACGGCGAAGGCGCTGCGCGAGCGGCACGCCACGGGTCTGGATGCCGACGAGCGCGACGCGCGAAAGGTCGCTGTTGCCCTCGACGATCTCGTGAGCGATGCGGGCGATCGTCCGGTTGAGCGCCTCCGCGTCCATGAGGACGCGCCCTGCATCGACATGGGCAGCCACAAGCAGCTCCTTTCCGGCCTCTCTGGACCGAGTTAAAGGTGTGCGGCCCGTAGGTTAGCCGCGCGTGCGGACGGCGTCGAGTGCCGGTGCCTCGGCCGAGGCGATCAGCCACTCGAGGCGATAGTCGATCCGGGGAGCGAGCCCCGCTTCGGCGCGCGCGAGGCCCCGCTCGTACTCAGCCTCGTCGAGGAGCCGAAGCGTCGAGATATAGCGGCCGCGAATTCGGTCGAGCGCCTCCTCGCGAGTGGCGGTCGCCTCCTGGCCGAGCCGGGAGATGCGCACGCTCTGGAACCCGGCGCCCTGGAGCTCGCGTGCGAGTGTCGTCTCGTCCGGGAATCGAGCCCGGTCGATTGCCGCAAGCGACGGGAAGAGCTCCCCGAGCCAGTACCCCTCGAAGTGATCCGGATCGAAGGTTGCAACGACGAGCCGGCCCCCGGGAACCAGAACCCGGGCGACCTCGTCGAGTCCACGCCTGCGGTCGAAGAGGTGCAGCGCGAGACGGACGACGGCCCGTTCGAACCACGAGTCCTTGAATGGCAGCGCTTCCGCGCGGCCCTCCTTGAACCGCGGCCGCGAATGCCTGGCGCGCGCTTGGGCGAGCATCTCCGTGGAAGGATCGACGCCCCAGACCTTCCCGCCGCGCTCGGCAAGCGCGGCGGCGAAGTTGCCGGTGCCGCACCCGATGTCGAGTGTCCGGCGCCCTGCGAGGTCGCCCTCGGCTACGAGCACGTCGAAGAGCTCCCACCACTTGTCGTCCACCGGCCGCAGCCGGTCATACGACTCGGCGATCTCGTCGAAGAGCGGCGGCGCGGGCCTAGCGTCCGCCAATGAGCTCGTCCGGATCGGTCATTGCCTCGATGGCGTGCTGCGCCGCCTCGAGGGACCCCTCCGGGACGAGCACCTTCTGCGGTGCGTCAGCGAGCGCCGTCGGATGCTGCTCGACGGCCGACTCGAGCTCCGACTGGATCCCGGCCGAGCGCAGGATCGTCTGGATCTCCTCCGCCTCCGCGAGGTCGCTCGCCACGATCACCTGAACCATCCCTGTCATGCGGCTCCCCCTCTTCCTGCCGGCCCACTGCCCCACCCTTGACGAGCCGGGGCCCACCCCGCTCCGGGAAGCGGACATCGATGATATCGAAGTCCTTCGGGACGACTGTCTCGGCGAAAATGGCACGCGCCTCGCGGACGATCTCGGGTCCGAAGTACCGGTTGGAGAGGTGCGTGAGCGCGAGCAGGCGGACTCCCGCCGAGGACGCGAGCTCGGCGGCGCTCGTCGCCGTCGCATGGAGGGTCTCGTCGGCTCGCTGCTGCTCCTCGACCGAGAAGGTCGCCTCGTGCACGAGCACATCGGCATCCCGCGCGGCCTCGAGCACGGAGTCGGCGGCGCGCGTGTCCCCGGCGAGCACGACCTTCCGGCCCGGCCTGGGCGGGCCGAGCACCTGCTCCGGAGCCACCGTCGTCCCGTCCGAAAGCTCCACCTCTTCGCCGCCTTGCAGACGTCCGAAGAGCGGGCCTTCCGGGATGCCGAGCGCTTGAGCGCCCTCGACATCGAAGCGGCCCGGTCGCGGCTCCTCGACGATGGCATACCCGTTCGCGGAGATGCCGTGCTCGACCGCAAAGGGCTCGATCCGGTACTCGGGGCGCTCGACGGTCTCACCGGGCTGGAGCTCGACGAGAGAGAGCTCGTAGCTCAGCCGCCCGAACACGCGCCGGAGGATTCCGAAGAGTTCGACGAGGCCGGGAGGCCCGTAGACCGTCAGGGGCACCTCGCGGCCCCGGAGGGAGAACGTCTTCAGCATTCCCGGCAGGCCGAGGTAGTGGTCCGCGTGGTAATGGGTCAGGAAGATCTCCGGGAGCTCGACCAGGCCGACGGACGAGCGGAGCAGCTGGCGCTGAGTCCCCTCGCCGCAGTCGACGAGGATTCGCTCGCCCCCGCGGCGCACGAGGGTGCCCGCGAGGCCCCGGCGCGCGGTTGGAACCGAGCCCGAGGTGCCGAGGAAGACGAGATCGAGGTCCACAGGCCAAGTTTAGGCGGCTCCTGCTCTCAAGTCCGGTCGCGCACAAGCCGATTTTCCGTAAGCAGTGGCACGCCTGTCTATGACCCAGAGGGTGACGGCGTCCGTCGGCCTGCTCTGGACGTTCGTTCTCTTGAGCGCCGTCGTCCTCGCGGGCGGGTGCCTCATCCTCAGCGCCGTGCTCGAGAGCGCCGTCAGAGGACAGGCGCTGGACGACGCCAAGCTGAGCCTCACCCAGTACGCGAACGGCGTCCTTGCCCCGAGGGTCGTGTACGGGACATCCCTCCGCGTCGGCGACAGCGCCACGGGCATCATCAACCGCGATCTCGCCGAGCGGCCCGACATACTGAGCATCAAGGTCTGGAGGACGGACGGGACGCTCGCGTGGGCGAATGTGGCTCCCGAGCGGATCGGCAAGCGTTTTCCGGTTGACGGCGATCTTGCCGAGGTCCTCGAGACCAGGGAGGCGTCGGCGGCAATGAGCACCCTGAGCGACGAGGAGGACGCGGTCGAGGCGGCCCGCCTCCCGAATGAGGTGCTCGAGGTCTACGCCCCCCTCTTCGCGGGGCAGCACGGGGTGATCGGTGCCTACGAGATCTACGCCGACGCGGCCCCGCTCGAAGCATCGATCGCCGACCGCAAGCGGACGATCTGGGTGGCGAGCGCCACGCTCTTCGCTCTCCTCTGGGTGCTGCTCATGCTCCTCGCCCGCAACGCCTCAGGAATGCTCCGCAGGCAGACGACCGCCCTGCGCGAGCGCTCGGCTGCCCTGAGCGAGTCCTACCGCAGGCTCGAGGAGAGCTCCCTCGAGGCGATCGAGAGCCTGAACGCGACGGTCGAGGCAAAGGATCCCTACACAGCCGGCCACTCGCTCCGCGTGCAGCGGATCGCGGTCTCTGTCGCCCAGGAGCTCGGCGTTGCCCCGAAGGACATCGACGCCGTCCGCTTCGGCGGGCTGTTCCACGACATCGGCAAGATCGCCATCCCTGACGTGCTCCTGACGAAGCCCGCGAAGCTGACCGAGGACGAGTACGAGCTGATGAAGCGGCACTCGTCTGAGGGCGCGCGCATCGTCTCCAAGTTCGGGCGGCTGCGCGAGTGCGTCCCGATCATCCGCCACCACCACGAGCGCTGGGACGGCACCGGGTACCCCGAGCACCTCGCCGGCGAGGACATCCCGCTCCTGGCGACGATCGTCGGCTTCGCGGACGCCTGGGACGCCATGACCATCGAGCGCCCCTATCAGCGCGCCCTGCGGGTCGAGGAGGCCCTCGACGAGGTGCGGGACGGTCGCGGGACGCAGTTCTCCCCGCACGTCGTCGATGCATTCCTGTCCGCCGTGGCGAAGCGCCCCGCCGACTTCGGGGTGCCGGACACCGAAGCCCTCGTCGCCGGCTGAGGCTCCCGGCTAGGGCGGCAGCACGAGGACGGTGCCCGCCCTGATCTCGGCCCCACTCAGTCCGTTTCTCTGCTCGATGCGCCAGATCGCCGCGCGCGGATCGCCGCTGTAGTTCGCCTCGGCGATCGTCCAGAGGGTCTCACCCGCGCGAACGCGGTGCTTCGTCTCGTGGCCCGCGCCGTTCGAAACACGGGCGTTCGAGAGCGCCGCCGAGACGAGGACGACCACGACGAACAAGAGGATCCAGGTGCGCGGCGCGAACATATGTTCGCATAGTAGACGACCGGCCGGACATCATGCGCCGACGACGATCAGTTGAGGCTCCCCGCCCTCGATCGCGATCATCGTATGCTCGGGCGCCCGCCGCCGTTCGGTTGGGCTTCCGGGATTGACGATCCACCCGTGCTCGTCCCGCCAGACCTCCGGGGAGTGAGAGTGGCCATAGGCGATCACCGCACAGCCCGGGAAGAGCTCGCGCAGCCGCTCGTGCCGCCCCACCTGCGGGCCACCGTCGTGCACGAGCCCGATCCGGAGGCCCTCGATCTCAGCCGTCGTGCGCACGGGCAGCGAGCGTCGCAGCGCCCCGTCGTCCATGTTCCCTTGCACCGCGGTGACCGGCCCGAAGCGGCGGAGCTCGGCGAGCACCGACGCCGCGGTGAAATCGCCCGTATGAACGACAGCGTCCGCACCTTCGAGGAGCCGGACGCACTCCTTCGGGAGCGACCGCGCGCCCCGCGGAAGATGCGTGTCTCCGAGTAGCGCGATCAGAGCAGTTCGGGCAGGAACGCGCCGTTTCGGTACACGACCTCGCCGTCAGCGTGCACCTCGCTCTCGCCGCGCAGGTCGCAGACGAGATCCCAGTGCAGAGCCGACTCGTTCTTGCCGCCGCTCTCAGGATAGGCCTTCCCGAGCGCCATATGCACGGTCCCGCCGAGCTTCTCGTCGAAGAGCGTGTGCCCGGTGAACTCCTGCACCGCGTCGTTCATCCCGAAGGCGAACTCGCCGAGGCGGCGGGCGCCCTCGTCCATCGCGAGCATCTCGCGGAGGAACTCCTCGCCCTCCGCCGCCCGCGCCTCGACGACCTCGCCGCCTTCGAAGCGGAGCTCGATGTCGCGCACGAGCCTCCCCGCATACGGGGCCGGGAAGCTGAAGCGCACGTGCCCTTCGACGCTGGTCTCGACTGGGCCCGTGAAGACCTCGCCGTCCGGGAAGTTCTCCTTGCCGTCGCACGGGATCCAGGTGCGGCCGTCGACGCCGACGGTCAGGTCGGTGCCCTCGGTCACGACCCGGAGCTCCTTCTTCGTCCCGAGCCACTCGGCGAGCCGCCCGAGCCGCTCACCCAGCGCCGCCCAGGCAGACACCGGATCCTCCTCGTCCAGGAAGCCGGCGCGGTAGACGAAGTCCTCGTAGTCGGCGAGCGACATCTCGGCGTCCTGGGCAGACGCTTGCGTCGGGAACGCGGTCACCACGCGCCGGAGCTCGCCGGCCGCCGCGCGTTCCATCGTCAGGTCGCGAAGGTGTGAGCGCGAACGGGCGAAGATCGCCTGGCGGGCCGGGTCAATCCCGGTGAGGGCGCGCGTGTTGGTCTCGGCCTCGATGGCGATGCGGACGTTGGCATGCTCGGAATCGCCCCGGAGGCGCGGGCTGATCCACGCGAGCTGCTCTTCGTTCCCCTTCGAGAGGAGAGCCTCAGCCACGCCGTCGACGCCGATCCTGAACTCGGGATGCCCGCCCGCGTGGACGACCTTACGGAACAGGGCGTCGATCAGGGGCGCCGCGAGCGGAGTCGACTCGATGAGCACGAGGTCGCCCTCCTCCACCCGCGTCGAGTAGTCGACGAGCACCTGCGCGAAGCGCTCGTGCCGCGGATCAGGCACGCTCGGCCGCCTCTACGGCTTCCGTCTCCGTCACCGGCTCGTGAAGAAAGCGGCCCGCCTGCCAGATGAGCTCACCGTCGGCGTAGACCTCGCCGTCCTCGCGAAGGTCGCAGATCATGTCCCAGTGCAGGCCCGAGGTGTTGCTCCCCCCGGCCTGCGAGAAGGCCGACCCGAGCGCGAGATGCATGGTGCCGCCGATCTTCTCGTCGAAGAGGATGTTGCGCGTGAAGCGGTCGATCTCGTAGTTGAGGCCGAACGCCACCTCACCGAGGATGCGGGCGCCGTCGTCCATCGCGAGGAGCGTCTGCAGGTAGTCGTCGCCGCGCGCCGCCTCGGCGTGGACGACCTTGCCCTCTTCGAAGCGGAGGCGGATGTCCTCGACCTCGCGCCCGTGATAAATGGCCGGAAACGTGTAGCGGATCTCGCCCTCGGTCGCGTTTTCGATCGGGCTCGTGAAGACCTCGCCGTCGGGCATGTTGTAGCTCCCCTCCGCCGGAATCCACGTGCGGCCAGCGACGCCCACGCGGAGATCCGTATCCGGGCCGAGAATGCGGAGCTCCTTGACCGACCCGAGCGACTCGGCGCGCGCACGGAGCGAGGAGGCGACGAGCCTCCAGTGCTCGGCCGCATCACCGGTGTCGACGTGGCATGCCGAAAAAGCGAAGTCCTCGTAGGTCGAGAGCGACATGCCGGCGTCCTGTGCGTGGGCGCTCGTCGGGAAGAGCGTGCCGCACCAGCGCATCTCGCCTGCGGCGATGCGCTCCCAGCGCCGGTTGTGCAGGCGCCGCTGGGCGGCCAGGTGGTTCGCGTGCCGGCCCGGGTCGACACGGGACAGAGCGCGGGTGTTCGTCTCCGACCAGATCGTCGCGATCGCGTCGAGCTCCTCGATCTCGTCCCACTGCTGCGGCGCGATGTACTCGATCTGTTCGTTGGAGCCGTGCTCGAGCAGGATCTCGAGCATCCCCTCGAGGCCAATGCTGGAATAGGGATGAGCGCCCGCGCGGATCGCCGACTTGTAGAAGGCGAGGGCAAGCGCGGAGGCGGCGTCGAGCGCGTCGATCCGAAAGACCTGGCCCGGCTGGAGCTCTAGCGAGTAGTCCACGATCAGGTCGGCGAGGCGGGTGACGCGCGGGTCGATCACGTCTCTCTTATACCCGACGTGACACGGGGCAGGATTGCGTCCAGCAAACGGCCGGGCCCGTAACGGACAGGGTCGTCGGCGGGCAGCCCGGTCTCCGCTTGGGCGCCAGCGATCGCTGCTTGCGCGCCTTCTTCCTCGAGCCGCCGGGTGTTGAGCGCGATGGCCACGACCTCGGCCGGGCGCGCCGGAAGCGCCATGCGCTCGTGCAGCGCCACGAGCTCGCCCAGAGGCGGAATCGGGTGTCTTGGGAGATCCTCGAGGTGCTCGTCGCCGGCTTGATGGCAGAGGACGAGGAAGTGCGGCGCGCTCCCGTGGTAGAGGCCGAGGGTGACTCCCGAGTAGTGGGGATGGATGAGAGCTCCCTGCCCCTCGACCCAGAGGAGGCCTCCCCGCCCGGCCGCCTCGACGACGAGCCGTTCCGCCGCGCCCGCCACGAAGTCCGCCACGACCGCGTCCACGGCGATACCCCACCCGGCGATGGCGATCCCGGTCTGGCCGGTCGGGACGAAGACGGAAGAGACGCCCCGCTCCCTCGCGCCGCGGTCGAGCTCGAGCGCAACGCTCATCTTCCCGATCGCGCAGTCGGACCCGACCGTGAGGACGACCGCCGCCGGGTGCTCGAGGTTCTCGCCCGTCGGGACGCTCAGGTCCGCTGGTGCCCGGCGGAGGTCGCGGATCTCGGCGCTGTTCTCTTGCGCCAGCCCGGCAAGCTCCGGGTCGTCCGAGAGGAATTGGTGCATGCCGCTCTCGAGGTCGAGCCCGGCCGCGAGCACGCCGCGCAGGAGCTCCCGCCATTTCTCCGGAAGACGGCCCCCCGCCGGTGCCACTCCAACCAAGGCCGTCGTCGGCTCGTGGGCAAGGGCCTCATCGATCGTCCCGACAACCGGCACGCCGTCCACGTTCCCGCCCGGCCGATCCGAGTCGACGATGACGACCACGGGGTCGGCGCCGTAGCGCATCACCCCCCGCGCCGTCTTCCCGTAGTGCGGATCGCCCGAGTAGCCCTCAGCCAGTACGAGATAGCGCTTCATGCACTCCGAGGCCGGGTTGCTCAGACGGAACCTGGACGCCGTCGACGAACTCGACCCCTTCCCAGGGGTCTTCTGCGAGGAGCAGGTTCCCGTCGAGGTCGACGTGGTCGCACACGCTCGCCAGCTGCGTCGCCGCGGCGATGCCGAGGCTGGACTCGACCATGCAGCCGAGCATCACCCCCAGGTCGAGGGCCCTGGCTGCGTTCGCCATCCGCACCGCTTCGCGAATACCGCCGCTCTTGGCCAGCTTGATGTTGATTCCGTGCGCCCGTTCGGCCGAGGCACGGATGTCCTTGGACGTGTGCACGTCCTCATCCACGTAGATCGGGACCGGGGACGCCGCCTTCAGACGCGCCCCCTCCGGGTGGCGGGCCGGCAGAGGTTGCTCCACGTACTGAACTCCCAGGCGCGCCAGCGCCACGACGTTCTCGAGCGCCTCGTCGAGCTCCCACGCCTCGTTCACGTCCACCTGGAGCGGAAGCTCGGTGATCTTACGGACGGCGCGGACGCGCTCGACGTCGAGCCCGTCTCCGGCCCCGAGCTTCAGCTTGAGCCGCCGGAAGCGGCTCCCGACGCGCTCGGTCCTCCGTGCCATGTCGTCCGGGTCGCCGAGCCAGATCGTCCACGAGGTCGGCGGCCCTTCTCGGCGCACGCCGAGCAGGCGCCAGACCGGCACGCCGGCGAGCTTTCCGCAGAGGTCGTGCAGAGCCGAATCGAGGGCCGCCTTCGCCGCGAGCTCGCCCGGCTCCGTGGCGAGGCGCGCCTCGATCTCGTCAAGCGCGAAGGGGTCGTCGCCAAGAAGCGGCTCCGCCTCGGCGAGGAACGCTGTCGCGGAGGCCGTGCTCTCGCCGTAGTGCTCCTGGGGCGAGGCCTCCCCGTGGCCAATGAGGCCTTCGTGCTCGATCTCGACGAAGACCGAGTCGACCGTCTCGTCGGTCGAGCGCGAGATGGAGAACGGCTCGCGGAGCAAGAGGGTCGCCGTCCGGTGGCTCAGCTTCACGGCGGGTAGACTAAGCCCCCGCGCGCCTGTAGCTCAGGGGATAGAGCGTGCGCCTCCGGAGCGCAAGGTCGCAGGTTCGATTCCTGCCAGGCGCATTGCAAGCTTGGCCCGACCCCTGTTGACCCGACCTGGCGGGCATGAGACCATCGCTTTGAGCCGTATCGGGGCGGCCGCGGACAGAGGAGAGCATTGCAGAGAGTGGGGAGCATCATCGCGCTCGCCTTTTTGGGAGCGATTGTCTTGCTGGGCGGCGCGGCCGGCTCCGGCGCCAGTCCAACCGAGGTGTGCGCGGCGAGCGGACCGCTCGTCTGCGCCGACCTCGTCGGGACGCCGGCGACGGTTCCCCCGACGGACGCCGAGTCGGCTCACTACGTCTCCTACGTCTCGCACATCTCGAACGACGGGAGCCAGTCGGCGACGCACGTGACGGCGGACGTCGACCTCAGCGCGGGCATGGTGCTCGTCTCGGCAAGCGCGAGCGTCGGGACTTGCTCGGTCGCAGGCCAGCCAACTTGCGTGCTCGGGAGGCTCGCCAGCGGAGCGAATGCGACCGTCGAGTTCGTCGCCCAGGTGCCCGAGGCCGAAGGCACGGCCACGGCCTCCCTCACGGTGTCCTTCGACGAGCGAGTGAACGACGGTCCCACGAACGATCCGAAGCAGGACACGGTGGTGGCCAAGGAGGACACCACGGTGTCGGTGCTCTCCGGAACTTCCGCTTCCTTCGTCCCGAAAGGCGCGACGGTCGAGCTGACGACCGACCCGACCGGCACCGGAGTCGCGACGGGAACCGACCCCCTGATCGGAGGAGCGGTGATCACACAGTCGCCGACCTCCGTAAATGCCCTCATCGACGAAGTCGACGCTCCGTTTACCTGTCCAAGGAAGGTCATCTGCCGCGCCGGGCCGTGGCTCCACGCCGACATCCCGGGCACGTTCACCAACCCCCCGCTCGCCTTTCCCTTGCGCTGGGACAGCACGCTGATCCCTTCCAGTCTGAGCCCCAAGAAGTTCGCGATCCTTTACACGGCATGCCTCGACGGCTGTCAGCTGCAGGTCATCTCAAAGCGCTGTTCTTCCGCGACGCCGGCCGTGTCCGAGCTTCCGTGTCTGACGGGTGTCGCGAAGCTGAGCGACGGCGACTATGTCGCGACGCTCATGAATGACCACAACGGCCACATGCGCTAGCTGACCGCCGAAACCCCAAGCGCTTCCACGGCTGCAACGTTTCCCTTCGCCTCGAAGAGCTCAACCGCTCCCTCGAGCACGTCGTCCGCCTCCTTCGGCCGGCCCGCGAGGCGGAGCACCTCGGCCAGGTCGACGAGCGTTTCGGCCTGCGCGACGACCGAGTCGGTACGCTTGAGGAGATCGACCGCCTCCTCAATCAGGATGAGCGCCGCGTCGCGGTTTCCCTTGCAGGCGAGGACCTTGGCCTGGACCGTTCGCCATAGCGTCGTCGACGCGATGTCGTCCTCGTCCGCGAGCTCCTGCGCGTGCCGACTGACCTTCTCGGCCTCGTCGACCCGGCCCTGCGCATACAAGACCCGCGCCAGCTCGCCGGCCACCGTCGAAAGGAGGTACCTCTCCCCGAGCTGGGTGAGGGCATCGTAGTCGCGGCGGAGCGCTCGCTCGGCGGCCGGAAGATCGCCCGCAAGGGACTCCACCCGGGCAGCCTCGAGGGAGGTCGATGCCCCCGCGACAGTCGGGCCGAGCTCTGCCAGCAACTCCCGGGCCTGCGCGGAGAGGCGCCGAGCACGGTCGAAGTCACCTCGCATTCCGATGAGCGCCGCCAGGATGCTGGTCACGAGGCCCTGCGTGCGCCGGTCGCCCTGCGCTTCGGATGCGATCTTCTCGCAGCGCTCGATCGCCTCGGCGACCGGCGTCGGGCCGTGTAGCGCCGCAAGTGCGTAGAGAGACGCCGCGAGACGGATCTGCCGTCCATCGTTCGCGTTCCGCGCATGTTCCATCGCGCGCTCGGCGGCGCCGGTCGCGAGCCCGTAGCGCCCCGAGGTGCCATGCGCCCAGGCGAGCAGGCGCCAGAGGGTGGCGAGCATGGCATCATCGTCCGCGCCCTCGGACTGCTCGAGCATCCGAGACGCCGCTTCGACGAGACGCTCACTCCACCGCTCGGCCGAACCCGCCTGTGCCTTGAGGCGAAGGAGAAGCAACTCTGCGAGCGCAGGTGCAATTCCGTCTCCTTCGTGCCGCGCGTCGATGGCCTCTTCCAGGAATAGCTCGGCCCAAGGGAACTCCCCAACTTCCAGGAGCGCCTCACCGAGATCTGGGATGAGCTCCAGTCTGGAAGGATCCCGCTCGGGCAAAACCATGGCGGCACGCCGCAGGAGATTCGCCGCTGCGGGCATGTCTCCGCGGGCAAACGCCCGGCGACCGGCCGAGGAAAGTCGCTCTGCAGCGCGGCGTCCGAGCTCCGTGCCGTGATCGTCGAGCGGGCCGAGCTCTTTGAGGTTGCTGTAGGCCTGCTCTAGGTGGTAACCGAGAATCTCTTCGAACTCGACAGCCCGGTCGCGGTCGCTGTTCACGCGGTCGGCCCAAGACACGAAGCGCTCATGCAGCCCTGCACGCGTGCGCTTGAGCATTCCCTGGTATGCAGCCTCGCGCACGAGGACATGGGCGAACCGATAGTGAGCGCCGCGGCCGATCGACTCGACTCCGGTCTGCACGAGGTGCTTCCGGCAGAGGGATTGGATGATCTTCTGGAGCTGGACGGCCACGTCGGCGGAGACCAACTCGTGGAGTGCGTCCTCTGGGAAGACGAGCCCCGCCACGGAGGCGGCCTCTATGACTGCCCGCTCCTCGGGCCCTAGCAAATCGAGGCGCGCCGCGAGCAGCGCCTGGATCGTCGGCGGGACCGCGATCTCGTCGGCGCTTCCGACGGGCACCCAACGATCGTTCTCGCGCCGGAGGGCGCCTTCGTCCACCATCATCGAGAGCATCTGCTCGACGAAGAGCGGGTTGCCCCCGGCGGCCTCGACGATGCGCGCGTGGACCTCGGCATCGAGCTCGGCGTTCCCGAGGAGGTTCTCCGCTACGAGCGCGGCATCGCTTGCCGAGAGCGGCTCGAGGGACACGACGCTCGACCCAGGCAGGTTCTCCCACGCAGGGCGAATGTCGAGCAGCTCGTGGCGAGCCAGGCACACGAGCACGATCGGGCGCTCGGACGAGCCAAGAACGTGCTCTATGAAGTCGAGCATTGTCGACTCCGCCCAATGCACGTCCTCGAAGACGACCACCAGCGGCCTGGCCGCGGCCATGGTCTCGAACAGCTTTCGTACGCCCCAGAAGGTCTCTTCGACGGGGAACTCCTCCCCCGAGAGGCCAACGGCCGCGGCTACACGCCGGGCGACGGCGTCGTCTCGTGCGAGATCGGCGATCTTCTCCCGCGCAGCGGCGGGCGGATCCTCTTCGAGGATTCCCGTTGCCTTTCTGACGATTTCGACGACGGGCCAAAAGGTGATACCTCGTCCGTGCGAAAGACAACGACCTCGCACGACCATGGCCGCCCGACTGACTTGCGCAACGAGTTCCTCGGCCAGTCGCGACTTCCCCATGCCCGGGCTGCCGAACACGGTCGCGAGCCTGCATTGGCCGGCCGTTACCGCGTTGGAGAACGCGCCGAGGAGTAGCCCGAGCTCGCGCTCCCGGCCCACGATCGGCCCCTGATGCCGTTCGACCGACGATTCCGCGTCGACGAGTCCAAGCACGCGGTAGGCCGGCACCGGGTCGGCCTTGCCCTTGAGATCGAGCGGCGCGACGGGCTCGACCTTCACTGCATCGCGGACGAGCCGGTACGTGAGCTCCCCGAGGAGCACCTCGCCCGCGCCCGCGGCCTGCTCCAGACGAGCGGCGACGTTGACCGTATCTCCCGTGACGAGCCGCTGACCCGCCGTCACGTCCCCCGCCACCACCTCTCCGGTGTTCACGCCGGTCCGGTTGACGAGGACGATGCCCCAACCTCGTTCGAGTTCGCCGTTCAGCGTCGCAAGCACCGTTTGCATCTCGAGTGCCGCTCGAACGGCTCGGACGGCATCGTCCTCCCGAAGCCTCGGCAAGCCGAAGACCGCCATGATCGCATCACCGATGAATTTCTCGACTGCTCCGCCGTGGCGCTCGAGGACCGACTGCATCTCTTCGAAGTAGCGATGGAGCACCTCGCGCAGCGACTCCGAGTCCATCGACTCACCGAGGCTGGTCGAGCCGACGAGGTCGGAGAAGACGACCGTGACCGTCTTTCGAACCTCCTGCGGCGCGTCGGCAGTCGTGAAAGGCGTGCCGCAGAACCCGCAGAGACGAAATCGCTCGGGGTTCTCCTCACCACAATTCGAGCACACCTTCACCCGCTTCAGTGTACTGCGTGAAAAGGAGCCCAAACCGTTTCTCGATGCGTGTTTTTGCAGGCGCAACGAGGGGTTCGGAGTAGAATCTCGTACTCCGGAGATGCAACTCGACGACCCCTTGAGTACAGATGGCACGACCGACTCTGCCCCGCATCAGGCGTGGACGGGCCCAAGGCGACGCGGGCCAGGTCGTCGAGCGGACCGAGCCTCGGATCGCCGAGCTCACCGCTAACGGACTCACCTGGATCCACATCAACGAGCCGGGCCCGCTCGAGGCCGGCTACCTCGCCGGGCGCTTCGGCTTCCACGAGCTCGACATCGAGGACGTGCTCTCCAAGCGCCAGCGCCCGAAGATCGATGAGTACCCGGACTACCTCTTCATCGTCCTCCACTTCCCTGCCTACGACAAGGCGGTGCAGCGGCTGAACGCGGCCGAGCTCGACGTCTTCCTCGGCCAGGACTTCCTCATCACGCTAGCCAACGTCGAGCTCCTCCCAGTCACGTATCTCTTCCGCCGCTGCGAGGAAGATCCCGAGCTCCGCGAGGAACTCTTCTCCAAGGGGTCGGGCTACCTGCTCTACCACGTCCTCGACGACCTCTTCGACTACTGCTTCCCGATCCTCGACAAGGTCGGGCACAAGCTCGATGCGATCGAGGACCAGCTCGAGGAGCGGCGCAGCGAGGACATCGTCCGTGACATCTCCGACGCGAAGCAGGAGATCATCGCCTACCGGAAGATCATCAAGCCCGAGCGCGCCACGCTGCGCCTCCTCGAGCGTTATACGGAGCGGTTCCTCCCGCACGATCTCGAGCTCTACTTCGACGACATCGTCGACGCGGCCGAGCGCATCTGGGACCTCCTCGACAACTACAAGGAGGTCGTCGAGGCGCTCGAGCAGACGAACGAGTCGATCATCTCGCACCGCCAGCAGTACCGCCTGCAGCTCCTGACGGTCGTCTCGGTGATCCTGCTGCCGCTCACGCTCATCGCGAGCATCTTCGGCATGAACGTGCACGTGCCGGGCGAGGCGGACACGACCGCCTTCTGGGTCGTCATCGCCTTCATGGTCGTCCTCGGAGGGGCGCTCCTCGGCGTCTTCCGCTGGCGCCGCTGGCTGTGAAACAGCTCTGGGCGCCCTGGCGCCTCGAGTACATCCAGGGAGCCGACGATCAGGAGGGCTGCGTCTTCTGCCGCGCCCTCGAGGCCGATGACGAGACGGGCCTCGTCGTCCACCGCGGCGAGCGAGCCTTCGTCCTCCTGAACAAGTTCCCCTACGCGTCCGGGCACCTCATGGTCGCCCCCAACCGCCACGAGGGCGAGTTCGGCGAGCTCGACCGCGAGGAGGCCGCCGAGATCCACGCACTCGCCTCCTCGGCGCTCGGAGCCCTCGCGGAGACGATGAGGCCGCAGGGGTTCAACCTGGGCTGGAACCTGGGGCGGATCGCCGGCGCAGGCGTCGTCGACCACGTGCACATGCACGTCGTCCCGCGCTGGGCCGGCGACACGAACTTCATGCCCGTCCTCGCCGACGTGAAGGTTCTGCCCGAGGCCCTCGAGGACGCGCGGCGTAAGATCGCCGCTGCATGGCCCTAGATCCGAAGGTCTTCAAGGCCTACGACGTGCGTGGCATCTATCCGTCCGAGCTGGACGAGGACGGCGCCTACGCGACCGCCAGGGCTTACGTCGAGCAGTTCGAGCCCGCGAGCATCGCGGTCGGGCGCGACATGAGGGTCTCCTCGCCCGCCATGGCAGAGGCTGTCATCCGCGGCGCGGCGGACGCGGGTGCCCAGGTCAAGGACATCGGGATGATCGGCACGGAGATGCTGTATTTCGGCGTGGGCGAGCTCGACGTCGACGGCGGCGTCATGGTCACCGCCTCCCACAATCCGAAGGAGTACACGGGGATGAAGATCGTCCGCCGCGGCGCGCTCCCGGTCGGCGGCGACTCAGGGCTGCTCGACATCCGCGAGCGTGCGCTCCGGATCGAGAGCTCGGATTCAGAGAAGCCGCCCTCAGCCGAAACGGTCGACATCTACCCGGCCTTCGTCGACCGCGTCCTCTCCTTCGTGGACGTCGAGCAGATCAGGCCGCTCAAGGTCGTGATCGACGCCGGCAACGGCATGGCCGGCGCGATGCTCCCGCCTATCCTCGCGCGCCTGCCGGTCGAAACCGTGCGCTGCTTCTTCGAGCCCGACGGCACGTTCCCGAACCGTGCGCCGAACCCACTGCTGCCCGAGGCCCGTGAGTTCATCGTCGGCAAGGTCAGGGATGAGCAGGCCGACCTCGGGATCGCATTCGACGGCGACGCCGACCGTTGCTTCTTCGTCGACGACACGGGGGAGTTCGTCCCCGGCGACTTCGTCACCACTCTCCTCGCCGAGTCGATGCTCGAGAAGGAGCCGGGCGCGAAGATCATCTACGACGTGCGGGCAAGCTGGGCGGTGCCGGACACCGTGAAACGGCTCGGCGGCATACCGCTCGTGAACCGCGTCGGGCACGCGTTCATCAAGGAGCGCATGCGCAAGGAGGGCGCGCTCTTCGGCGGCGAGGTCTCCGGGCATTACTACTTCCGGGACTTCAACCAGGCCGACTCGGGGACGATCCCCGCGCTTCTCATGCTCGAGCTCGTCTCGAAGCGGGGGAAGCCCCTTTCCGAGCTGCTCCTCCCCTTCCGCAAGCGCTACTTCCTGACCGGCGAGATCAACACGCCCGTGCCCGACGTCGCGCTCAAGCTACAGGAGCTCAAGGAGTACTTCGCGGATCAGGGCGAGATCTCCCACCTCGACGGCATCTCCGTGACCGCGAAGGACTGGCACATGAACGTCCGCCCATCGAACACGGAACCGCTTCTCCGGCTCAACCTCGAAGCGCTCGACCCCGAGCTGATGGAGCGCAAGCGGGACGAGGCGCTCGCCGTCATCCGCGGGGACTGAGCCCTGAGACGACGAGGGCGGGGCCGAAGCCCCGCCCTCGTCGTCCGATTCGTGACCTCCTAGTGCAGGAGGAAGTCCATCGCCTTACCCATGACTTCGTCTCGTGTTGCCGAGTCGGTGATGCCCTCGAAGCCGAAGCCCATGTACAGGGTGTCGGGCGTCGCGACGACGGCGCCCTCGGGGAAGCCGGTCGCATCGGTGACGATCCACGTGTTCGTGTTCGGAGCGCTGCCGGTCGGCGCAGGTGGCATCCCCCATCCGCCGTCATCGCCCTCGAAGTCGGTCGAGCCCTCGCCGGTCGAGACGGCGATGTCGTCGACGAAGACGCCCAGGCCCTGGCTGGCCCAGTCGCTCACGTACGTGATCGACACCTCGACCTGCTTGCCGAGGAAGCGTCCACCCGGACCGGCCAGGTCGACGTTCCACTGCTGCCAGCCGCCCGAGTTGCCGCTCGTGGCCCACCAGTCGCCGGTCGTGCCGTGGGGCTCGCAATCGGCGCCGGCAATCGTCTGGTAGTGATCCATGAACGGATGGATCGTGCGCCAGCCGCCGGGCCCGTTTTCCGGCTTGCAGCTCTCGCCAGTCGACTGGGTCGTGTGGCTTGGGCTGCTCGTGTCCTGCAGCGTCGTCCAGTCGTCCTGGCCCACGGTGTGCGCTTCGACGAACAGCATGTCCCAATCGGCCTCGGTGTTGTACGAGGTCCAGAAGGACATGTTGGCGCCGCCGCCCGGCACGGTCACGGTGTGGGTGAAGCGCTTGAACGTCTGGTCGGCGATCTGCGAGTAGGCGTACCTCGTTCCGCTGTGCGGGTCGAAGGGCCCACCCGGGCGGTCGTACTTGGCCGCCACCCAGCTCTCGAACTGCGGATACGCGCTGACGGGCAGGATCCCGCTCGTCGTGATGAACGACGCGTCGTCGAAGAACTGGTTGTCGGCACTGTCCCCGCCGTTGAACGTCATCGTCGTCCCGTCGAGCGGGGTGTCGGTGCCGATGACGTCCAGGTTGTTGCCCTCGTCGTCGAAGCCGGCGAAATGATTCGTCAGGAATGCGCCGAACCAGTATTCGAGGACGTCGCCCTGCAGGTCGCTCGAAGGCGACCCGTAGAGAATGAGGCACCGGTCGAGGTCGAGCACAGGTGGATTGCCTGTCTGACACTTGGCGTTCGCCTCGGTCGGGTCGTAGAACTGCGCCCCGTGTGCCGTCGTGTACTGGTGCCCGGCGGCCTGTCCCGTGTAGAGCACCTTGCCGCCCTCGTTCAGGAACGACCGGATATGCAGGAGCTCGTCCATCGCGAGACGCGACGCGTTCCCCGGGGACCAGCCAGGCTCACGGGTGACGACGTCGTCGCCCGTGTACCAGACGACCGCCTTGTAGTGGCTCAGGACACCGAGGTAGCTCGGTGAGATCCGACCGCTGGCGTCGACGTCGTAGACGTCCGAGCCGATGCCGTTCGCGCTGAGCGAGGACTGATAGTAGGACAGGTAGCTCGGCCCGCCCGCCGGGTTCGGAGCCTGGTACTGCGAGGCTCCCGTGTAGTCCTCGGCAGCGAGGATGAGCACGTCGTTCGACGACTCCTTCACGGCCTGGTAGGTGAAGGACGGGCTCTTGAGGCCGCCCGCCTCGAACCACACCTCGACGTCGTCGCCCGGCTCCGTCCCGCTGACCTCGCCGCGCATTACGTGGTACCAGCGGCTCGTGCTCTCGTCGTACTTCTCACCGCCGCCCCACTCCTCAGTCGGAGCGCTCTGGGGCGGCCCGCCGTTCACACTCCACATCGCCGTGACGGCGCCCAGGCTGCGAAGGGCGAGCACCTGCACCATCTGCGGGTCCCCGTACGAGTAGCGGAACGTGAAGTTCGCCTCGGGGAGGCCGAACTTGTACGTGTCGTCGCTCTTCAGATAGAAGGGCTTCGTCGTGATCCCCAGGTGCGAGGTCGGATGGGCGGGATCGCCGGCCGACTTCGCCAGGTCGAGGTTGAACGCAAGTGTCTTCTGGAATTCGGCCTGCACGAGCGCCTCGTTGTCCGGGAAGACGAACCCGCAGCCCGTGCAGCCTTCGTTCAGCTCGGGCGTGTAGGAGATGGTGCCGCGTCGGCTGTAGGCGAAGTCGGTCATCTCGCCGTTCGTCACGTAGAGAACGTCGGACGAGAGGCCGGGCCGGAAGCCCGGGATGGCCGGCTTGTCGCGGTTCCCCGCGAGCGCGTAGAAGATCGGGTCGTCGCCCGTGGGCGTGCCGATTTGCCAGCCCTGCGGGTAGAGCAGCCACGGCCCGAAGGAGTGGTAGTTCGCCTGCATCTTGAAGTCGATGCGGTTGAAGAGGCCCGCGATCGCCTGCGTCTCGGGCTCGGAGGCGGCGCTCGGGCCGCGGTACGTGTCGCTCGAGATCGCCGACGAAGAACCCTCGTTGTCGTAGTTCCAGTGCGCCGTGTAGTTGCGGTTCGGGTCGACGCCATCGCCGACCTGGGTGCCCGGCGTGCCGTTCTGCTCACGCAGGTTCTTCCGCCACAGGCGCGTGTCCGGGCTCTGGAAGGTGTACTGGTAGCCGTCCGGGTTGCAGACGATCACGAACCAGAGCTCGCGCTGCTTGAGCAGGTCCTTGATCGGCTTGTCGTTCGCGCGCCACCTGTCGATGAACCACTGCAGCAGGCGCCGGTCGACCTCGGGCGCGATCCACTCGCGAGCGTGCTGCGTCGCCGAGTAGAGCGCGGCCGGGCGGCTGTTGTCGGGCACGTCCTTCGCGCCCTGGGTCAGCTTGAGCGCGATGATCTCGCGGCCCTGGGCCGTGTGGCCGATGACCTCGAGCTTGACGAGCTGCGGATTCTCCTTCGCGGTCTTGTACATCCAGGCGCGCAGACCGTCGGGCCCGTCGTAGTCTCGCCAGACGTTGAAGCCGCTGGACATCTGAGCGGCCGCGGCCTGCCGCGCGGTCTGACCCTTCGAGTTGCGGATGAGCTTGACGGTCACCCGCTGCGAGCGAAGGACGCTGACCTGGCCCTTCGTCAGCACCATCTGGATGGTGACCTTGCCACCCCGCGTGTCGGCGGCGGCGATGTCGAGGTCCTTCGCAAGCAGCTTGTGGTACTTCGCCTGCGAGACCGTCGCGCGGTAGAAGTTGAGTGAGACTTGGCTCTTGGCGCCGGCCTGGGCGACTCCAGCCCAGGCGAGAACGGCGACAAGAGCGCAGACAAGAACAGTCCAGCGCCTCATGAGTACGCTCCCCAGTCGGTTTTCCCGGTGTAAAGCGCCGTGACCCTTACAGAAAGTGAGGAAAAGCGCAACCCGGCCACCGGTTTACGATGAGGCCGTGAATCTCGGCCAGCCAACGGAGCGAAAACCGCCCTTCAAGTACTCGGCGCTCACCCGCGTGGGCTTCTCCGACACCGACGCGCAGGGAATCGTCTACTACGGCCGCTATCTGCCCTACTTCGACGATGCGCGCGTCGAGTATCTGCGGCACCTGGGCCTCCTCGGCGCCGACCTCGAAGCCTGCGAGTTCGTCATGCGCGCCTGCCACGTCATCTACGAGGCCCCTGCGCGTTTCGACGACCTGATCGAGGTCTTCGTGCGCACGAAGCGGATCGGGCGCTCGAGCGTCACGAGCGAATACGCCGCCTATCGCGTGGACGACGACGCCCTCATGTGCACGGCCGAGCAGACCCTCGTGCTCGTCGACCTCGCCGAGCGGCGCCCCCATCCCGTGCCCGAGGACTACCGGGAGGTCATCGCCGCCTTCGAGGGCGCGGACCTCGAGCTCGCGGTCGCCTCGTGAGCGATTACTCGGGAGCGCTCGAGGCGGTCGACCGGATCGTCAACCGCGAGTCGGAGGCCGACGAGGTCCTCCGGCAGACCGTCGCCGTCCTCCACGACCGCTTCGACCACTACTCGTGGGTGGGGATCTACCTCGTCGAAGAGAACGACCTCGTCCTCGGCCCCTGGCACGGGCCGCAGGCCACCGAGCACGTGCGCATCCCCATCGGCCAGGGAGTGTGCGGCGCGGCAGCGGCCAGCGGCGAGACGGAGATCGTGGACGACGTCAACGCGGACGACCGCTATCTCGCCTGCTTCCCCTCCACCCGAAGCGAGATCGTCGTCCCCATCGTCTTCGACGGCAAGGTCGTCGGAGAGATCGACATCGACTCCGACCGACCGGCGGCCTTCAGCGCGGAGGACAGGGCCCTGCTCGAGCGGGTCGCAGTCCTCATCTCCCCGCACAGCCTGGTCGGCTGGGACACCGGCGGCCTTCCGTGGCAAGCCTGAACAGGCTCGCGTTCTCCGCCACCCTGCACTGCCTCACCGGCTGCGCGATCGGAGAGGTGCTCGGGCTCGCGATCGCGACGACGCTCGGTTGGGGGAACGCCGCGTCGATCGCGATCGCCGTCGTGCTCGCCTTCCTCTTCGGCTATTCCTTCACGCTCGTGCCGCTGCTCCGCGGCGGCATCGCCCTGGGCGTCGCGATCGGCCTCGCGCTGGCTTCGGACACGCTGTCGATCCTGGTCATGGAGATCGTCGACAACGCGATCGTCCTCCTCTGGCCGGGCGCGATGGACGCGGGCCTTCGGGACATTCTCTTCTGGGGGAGCCTGGCGATCGCCCTCGCGATCGCATTCGTCGCCGCTTTTCCGGTCAACCGCGCCCTGATCGCGCGTGGACGAGGGCATGCCCTCGTCCACGCCCATCACGGGCACCGAGCGACGAGCTAGCTCGGAAAGGCGAGGCGGGTGCCGAGCGGACCGACCCCGTTCTGCGTGTACGCGGCCGACTGCTCGGAAGGCTTCCCGGCCAGGACGAGGATGAGCGCCGTGACGCAGCGGGCGTCGAAGCTCGTCTCGGCCTCGGCCTGGAGGTGCGCAACAGCCTTCTCGACGGTCCACGCATCGCGGTACACGCGAGGCGACACCAGCGCGTCGTAGACGTCGCAGACGGCGAGGATGCGCGTGGAGAGATCGAGGTCGGCGGAGCCGAGTCCGCGTGGATACCCGCGTCCGTCCAGGCGCTCGTGGTGGTCGAGCACGAGGCGCGTGATGCTCTCGTCGAAGCCGCCAAGCTCCTCGAGCAGCTCCTGGCCTCTCTCTGGATGGGTCTTGATGACGGCGAACTCGTCCTCGTCGAGCGGCCCCGGCTTCTGCAGGATCGAGTCCGGGATCGAGAGCTTGCCGATGTCGTGGAGCAGGCCGCCGATCGCGAGGCTGCGAAGGCGCGTGCGGGAGAGGTTCAGCTGCTCGCCGATTTCGACGGCCAGCGTGGCGACGCGGCGCGTGTGCTCCTCGGTCGATGCGTCCTTGGCGGCGAGACTGACCATGAGGGCTCGAACGCGCGCGCCGAGGAACGCCTCCTCGGAGGCGACGATCTCCCGGGCGCGCAGATCCCCGACGAGCGGGCGCGAGCGCCTGCCGCGATGCAGGTCATACGCGGCCGAAGCACCGACGAGCGCGATGCCGAGCACCTCGAAGAGGTGACCGAACCACCAGCCGAGATCCATGAACGTGAGGACGAGGGCGCCGTAGACGGCCGCGGCGAGGAGCATCAGGCCGAGGACGACGGCGAGGTCGGCCAGCCGCCGCGTGAGCAGGTACGTGTTCGCAGCCCGTACAGCCAGCCAGCCGTAGACGCCGAGTGTCACGGCGAGCAGGAGGAGCGCCGGCGCCGACTTCGGCTCGGGAACCGCCGGCACGACGCTCGGCACGAGTGCTCCGACGAGGCTGACGCCGACGATGACCACAGCCAGGGCGACCACCACCGCGATCACGCGGGGGATCGCAGTCGGTGACGCGAACGGCGAGAGAGCAGACAGGGCGAGCACAGCGCCCCCAATGGAGAGGGTCGCGGCGCCCGTGACGGCGATCAGCCCGTTCTGCCCCACCAGAACGCCAGGCGTCATGAGGCCATGGACGGCGAGGAGGGCCGCCATGAGCGCGAAGCCGCCGGCCACGACCACCGTTCTCGCGTCCTTCTGCCTCGCACCCACGATCATGAGGCTGACTGCCGCAGCCATGGCGACGAGGGCGGTCACGCCGACGCCGTAGAAGTGCACCCAGAGCGGCGGCATCACCATGCGGTCGCCGAAGAAGGCGATGAGCGCGACGGGGACCGCGGCGCAACCGGCAAGCACTGCAAGTGTGGCGGGCAGCGAACGGGGAAGCATCAGGGCGTTATCGGCGCATCCCGGCCGCTACTGAAGCCGCGGGCACGGCTAGTTGGAGGCGTCGAGAAGGACGCGCTCGGCCTCGTCGACCGGATCGCCCTCGGGTGGGACGGCAACGGAGTTCCGGCCGCTGAACTTCGCCCTGTACGCGGCGCGGTCCGCGAGCCCGATCAGCGCCTCCGGTGACGTCCCGCCACCGCGATGCGTCGCCACTCCGACGGAGACCGTCACCTTCGGGTCGAGCGCCGACCGCTCGACGAAGCTCCGAATCCGCTCGGCTACGACGAGCGCACCCTCGAGCTCGGTCTCGGGAAGCACGACGCAGAACTCGTCACCCCCGAAGCGGGCCGCGACGTCGTACTCGCGTGTGGCGCTCTCGAGCGCGCTCGCAACCGACTTCAGCGCCCGGTCGCCTGCGAGATGCCCGCGCGTCGTGTTGATCTCGCGCAGGTGGTCGACGTCGATCATCAGGACGGCGAGCGGGCGGGCGAAGCGGTCCGCGCGCTGGAGCTCCTGCGAGAGGACGCTCTGGAAGTGCCGCATGTTGTAGAGGCCGGTCTTCGGCTCGATCCGCGTCGCCTCCACGAGGCCAGGGATCGCCAGCGAGCGGTAGGCAAGCGCGAGCGGGAGCAGAGTCAACGCGACGAGGCCCTGGTTGATCTCCCAGAGCGCGGCCGCGACGCCGCCGAGCGAGACGAGGCCGGCGTCGATGAGCACGCAGTCCACACGGACGGTCTCCCGGATCCGCACGCCCCTCGCGAGCCGCAGCATGACGGCGAGCACCGAATACTGGGTGAGGATGAAGGCTGCGATTCCCGCTGTTGCCGCGAGCGCCCAGGCGGTGTCGGTCTGGCCGCCCAAGGCGTGGAAGCACGCGTTCGCGAAGAGAGCGGGCGCGACGAAGTTCGCGACGTTGAAGACCGCGATGTACCAGCGCGGCCGCGAGCGGAGCGATTCCGGGATGAACGCGATGGCGATCGCGAGCGCCGTGAGAGCCGGCGGCAGGAGCAGCGCGGCGGCAAAGATCGGCGCGAGGGAAAGGTGAGAGCCCTGGTGCTTCTGCCGCTCGGCGCCGACCAGGTGCACCGCGGCGATGATCGGCACGAGGATCCCGAAGGTGCGCCAGTCGCCGTCCTCGACCTCTACGGGGAGCGCCAGGAGCGCAAGGGCGGCAAGCGTGAGCCAGACGACGCCGAACTCGAAGGCCGCCGCAGCCGGGTTGAGACCGGAGAGGATTGGGTCGTGTCGAGCGGGGCGCATTGACGCTCAAGAGAGATCGTGCGCGAAGCCTCATGGCCTCGAATCCCCAGTTCGGGTGACGAAATGGCCGAACTTGATCCCTCGAACGAGTGAAACGTCCCTCGAACGAGGGATGCCTCACCTCTCTCCGAACTTCTCCTCGACGCGCTGGGTGACCCGTGCGGTACCGAGCGACGTCAGGGGTTCGCCCAACGTGAGCGCTCCGAGCTCGTTCGCCTGGCGGATCACTGCCTCGCGCTCCGCCGTCAGCTGGCCGCGGGCCACGAACAGGGCGGCTCGCGCTGTCTCGCTCCATTCAGCAATGCCCTCGAGCCCCGGCCGAGGGTCCCGACCCGCATCGTCCGCGAAGCGCGGCCTCCCTCTCAGCGTCGCGGCCAGCCTGCGCGCCTTCTCCTCCAGCTCGAGGGCGGCTCGTTGGGCCTCCTCCGCCTCTTGTTCGAGCGCCGCCACGCCCGTCTCGGCCTCGGCCGCCCGCCGCTCGCCGACCGACAGCCGGTCGCGTGCACGAACCTCGAAGCGCTGCGCGTCGGCCCTGCTGTCCTCGCTCGCCGAGGCTACGGCGGACTCGGCCGCGCGGAGAGCGTCCTCGGCGGCCGCGACTTCGGCCTTGGCGCGCCCCAGGTCGGCCGCGAGTCGCTCGCGCTCTGAAGGCAATCGCTCTTGGAAGTCCGCGAGCCTGGAAACCGTCGAGCGGGCGGAGTCGATCTCGCGCGCGAGGCCGTCCAGCTCGGCGAGAACCGCCTCGACCTCCTGGTCGGCCCGTTCGAGCTCGTGCAGGAACGAGAGGACTCGCTCTCGGTCAGGCACTACGAGGGCACGCTAACGCGTCGATTTCTCACGCAGGCGATCTCTTAGCGTGGGCTGGCTGCCGGCGACAGCGCATTCACGATGGCGTGACACGAAAGGCATCGAAGACCGAGTCGACGTTGCGAAGCGCGTTCAGGAGACCGCGCAGGGCCTTGATGTCCCCCACCTCGGCGACGTACCAGTTCTTCGCCATCTGGTCTTCGACGTGCCCGCCGTACTCGACGATGTTGGCGCCGTGCTCGGCGAAGGTCCGGGCGACGTCCTCGAGGAGCCGCGGCCGGTCCCACGAGACGACCGCGATCTGGACGCGGAAGCTCTGCGACGCGCCGCCGTCCCAGGCGACATCGGTGAAGCGCTCCGGGTTTCGCATGAGCGCCTTCACGTTCGGGCAGTCGCGGCGGTGGATCGTGATCCCCTTACCCAGCGAGATGTAGCCCGCGATCTCGTCACCCGGAACGGGCGTGCAGCACTTGGCGAGGCGGACCAGCACGTCCTCGACGCCCGGCACCGAGATGCCGAAGTTCTGCGAGGCGACGGCCTCGCGGGCCTTCGGCTTGACAGGGATGGGCTCCTCCTCGACGACCTGCTCGGTCTTGAGGCGGCCCAGGACCTTGTTGACGACCTGCGAAACCTGGAGCTTCCCGGAGCCGAGCGCGAGATAGAAGTCCTCCGCCTTCTTGAAGCCCATCTCGCGGATGATCTGCGCGAGGAGCGGCGAGCCCGCCAGCTTCTTGTACGGGAGGT